>MPMF02206857.1_pt1 | contig 31331 bp, 27 predicted proteins | sample 1617271 | NCBI WGS metagenome assembly MPMF02 (sample SAMN05944812, study PRJNA350692) | marine metagenome | biome: marine; feature: ODZ; material: water; isolation source: 120 m water sample prefiltered with 30 um filter, filtered on to 0.2 um... | place: Pacific Ocean | collected 2012-04-09... | reverse complement strand
AGAATGTTGCGCATGAGTTCAACGCTGCTCCTTCTCTTAACAGTTGCCTAAGGCTGCATGGATCACAGATCTCCTCGCCCATTCACTTGAGGAGTTTTTTATTTTCTCCAAATTATCGCGAGCAACGATTTTTGCCTACAGGCTCCACCGCAGTAAGTGGCGGAGTTGCCAGTTCACCTTCACCATGACGGAAAGCCCACCAGCGAGTAGGGATTTTTATCCCAGGTCGATGCTAAGGGCAAGCCTTAGATCAGTTTTCTGTAGCTTGGGCGACAATCCAGATCCTCAAAGAGCTTCAGGAACACCGCCTCGACGATGAAGAGACACTTCAGTAAAATGGGCCGAAAGAATCGCCTGATTCAACGAGCATACGATGCGGATATGTGCCCGAGTTGTTAAAAAAGTCCTGAAATAGGCTAGTTGGATGATTATTTCAGTAGTTAAGTGAGTTGGTTAAGTGAGTTGGTTAAGTCGTCCCTGTTCTCGATGCCAGTGAGCAACTAACATCTGTGTTAGTGATAACGGGGTAGGGGTGGCCTGTGCGTTTTGATGATTCATTGGTGGGAGAATTTTATGAATGATGTGGTTGAATTTACGGATGACGGATTTGAAGCGGAGGTGGTGGGATCGGATTTGCCCGTACTCGTAGATTTTTGGGCGCCCTGGTGTGGCCCATGTCGTATGATTGCACCGATGATTGAGGAGTTGGCTGAAGAAAATGCCGGATCGGCCAAAGTCGGAAAACTCAATATTGATGACAATCCAAATACCGCACAGACATATAGCGTTAGCAGCATTCCCACCTTAATGGTGTTCAAAGGCGGTGAGATCGTAGGCAGACTTGTTGGTGGACAGCAAAAGCATAAGATTCAGGCGCTACTGGATGAGGCAAAGGGGTAGGCCTGCACCCATTAATGACTGCGGTGCTTTAGCATTATCATGCATATTGCCATTACCGGCTCTACCGGCTTGGTCGGAAAAGCCCTGGTCTCGCATCTCGGCGGTCAAGGCGTTCGTATTACTCGTCTTGTAAGGAGACGTCCGCAGGCAGGGGAGGTTTTCTGGAACCCTTCCGCCAACAATGTAGACCCAGGCCTGCTGTCCGGATGTGATGCGGTGGTCCATTTGGCAGGCGAAAATATTGCCAACGGTCGCTGGAATAAGGCTAAAAAGAAACGCATTTGTCAGAGTCGTGTGGAATCCACGCGTCTACTTTCCGCCACTCTGGCGGCAGCCGAGAAGCCTCCACAGGTCTTAGTCTCTGCTTCTGCGATTGGATATTACGGCGAGACGGGTGATCAGTTGGTCGACGAGCAGAGTCCCTCAGGGGATGATTTTTTGGCAGAAGTGTGTCGCCAATGGGAATCTGCGACTTTGCCGGCGAAAGAGGCTCAGATTCGAGTAGCCAATGTTCGGATTGGTATGGTGCTTGCCGGAGAGGGTGGCGCACTGCAAAAAATGTTAACACCCTTTCGTCTATGTCTCGGCGGTCGAATAGGTAGTGGGAGACAATTTTGGAGTTGGATTGAAATCAACGACTTGGTCCGCACCCTTGAGCATATCATTCATTCCCCCGCACTATCGGGTCCTGTGAACGCCGTTGCACCACAACCGGTGACCAACTTGCAGTTTACAAAAGCACTGAGCAAGACGCTTCGCCGGCCTGCCCTGTTGCCACTGCCGGCAGCGATCGTACGTCTAATGTTGGGAGAGATGGCAGATGCCCTGCTTTTATCCAGTACTCGCGTCTCTTCGGCGCTACTTGAAAACAGCGGTTTCATTTTCAAGTTTCCCGACATTCAATCCACCCTGCAACATCTTTTGGATAAAAAATGTAGTTGCAAAATAACGGAGTCGGCCCTTAATGGGCTAGAATAGGTCGGTCATATTCAGGACGGTTGGTTATTCCAATGAATGATGAATCAGCAGATACGATTGATGCGGTCCCTTACGATTCACTGTTAGTTGTTTCATTTGGTGGTCCCGAGGGCAGGGCAGATGTACTACCGTTCTTGGAAAATGTTTTGCGCGGGCGGAATGTTCCACGGGAGCGGATGCTAGAGGTTGCAGAGCATTACTACCAATTCAATGGCGTTAGTCCTCTGAATGAACAAAACCGTGTGTTGGTTCAGGCCTTGGAAAGGGAATTCGCAGCACACGGGCCGCAATTATCGGTTTATTGGGGAAACCGCAATTGGCATCCCATGCTTTCTGATACGATCGAGCAGATGCAGAATGATGGAATGCGGCGAAGCCTTGCATTTATTACTTCGGCTTATAGCTCGTATTCCGGCTGCCGCCAGTATCATGAAAACATTGTCGCTTCTCAAAGAGCCGTTGGTCGCGGGGCACCAGTAATAGATAAGTTGCGGGTGTTTTTTAATCACCCCGATTTCATCCGGGCAATGACCGAACAGGTTCAAACGGCAATCGCAGAGTTGCCCTCTCAACAACAGCCGGAGCCCAAAGTGCTTTTCACAGCGCATAGTTTGCCTACTGGAATGGCCGCAGGATGTGATTATGTCCAGCAGCTTACCGAATCGTGTCGGTTGGTAAGTGAAGCATTACAACTTTCGGACTGCCGGCTCGTTTACCAGAGTCGCAGCGGACCGCCACATCAACCATGGCTAAGTCCAGACATTTGTGAAGCCATAAGACAGATTCACGCCGAGGAGAATGTCCGGAATGTGGTGATTGTTCCGATCGGCTTTATTTCAGATCACATGGAGGTGTTGTATGATCTGGATATCGAAGCTAGGCAGTTATGTTGTGAACTCGATATCAATATGGTCCGTGCGGGGACTGTCGGAACACATCCAGCCTTCGTAGAAATGATTCGCAAGCTAATTTTAGAGCGGACCGCCGGAGCAGCCCGGGAGGCATTGGGCAGTTTGGGCCCTCGCCCTGATGAGTGTTCATCGGATTGCTGCCCAGCCCCGACAAGGGCGCGACCAAAAAGCGGTTAGTCTCCAATCGCCTTAGAAGGTCGCTCTAGCCGCTTTTGCGGACATCCCGGATCGCGACCCTGTTCAAATTGGTCTGGTCTCCCCAAGACCAAGCCACCTACAATATGGAAAATGCAACTGGACCATCGATGCCCTGGCGGGATAGTAGTCATGCAGGAAGCAATCTGGGATCGCTCGGCAGAGCATTACGATGAAGAAATCTTTGATACCCTCGCAAACGATCGGCATTCGGTCGTTCGTAGCACACTGGAGAAACGCATACAATCCAATCACACCGTTTGCGACTTCGGTTGTGGTGTGGGCCGGACGGTTGGGTTTCTTGCACAGCGGGCAAAACAAGTCTACGCAGTAGATTTTTCCGCTGCTTCTCTGGAGGTAGCCGCTAGAAACGAACCCCCAAACGAAAACATCCATTTTCTCAAACGGGATCTGGCTGTCCCAGGGCGTCGTTTCTGCCAGGCGGACATCGGGCTGTTGATGCAGGTATTGATCATGCCAGGTTATGATATCCGAAGGGGGATTTTAGAAACGGTCTCGCGCAACCTCCGTCCGGGTGCCCATCTTGTGGCTGTAGTACCCGCTTTGGAGGTAGCAATTTTAACCTACCTGCGAATCGGTGAGTGGCGACAACGGGAAGGCGCATCGCGAAAAGAGGTGATTGCAGAAATGGCCGCCGGTCAAAAGGAAGAGGTGGTATCACTCGTAGAGGGAATCGTGAAAATATCCGATACCCCGACCAAGCATTATCTCAAAGAAGAAATTGTGCTGTTTTTTCGTGATGCCGGCTTTACCGTGCTTGAAGTCGAAAAAGTTGAATATTCGTGGGCAGAAGACTTCGAGGAAGCCCCGGACTGGATGCAGGATCCCCATCCCTGGGACTGGATGGTAGTGGCACGCAAAAATGAGTAGATCGATCTGATCTCCGAGAGTTCATTTAAATACAGCCACTGAAACAATCGCTTGCTCCGATCGTTGTAGCAATATTTCTTGATAACGAGTTTTCCAGGATGAGTGAGCAGACCGATTTTGTGTCAGTGAACGTGGGATTGCCAAAGCGGGTGCAATTCAAAGCGGATAGCGTTCGCACCGGAATTTTTAAGAAACCAGTATCGGGCCAGGTTTCTCTGATGCAGACGAATTTAGAAGAAGATGGCCAAGCCGACCTGTCGGCACATGGCGGTCTTGATAAGGCAGTATATGCTTATCCACTCGAACACCACGACTATTGGAGGGATGTACTAGAGAAACGGATTTCTGCATCGCCGCGCAACGGAGACTAAAAAGAGGTCACTTGCGTCAAATAGCATATTGTGGCCGAATCAAACGACTGCTATCGGTGTCGCCATCGGCGCTTGCTAGTGAGCTTACAAGTCGAAATCATTGTAGGGGTCTCTTTGTTGCTTCTTTTCTTTTTTCGACGTATGCCGACTCTTTTTCGAACGTGTATGCCCAGGAGTATCCTGGGAGGGCTGATGTTTGTCTTTATTGTGCCAGTGCCAGCCCGATTTGTGCTTATCGCGCCAAGTTTTCATCTGGTTCTTGAGGACTTTGTAAAAGGTCTCGCTGGGAGCTTGCCAGTTTATCAGAAGTCTCTTACCTTGCGCATCGACCTCAATTGCATCGACCAATTGTTCGGCTTCGTCATCATCGCCAAGCTGTAGATTCATGATGGCGATGCATCCTGTCACCGCCCCTTTCATTCTCGAGGCCACCTCCGCGCTCTCGGCAAGCAGATTATATTTCAAGTGCATCACGTCGTTCTTAACGGAAAACGACATCGTGGCTGTATGACATCGCTGTAAAACAGGACAACGTGTGTTTTTCTGATATTGTTCATCAACATCGATTGCGCGGCAGGCGAGGATAGCTTCGGTGTCGAATCCCTGGAGTACTTTTCGACCTTCTCCCAAAGATTCGCGATGGCCGTCAATAACATCCAGGGCCTCTCTTACCCGATTCGGATTGCCGCCCATCACAATTAAGCCATCGTTGACGAGACATCCAGTAACCTCATGGCTGCCGTAAGGCCCGCGTTTTTCTACCCAGGTACTCAGATGCCGTTTTCGATAGGTTGTGGATGTCGCCTCGGGATGATTTTTGTTGAACTGGGTCGCGAGGGTCTTGCGGTCCACATTTTGAATGGCCAAGAGCACGATCCCGTTGTGGCGAGCATATGTGTTGTCGTAGAGAGTCACTCCAAGCAAGTTTTTTGTGGGGTCCATTCCCAGCTTTGTCACCCATTTTTTCAAATGCTTTTTGTACTTGTCCTGTTGTTCCATTTTCGCGTGCCATTGTTTGACTAATTCCCACTTGCGAGCCTGCTCAAGATTTAAATGAAAGATCCATTTGGCATCCGCAGAAATATGCGCGGGGTTGATCGGACCTGCATTGGCAATCGGGGCAATGCTCAGCAATAGCGTGATGAGAGAAACAAAAAATTTCATAATGGATGCCTCTAAGTGAAATTTGTATTGTTGAGGATGTCGCCGAAAAGTCTGCCACGATCTCTACCGATGGGAGACCCTTATCTATGACGGCGTATGGGCGTTGGAAACCACAATATACCAAATAGACATAAAAAATGCCGGTTTTGGTCTTGGCACCCCAATCACCCCATTGCCCGCTTGAGGCGGTTGGCGATTGTCGGGATCTCGCTCCACCTGTTTGCGGCATTTAAGTCACTTGGCAGGGAGGATATCCTGATAGTGGGGATTATGGAAAACCGTATACAGGAGTCTGGAATGCCGCGCATCATACTGCCATGCGGGTTTCTTTGCTTGAGCTTGATGGTATGGCCTGCGGCGCTTTCGGCCGACGAGAGCCCTCGGCCTGGCCGGCCGCCCAACATTGTACTGATTATGTCGGACGACATGGGCTATTCCGACATTGGTTGTTACGGGGGCGAAATTCAGACCCCGAATCTCGACAGCCTAGCCGCAAACGGTTTGCGATTCACGCAATTTTATAATACTGCTCGCTGCTGCCCCACTCGGGCTTGCCTGCTTACAGGCCTCTACCCGCACCAAACGGGTGTCGGTTACATGATGCGCGATCGGGGCGTGGACGGATATCGGGGCGATTTGAATCGCAACTGCATGACTATCGCCGAAGTTCTAAAACCGGCGGGCTATTCTACCTACATGACCGGGAAGTGGCATGTTACGAAAGAAACAGAGCCGAAGAGCGAAGCAGACAAGCACAACTGGCCGCGACAGCGGGGATTTGATCGTTTTTACGGAACGATTCACGGGGCATGTTCTTTCTGGGATCCATCCACCCTTTGTCGTGGAAACGAGATGGTTTCCCCTTTCGCAGATAAAGAATATCAACCTTCCGAACCCTATTACTACACAGACGCCATTTCGAATCAGGCTGCCCGATTTATCCGGGAAAATCGATCGGAAGAACCCTTCTTTCTTTATGTGGCCTATACCGCAGCACATTGGCCGCTGCATGCCCGCGAGCGCGATATTGCCCACTACAAAGGAAAATATGATGCCGGGTATGATGCGATCCGTAAAGCAAGACTTGCAAAAATGAAAGCGCTGGGTGTTATTTCAAACGATGCAGAACTCTCGGCTGCAGCTGGGGATTGGGACTCAATCGAACATAAAGACTGGGAGGCGGCAAATATGGAAGTCTATGCCGCGATGGTCGACGCGATGGACCAGGGTATTGGCAAGATCATCGACGCGCTCAAAGAGACGGGACAATTCGAAAATACACTGCTCTGCTACTTTCAGGATAATGGTGGTTGTGCCGAAGCGGCTGGCCGTAGTCTCAAGCCAAATCCCCGCAAAGAGGCACCCACACTGAGTAAAATTCCCCCCGAAAAACTCCATTATTTTGGATCATCGCCCAGGCAGACCCGAGAGGGTTGGCCAGTGCGGGCGGGCCGGGTAATGCCGGGACCGGCAGATACCTACATCGGGTATGGAAAAAACTGGGCCAACGTTTCCAACACGCCGTTTCGCGAATACAAACACTGGACCCATGAAGGAGGTATTTCCACGCCCCTGATTGTACATTGGCCAGCAGGAATTTCAGAGAAGAATGGATTTCGCCACCAGCCGAGCCACCTGATTGATCTGATGCCGACCTGTGTTGAACTGGCGGGTGCAACGTACCCGGAGGAATTTTTGGGAAAAGCGATTCACCCCAAAGAGGGCGTGAGCCTCGTGCCGGTATTTGCCAATCATCCACTCAGCCCGAGACCCATCTATTGGGAACACGAGGGCAACCGAGCGGTGCGAGAAGGGAAATGGAAGCTGGTTGCCAAACGGCCACCCGGTGGCAAGCCCGCCAACTGGGAGTTGTATGATATCGAAGCGGACCGTAGCGAATTAAAAAACTTGGCGGATAAGCACCCCGAGCGAGTGGAGCGGATGGCCGCCATGTGGCAGGACTACGCCGATCGGACCGGGGTCTTTCCTCGGCCAGGTTAGCGGGATCGGTACTGCCATCTATTCCGAACTGGTTTTCCCGCTAGCGACGAGCCACGGCTCCGCCCGGGCAGCGAACGATCAGTTTGCGGACCTCGAGAACACTGATGGTGGAGAGAACGCGCTGGGCCGGTAATCCGGTTTCGCGGATCACCTGATCAATATCGGTCGGCCGCGTCTCGATTGCCTGTAGGACTGCCATCTCTTGGTCTTTGAGTTGTAGCTCTGTCGGGTGGCGGATGCGTCTGCCATCGTCCTGCTCCGCGGTCTCCACGAGTGGTCCGAGTTGTTCGAGCACATCCTCGAGGGACTCGACCAAGATCGCCCCATCCCGAAGCAGTGCGTGACAACCACGTGAAGCTAGGCTATCGACCGGTCCGGGAACAGCAAACACATCACGATTTTGTTCCATACTTTGCCGCGCGGTGATGAGGGCTCCGCTCCGCTCACCTGCCTCCACAACGATCGTTCCGAGCGCAAGACCGGAAATGATTCGATTGCGTTGCGGAAAAGAGCCACGAATTGGTGAGTAATTCGGAGGCATTTCGCTCACCACGGCCCCCTGCTGCGCAATTTCCTGGGACAAATCTTGGTGTTCCGGCGGGTACATTTTCAATATTCCCCCCGCTAGAACGGCAACGGTTCGCCCCCCCCCCGCCAGCGCACCGCGATGGGCCGCACTATCGATACCTCGTGCTAAACCGCCGACGACCGTCACCCCTGTGTGGGCAAGACTGGTTGCCAATCGCTCGGCCTGAGTGAGTCCATAACGGGTGGCATTGCGAGAACCGACTACGGCCACGGAGAGAGCATCGGCTGGCAGCAATTCCCCTTGAACAAACAACACTCCCGGCGGGTCCGGAATTTCCCGGAGCATACGGGGATATGCTTTGTCGTCTACGGTTAAAATGTTGATCTGGTGTTCGCGACAGGTTGCTAGTTCACTTTCAATGTCGATTTCGTCAGCTCTAGCGATAGCCTGCACCAGTTTGGATCCCACTCCAGAAATCTCTCGCAAGGCATTTTCTTTAGCTGCAAGAATACTTTCCGGATCTCCAAAGTGTTCGATCAACTGGGAGAGAATGCGAGGCCCGACCCCCGAAATCATCGATAGCCGCAGCCAAGCTCCCACATGTTCCGATGGTGCTTCCACAATGGGTTCCTGTTGTGGGTTCCTGTTGTCGCGATCGCCCACTTTAACGGTGTCGTTCGATCTAGCAGCCATTGAGAATGGCAAGAGTATCCTCACTAGTAACATCGTTCACCAACTCGACATGCCCCATCATCGTCGGCAAAACAAAACGCACGCATCCATTGTCTACCTTTTTGTCCCGCTGCATCGCAAGGAGGAGTTCCATTGGATCGCAATCGGGCATTTTGGTCGACAAGCCAAGCTTATGCAGCAACTTCTCCTGACGGGATGTACATTCTGCATCGACGCGACCAACGTGTTCCGCCAGTTTTGAGGCACACAACATGCCGATTGCAACCGCTTCGCCATGCAGCAATTCGGAGTAGCCGGTAACGGTTTCCAGTGCGTGGGCGAAGGTGTGTCCGTAATTCAAAATTGCTCTCTTTCCGGTCTCTTCGCGCTCGTCCTCCTGGACAACATTCGCTTTAAGCTGGCAACTCCGCTGGATCACATCGATAAGCACTTCGGAATCACGGCGGTTGAGGGCATCGACGCTATTCTCAAGGTACTGAAAAAACTCTGCATCCAAAATGACGCCATACTTGATGACTTCAGCCAGCCCGGCTCGATATTCACGCTCTGGTAGTGTTTCCAGGGTTGCTGTATCGATCAGTACCGCAGATGGTTGCCAGAAGGCTCCCACCATATTTTTAGCACCCGGCAGGTTGATACCGACCTTACCTCCAACAGAGCTGTCGACTTGCGATAAAAGTGTTGTGGGCACCTGTAAAAACCGGAGTCCGCGCGAATAGGTCGCTGCGACAAAACCGGCAAGATCACCAGTAACTCCGCCACCAACGGCAACAACAATGCTTTTGCGACTTGCACCAACTTGCAGGCATTTGTCCCAAAGCTCAGCAGCAGTCTGGAGAGACTTGCTTGGCTCTCCATGAGGAATCACGATGAGATCTGTCTCCAGCTTGGCACCGCGAAGACTCTCGGCGACCACCATCGCATGAGGGTGTTCCACATTGTCATCTGTGATGACAATCGCGTGAACCGCTGAACAATGTTCGGATGCAAATTTCCCCAATTGTCCAAGCGTTCCGGTTCCGATCGCAATTTGATAGCTTCGCGATCCGAGTTCGACATACACAGAATTGGCCGGATCGATCACGATACTGGTTTTCCTTCAACCGGGGGACGTCCCGGGAGAGGACCTTTTAAGAACTGGTTGTCTTTAGACGCTGGATATCTTCCTCAGTTGCAGTGATCACACGGCAAAATCCCGTATGGGTGCGTTGGTAGACCAACTCACTTGCCTTTTCAGCTGTATCATGAAGCAGCCGCGCTAATCGTTTCCGCTCGCTGTCATCCAAATCGTCAAAGGTGTCCGGCCAATGTGTTACCTGCTCCATGACAAGTGCTTCGCGATAGGGATCAAATTTGTCGGCCATTTTTGTCTCGTATAGAGCGGTCTTAAAAAATAAAGGGCACCGCCTGCCGCGGATCGGAAAAACGATGGTACTCCAGTATAATGACCCCGCAGACAGCAACAAAGTGGGGCGTCGGTTTCAGATTCTTGTTAGAGGGTGTCAAATTGAATCGTGGACAGATAGTAATCGCGTCTATTTTTGGGATCGCCCTGGTTGCTGCGACTTTTAGCCTTACTTATCGTTATCAGCAGACACACGATGTGGTCCTTTTTTGGGGCCCCGAAGCGGCCCAATTGATTGCAAGTCCCAAGCGCGTAGAACTCTGGAAATTGGAACCGTGTGATTCCCGGGGGGAAGAAGGTTTACAGGGTGACCGCCTTGCAATCGATAACAGGGTGTATGAGGCGGGCGAAAAGCGCGATGTGACGCACGCTCCCGGTTTTCTCAACGCCCGCAGTGCCCTCACGCTCAACCGCAGTTTCAAATGGGATCCACAGGGATGCAATCCTGTCTGGTCTCATGCATTGGTTTTTTCTCATGGTGAGGAAACAGCCTTGATCGTGCTGAGCATGAACTGTGAGTGGGTGTATTCTCCACACAGCAAAAAAACAGCTAGTGTGGCGTCAATTGCTGAGGGTCTTGCCATACTGTTCAAAGAACAGTTAGGCTCCTGACTTCGGATGTTTGCATTGATCCTATGGAAAAATCGTTTTAGGGTAACGTATTAATGAATAGTTCAGCACGCGTCGGTATTGTGATGGGCAGTGATAGTGATTGGCCGAAAATCAATGGCGTGAAGGCCGCACTTGATGAGTTTGGCGTAGAATGTGAGGTCCACGTCATGAGTGCCCACCGCACACCGGGAATTGTGACGGAGTACGCCGGAGATGCCGCTGAGCGTGGATTACAGGTGATCATTGCCGCTGCTGGCGGCGCGGCGCATCTAGCAGGGGTGGTTGCGGCCCATACGACACTCCCGGTCATTGGGCTTCCGGTGCCTACGCCAGATTTAGGAGGACTCGATTCGCTACTCTCCACGGTACAGATGCCGGGTGATGTTCCGGTTGCCAGTATGGCAGTGGGCATGGGCGGCCCGCGCAATGCCGGCTTGTTCGCCGTTCAGATATTGGCCACGAGCGACCCGGCATTGAGGGAGAAGTTTGCCGCGTTCAAACTCAAGCTCGTCGATAAAATCAAAGCAAAAGATGCTGCTCTTCAAGATAGCCTTGAGTGACGTGACTGCGTGTTTTGAAAACACCCGGGGATGAGTCGCTAGAGACCGGTCCTGTTGTGTCTGATCGGGCCGACGTTTTGCAGAGGACATGTTTTACGGGGCTAGTAAAAGGCTTTCAAAACATCGTCGCGTGAAAACTCGAAAAATAAAGTTGGTTGTTCCTTCTGAATAGAAAGTGGTGGCCCGCCTATCATGGAAACACTTCGCTGGATAGGTGATAGCGCGACAGGCAGGTTGGCTCTGATCGATCAGACGCGATTGCCAGGTGAATGTATTGAAATCGAACTTCAAACAGCGGAACAGGTTTGGGAGGCTATTAAAACGTTGCGGGTCCGTGGGGCCCCCGCTATTGGAATTGCGGCAGCCTACGGCACGGTGATTGGTATGCAGTCGGCCGATTCAAGCGATGTGGATAGTTGGTTTTCTCAGCTAGAAGAAGTGGTCGACTATCTTGCCGCCAGTCGGCCTACAGCGGTCAATCTTTTTTGGGCTCTCGACCGTCAGCGACAGGTTGCCGATCGTTTGCGAAAATCGCAAAGCTTAGCAAAAGTTGCCACTGCCCTGCTCGATGAAGCCCGGGCAATTCACGAGGAAGATCGCCAAATGTGTCGTGCTATCGGGCGTCACGGTGCGGGTTTGCTTGCAGATACTTCGGGCGTACTCACACACTGCAATGCCGGTGGGCTGGCGACTGCCGATTACGGTACAGCGCTGGCGGTGATCTTTTCTGCCCACGAGGATGGCAAGAAACTCCATGTGTATGCCGATGAAACGCGGCCTCTGCTGCAGGGGGCGAGGCTAACGGCCTGGGAACTACAGCAGCGGGGTATTGAGGTTACGGTGATTTGTGATTCAATGGCCGCCCAAGTCATGCGGGAGGGTCGTGTTGGGGCTGTGATTACCGGTGCGGATCGTATAGCCGCAAGCGGCGATGTTGCCAATAAAATCGGTACCTATCAGCTGGCATTAGTTGCTGCTGCACACGAGATTCCGTTTTATGTGGCGGCCCCGACGAGTACGTTCGATTTGTCTCTCGAAAATGGAAGTCAGATTCCAATTGAACAAAGGGATGCGAGGGAAGTAACCCACCTGTTCGGCCACCAGACAGTGCCGGATGGGGTGGACGTTTACAACCCCGCCTTCGATGTAACGCCGGCCCATTTGATCCGCGCCCTGATTTGCGAAAAAGGGATCATCGAACCGGTGACTCGCCAGGAGGTCAAAAAAATTGTTCAATCCGCTGCGGCGAGGTCAAAACATCGATAGCAAGGAAACAGTGTACCGGCAGATGCGCATGGAGCAGGATGCGTTTAGTGCAAGAGAGGCTTAGATGTCGTAATAGAGACAGAATTCATAAGGGTGCGGTCGGAGCCGCAGGGCATCTACTTCATTTGTCATTTTGTATTCAATCCAGGTATCGATCACATCCTTGGTAAAAACATCGCCACGCAAAAGAAACTCATAGTCATCCGAAAGGGCTGTGAGTGCATCCTGTAGTGATCCCGGAGTCGTTGGCACATTGGCCGCTTCTTCAGGGGTCAAGTCGTAAATATCCCGATCGAGTGGCTCGCCCGGATCTATCTTGTTTTGGATACCATCGAGCATTGCCATTAGCATGGCTGAAAATGCAAAGTAAGGATTGCAACTTGGATCGGGACAACGAAATTCAATGCGCTTGGCCTTCGGGCTCGAACTGTACATCGGAATACGGCAGGCCGCACTACGGTTTCTCTGCGAGTAGGCCAAATTGACGGGCGCCTCATACCCGGGAACCAGTCGCTTGTAGCTATTGGTTGTGGGATTCGTAAAGGCCAAGATACTTGCCGCATGGTGGAGCAATCCACCAATGGCGTAAAGTCCGGTCTCGCTGAATCCGGCATAGCCGCTTCCGGCAAAAAGGGGTTCACCATTTTTCCACAACGACATATGAGTGTGCATACCGGAGCCATTATCTTCGAAGATAGGCTTGGGCATAAAAGTGACCGTTTTCCCATATTTAGCGGCAGTATTTTTGATGGCGTACTTATACATCATCATGTGGTCTGCCATGCTCACCAAGTCGTTGTAGTGCAGATCAATTTCTGATTGTCCCGCCGTACCCACCTCATGATGCTGACATTCAACCTCAAGCCCCATACCGATCATGGTCTGCATCATTTCATTGCGGAGATCCATCATTTGGTCAGCAGGAGGGACGGGAAAGTAACCCTCCTTATGTCGCAACTTATAGCCAAGGTTTGGTCCTTGTCCCGCAGCTTGAGTGTCTTTTCCTCGATTCCATTGCCCCTCGATGCTATCGACAAAATAATGACCGGAATTGGGTGTTTGATCGAAACGGACGTCATCAAAAATGAAAAACTCCGCCTCGGGCCCCACGAAGCATGTATCCGCGCAGCCGGAACTTTTCAGGTAATGCACTGATTTTCGAGCGACATTGCGCGGGTCACGACTATAGTCCTCCCGCGTAATCGGGTCCTGGATGTTACAGATCATCACTACAGTCGGCATCTCTGTGAAGGGATCTAGAAAAGCGGTATCTGCCTCTGGTACCACAAGCATGTCGCTCTCATTGATCGCCTGCCAACCACGGATACTCGAACCGTCAAAACCAAGGCCGTCTTCAAAAATAGAATCGCTGAGTTTATCGACTGGGATGGTAAAATGTTGCCAGAGCCCCGGAAAGTCCATGAAACGCAGATCTACAGCCTTGACGTCGTTTTCACGGCAAAGCGCCAACACTTCGTTTGGTGTTTTCGTCACAAAAAACCCCTTCTCCGGAAAGGCTACAGAAATCTCATGGAATGTACATGTGGAGAGTATTGATTGCCCCATGTGTCACGCAGTGCATCAACAGATCGCATCATAGCGCATCGCAGTAGATTTTCAACTACCTGAGAAAGGATCTGCAAGGGACCAACCGCCATCAAAAATGAACGAGTCGCTTTGGCCCGCCCCGCCAATACATCACTTAGAACGTTGCCGGCATTTTTGAAAAGTGTTGCAAGAAGATAGTGACAAGTTGCTGCCCCGTCGTACAAGCTGCAAAGCGGCTGTCCTATTTGTCCACTGTCGTGGGCAGCGAAGACTGAAAGGGAGCATTGTCGTCAAAAAAGATGGTAGAAAAGAATTTGCAATAAGCCAATAATGCCAGCCGCTAGGAAAAGAGCGAGCTGGTCGGCAATAACTTGGCTTTCGGTAAATAGTTTTACCGGGCAGCTACTTTTTGTACCGCAGCATTGATTCCCGCCTTGAGTATGGCATCGGAGTGATCAACGTTGTAGCCGTTGTCATTGTCATGAGGCCTTTGTGTCTGATGGACGACGATGTCAGGGACGACTCCGATATTGCTAATCGGTTGACCATTTGGCGAAAAGAATTTGGCGGTCGTCAATCGCAGGCCCACACCACTTCGCGCAAGTGGGAAAATCCCCTGAACCGATCCTTTACCATAACTTCTCTGACCGACCAGGGTCGCACAGTGATGATCGCGAACAGCAGCAGCAAAGATTTCGCTGGCACTGGCACTATTTTCATCCACGAGTACGACGAGCGGCAATTCCCATGTGCTGGACTGACGAGCGGTATAATCGTAGTCTTCTTGTTTATTTCGACCTCTGGTAGATACAATCGTGCCTTGTGGTATGAACTTGTCTGCAATATCGACTGCGGCACTCAAAAGTCCACCAGGATTACCCCGTACATCAATAATCAGACTTTTCATTCCACTGTGGTAAAGTTTCCAAAGAGCATCATCAATCTCCCGACTGGAACTACGCTGGAAACTCATCAACCGAATATAACCAACCGCATTTGCGTCATCGATGAGGCCGACCTTCTCAACGCTAGGAACTTCCACATGTTGTCGCACTATTCTCATGGTCCGAACAGTCTGTTCCGGGCCAGACACGGCCAGTTCGACGGTGCTATTTTTTACACCCTGCAAGAGAGCCGCTGCCTGATCTGTAGAAAGATTGCGTGTTAGCGTGCCATCCACTGACAGAATCTTGTCGCCATCACGAATTCCGGCCTTCGCAGCCGGGCTATCGGCAATCACTGATACAATGAGCAGAGAGTCAGGTGCGGATTTCACTTCAATGCCGATGCCTACAAAATTGCCATCGATCTGCGAATACACATCTTTGAGCTGATTACCCGTCAAATAGGTTGAATAGGGATCCAGTCCGCCTGCTGCGCCGGCAACGTATTCTAAAATAATTGCAGTAGGTGCCATTTGCATGTCTGTCGCCACAAGCAATGCAGCTGCTCCTACAACAGCCTGGGCATCCTGGCGATTGTTTATGGAACGACTGCCAATGAAAGTCCGTAAGCGAGACATTGTTGTGTCGACAGAGGTGGGAGTTTTCCCGTGCAGATTCTGCTCAATAAAGGTCTTTTCCTTTAATGCAATTTCTACGCAACGTGTTCCCCGATCAACCAGTATTTCCCAGTCCATCGGTTTGACATAGTGGGAGTCGACCTTAAGCAGTATCTCCGCGAATAGTTCGCGTGCCTCTTGAGGTGAAAGACTGGTAAGCGTGGTGCGATAGCTGTGGTCTAAATAACGCCGCGATAAATCGTAGTGGATGCGAGCCGTTTCTTGACATCTGTATAACGTCTGCTCATCTGGGTAACGCTTGATCGCTCCTTCATAAAGCGATAGAGCTTCGTCCCACTTTTTTTTCTGCTCCAGCGCATTGGCCTGTTGTAGAAGAAGCTGGATGCTCTCGGAACGCTCCAAGATTCGAAGCTCGGATTCGGCCGCTATAGAGTTGTACGCAGTCCAGAAAAGCGACGCTACGATGATCGCCGAAATAACTGGTAGGACTCGAAACGCGGCACGAGCGTTATCGCGTACGCGGAAAATAGCGAGAGATAGACATTGCCAGCGTACTCTTCGCGGGCGTGAATTTCGATAGTGCATACTTGTGACCCGCGTTTTCAAGAAAGACTCGGTAAGCCGCTTGCGCGGATAAGCCGGTCAGGCGGGTCTGCCCTCTGGCCAGGAAAATATACGTCACAATTTGGCATCCGTCAAAAAAGCGCGCCAAAAAGTTTTTATTCCCTAACCCTTTTAATCCCGGTAGTCGTTACCAGGCGTTGCTCAATGATACTGTTGTTATGTCTGAAAATATAAAACGTATTCTAAGGAGTGTGAGGTTATTCTCTTTCAACACTGGCTTGACGATTAGTGGACCCGATTGGGCACTACAACTGGCTATACGGATTGTTGCTCGGTGCACCCGAGAATCAAGATCTTGACCCGGACAAGTTTGCTGCGTAGAGGGTATATTTCTGCCCCTACTTGCCGTCATAAGCGGCACAAGCTGAAGAATCGGACCAGAATCGTCCGATATCTTCCCCAGAGAAAACATGATCTAAGCGATCAACATTGTTATAATTAACGCTTTTGTGGGCCAAAGACGGGACTGCCCGTTTTGTTTAAATCCTTGGCATATATATGGATACGAAATTTAATGCCGATCAGAAGGAAGATTCAGGCCGGTTGGAGGGTACGGACAGACCACTTCAGCTAACCCCCGACTTGGTGGCGGAGCTTCAGGAGGCCAACGAGCAGCTAGAGCTAGCATCGGCGGAACAAATTATCTCGTGGGCCGTGGAACGATTTTTCCCGAGACTCACGATGGCAACAGCGTTTGGCCCAGAGGGGTGTGTGATCCTCTCGATGCTTGCCACGATACAACCTCGGACGCCAATATTTAATTTAGATACCGGCTATCAGTTTCAAGAAACACTCGAACTCCGCGATCGAATTGCTGAAAAATATGGAATTGAAGTAGAGCTCAAGAAACCTGAAATGACAGTAGAGCAATACGAACAGCTGCATGGTGGTCCATTACATCAGACAAATCCGGATCAGTGCTGCCTCGATCGTAAGATACGTGTTCTACAAAAAGCGGTGGTCGGTATGCATGCTTGGATGAGCGGCATTCGTCGAGATCAGAGTCCTGATCGCGCTCAGGCTGCAATTGTCGGGTGGGACAAGCGGTTTAATCTGGTCAAGATTAGTCCGTTAGCCAACATGACAAAATCAGAAATTTGGAAACGTATTCTACGTGAAGAGATTCCATACAATCCTCTGCACGACAAAGGTTATCCCAGCATTGGATGTTTGCCATGTACCAGACAGGTGGCCGTGGGAGAAGATGAACGTTCTGGTCGCTGGAGTGGCACAGGGAAGATCGAGTGTGGATTGCATTCGGTTGAATTTGAGCAGGGTGGAGGGATCTAGTTGCTGCGAACAGAGCAGTTTCCCAAGAAGACAGATCTTCCTTGTCCTTCAATAGCTGAAAAACATTGATGAAAATATCTGCAAAAACTGAATATGCCTGTATTGCCATACTGGAGTTGGCGGCGCATTTCAGATCGAAGGATCCGGTACGGGTTCGCGATTTAGCCGAGGCACATGATATTCCGGCTCGATTTTTGGTGCAAATTCTTTTGCAAATGAAAGCTGCTGGATTGGTTGCCAGTACGCGGGGAGCGGCGGGTGGCTACCAATTAATACGCGATCCAGAACAGCTCCGCCTTGCCGACGTGATGGCTGTGATCGAGGGCCCCGCAGTCGGGGCGCCAATGAATGTTTCGGCAGACACACCCATTACCCGTATTTTGCAGAGTACATGGTGGGAGGCCGCCGATGCACAGCAGCAGGTTTTATCTGCGGTTACTTTTGCGGACTTACTGGAGCATAGTCGAGATGCGGGCGAGTTGATGTATTATATCTAACCTCTTCTTTCGGGTTAGGTATATTCTGGGTTAGACGATCAACCGCACACCCCCAAGTTCAGCAAGTCCATACATCATGCGCCCCGCTGGCGAACCGATGAACATAAAATTCTTTGGAATGTTCCACTCTTTGGAAAGAGTATCTATTAAGGCAGGACCAAAATTGTCCTCAAGAATAACAAACTCGATCTCAATGCTAGGATAAACCTCATTGAGGAAATTAATATCCTCCTTTAATTTGTCTGGAACTTCTTTTTTATCCTTAACAACGGTAACAAGTTTTATGCGATTGGTATGTTCGTTATTTTTGACATACAGCATGGCGTTGTTGAGATTGGCAATATTGTCGCCCCGAGTAAAGAAGACAATTTGCTGAGAATTAATTCTCTCAATGGTATCGCGAATCCACTGGGTGATAGTATACAGCGGGTTCAAGAGGCCGCTGATCATGTTTCGCAATACAAACAGGCAGAACTTAAGGAGAGCGATGCGGCCGAGCATCGCGGATACAATCAATATTGCCGGTATGAAATACCAGAAAAATGTGATTAGATTGGAAATCCCATCACTGCCAGAATTTGTTACCTTTCGATGGTGGGAGTCATTAATGGTGAACTGCCCCGAAACAACTTCGATTTGTATGATGGCGTCCGATCCAACTTCCATTGTTGAGAAAACGAGAGTTGTCTGTGTGGCTTTAGCAGTCACTCCCGTTTTGTCTTTTGATTGATTGACTTGCTGTGCAACATTGGAAAAACGTTCTCCCTCATCCACATAAAAAGTTAAATGTCCCTCAGGTCCAGTAAGTGTGAGTTCTGCATCGTGCGCAATCCTGCCGTTTCCTTCTTGGTGGAAGAATCCCGCAGATTGTCGCATAAACGTATTTCCGATAAGTCCGGCAACCACGCCCAAAAGTGCCACTGCGACATACAGCCATGGCGCCGTAGTTGGCCTGGGTAATGTTTGTCTTTTAACTTTCAACAGGATGTTGCCGAGACAAAACAACGCCATCACAGTCAAGAACGAGATGGTATAAACCCCCGCAAGAGCCTCCAGACGCCCCTCGGTTAACAGAAGAATCGAAACCGAAAGCAAGAAAAAAGCAATGATGATCCGATGGGTTGTGCCACGACGAGTTGTTTTCAGTAGGAACTGCGGCAGACAGCGGTCAAGAGACATTCGGTGTACCAGTCCATTGACACCTATAAAACTCGTGAGAACGGCCCCGCTAAGGACGAGTACCGCATCGGCGGAAATAATCCATCCCAACCATTTTCCATGGCCCACAATTTGTCCGATGTTCGCCAACAATGCATTGCTATTGCTGGCGTTAAGGTTGCCGATAGGCAAAATAGCGAGGGCGAGTATTGCCATCGCAGGATTAAAAATACTCACGGCGATCCACATGTTTCGCAAGGTTTTCGGAAAAATACCCTCTGCCTGCTGTTCTACAAAGTTCGCTGAACTTTCAAATCCTGAAATACCCAAGAGGGCGGCGGAGAAACCAAAAAATATGGCTACCTCCGGGCCATAATTGCTGGGCGTACTCAAATTGGCTTCAAGAGTTGAAATGCCGTTGAATAATACGTAAAGAATGCCAATAAGAATAAGTAGAGAAAGACTTGCAATATGGATAACAAAAATACCGATTGCCACTATCGCCGATTCACTGATACCGATAATGGTCAGCACCATAAAGACTGCCAGCAGTCCAATGGTTAGTATGATGATTGTTGGATCGCTCCAATCGGTGGGCCAGAGCTGTTGCAGATAATGGATTGCTTCATTGGCCGATAAAACAGCAGTGGCCATGTAGGAAAGAATCGTCAGGCAGGCAGCGATAGAGGCCCGAAATTTACTGGTGGTGTTAAGCAGCGCATTGTAAGCCCCTCCATTGAGAGGCAAGGCTCCAACAACCTCAGAATAAATCGACCGGAAAAAATAGAGGAGGCCCGCAACCAGCAAAAGTGCTACCGGCGCCCAACGCCCAGAAACGATAATTGCCAATGCGGACACATAGAGACACGATGAGGTAATGTCATTTCCGCAAATGGCCGTAGAGGCTAATTGGCCAAGACCACCATGTTTGTGTTCAATTCCGTATTGACTGTCACTGACCGACATGGCAATGCGAGGTCTCTTTTAAAAGAGACCTACCCGAAGATGGTATGAAATGGACGAAACGCCCAAATCATAGCAATCACAATCCGGGCTTGTCTATTGTAATGGGCTTTTCGCCAAATGCTGCGCAAGATCCCGATTGTCGCGTGGTAGTCCTGAAAAGCAACGCCTGTGCGCAAAAGGATGCGTCTAACACCGCGTCTCGGTCCAATTGAGGAAAATAGCCGCAAAGATATTCCACAACCGGCCAATCCATTGTCGCATCTGAAACATCCGACAATGCTTCCGATCCACAAGATCAGCTTGCGTCGAGTGGCTGCATTCCTTTGCCATCGCCAATAATGCACATTGATATCAAAGACTCGATTGGTGTTGCGTTGCTGATAGAAATGACGTGCCCGTCGAGAAAAACAAAAGGCGTAACGTCAGGATGCGGTCCTCCGAACCAGCTTTCACTATAACTTCTGTTGGCCTCCTGATTTTGAGGCAACCCGCTACTGAGATCCGCAAAGATAGTTTTCGGGTTATCTCCAGAAAAGAATGCAGTATCTCCAAGGTCGTGGGCCTCCATCGATGCATTCGCAACGTTGCCGTCCGGATCGACCACATGGCGATGTCCAATCAGGATCGTTCGACTTGTGCCATCTTTGACCTGGTTTGGCCGGACCCGTGAACGAGTATGGATTGCCCCTGCTTGCGCGAGATCCAAACTTTCCGCCCCTGAACCATATCGGAAATGATTTCCTGCAGCCGCTGCATAATCTCCACCTGCAGCACACCCAGTCACTTCTGGCGCCTCATCATCGTTGTCAAAGTTTCTATCAGCACGATACTTGCCGCGGGTGGGGCAAATAAAGAGGCCAACGGAACTACGCATCGCCACCGCATTTTCAGGATCATCCACGCGTAATTCTGAATCATAAGCATCGTGCGTTGCATGCTCCTCGATATAGGGCAACAGTCGAAAAGCCCAGGAAGTGGCATATTGTCTGGTGTCGTCGCGACCCATCGGATAGACTCGTCGATCCGCACTGTACTGCAGTGCTGCCAATCCGATCTGCTTGAGATTGCTCTGGCACTGGGATCGCCGTGCAGACTCCCGAACTGACGAGAGTGCTGGGATCAACAGAGCAACGAGAACTCCAATCACGGCGATCACAACCAACAATTCCACTAGCGTGAATGCCCGATAGATGTTTCTGCTTTTGTGTGTCATGAACATATCGGCCTTCCAAAATATAAAAGGCAAACTTGATTAAAAAAATCGGGACCAAGTTCGTCGCGAAAGCGAGTGTGTCGCAAGCAGGTAAGTCACTGGCGGGTAAAAGGCGGGAATAAGCATCACGAAATATTTTCTGCGATCCTTACACGCATAGTGTAATCGAAAAACTGGGGATTTGCAAATTCTACTATTGTCCGACAGATGACCCAAAGAACGCCTGCGTACATAACGGGCAATTTAGATGTTAGCAGATGCTATTTCGGCCACTAAGGATGCTGGACCAAAACGCCCATAGCAATTGTGGGGCAGGCAGACAACATTCCGTTTCAGCGAGAATGATTTTGAGCGATGACGTCAGGGCATGTTGGAATGCACCTGGTCGGCAAAGAGTTTTCGAATTTTTTCCACTTTGGGTTGGATCACTGCGGTGCAGTACCGTGGATATTTGTTTTTGTTGAAGCGATAAAAATTCTGATGTTCTAGTCCCGCCGAATAAAAGACCCCCGCAGGTTCAATTTCTGTCACGATGGGTGCCTCAAATACTTTACCCTCTTCAAGCCGTTTGATGGATTCAATCGCCAGTCGCTTTTGGTTTTCATTGTGATAGAGAATAATGGACCGGTACTGGGTGCCGATATCATTCCCCTGGCGATTGATCGTTGTTGGATCATGACTTTGCCAGAAGGCCTCTAAAAGTTGTGTGTACGTAATAGTATTGGAATCGTATGTGATCTGGACTACCTCGGCATGTCCAGTGGTTCCGCTGCAGACTTCTTGATAACTGGGGTTCGGTATCATTCCACCCGCATAGCCCGATTCGACTGACCGTACGCCAGGCAGTTGTTGGTAGACGGCTTCTGTACACCAAAAACACCCACCACCAAATGTTGCACTTGCCAGATTGGGCGACGATGCGTTTGCTTCAGTCACCAATCGATCTCCTGAATTCACATGGTTCGATGCATTTGGACTTTTTGTAAATATTCCAACTGCAAATAGAAAGAGCCCCGCTATGACCAAATAGACGATCGGAGGCAAGAACCTGTTTTGCACGATTGAGCGGCTCATTATTTTTGAAGTAATTGCACGAAGTGGTAACGATCAAAACAGGAATCTGTTTTTGGGATAAGCTATTCTCGGCAACTCATTTCTCCCAAAGGGGACCTCAGCCCGCTAATCGTTCTAACAAATATCAATGAAACTAGACTAACTCAATTCATCAAAAAATTTATTCAGCGCACTATCTTGGGGAGCAATTGGGTCAGCATCAATTTTAGTCGCATCAAAAAGGACATTACCGGCAGGTTCGTCGGTCTCATTGATGCTTTCGGCTGGAGTTTGAGAATCCGAGTTTTTGGTGTTGGCAGCTTTTTCTGTAGGCTTCTTCGAAGAGCTGTCAGGTTTTTCCGGTTTTTGCTCTGGCGGCTTCAACTCAGAGCCAATATCACCAATATTGCCTAGTCGTGAATCATCAATCCCGAGAAAGCTTCCCTCCGCTGTTTCCTCGTAACGCACCATGGCTAGCACACCAGATTCGTCAGCATCCTCGGTCGTACTTGCATCAGTGTTCTGCTCGTTTGTCACAGGTTCGTAGACGACCTGCAAAGTTACTGGCCCAACGGTCAGAAAATCATCAGCGCCCAGGAGTGTTGGTTTGTCAATTTTTACATCATTCACAAACGTTCCGTTTGCCGATTCAAGGTCGGACACAAATATTTTGCCGTTTTTGTCAAAGAGCTGACAGTGTTCACGGCTGACCACACTTGTTCGAACTTTGACCCCCGCTTGCCTACTCCTGCCAATAACAGAGGGCAACCGGAGCGGAATTTCCGCCGCATCGGCGCCTTGGACCACAACGAGCTTGGCCTTCATATTGACATCCTTTTACGTTGATTATGAGTTGTTCCCCGACCTGAGCCCGTTATTATTTCCATTCTACGACAAGCAATCGGCAGGTACAATCATTCTCGTCACTTCCCAATTCAATCTCTTGAATTGTTGCTAGATTGATTGATATTGATAAGAAAAGATGAGCGATTCGGATTGTAAGTGCGAACGCGTCAAACAGGCGGTCCGTTCTCCCGAGGTACCTGATACGATTGAGCGACTTGTGCTATTTGTGACGACTGCTTGGCTGGTACCTATTTATCTTTTGGATGGAGATGTCAAGAAATTGGGAAGCTGATTGCAGCATGAATATTATTGGGATTAATGCGTATCATGGAGATGCATCGGCCGCTATTGTCGTCGATGGCCAACTCGTGGCAGCTGTAGAAGAGGAGCGGTTTAATCGCATAAAGCACTGGGCAGGATTTCCCGCCGAGTCGATTCGCTGGTGTCTCGAGAAAGCAAATCTCAAGCCGCGAGATATTGATCACGTAGCAATATCGTTCAATCCAAGGGCGAATATGCTCAAGCGGGTCGGTTTTGTTGCACGACATTGGCCATCGCCTTCGGCCATTATGGATCGTCTCAAGCGCCAGGGAAAAACACTGGGGCTTGAAGATCAGTTTGTTCTGGCTCTCGGCATTGATAGATCCGAACTAAGGGCGCAATTTCATCGCATTGAGCATCATCAGACACATGTCGCTGCCGGTTTTCTAATCTCTCCCTTTGATGAAGCAGCCGTTCTTTCGGTAGATGGAATGGGAGATTTCACAAGTGTTTTAACGGCACAGGCTCAGGGCACGAGTTGGAAGGAACTGGACCGGGTTTATTTCCCGCACTCCCTGGGATTTCTCTACAGTGCCGTAACGATGTATCTGGGCTTTCCTCACTATGGCGATGAATACAAGGTCATGGGTCTTGCGCCTTACGGGGAACCAGAATTTATAGATGTGTTCAGAAAAATCATTTTTCCCAAAGGCGATACTTTTGAATTGAATCTCGATTATTTCACGCACCATAAGCGTGGCATTCGCATGGCATGGAATGAGGGCTCACCGAAAGTCGAGTCCTTTCATAGCCCGCTTCTGGAAAAAGAGCTTGGCCCGATGCGCGATTCAAAAGATGAATCGACATCGCGACACGACAATATTGCAAAGTCACTGCAGGTGGTGACCGAAGAAATTGTTTTGCATCTTTTGGAATGCCTGCAGCGAACTACAGGGCTTAAGAATGTCTGTCTGACTGGTGGGGTGGCAATGAACTCGGTTGCCAATGGGAAGGTGACTTCAAATACGGAGTTTGATCGTGTGTATGTGCCAGCAGGTGCTGCCGACAATGGAACTTCGTTCGGGGCTGCTTTTTATGTTTGGAACACACTCCTCGGCAGGTCGAGAGGATTCGTTCAGGACCATGCCTACTGGGGTTGTGAGGCTACCGACGAAGAGATTGTGGTCGCTGCGGAGGAAATAGGGGTGCCTTCACAACTCCTCTCCCAGCAGGAACTCATCGACAATACCACCGATCTTTTGCTTGATGGCAAGGTCGTTGGATGGTTTCAAGGGCCGATGGAATTCGGCGCCCGCGCTTTGGGCAACCGATCGTTGCTGGCGGATCCGAGACGGACCGATATGCGAGATATTATCAACTTGCGGATCAAATTTCGGGAGAAGTTCCGTCCCTTTGCCCCGAGTATTCTTGAAGAATATGTGTCCGACTGGTTTGAAATTGATGAACCAACACCCTACATGGAAAAAGTATTTCCAATTCGTGCAGAAAAACATAGTGTGATTCCTGCAGTGACGCATGTTGATGGAAGTGGGCGTTTGCAGACGGTTTCCCAGAAAACGAATCCCCTTTACCATGCTTTGATCAAAAACTTTTATGACAAAACAGGTGTGCCGATAGTCCTCAACACGTCACTCAATGAAAACGAGCCGATTGTACGTACGCCGATCGAAGCGATACGTTGTTTTTTGAGAACAGACATGGATGCCATTGTGATCGGTGGCCATTTGTTTAACCGACATGCTCCGGAGTTTCCGGACAAATTTCGCAGTCGCATCCATGAGGCGGTCTGAACCTGTCTTGTCCCGGTTCATCTTTAGGGTGCCGGTCGACAACCTGGTAGCCTGGGAGTCGAATAACATCATGAAAGGCGAGTGATGATGAAAAGACTATTGTTGTTTGTATGTTTGCTTAGTGTCCACGGCACCTTGGCAAGTGGGGTTGTGGCCGAGGTTCAGGAGGGTTTTCACCCGATCTTTGATGGCCATTCCCTAGAAGGTTGGTCTGCTCCCGATATGCGTTACTGGACCGTGGAAGAGGGCGCGATCACGGCCCGCGCAAGTGACAAATTACCGTGTCGGGAAAATCAGTTTCTCGTCTGGCAACTTGGCCAACTCGATGATTTTGAGCTTAAGTTGAAATTTCGGATTTTGGGTGAACCCTCCGCCAATTCCGGCATTCAGTTTCGCAGCCAAATTGCCAAGAATGGCCATGCCAAGGGATATCAGGCAGATATCGACCGGGCCGGAAAGTGGCTTGGCGTGCTTTACGACGAGCATGGTCGTGGCGTACTTGCCAAGCGGGGCGAAAAAACGGTGATTGGCCCGACGGGGGAGAGAAAGACGACTCCCCTTGGCGTGAAACAGGCTGAGGTGGATCTTGCAAAGTGGAATGACTATCACATCATTGCCTGTGGAACACATTTGACACTCAAGATCAACGGTGTGACGACTGCAGAAGTTGTTGATGACGAAAAATCACACCACGATCTTCGCGGGAAGCTGGCATTACAAATCCACTCTGGCCCGCCGATGGTGGTCCAGTTCAAAGATATTCAGCTCAAACGACTACCCCTTTGCGGAGATCGAAAAAAACTTGTGCTTCTTGCGGGTGCTCCTTCACATGCCAGTGGCGCACACGAGTTTAATGCGGGCGTCAAACTCTTAAGCAAGCGACTACAGGAAATCGACTCGGTTGTCGTAGCCAACTACCATAATGGCGGTTGGCCCGAAGATCCGACGGCCATGCAAAATGCCGACGCGATTATCGTCTATGCAGACGGTCTCGGATCACACCCGCTGCGCGGTCACTATAAAGAGGTGGACGATTTGATGCTCAAAGGTGTCGGCCTTATGTGTATGCACTATGCAGTACATGTAGAACCGGGTTCGGAGGGAGAATTTTTTAAGCGTTGGATTGGAGGGTATTATGAGTCGGGCTACTCGACCAATCCTCATTGGAATGCGCGTCTTGAGCCAAATCGGGATCATCCGGTCACACAAGCACAACAAGCGGCAGCCATTGATGACGAATGGTATTTTTCTATTCGCTTTCCAGAGAATACTCAGGTGGTGCGCCTGCTCGATGCAGTTCCCGACGAACAGGCACGGTCGAAAAACGGTTATCCTCCCGTGCCTTATCCACACATCCGCGCCGCATCGGGGCAGAAAGAAACCCTGATGTGGGGTCTTGAGCGGCCTGATGGCGGCCGTGGGGTCGGCTTTACAGGCGGGCACTGGCATCATAATTGGGTCTACGACCTGCAGCGAAATGCGGTCCTTGCCGGAATGCTCTGGGCGGCCGGGGCAACAATTCCAGAAGCTGGTGTTCAGTCGGCGGCAGTCAGCGAAGTGGAACTGAATACAAATCTCGACCCCAAAAGCAAAATGATAAAAATTCATGTGCCCTGAAAGTGGCATCTGGTTTGAACGCTAAAACAATCCGATCATTCCAGAGACAGGTGTAAGACGGGTCATCGGCTGAAATACTTTTAGAAAAGTTTCAATATGAACGAGTCTGCCACCATCAGTTCCGGCAATACTAGAGTGATACGTTTATTATCTCTGGCTGGAATACTTGGCGGTCTTGTGCTTTCTTGTGGCGACCAGATGTTTTTCTACGGACCCTTTGCGAACTTGTCTGATATTTCCACCATGGATACCGGGCAAGTCCCCATAGCAACGATGGGAACAGGTGCAAGTTGGCGTCTTGAATTCACTGCGATCTGCGCCCTGCTTGCGGCATGGCTCTACACTCTCGGGGCCGGTGCACTTTACTACGCCCTATTACCCGCCGGAAAAAAGATTGCCATCACAGTTTGTATTTTATTTGGAATGGCGATGATTTCTGTCGGTGTTATTCACACGGTCTACTTTGCGATCGGCGTTGGCGCACAAAATGCCTATGCATTTGGCTCGGGATTGGAGGATGCCGCGACAGCGACACGTCTTGCAGTCGAGGTGTTTAATACTGAAACGATCATGCTTTATGTGCCCGGCATTATTGTGACAGTGTTGTTCTTCTATGCTGTGTTGTTCAAAAAAACGCATTTGCCCAAGTGGTACGTCCTTCTCTTTCCAATGGTCCTTATAAATTCTCAATACATCGTGTTGCCATTATTGCCTGACAATCGCTTCAAGGTCTCTTTGATGGGAGGCTATGTAAATGGCTCTCTCACGATATTTTTTCTCTTTATGGCGGTCGCATTATGGAATGTCGGGGAGAAACCGGAATGCAAAGGTGGCAACTAGAATGCAGAGCGGGCTACAAGTCTGCGTATCCCGATCTCGCGCCGCATCATGAATTATCCAGATGCGTTTTGTCTTCGCAAAGATCACATGAATGAACCGGCCAAGTGGAGGTCTCCCTTCCCCAGACCGTTCACGCCCAAGCGGTAAGGAGTGAGAAACACTTACTGGTTTCGTTTAGGACGGGCAGGTGAGAGCGATCCGGGCGGTCGGAGCAGTTTTGCTGTTGGCCGCCGCTTTTGCTCGATGTCGGCGACTTGCGCTTCATACGCCGCCTGGAGACGCTGTACGATCTCGGGGTGCTCTGCTGCCACATTGGTGGTTTCGCCAATATCGGCGAGGGTATCGTAGAGTTGGACCGGGTGCTCGGAGAGGTTCTCTTGTTTCTGGGGACGGTCCTGGTGATGTTTGCCTTCCTGCCAGGGATAATACTTCCACTTGCCGCTGCGGACCGTTCCCGGGCCGTGCATCAGGCACCAGGCGGCGTGCGGACTTTTGGCTCCCACCTCGCCATGCATCAGCGGCCAGATATTGTGTCCATCGATTTCTCGATCTGGGAGCTTGCCACCAGCCAGATAGGCGAGTGTCGGCAAAATGTCGACGCTTGCGACCACTTCGCGACAGATGCTGCCTGCCGGGATATGTCCTTTCCACTGCATCAGCGTCGGCTCGCGGATGCCACCGTCATAGACACTTCCTTTACGGGAACGGAGCGGCAGGGACGATCCGACGGCTGCCCCGTTGTCGCTAGTAAAAATGATCAGTGTATTTTCATCGATACCGGCCTTGGCAACCGCCCTTAAAATTTCGCCCACCGACCAGTCCACTTCCTCGATCGCATCCCAAATGAGCTTCTCGGTGCGTCCGGCAAAGGCGGGGGAAACCGCCAAAGGAAGGTGGACCATGGTGTGGGGCAAATAGAGAAAGAACGGGGCATCCTTTTGTGATTCAATGAATCGGATCGCCTCCTCGGTATAACGCTGGGTGAGCGTGGTCTGGTCTGCCGGATATTCGATGATTTCTTCATCGCGCATCAAGGGGACCCAATCCATTCGTTTGTGTCCGGCTTTGACTTCGTCCAGCGTCAAGCCTTCGCGGAGCACAATATTTTTGGAAAGTTTGTTGGCCGGATCGATCCACATATCGTTGCTGTAGGGAATCCCATAGTAGGAATCAAATCCCTGCATCGTAGGCAGACAGGGGGGCAGATGGCCGAGATGCCATTTTCCGACACAGGCAGTCTTGTAGCCGATCTCGCGCAGCATTTCCGCAATCGTAACTTCATCGGGATGCAGTCCAGTCTTGCTGTGGGGAAAAAGGACCGCTTCCATGCTCAGTCGCTGGTAGTGGACACCGGTCAAAAGTGCAGTCCGCGAACCGGTGCAAACAGCGCAGCCTACATAAAAATCGGTGAACTGCATCCCTTCGGAGGCCATCCGGTCGAGATTTGGTGTTTTCGGACCCGTCGCCCCATTGAAGCCGACATCTCCGTACCCCATGTCATCAATAAAAATCAGGATCACATTGGGTGGCGGCTCTGCCTGAGATGCGCCAGCAGCGAGGAGGACAAATAGCAGCGGTAGCAATCGTGGCATGAAAAAATCCCTCAGTTTTCCGGGATCATTATGTATAAAAAGATACGCAAGCTCTCCAAAGAGTTTTGCATCTGCTTTGTTCGCTCTGCAAGCCGGCAGCTTGGAAAAATCTAGAATTCTTTATTTTTTGCCGTTTGCTCTTGTCGGTTTTTCTCCCTTTTAGTAAAAGCACAGCCGCTCAAAGCGGCCTAAAACGATCAAAACGTGCGGGAAATGAAAATGCGGCAGTTTGTTTCAAATCGTCACACGTCCGCTCCCCCCAAAGGGATTTTTGTTGCCCTTCTAATGAGTGTCCTTCTCGGGGTAGTGCCTCAAAATGCTCCGGCCGGTGACCGGCTTGATAGCCGCAATGTTTCGCAGGATGCCGAAAAGGAAGAGTTACTCGCGTTGCTCGAGGTCGGATTAAAACCGGCGTCACCGCGGGAATTTGCCTTTCTGGAAAAAGTGGTTCAGATGGTGGCAGAGCGGCGTCTTTCACGAGAAATGGTCGAGGGAACCTTTGTATGGGCCCGGAGACAATCGGGCTGGTCTTTTCCGTACTTCGAGCAGGCACTCCGCATGCGGGCCCGTCGCGCCGGCATCAAAATCTAAAAGCCTGGCAGTTGGTCGATTTCAAGGATTCAGAAGTTTTGTGATCTGTAAAGGATCGGTCGGGTCGTAGCGAAGTAGTTTAGAGACAACTTCGCGTGCCCTTTTTTTCTTGCCGAGTTTTAGCAAACAGTGGATGAGTGCTTTACCACATTCCAGAAATGGCCTGTTCGATTCTTGTGTGTAAGGGACTTTTTTATTGTCGCCAGATTTGTCGATTGTTTTTGAACCAATCTGAAAGGCATGGCCAAAATGTCCGCGGGCCAGTGGGATGTCCCCCATTTCGAGTGCCAATTTCCCGAGCAACTGATGCGCGCGAATACACTCATGGCAGCCACTAAGAAGCCACCGCAGCTCTTCAATAGCAACATCGGTTTCTCCTGCACGGATCATCTCCTCTACCTCTTCTAGGTCTAATTCGCGCTCCAAGGCACAACGAGGGTGCAATAGTTCACAGATCCCTTCACCCTGACCCGACACCCGGCGAAGGCGAACCCGCTGATGGCTTCGTGGACGAACTTTCGATTTGTGCGATTTCTTGCTGCTCAAGCGACTGCAACCCATGTTGGTCTTTGGTGAGGTGATGGCTCAGGTATTCAGCCTAGTCCAGGTTGATAGGAGCGTCTAGAGACACAGGATATGGGTGTCTGCAACTGCACCACCTTGTACGCAAGAAGTGCCTTGTGGTCGTAATGGCGTGGGCATAGAATCGCCACCGATCGGAAGACCTGCCCGGATATCAATGAATCGAACTTCCTAGAAACGCTCCGCGAACGCTATGCCTGGTGAACCACCTTTAACGGATGCTGCGTGGCGGCGCACCTTTCGCCGTCGCCTTCGCAACTGGTACGACCGTGCGGCCCGCGATCTGCCGTGGAGGCGAACCAACAACGCCTACCATATCTGGGTCAGCGAGATCATGTTACAGCAAACGCAAGTCGCTACGGTGATTCCCTATTTTGAACGATTTCTCAAGGCGTTTCCAAGTGTAGCTCAACTTGCAAACGCCGATGAACAGACGGTCCTTCGTTATTGGGAAGGCTTGGGCTATTATCGCCGCGCTCGACAAATGCATGCCGCTGCCAAGCGTATTGTCGCGGAGCACCGCGGAAAGATACCACGCGAGGCGGATCTTTTGCGCGGCCTGCCCGGTATCGGGCCTTATACCGCCGGTGCCATTCTTTCCATTGCGTTTGGCGCCCGTGAGCCGATTTTGGAGGCCAATACGATTCGGCTCGTTGCCAGACTTCTGGCGATTACCGAAGATGTTGGTTCGACCAAAATACAGAATTTAATGTGGTCTTTTTCCGATCAACTCTTGCCTCGAAAAGAGGTTGGCCTTTTCAATCAGGCACTCATGGAGTTGGGGAGCCTGATTTGTACTCCTAAATTTCCATCATGTGATGCCTGTCCGGTAGCGGATCTTTGT
>MPMF02345202.1_pt1 | contig 31398 bp, 19 predicted proteins | sample 1617271 | NCBI WGS metagenome assembly MPMF02 (sample SAMN05944812, study PRJNA350692) | marine metagenome | biome: marine; feature: ODZ; material: water; isolation source: 120 m water sample prefiltered with 30 um filter, filtered on to 0.2 um... | place: Pacific Ocean | collected 2012-04-09... | reverse complement strand
GTCTCGAACTTGACCCAGCCCGACATGGTAAACTCTGCCCCTCCCGTGAACAGGGAAATGCCAGTAGTCACCGAGTCGTCGATCCCGTCGAACTTGAGGGCGAAATCGCCGGGGCCACAAGGACCCTCCACCACCTCGGGACCGCCATTGAGGGCCCCGTCGTTGCCTCCGGTGGACAAATCCGCAGTCGTTCCACCGGCACCCTGGTCATCGAAAGACCAGTAACCGATGGGCAGCGCCAGCGGCGGCGTGGAATTCGCATCATTGGGATCGGTTCCTGCCAGAAGCTCGTCACCATCGTCGGTTCCGTCGCCGTCAGAGTCGGCATCAGTGGGGTCTGTCTGGTGAGTGTCCACCTCGGCCCCGTCCACCAGGCCATCTCCATCACTATCGTCATCGCGAGGATTGGTTCCGGTGTCACTGTCGTTGACAAAGATGCCGGTGTTGGTTTCGGCCCCGTCAGCGATTCCGTCGCCGTCGCTGTCGGCATTGATGGGATCGGTTCTGGCGGCGTACTCCTCCGCATCGCTCAATCCGTCGTTATCAAAGTCACTCGTGACCGGAGCGTCAGCGGGCCCCGCGACATCGTCCAGGCCATCGACCCCGTCATTCACATCGGCATCGATGATTCCCTGCTCGAAGGCATCCGGCAGACCGTCGGCGTCGGTATCGGCAGGGGGAATGGGATTCGGAAGGACGACAGCGTGCGCAAAGCCCACCCGGATGCCCGAGCCGTGGTTACTCAAGATCTCGATACCGATGTAGCGGGCCGGCAGCATCCCCGTCAGATCAAAGGTGCCGTTGACTGGCTGTCCACCCATGGCGCTGCCCTGTTCCAGGGTGCGGGTTTCCCCGAAGGTCGTCCAGCCACCGCTGGAAAAGTCGTAAGGGGTTTGAACCCCACCTGCAGACGGTGGCGCTACGCTAGGCGAGGTCGCGTAGTGCAACCTGAACTCGTTCATACCCCGGTCGATTGCGTTGGGCTCGTTGACATTCCACAGCAGGAGCGTCTCTAGATTCTGCGCTTCCCCTAGGTCGAGCACCGCCCAGGTTCCGTTCTCCATGGTGCCCGGCACGGCGAACCCCTGCCAGTCGTCCTGCCAGACGTTCGAGTGGGTCCATGTCGACGGATCTTTGATGTCGTTCTTGACGATCGAATCATCGGCGACCCTTAGAATTGAACCGTTCGCGTCGAGTGTATCTCCCTGGTGGAAACCGAACACCGCCGTGATCGGGATGGAGGGGTCGTCGGTTGGGTCTGGGGGATCTGGGGGATCGACCGCCTCACCGAGGGAGATGGCATTCGCATTCTCGACGTCCGAGAATGCGATCTCGGCAAGCCCTGTACGGATCCCCCCGTGATTTGCGGTAAGATGCAGGCCGATGTAGCGGGCACCTGATGCAGCCGACACGTCGAAGACTTGGCCAGAATCACCGACCTGGGTGCCCATTTGCAACTCTCCTGTGCCAGCCACGGTCCAGCCGCCGCTCGAAAAATCGTAGGGGGTGACAGTTCCGCTGGTGGTCGGTGGTGCAAGGTCCGGTGCGGTGGCGTAGTAGACGTTGAACTCCCGGACGCCGCGGTTGAGTGCGTTGTTCTCCTGAACGTTCCAGAGATACATCGATTCCAGATTGGCTGTCGGCCCACCGAGGTCGAACACGACCCAAGTTCTGTTGTTCGAGTTGTCAGCAGTGAAGCCCTGCCAGTCATTCGCCCAAGCGGTGTTGCTGACCGTCCAGGTGGATGGATCGTCGGCGTCACCCATGGTCATGCCGGAGCCGTCAATGACGCGTAAGACCGAGCCGTTCGCGTTGAGTGAATCTCCCTGGTGAAAGCCCTCGACCCCCAAGACGGGGAGCGAGGCCGCCCGCGATTCGAAGACCTGGAGTGAAATAACTGCGGCGACGAGGAGGGTGGTGATGGCGTGAAGAGGGTTCATTGGGCTACAATTGGTTCGAGTTACTGACAGAAGGGACCTTCAAAATTATCCATTCCGATCACAGAGAACAAGGCCGATCTTGCGGTTCCGCCCGGTGGATACGGTGCCTTTCAGCTCTCGCGACCCTCCTCACGACCCAGGCTCCCCTGCACACGGCCTCGCCCAGCGTCCTTTTCATCGTCGCAGGTGCCTGCGGCCGGAGTTCACCGGCGAGCGCACCTTTCAGGTCACCGATTGGTGCGAGCGAATCACCAACTAATTTCCACGGCTCAATCTCAGCGTAGCACTGCACTCACGCGGGCAAACTTGCGCTGGTCAGTCGCGACCGGATTCGCCGAACGGAAGATCAGAGTCTCCGTCGTCGCGTCGATTCGCTCGCGGCCGAGGAAAACAATCGCGTCCGTCCCACTGTCCCACGTCGCGAGATCGCTCGAGATCTCCGCGGTGGCGATCACGTCGTCTGCCGCAAGGTTGCGCTGGAAGCGGAACACGAAGTAAGCATCGACCACACCTCCCACGTCGATGTCCTCGATGCTCGCAGTTCCGGGTGAATCGTCCGGGGTGCCGACGATCGTGCCCTCAAGATACTCAAGGAAGTTCACCCGGCGATCGTCATCGATGTCGAGATCGGTCTCCGGCGTTGGCACGCCATTCGCTGCTTTCCAAGCGGCGTAGGTAGTTCCATCGGGCATTCCCGGAGCACCACCGACTGCCAGACTGGCGCGCCAATTGAACGGGTCAGCGTGATCCGGCACCTGTGATTGGCCAGGGTCAATCAGGACGAGACTGAAACCATCGCCGTCCGGCCCCTCCGGCCAGGGTGCCTGATCATAGTAAGTAAAGGAGCGGATCACCGCGTCGGTCGCATCGATGAGGGTCAATAGCTCACCGCTGTTACTCAGGTTGCCAGAGTATTCACCCGCGATCTGATTCGCGAGGCCCATCCCGTAGCGCAACTCGAACGCGGCCAGATTGTTCACCAGCAACAGGCGTTCGCCTGGCGCAAGGGTGCGGAAGTTGGTGGTCGAAAAATCGAAGGTGATCCCGCTGGTGAAGCGCAGGTCTGTCAGGTCCAACGTTTGCGCTCCGCTGTTCATCAGTTCGACGAACTCGTAGTCATCGCGGTCGGGGAATCCGGCGGTGATCTCGGCAACCGAGGCATCTGCCGGACGGTAGTGGATTTTCGAGATCACCAGGTTGGTCGCATCTGCCGGCACGGTGCCGATGAAGAAAAAAGCTTCCGCCGGCGCGCTCCAGGCCGTCCCGACCTGCGTGCGTGCGGTGATCAGAGTCGAGTCGTGTAACTCGAGCCCGCTGGACACCGTCGACTGCCCGGCTTGAAGTTCCGGGGTGATGAGGAAATCCGAACTGCCGATGTCGCCGTTCAGGCCGTGGATCGCCAGCACATTCGTCCCGGTGACCAGGTCACCAACATGGTCGCTAACCGGAAAATTGACGAAATTCACCGCCTCACTGTCGGGGTGGTCGCCGTTTGATTCCGAGTTCCAGACCGGGTTGGTCAGCGGAGGATTGTCACTGGCGATCTCGACACCGTTCAAATACGCGATGAAGCCATCGTCGTATTTCATCTTCAGGTTGAGCACGTCGTAGATCGACGCATCCGCCAACTCGAATTCGATCCGCAGGTAGGCGCTGGTATTTTCACCGTCCATTGTCGCGTCGAGATTGAGACTGATGTGCGGATCGTAGCTCGTAACCCGATCATAGCCTACACCGGTCGTGCCCGGCATCCACGCCGTGTCGATGAATCCCGACAGCGTCCAGCCAAGCCCGGCGGGCGGATCGCTGGCCGTCGGAATAAGCACGCGCACCGCGTCGCCCTCACTCACCAGATTCGTCAACAACACCCCGCCTTCGTATTGCTGCGCACCCGGGGCCAAACCTCCACCCGGCGCACGCGGGTCGCTGCCATCGGTGGTGAAATAAATTGTCCCGGGCGGAGGCGAAAACGTCACCACGAAACCATCCGCCACCGCACCGCCAGCCTGGTTGAACACCGGGCGAGCAGTGAATTGCCTATCGTACCAATCCGCCCGCGTGGTCAACCAGTTCTTGTGAGTGTTGAGTTGGCCAGTCCACGCCCCCTCACTCGAATAGCCCTGCCGCAAGGCACGCTCCAATCCGATCTCGGCTGCCTGCCCATCGATGATCGCCTCGATCGCGGCGTTGCTCATCTCGCGGTCGCGGTGATAGAACCAGCGGTCGATGTAGAGCTGTTCGAAATCTGGATCAGAGAAGAGTCGCCCGTACCACAGCCGGTCGCGCCGGTGCCATTTCGTGCCGGTCGCGCCACCGCTAATGTAGTAGCTGCTCCAGTTGTAATCCCAAGCCGGCCCCATGCGCAATTTACCGTCGTCGCCCTTCCACGGGAACATGCTGATCAACATGCCGTCGCCATTACGGCTGAGGTTGTTGAACATGAAGTAATCGACGAAGTCCACCAGGTCGAGGTGCCTGCGATAGCCGTCGACCGGGTCGAGCCAGAGATTGTTGTCGTACAACACATCTTCGAAATCGGAAAACCAGCCCTCGATCGCCGCCCGTTGCGCGGTGTTGATTCTGTAGCCTCCGGGGTTGTCGAAGTTGAGATAGCCGTTGCTCTGCCGCGGGATGTCGTCGCCCCCACCAGGATTGTTCGGGGTGGTTTGGGAGACGCGGTTCGGGCCTTTGGTGTGGAAGAATTGTGGCTGGGGCGCTCCATTCTTCGCCGGAAATCCGCCGACCGGGGTCGAGTCCATCCGGTTCAGCCCCAACAGCCAGCCACCCGTCGTCCCGTCTTCACTCAGGCGTTCAAAATTGAGCCGTCCATCACCCCGTGACACCTTCTCCATGATGGCGTACACACCTCGTCGATCGTCCAGCGAGAGGTCGCCGCCGCTCTCGTTGATGAACACCTCGACCCAGCGGAAGCGGGTTGCGTAGCGGCCCATGTTGTTGCTGAGCTCGTACATGAAGGTGTTGAACATCATCGACGGATCCTTGTTGCTGTCGGTGTCCGGGTAATAGAGCAACCAGTCGGCGTGCGCCGGCATCCCCAAGACTGCGACGTCGCGCTCCATTCCCTCCTCGTCCCAAGCCTCGACGCTATACGGTTTCTGTGTCCAGGTGCTCGAGAAAGCACCGCGGCCACGCACGCCGCTGCGGCTGATCATCTCCGGGCCGTCCGCGAGCGCGGCCATCCCGTCAGCGGGGTCGCGGTCGAAGGTTGCCCACACCGCGCTCTGCCGCGCAAACTGCTGCACCCCGGCCCCGGTCCCGCTCCAGCTCTTGGCCGGGATCGTGCCGCCACCGAAGTTGTCGATGACCAAGAGCGGCAGGTCCGATTCGTAGCCCGCCACGTCGGGCCCGAGCCGGACGTAGGCCTCGCCCGAGATCTGCCCTGTTTGTCCCGCCAGCTCCGCCACTGCACGCAGGTGGGTGGTCGAACTCACCGCGATCAAAGAGGTGTAGGGCGTGCCACCCGTGGCCGTGGGTACGCTCCCATCGGTTGTGTAGTAGATCGATGCGCCTGCGGTCTCGCTACTCAGTCCCACGGCCAGAGTCCCGGTGAAGGTTCGGCTCGGGACCGTGAACACCACCGCTTTCGGCGCAGCGGGCGTTGGATCGTTCGGCGCTCCAGGCGTCGGGATCCCCATGAACTGCTCGCGGGAAAGGTCTCCGTGCAGGACTCCATAGGAGACGTCGACGGACTGCGCGGGAAAAGGGGGATCGAACTCGTGCAGAACGGTCGTGCCATCGGAATCCACCAGCGCCAGATACTCGCCATCTCTGCTGAGGCGGAAGTTCGCATGCAACTCCCCAGCCGGACCAGTCGGGTGTTTGTTCGAGGCGAACACCAGCACCCGTCCACCCGCCGGGAGGAGGCGGGAGGGGAACGCCCACCTGGTCAGATCGGCAGCATCGTCGGTCAGATAGAAGCCCGCCAAATCGATCTCGGACGCCGTCGGGTTGTAGATCTCGATCCAATCGGAGAAATCGCCGGCGCCGTCGGTCAATCCCGTCTCGTTGTCGGCCATAAATTCCGAAATGACTGGGTGGTCAGCCGGCACGACCACATCGACCGTGACCTCGGACGTGGTGTTACCCATCGGCCCCATCGCGGTCATGGTATAAGTCGTGGGAGCCGCCGGGGTCACCGCCACCTCTCCTGCGCCGCCCGTCGTTTGCATGCTGACGTCCCCCGGTGCGGGCGAGATCGTCCACCCGGTCGAGAACCGCGTCGCCCATAAAAGTCTGACGCTCTCGCCAGCGTTGATGATCGATCGGTCGGTGGTGAAACTGTCGATGATCGCCGGCGGGTCGACGGTGACGGTGACCTGCGCCGTCGCTGGGCCGTCAACATTGGTGGCGGTGAGCGTGTAGGTCGTCGTCACTCTCGGCCTCACCATGAAATTGGGCTGCCCCGTCACGACCCTTCCGTTGATGGACAGGCTGTCGGCACCACCTACGTCCCAAGTGAGCGTCGAACTGCCCGGCGCGACATAGGCGTCGGGGGTCGCGACGAAGCTGTTGATCACCGGCGGCATGGGCACTGGGGGCGCCGTGGTAAACGCCACCTCTGCCAGGCCAGTCCGGATACCCCCGTGGTTGCTCGTCACCTTCAACCCGATGAAACGCGCCCCCGCCGCTCCAGAGACGTCGAAGTTTTGCCCTTTGTCCCCGATCTGGCTTCCGGGCGCAAGGTTGAACGATCCCAGTAGCTGCGTCCACCCGCTGCTGGAGAAATCGTAGGGCGTCGAACTCGAACTCGTCGCCGGCGGCGCGACCGTCGGCGTGGTCGCATGGTAGACTTCGAACGCGTTCACGCCGCGGTTGAGGGCATTGTTCTCCTCGACGTTCCACAGATACATGCGGTCGAGGTGAGCGGTCGGCGCCCCGAGATCCAATACTACCCAGGTCTTGTTCACGCCGTCGTCAGGCACGTCGAAGCCCTGCCAGTCATCTTGCCAGGCAGTGCTGGCGACCGTCCAAGTCGATGGGTCATTAGGATCCGGCTTGCTCATCCCCGAGCCGTCGATGACCCGGATATTCGAACCGTCCCCGGGCGAATCCCGGTCGCCGCGGTGGAAAGTCTCGATACCGGTCGGGACGACTACATCGGCACGACTGTCTATAGCGCCCCCCGACAGGCCGGCGCAAAGGGCGGCAATACAAACGCCGACAGTGGACGGCACTCTGCGAGATTTGAAACTCATGGGAGGGATAAATGGGGAGGCGAACCGGAGGAAATCTGCCTCTTGGAGCATGACCTCATTTTCGTCCCAGCGCAAGACCCCCAAGATTGATTTTGAGGAAGTTGCAATTCCAGTCCTGATTCCCTGGAGCTTCACGGGCCGGGGCAGATGGGGGTGCAAGTCGGGATGATGGCGTCTTGTCCTTGCCCATGCCCATGTGCGAGGGAGGAAAACCACGGATGGGCCCGATTGAACACGAAATTCTTCCAATCCGGAGGCGGACTGCCGTCCACCGCGACAACCACGGTCAAGCCGTCACCGCACCCTTCTCGTCATCCAGCAACCCCGATTTTTCCAGGTAGTAATCGTATCCCCCGCTGTACCTGGTCACTTCCCCGCCCGAGATGTGCCAGGTCGACTCCGCCAGCTTGCGGATGAAGTGGACATCATGGGAAATGAAGACGAGCGACCCCTCAAACTGCTTGAGGGCCTGGATGAGCGCCTCTACCGAAAGGAGATCGAGATGGGTGGTGGGCTCATCCATGAGAAGCAGGTTGGGCGGATCGACCAGGAACTTCACCAGGTTGAGCCGACTCTTCTCTCCGCCCGAAAGAACCCTGACCTTCTTGTGCACATCGTCCCGGCGGAACAGGAATGATCCCAGCAACCCGCGCGCATCCTCTTCCCGCATTCCCGCACCAGTGGTGCAGACCTCCTCCAGCACTGTCTTGCTCTCGTCCAGCAACTCGGAGCGATGCTGCGAGTAGTAACCGAGCCTGGTGGCATAACCCACCGCACGCTCTCCGCCATCGATTGGCACCACCCCGGTCAGAATCTTGAGAAGAGTCGACTTGCCCGCTCCATTGGGTCCCACCAGGACGATACGGTCACCCCGCTCCACCACCAGATCGAGCCTCTCATAGATTCGCGTCTCCCCGTAAGCCTGGCTGACACCCTTGAGTTCAATCACCTTCTGGTTGCTGCGAGGCGGCTTGGGGAAGTGAAACTTGAAGACCTTGCGAGGCGCTCTGGGCTTCTCCAGCGTCTTCATCTTCTCCAGTTGCTTCACCCGGCTCTGCACCTGCGACGCCTTGGACGATACCGAGCGAAACCGGTCAATGAACTCCTGGATCCGGTCGATCTCCTTTTTCTGGTTGCGCCAGGCGGAGAGTTTCTGCTCATGGCGTGTTTCACGCTCGGCCAGGTAATTGGTATAGTCCCCCCGGTATGGGATGAGCTTCTGCTCATCGATCTCGACCACGGTCTCCACGATGTCATCCACGAAGTGGCGGTCGTGCGAGATCATCAGGATGGCACCGGGATAGGTGCTGAGGTAGCGCCGGAACCAGAGCAGGGCGAGCAGGTCGAGGTGGTTGGTCGGTTCGTCCAGCATGAGAAGGTCGGGCTCAAGGCAGAGGATCTGCGCCAGATGGGCCCGCATGATCCAGCCGCCCGACATCTCGCTGGCTGGCCGGTCGAAATCCTCCTGCCGGAAACCCAGTCCCGCCAGGATCTTGCGCCCCTTCGGTTCGAGCTGGAACCCGTTCATGAGGGTGAACTTGTCCTGGGCTTCGGCGTATTCCTCCGAATCGAGAGTGCCTGCCGCCTCGTGTTCGCGCATGACCCGCTGCACTTCCCGCATCTCGGGCGTAATGGCGGTCGCGATCTGAAGAACGGTGTCTTCGCCCGGATCACCAGCCTCCTGGGAAAGATACCCGACGTGGGCATACTCATCGCGTTCCACTTTCCCGGCACTGGCCACCTCATTGCCGAGGATGATCTGAAAAAGGGTCGATTTGCCCGCTCCGTTGGGGCCGACCAAGGCAACGCGCTCACCCCAGTTGATGGTCAGATCAGCCTCCTCAAAGAGCGTCCGCCCACCGTAGGCCATGGTCAACTTGCGTATGGTCAGCATGTGCGCGGGGCCATCGCACCAATCACGGGGAAAAGCAACGGCGAAGGGCAGGTGAATCCGGCGGTGACTAATCTCCGTTTTCAGGAAGAGCCCGCTCCAGAAAGGCCTTCAGAAATGTCGCGGCATCCTCCTGGACCCCCCTCTTCTCCAGCACAACATCACGATTGAGGGCGGTGTCGGTCATCATCTCCTGCGGATTCTCAATACTCAACTGACCGACGACCGGGGAACCGGGAGGATCATGGAACCACAGCCGGATGCGGCCCTCCCCGGAGATCCACTGCATTCCGGCTACCTCTCCCTGCCGAAGGTCAAAAACGTGATCGGGTTCTCCGAGGATTTTCCCGAGGGCCCCGCCCAGTTCCAGGACGACATCGCGCGACATCCTGCCATATTCGGTATTCATCCGGATTGCCCGGACCCCCTCCCCCCCGGTTCCGAAGAAAACCTCCAGCCGGTCCAGCGGGACAGGCGAACCCCGCCTCAACCGCTCGGCGTAGGACCCCGATCCGCTTCCATGAAGCTCGATCAGTGATCCCAACGGTCCCGACATGCTCTCACCCCCGTAATGTGCAACCCGCTGATTCCGCACCTCGGCCCTTGAGGCTCCAAGCTTCAACCCGCGCACGCCCGGCGGAAGGACACCATCAAGCTCTGGCAATCCTGCCCCTCCTTCCTGACGCCGGGCGGGAATACCGAACAACGCGAACCCTGTCGCGGACGGAAGAGCCGTCTCCTGCTCCTCCTGCTCCTTCCGTTCGCAACCAGTCACTCCCAACACCGCCCCAACAAGGGCACAGCATGAAACGATCCCACGCAACACCGGGACCGACCTGCGTCTCACCGGTTTCCGGTTCGGGAGGGAGATGCCCTTCACTGCCACCCCTGACAACCCTACTCCTTCCCGGCGAGCTCCTTCACCGCAAGGTTGCGGAAATCGATCGACATCACCTTGTTGCCGTGGAGTTGCAGACCGATTGGCCCCTTTGCCCTGGCTTTATCCGAGGTGTAAGTCATCACATGCGCCCCGTTGAGCCAGACATCGTACTTCGGCCCCACCGCCACGATCCGCATCCTGTTCCACTCGTCGATCTTGAGGAGGTTCTTTACTCCCTTGACCCCCTTCTTCTCCTCCGCCTCCACCGGATAACCCTTGCCTGAAATGTAGGGCGAGGCCGTCATGTCGCGCTTGAGCGAGCCGGAGATCCCGATCTGGATCTGCTGGCCACCATCCCTCAGGAACACTCCCGAGTCGCCCTTGCCGTCGAAGCGGAATTCATAACTCATGTCGAAGTCGGTGTATTCCTTCTCGGTCCACAGGTTGCTCCCGCGCTTCCTGGGACCGCTCCTGGCCACGATCATCCCATCGGTCACCGACCACCAGATATTGTCTCCGGGAACTTTCCACCCCGTGAGGTCCTTCCCGTTGAAAAGGGGAGTTCCCTTCCCGTGATGATCTCCGAAGGCCAGGACTGGAACGGCAAGAAAAGCGAGTAATGCGAGTCTCATGACACCCCTTTCTACCCGATCGGGCCGCGATGTCTACCCGGCAGGAAATCCTACTGTTCCCGCTGCAGGAAGAGATCGATGCCCTCGGTGAGGGCGATCCAGCTGGCCTCGATGATACTGTCGGAAACCCCAACCGTCCCCCAGCTGCGCTCTCCATCAGTGTGCACGATCTGGACCCGGGTCTTGGCTGCGGTGGCGGCGTGTCCGTCCACAATCCGCACCTTGTAATCGATAAGGGAGACTCCCTCGATGGCGGGAAAGTGCGGCATGAGGGCCTGGCGCAGAGCCTTGTCCAGGGCATTGACCACCCCGTGGCCTTCCGCCGCGGTGTGCTCCGGCACACCTCTCACTTCCATCTTCACGGTGGCCTCGCAAACCGGGTTGTGACCATCCCGGTACTGGCGGAAACTGCAGTGATACTCGCGCAGGGCCCAGCGTTTCTCGTGTTTCCCGATCTCGCGGCGGATGAGCAGCTCGAGCGAACCACCCGCCGCCTCGTAGGAGTAACCCTCCTTCTCCTGCTCCTTGACCTTGACCAGCACCGCCTTCGCTTCCGCACTGCCCTTTTTCAGCGGCAGGCCGATCTCCTCGGCCTTCATCAGGATGTTCGATTGCCCGGAGAGCTCACTTACCAGGATGATCTGGACGTTTCCCACCTCCTCGGGGCGGATGTGCTCATAACTGTGCGCCACCTTCTGCACCGCATTCACGTGCATCCCCCCCTTGTGGGAGAAGGCGGTGCGCCCCACGAAGGGTGCGCGGTGGTAGGGAGAATTGTTGGAGACCTCGTCCACAAAGTAGGAGAGCTCCTTCAACTTGGTCAGATCGTCCACCACTTCAATCCCGCGCTTGAGCTGCAGGATCGGAATGAGGGAGGTCATGTTGCAGTTCCCCGTGCGCTCGCCATAGCCGTTGATTGTTCCCTGCACCTGCACGGCCCCGACACTCACTGCCGAGATGGCATTGGCGATGCCCACCCCGGAATCGTCGTGGGTGTGAATGCCAAAGGGCACCCCCGGCACCCGCTCCTTCACCGCCGTGCAGATTGCCTCGACCTCGTCGGGCATGGTCCCGCCATTGGTGTCGCACAGCACAAGGCATTCCGCTCCTCCCTCCGCGGCAGCCTCCAGGGTCTGCAGGGCGTGCTCACTGTCGTCCTTGTAACCGTCGAAGAAATGCTCGGCGTCATAGATCACTTCCCTGTCCGCTTCCTTCAGGTAGCGAACGGTGTCGCGGATCATGGCGAAATTCTCCTCGGGAGTCGTCTTGAGCACCTCTGTCACGTGGAGCTTCCAACTCTTCCCGAAGATCGTGATCACCGGGGTGCAGGCATCGATCAACAGCTTCACCTGGGCGTCGTCCTCCACCGCCCGGTCATGGCGACGGGTCGAGCCGAAGGCCGCGATCCGGGCGTGCTTCCACTCCTCTTCAGCGGCCGCCTTGAAGAATTCCACATCCTTGGGATTCGAACCCGGCCATCCCCCTTCGATGTAGTCCACCCCGAACTCGTCGAGGCGGTGCGCGATGCGCAACTTGTCCAGGCCGGACAACTGGAACCCCTCCCCCTGTGTTCCGTCACGGAGGGTCGTGTCATAGAGGGAGACCTGTTTTCCTGCTGCGCTCATGCCCTTTCACCCGCGCTCGCGAGCGCGCGCACCTTGCCCCGGTGTCTCCCCAAACTCAATACCAAAGGCTTCCCGTCACGGCAGCCCCTCAGATCATCCTCGCCTCACACCCTTCGCCCCCCACGCCATATCCTCCCCGACGACAAATCTTCGAACAAACTCTTGCTTGAAGATTATCGAGACCCGGGATCCAATCGTGCCATCACCTGAAAGAGACTTAATCATGAATAACACACCAATCAAGAAAAGCACCCTGTTGACCATGGCCGCCTCGATTCTTGCGATCACCAGCCCGGTCGTGGCCGGGGAGAAACTGAAAATCTTCATCCTCGCGGGTCAGTCGAACATGGTCGGTCACGCGAACTCCCACACCCTTGCGACCTTGTATCACTCAGACGACGCGAGAGACAAAAGGCTCCGCCAGCTGGTCTTCAAGAAAGGCAGCGGACTGTCCGGGAAAGCGCTGGAGGAACAGCTGACCCAGGCCGGGAAGATCGATGAGCTCACCGGCGGGATTTCCAACGACAAGATCAAGGCGATGAGTGAAGGGGCCGGCAAAACGGCCCTGGAAGCCGAGGTGAAAAAACTCAAGGACGCGCATGAGGCTTATAAGGAAAATGTCATCTCGTCGTGTGTCGTCTCGGACCGGGTTTACATCAATTCGATTGCAGACGGCAACAGGAAGGCTGGAAAACTCGGCGTCGGTTATGGCGGGGGAGACAAGAAACTGGGGCCCGAGTTCGGATTCGGGCTCTCGATCGCAGAGAAAACTGACGGCCCCATCCTGCTGATCAAAACCTCGTGGGGCGGCAAGTCCATCAATTACGATTTCCGCCCGCCATCCGCGGATGACTACGAACTGAACGAAAAGCAGAAGTCGGGCGACAAGGTGGAGGAGATCAGAAAGAATGCCGGCCTCAACTGGAGGATGATGAATGAAGCCATCCGTGAAGTGCTCGCCAACCTGAAGGACAACCATCCGGCCTATGATTCAGATGCCGGACATGAGATGGCCGGATTCGTCTGGTTTCAGGGCTTCAACGATCAGTTCTCGGATGAATTCCGGAATAACTACCGGGACATGATGGTTCACTTCATCAAGGACGTGCGCAAGGAATACGATACTCCGGAGATGCCCTTTGTCATTGGTGTCCTTGGTACCAACAGGACCAGGGAGAGCGTGGACAAGAATGCCGTTTCGGTAGCCCAGCGGGAGGCCGCCAAGGCGCCGGAATTCAAGGACAACGTCCTGTCGGTCGAGAGCTACAAGGATTACTCCCTTTTCTCGCATGAGATCTACAGCAAGGGTTGGCCCAAGCATTACCATGAGTGGGATACCGTGGGCAGTGATCGCCCCTACCATTACCTGGGCAGTGGCGCATTCTTTGCCAGGCTCGGAGACTCCTTCGCAACGGCGATGGCCGAACTGATGGCCAAGCAATAATAGTTAAAGTGGATTCACCACTTGGCTTTAATGGAATAGGTAGTCTGTCTTTATCCAAAGAGGGCAGGCAGGACAGTCTTGGAATGGCTTTTACAACGGAAGATGGAAAAGAGTTATCGAAATGTCTGTCTTCGATAACTGGGTGCCGAGCAAGCTGGGGACATGGAATCAGGAAGAAAAGTGAGAATCCATAACCCCAACCCTGACTCATGGTTCGTGGATTGCGAGGGGTGAGTTTTCATATGATTTTTGCACCCCCACCTTCCCCGGGCCCTGGGCCTCCCTGCGATCGTCTCAAATACTCCCGCCAACGATCTGCTTCAGCCGGCCGACTTTGCCGGGTCGGTCCGCAAGCGCTGGTTCGCCCCTATCGTAGTCTTTCGCACGAAGAAGCCTGTGCTGACGGCTATCGAATAGTCAGCATATTAACCGTGCGCGTTCAGTTTGTTCTAGGATAATCATCCTGGTCTGTTGGAACTGCTCCATACCCTGTTCGACTTCCAGATCAAACCCCTCGAATCGCTTGAGGTTGCGAACCTCCGTCTACGCTTCTCTTATTGTTGAGTTTGCTTCCGGCGGGCACGAGAGCCCGTGCCGATGTCGTCGGCTTTGGGTCGGTAGGTCTCCCACATCTTCTTCACGACCTCGCCGCCCCAGCAATAGTGTGCATGCTGGTAGTCGTTGTGTTCCGGGTTTCGGGCGGCATCCTGTTCCTTGATCCAGCGGTCCACGTAGTCGAAATACGCGGGATGATTCCAGAGGTCCATCGCCCCCATGAGCCGTGCGGCCAGCGCTGCCCCGGCCCAGCCACGCGAACAGATGAAGCGGTAGCCGCCTCCCTGCGGAAGTTGTTCCGGTTCGATCTTGCCTTTGGGATCTCGCAGGTCGTGGTTGCCAAACCATCTGCCAGGTGGCCCGTCCTGGCCCCAGAGGGGTTTGCCTTTGGGATACTCATCGGTCGATCGGCCGTAGTAAGTGTGGCCATCCTCCCCGAACTTGTCGACCGTGTCGGTCCGGGCGAAATCCGTCTTGCAGGTCGCTGGCGGACGCACCATGTCGGCGTTGTCCAGGAGAAGGCCCGTGAACAGGATCGGCCACTTGCGGCCGTTGCCAAAACCACCGTAGGCCCGCCAGGCGTCACCGTTCCGAATGCTGATGTAGTAGCTGTCGATACCGTATTGCATGTAGCTGAAGAGATGTGGCTTTCGTTCAGGGTAGTCGACCAGCAGCAGAACGGCCAGTTTGGATAGATCGATAAAAAAGTAGTAGGGGTCGAGGTTCTTCCCCGGATGGATCGCGCCGTTGGAGTTGCCCTTCAGGCCGCTATGGTCGAGCCACAGACGTTCCATCGGGTTTGTCTTCGGCGCCTCTAACCCCGCCGGAGCCTTGAGCGTGGGCAGTCGATCCCAACAGATCTGACCGGTGGTGAAGATCGGTTTGGGCCCCTTGATGTACGGTGGACGGAAGGCATCCGCAGGCGGCACTTTGTCGACAACGGTCAGCACCGCGGCTGTCTCAAGAGCCTCGTAGGACCCGCCCACGCGAGTGGGCTTCATGCCGATGGTTGAGACCACCGAACAGTTGCCAAGGAGCTTGAGGGGAAACGCCGTTCGCAGTTCTTTCTTGTACGGCGGGAAGAACTTGGCGTCGGTGCGGAAGCCCTGGGCCGTAGCCACGGGCGGATCGACCTGCGTGCCGTTGACCTCGCCGTCCCAGGCCGGATCGACCTCCATGATCGTCACCGGCCCCAGCACCCACGGGTCGCCGTTGACGAATGTGCCGACGCGGCAGGCCCTGTCGAATCTCCACGTGATACCGTGGCGTTCGACCATTTCGGCGTTTTGAGCTGCGGGGAGTATCTGGACGCTTCCCAACAGGAAGGTCACAGCCGCTATCGGCCGAACAACTATCGAAACCAATCGCCTATTGTCTGTCATGCTCAATTCCTTTCCTTTCTGGATGCGGCGAACGTTTCCGCTAACGGGCGGCTATATACCGTACCGTTCAGCGGCTTGTTCGCTTTGAGTCTATTCGAGGTCCATTAGCGACTTGATCGGGATCACCGCAAGTTCAGCACTGTTCAGGTTGCCGCGTCGACCACCATTGTTCGAATAGCCTACATAAAGGTTACCATCGCACTCCATCGCGTACGGGTATGAGAGGCTCACTCTATCGGCCGATTCGCCGGGCTTGCCATCATGCCGCGAACGACGAATGACGAAGATCTTGCTAAATTGGTTTTCATTCGGTTTCGAGAGCGCGATCGTCAGCGGTGTCCGCTTGCCGCCGTTGCCCTTCGCTGTGGTGCAGACAAGGTAACGCTGGCCCGTGCTGAGGATTCCGGCGGCGGGCTTTGAGGTTGTCATCGGCAGATTGCTTGCTGATGACGGCGACCAGTTGCGACCATAATCCTCACTCTTCGCAACGAGTGCCACTGCATCGGCGCCGTAACGGGCGATGTTGAAGATTGTCTTTCCAGCCACGAATATCGCCGATTCCCCCCACATCGCCTTGACGCTCTTAGCCACAGGGATCTTCACGAAATCCCACTTCGTGAGGTCGCTGCCATGGCTGATTGCCACCGCAGCGGGGAAGATGCCACTGTTCGAGTAGGGACCCGCGGAAATGCCTGGCATAATCCAGTTCCCGTCAGCCATTTCCACGGGTTGGTTCATCGGCCAGAATCCGTCCTTGACGACGACTCCGTGTTTCTCCCACTTGCCTGTCTTCTCGTTTAGGCGGTAAGCCCTTGTGTGAATGCGCTTCATCTTTCCGTAATAAGCACCTTGAAATGCCCAAAGAGCGCCTTCGTGGACATGAAATACTCCGTGGCTAACGGCGAGATCCGGTTCATCTCCAGCATCTATCACTTTGAGCGTGCCCCATGTCCGGCCCCCGTCCTCGCTGACCCGATAGTGAGCCTCTTCACTAACCGTGTTCTCGGCGCCCTTGTTGTGCCCGAAGGATGCGTAGAGCTTTCCCTTGTGGTGTGCGAGTCCGACACCGTGGAGGAACGTGTAGCCGTCAGACTTCTTATCCCACTTTTTTATGACATGGAAATCGACGTTACTGATCTCAGGCAGTTTTTCAGCCTTCGCCAACATTGCGCCCGGCTTCCAAATTGGAAAAGGAGCGGGCTCCGCGGCCTGGGACGGCAGTACTGACAGGGTGCTCAGCAGCGTGATAACAAGGATACGTGTGTTCTGAAACATGTGATTATTCCTTTCTTTGCGAACATTGAAAGTGAGACGCGGCGCTAGCCGTTGCCTCCACTGCCCTGTTCGCTCTTATTAGCCTCAACGCGTCGCTTTTCTATCACATCTATTGTGAATCCTCCTTTCCTGGAGCCATCCCGCGAGGGGATCACCCAATCAATCACTTCTTCCGGTTGAGGTGTGATTTCGTCTCCCTTTTTATGCTTCTTAATAGTGATAGGATCGACCGCAAGAATGCCCGCTGCATCTTTTCGTTCAGGATGTCCTTTGATTTTCTCTTCCGTATCCATAGTAAATGCTGATTCCATCAAAAAGTCGCGCTTAGCGCTTGCACCCCCACTTTCCCCGGGCCCTGGGCCTCCCTGCGAACCCGGCCTGAAAAAGCGATTTACTAGCAGGGAACAGGTGAGAGAATTGTGAAAGCGATGATGAACCCACAAGGACACGCATGAACCGATCCATGAAAGCGCCCATGGCCGCGGTGCTTCTGACCGCCTGCGCGATAACGGTAAGCGCGCAGTCCCGACCCAACATCGTCTTGATGATGGCCGATGATCTCGGCTACGAGTGCCTCAGCGCCAACGGCGGTGCCCCCTATCGCACACCTGTCCTCGACGAACTCGCCGCACAGGGCCTGCGCTTCACCAACTGCGTCGCCCAACCCCTGTGTACGCCCTCGAGGGCGAAGATCATGACCGGTCGTTACAACTTCCGGAACTACAAGACATTCGGCCTTCTCGACCCGCGCGAGAAGACCTTCGGCCACGTCCTGCGCAAGGCCGGCTACGCGACCTGCATCGTCGGCAAGTGGCAACTCGGTCGCGACCGAAAGCTCATTGATCACTTCGGTTTCGACGAGTACTGCCTGTGGTGGCTGGAGAACAAGGGGCCACGGTTCGGCAATGTCGGTGAACTCATCCAAAACGGCGAGGTCCTGCCCGGCAAGAAGGGTGAATACGGCCCTGATGTTGTCTCCAACTTCATGCTCGACTTCATCAGCAGGCACAAGAAAGAGCCCTTCTTCTGCTATTACCCGATGATCCTGACCCACAGTCCCTTCGTCGCCACACCCGATTCCGGTGAGGGCCAGAAATCCAACGAGGAATATTTCGCGGACATGGTCTCCTACACCGACAAGATCGTCGGTCGCATCCGCGACCACCTCGTCGACCTGGGTATCGCCGAAAACACCCTGCTCCTCTTCACCGGAGACAACGGAACCGGCAGAGGCATCAAGAATGGTGCTGTCGATGGCCAACCCTGGCCTGGCGGCAAGGCGAGCAACGCCAACGAAACCGGTTCGCGCGTGCCGCTGGTCGCTTACTGGCCGGCAGGCGGTGTCCGCGGCAAGGTCTTCGACGACCCCATCGACTTCTCGGACTTCCTGCCCAGTCTCGCCGAGCTGGCAGGAACCTCTTTGCCCGAAGACATCACCATCGACGGCCACAGTTTCGCCGGCCGCCTGCGTGGTGATGCCGACCACAAACCGCGCGACTGGGCCTACCTGTGCTACTACGGCAAGAAGCGAGGGCAAGCGTCGCACTTCGTTCGCGATACGCGCTACAAGCTCTACGAGGGTGAACGCTTCTTCGATTTCCTCGCAGATCCCCTGCACAAGAACCCCATCGACCCCACCCAGGCTGGCCAAGAAGCGCGAGATGCCTTCGAAGCACTCGGAAAGGCCTTGGCGAGCATGCGACGTGAAATCGCCACCGAGGACGAGCGCTTCGACGCAAAGACGAGCTTCGGAGCGAAGGACCGACAAGCTGGAGATGAGCAGGGCGCAAAGACCAGGCAAAAGAAGCGCAAGAAGAAATAGTCCTCCGAAAGGCTCACCGCGCTGACCCGATTCTCGGCCCAGGCTTCATGAGCCTTTCTCAGGCGGACAACGATCTTTTGGAGCGTCCCCCTGAAGAACTGGACAGGCAATAAGGAGACCTTTTCTCTTCGGCTTGGAGGCTTCGCCAGTGGATTTCCGATGGAACTGAACCCCTTCCGCCCCCTGCACCCCCACCTTCCCCGGCTCCTCAGCCTCCAGGAAATCCGGCCTGAAAAAGCGATTCCCTGGCAGCAAGGCGAAGAGGTTGAGGCGGCTGAAGAGGCCCAGAAGCAGCCCCACCCCCGCGTGGATTGGCTTTGCTGCCTGCGCCTGGGGGGTGGTAGTGAGTTGCATGGACGATGAGTTCAACATGCTGGGAGCGGCTCAGCGCCAGCAGAACCTGAGGCAGAACGAGGCCACCAGGCAGGAGATTGGCGTGATGATCGACCCGGAGTATCCCTTCCCTCCCGAAGCCGCAGTGAAGGCAGGCTATAAATCCGTCCCCATGTTGATTGTGGCGGGAACTCAAGATCCTTTCTTTGGCGGTAAGGCACCGATCATCGCCGAAGCAAAAGCGGCGGGCCTGGGTAACGTGGAATGGATGTGGGACAACCTGCGCAAAGCAATTGAGGAGCAGAAGGACTCACCCCACAAGCTTGTGGTGGCGAAGGCTGGTCATGTGCCGACTGTTAAGACACCCGGACACCCAATCCATAATGACGTGGACACATATATCCGCAAGGCCGTCTCATCGCGCACGTCCGATCCATTTGAAGAGGCTACCGATAAGAATTGAGACCGACATCATGAAGAACATCCCTTGTGCCTTGAGCGTCTGGGCTATCAGCTTTGGCTTTCTCTGCCCTTTGTTTGCGCAGGATACGCCCGCGCCGAAAGCGGCTTCCGGTCTCAGTAGCAAGAAGGGAGCGGGGAAGATCTTTCCACCCAATTCAAAATTCCTGAAGGTTGCAGGACATGATTGCTATTTGGCTCTACCGGAGAACGTCAAGGCTGGGGAGAAGACCCCGTGGTTATGGTATTGTCCCAGCGACTATAAGTTGCCCGGAAAACTCGAGCAGTGGATGATGAAGAAGTGCCTGGACAATGGCATCGCGGTCGCCGGAATCGATGTGAAGGGAGATTTCGGAACGCCGGACGGACGAAAGATTTTCACCGCGTTTTATAAGGAGCTGACCGAAAATCACGGACTGACAAAGAAGGTTTGCCTCTTGGCGCGCAGCTACGGTGGAACGCAGATCTACAACTGGGCTGTCGAACATCCCGAGTCGATCGCCTGCCTCGCTGGCATTTACCCAGTCTGCAATCTGGCCAGTTACCCGGGGCTGAAATCCGCCGCCGGCAAATACCGAATGTCCCAAGAGAAACTCACCAAGGAACTCAAGAAGCATAATCCCATCGACCGCCTGGACCCGCTGGCCAGGGCGAAGGTGCCGATCTATCACAACACCGGGGATATCGACACCTTGGTGCCGCCGAAAGATAACTCCTTCATCGTGGAAGAACGCTACAAGGCGCTTGGAGGAGAGATCACGGTCACGGTCTTCAAGGGACAGGGGCACAACTACTGGACCGGGTTCTTTGAGGATGAAGCGATGGCGGCCTTCATCATCAAGCACGGAAAGAATGCGGCTTCGATCCCCAAGGTATTGATCGTTGGTGACTCGATCTCCGGTGGCTATAGCAAATCCCTGATCAAGCTCTTGGAGGGTAAGGCGGAGATGGTCAAACTTGGCGCTGTTGCGACCTACAGGATCAATAAAGAGGCATTCTGGCATTCCAATGGTAGCGCAAAGAGTCTGGATTTTGGCAGCGCCAAGGCATGCATTGCGGATTTTGAACGTTTCGAGAGGCATCTCTCAGAAACCAAATACGATGTGATTCATTTCAACTTCGGTCTGAACGACATCTTTCGCGGTCGGAACGGAGCATGGCACAACCCTGTTGATCAGTATGCCAAGGATCTGGCAACGATCGTGGCCTTGCTGAAATCCAACGGAGCAGAGGTCATCTGGGCCACCACCACCCCGATCCCGGCGAATGCCCCTCATAATCCCGAGGGCGACGACCTCATCTACAATGCTGCCGCCGAAAAGGTGATGAAGGAGCACAGTATTCCCATCAACGATTTGCATAGCGTTGTGACCACGTGGGATGGCTATGCCGAATGGAAGAAGGGCGACGACGTTCATTTTGCCGGTAACGTCTACGGCAAAATGGCCGAGCAGGTGACGCAGAAGATCAGTGAACAGCTCAAGATTCGACGAAATCGCAGCAAAGAGCAGTGATATCAATGAGCGTAGATGAACCCCGCGATTTCCCGATGAGTGGTCGCCGAATCTGGAGGACTGGTATGGCAGTGGGAGCGGGCCCGGGCCCTGGGCCTCCCTGTGAACCCGGCCTGTAAAAGCGATTTACTGGCAACATCTCTGCCAAGAGGATATGGGAGCGCCTATTCGCGGCGGCGACCGTTCCTTTTTGCGACATAATGATCGATCCCATTTGAACCTCCCCCGTTTTTCGCCCGCTTCTGAAATTTCTGTGGATCTCGGGCGTTTATATGACCCGAGCATGGCCCGGCAACGGCCGCGAACTGGACGGTCACCGAATCCATGCAACCCTCAGAAAATCTATGAAAACAAAGGCATTCGCAAACTTCGTCACGATGCTCACTGCCGCCGTGATCACTATCTCGGGCGCATGGGCGGCCAAGAAGACGCCGGAAACACCGCTCACCGCGACCGGCAAGAAACTCGAGGCGCAGTATGCGGGACAGCTCGAGGATTTGAAGAATGAGATCAAACGGACCATCCCGTCGGTGAACGACGGGAACAAGGCCGCCTTCACCAAACTCCGCGAGGCCGAGATTGCAGCGAAGGCGCAGATCGACGCGGCACAGAGGCGCATGGGCGAACTTGGCACCGCAAACGCGCTGATCGGTCATGCCAAGGGAAAGTGGATCGGTGGGGCCGACAAGGGAATTGCCGGTGCCAACGAGAAGTTGAAGAAAGCCACCAACGCCGCCGAACGCGAGGCCGCGCAGAAGGAACTCGAGAAGTGGCAGCAGAACCGGAAGGACGGTGAGGACGCCCTCAAGGAACGTCTGGAAAAGCTGGCGAAGGCGAAGAAGGAACGGCCGCAGATTGAGAAGGAGTTCAAGGCCGCCGAGCAGGCGCTGATCCGGGCGGAAGCCGCCACCTTGCAGGCGGTTGAGAATCTCGGGATGAAATCCTCGCTGACGAGCAATACAATGGACGCCAAGTTGGCGAAGTATTCGGTCATGCTGGAAGCCACGCCGGCGGGTCTGGCGGCATACGCCCAGCAGGGACAGGACCAGGAAGCGCTGATCGACAAGATGCTCTCCTCCGGTGATTTGCTGGTGCAGATGGCCGTGGCGGACGGTGCGAGCGGGGCGAACTACGGTCGGGCGATGGAGATCTACCGTGATGTCTGGAAGGCGAGCGACAAGGTGGCTGAAGGACCGCTCCGTCGGCTGGCGCTGGCAGTCAGCCTGGAGCACGCGGTGCCGATCAGGCAGCGCGACGCAGTGGCCAAGACGGGTGCGACCGAGTTTGTCGATCCGGTCAGGCGCTACCTGCACTTTGAGAAGGCCTTCATCGACGGCGAACTTGATCCGGCGTTCGAGACCCTCAGCACCTGGGACTACCGCATGGTCGTCAATGGCGAGGAACCGGACGAGATCCTCGCCTGGGGCCGCGAGATGCTGCGCAACTACCGTCCCGACCACGTCACGACCGACGATTACAAGTGGCGTTACGTGGCCCTGGTCCGGAGCGACATCCGCTATGGATCGCAGGACAACCATTACGATCGCGACGATCTGCAGTTCTTCCAGAACATCCTCATGAATGGCGGTGTCTGCGGCCGTCGCGCCTTCATCGGCCGCTTCATCCTCCGCGCCTTCGGCATCCCGACCTTGGCGCGTCCCCAGCGTGGCCACGCGGCGCTGGCCCACTGGACGCCCGATGGCTGGGTGGTCTGCCTTGGCGGCGGCTGGGGAGCCGGCTGGGTGAAGGGTCGCCAGAAGGATCTCGACTTCCTCGCAATCACGCAGGCGCGAATGACCGGGAAGCCCTACCTGCAGGTCAAGCGCGCCCAGTGGATCGGCGATGTCACGGGCGAGCCGCGCACCTTCGGTTTCCTCTCCGGCAATCCCTCGTTCTGGAACTCCGTGGCGCTCTACACGCAGCGCGGCATCATTGCAGACTCCAATGCCAGGACGCTCGCCGCAGTCGGAACGGACATCGGCGAATCCAACGTCACCAAGGAGAAGATCGAGATCACGAAGGTGAAGATGACGGAGAAGGACCGGAAGGTGACGGTTGATGCCAAGGGTGTCATCATGATCCCCGCCGTCGCCACCAGCAATCCAACCAAGAGCACCGGCAAGATCATCTTCATGGACTGCGTGCTCGGCGGCAAGCAGCTGCACTTCAGCCGCAATGGCGGAGGCCAGACGTTCGAATACACCTTCGATGCCCCGGCCGGGGGAAAATACCAACTCACCGCGCGGCTTGCGACCCCGAGCTGGCAGCAGATCCTCCTGGTCACCGCCAACGACGCCAAGCAGCCGGTCGAGGTCCCACTGCCGCACACCGTCGGCATGTGGGACACCACCGAGCCGGTCGTCGTCGAGATCACCAAGGGCAAGAACGTCCTCAGCATTTCGCACAAGAGCACTGGACAAGCGAAGGGGTTCTCTATCAAGGACTTCACCCTGACCCCGGTCTCCGGGCAGGTCAGCCGCCGCTGAGTTCAAGCCAACGCCAGCAACCAATCAGCCAAGCCGCCCCGCTTGCACCTCCTCCTTCCCCGGCTCCTCAGCCTCCAGGAACCCCGGCCTGAAAAAGCGATTTGCTAGCAGTCAGTCAGCAGCAGTTTCTTTGATGGTGATGTCCGCGAACATGACATGGACTTTCTGGTCGGCGTGCATCTGGAGGGCGAAACGGCCGGTCGCGCGACCCGTGTCTTTTTTCAGTTCGGCCGTTTTCGTGCCGTTGACGTGGACGGTGATGACGCCCCCGTCCGCGGTGATGATCATCTGATTCCAGTCGTCCGCTTTGACGATCTTTTTTTCCAGCTCGGCGGACGGCCGTGCGAGCCACCCACGGCCATAGCTTTCATAGATTCCTCCGTTGCCGCTGCCGACAGGTCCGACTTGGACTTGCATGCCCTTGCCCTTTTCCGGCTTTTCGATGAGCGTGCGGATATAAAAACCACTGTCACCCGAGATGCATTTGAACCTGAAGCTGACAGTGAAGTTAGAAAAGGTCTGGTCGCTCACCAGCAAGCCATAGAGTTTTGTCCGATCGGCCCGACCGACGAACGCCCCGTCTTCAACGGTCCACGTCCCGTCACCGACAGCGTGCCAGCCAGCGAGGGTCTTGCCATCAGACAGTGATGTCGTTTTCTCCGGCGATGAAGCCAATGGCTGCGTTGTTAGCAGCAGGCAGATTCCAGCAACGGAAACTACGAAAGAATGAGATTTGTTAGCCATTGCCTTCACTGCCTTGTGCGCTCTTATCAGCCTCAGCGCGTCGCTTTTCAATCACATCTATTGTGAATCCTCCTTTCCTGGAGCCATCCCGCGAGAGAATCACCCAATCCGTCACTTCTTCCGGTTGAGGTGTGATTTCGTCTCCCTTTTTATGCTTCTTAATAGTGATGGGATCGACCGCAAGAATGCCCGCTAGCCCGGGATCATTCCATTTGACGGGCTCTAACCAAACATGCTCCGTATCCTGGCCTTCCATGATTACGGCCTTCAGCAAATAGCGTTTGTCATTCTCTCGTGCCTGGATGGCTGTAGTAAACTCCATGAGAGTTTCACGTGCCTCCTTTTGAGCGGCGATCATTTCCAGATCATGAGCTTCAATGCCCGCTACATCTTTTCGTTCAGGATGTCCTTTGATTTTCTCTTCCATATTCATAGTAAACGCTGATTCCATCAAAAAGTCGCGCTTAGCGCTTGCACCCCCACCTTTCCCGGGCCCTGGCCTCCCTGCGAACCCGGCCTGAAAAAGCGATTTACTAGCAGTAATTGGAGACGGAGTGCTGTAATTGCGCTCGCAAAGGGCGCGTTGGATGGGTTCGCCGAGGGCGGGTGAATCAGGCAACCCAGAATCAATCCTCACCGATGAAACCGCTTGGGTAAACCGGGGTGCACGAAGGGTGCCGATACCCGGTAAAAGATGCCCAAGAATCGCTGCAAAGTCGCGGAAATAAAATGCTTTTAAATTACGGCAACTCTAGTTGCCCGACCGGATCAGTTCTATCGAGTGCACATCGATGGCTTCTTCACCGATAATCTCCGGAGCGGTCAGTCGCAGGGTCTGGTGACCTGCTTCGAGGGTGAGTTGACCCAGTTCGAGTGGCTTGAAGTCTTTCACGATATAGTGAGAGTTCTCCATGCGCTCCTTGGAATTGTCGTAGAAGGGCGGATCAAAGGATTCGCTCACTTTGGCTTCGGTCCCGCTGCCATCTTCCTGGGACAGGCGGATCGTGGCGCCGACATCGCCGACTCTGCAGGTGTAGAAGACAATCGCCTCATACTCGCCACCCTGAGCCACCTCGATGTCGAAGGTGATGGAATCTTCGGTGCTCTTCCAGTTTTCAAAGAAGGAATTGTTTGGTGCCTTGGAACTTCGAGTCAGGCTCGGGCCATGCGGCAGTCCGTCGCGAGCCGGGAGGGTGGTTGAGGTGTCGTAGCCGACAGCAAAAGGACGGACCGCATACTTTTGGAAGCAGGTCTCGCTTTCCGCCCGGAATTCGGCGGCGGCAGCTCTCAGCTCCTCGGCCAACTCGGGATACTGGTCTGAAACATCGGTAGTCTGGCCGCGATCTTTGGTGATGTCGTAGAGAGCACCATCATTGTCGAGTCGGAACTGGTCGGTGCGGATGCTGATTTTCGTGCGCCACGCGGTGTAAAGGGTTCGGGGAGGCAGCTCTTTCTGTTCGCCAGTGAGGAGGCCGGCAAAGCTGCGGCCGTCAATCTTACCCGCTTCAACGGAACGCTTCTTTCCGATCTCGGTAAGGGCGGCATCGAGATCGATACCGGCGAGTTCAGCCAGGGTGGGGAGAAGATCGATACCGGAGTTGACCGTTTCCACGGTATTACCTTTGGTGATGTGATTGGGCCACTGGATCACGAAGGGGGATCGCAGTCCGCCTTCGTCGATCGTTCCTTTGCGGCCTTTCATGCCTCCGTTCCAGCGGTAGGAATTGGGACCATTGTCGGAGAAGAAGAGGACGATGGTGTCGCCCGTAAGTTCCAGTTCCTCTAGCGTCGTGAGGATGCGCCCCACGTTCCAGTCGATGTTCTCGACCATGGCGAGAGCGGCCCGGGTCATGTTGATGTTTTCCCGCTTCTTGTCATGAAATTTCATCTTCGGATCCGTGTCGACGAATTTATCGAACCACTGATCATCAATGATCATGGGGGAATGAGGCGTGTTGTAGGGGACATAGCAGAAGAAAGGCTGGTTCCGGTTTGTCTTGATGAATTCGATGGCGTGATCGGTGAAGTCGTCGACGACGTAGCCGTTGCCCTTGATCTTCTCTTTATTGTGATCTAGCGGCGGGCTGAAGTAAGCGCCCCAATGTCCGGAGGTGAAGCCGTAGAACTCATCGAAACCGCGATCGTTGGGATGACAGGGTGACTGTGTGCCGTTGTGCCATTTGCCAAAAGCACCGGTGGCATAACCGTTGGCTTTGAAGACTTCTGGAATGAGAATTTCGTCAGGGTTGATGCGACCCTGTCCTTCGCTCACGCCGCTAACGCCTGTCCTGGGATGGTAGCGTCCCGTGAGAAACTCGGCCCGGGTTGGTGCGCAGACGGCACAAACGTAGAAGTTGTCGAGAGTGGTTCCCTGTTCGCCGATGGAGTCAATATTCGGGGTGGCGAGATTGGTGTTGCCGTTGCTGCTGAGGTCACCCCAGCCCTGATCATCGGTCAGAAAGATGACGACATTGGGGTGTTCGGCAGCAGAGAGTCCCAGCGCAAACAGCGAAACAAAGGCAAGGAAAATCAAGCGCATGAATGGAGACTGCGCGAAGTCGAGGCAATAGGCTATTCCCGATATACGCCGTTGAGTGCCCCCGGCATGGCGACTCGAAGCCGCTTCTTCTCACGGTCACGGTTCGATCCAAACAACATAGCCGAAGTCATCGGAACCGGGTTCGGTGAAAATCTTGAGGTCGGGGACCGGTCCGAGGTTGTTGATGTGATCGACGACGCCGGCCCCGCTTTTCCCCCACGCAATCCAGGTTCCGTCGACTCGTTGAGCCGTCCTGGTCAATCCTCCGCAACTGACCTTAATGAAAGGCCCCTCGTCGGCAAGCGCTGCACCCCCACCTTCCCCGGGCCTTGGGCCTCCCTGTGAACCCGGCCTGACAAAGCGATTTACTGGCAGTCACAGAAAAGAAGGGCCGCCTGCAAGAATCAGGCGCCTGACCTCACAGGCAAATAGATTGCACCCTTCTGCAATCTGATCCAAGACCCTTGCGAATCATTCAAAACGGCAAAAGGAGCAGATTATGAAACTTGCTATAACGATCATGTTGCTGACGGCCATCTCTGCAGCGGCCAGTGCGGTTCCTCCGGCCGAACGCGTGGATCCCTATGCGGCCTACAGAGCCGGGCCAAGCCACAGCAAAGTCCCGGGGATTGCCCAAGGGGCGGATTTCTTTCCCATCGCCGTTTGGCTGCAGGACGCCAAGTATGCCAGACGGTACAGGCAGGCGGGGATCAATCTGTATATTCATCAGTGGAAGGGTCCGACGGCCAAGCAACTGATCACCCTCAAGGCAGCAGGCATGCCCCTGATCTGCCACATGAATGAGGTCGCCCTGGCCGACATCAAGAATGGCGATTCCATCATTGTCGGTTGGATGCACGGCGACGAACCGGATAACGCCAAGCTCTACAAACATCCCACGGCGCCGATCTCGGGCACGTGGGCGGGGCGCGAGGAACTTCCGGTCGACGCCTGGGGCGACAAACTGACCTCTTCCCAGCGCCAGAGCGTGTCTGCGAAGAAGGGCACCTACGGCCCTCCGTTCTCACCGTCGATGATGATCGCTGACTACAGGAAGATTCGCGCGATCGATGCGACGCGCCCGATAATGCTGAACCTGGGCCAAGGCGTTGCCTGGGCGGACTGGAATGGTCGGGGCGTGCGCAAAGGCAAGCAGGAAGACTACGTTGATTACGTCCGGGGCGCCGACATTGTGTCCTACGACATTTACCCCATCGGTCACAGTCACAAAGCTGTGGCCGGCAAGCAGGAGTACGTTTCGCTCGGCGTGAAGAATCTGCGCAAGTGGACCCGGGACAAGAAGCCCCTCTGGACCTTTGTTGAATGCACCCAGATAAGCAATCCCGACTCGAGGACGAAGATCACGCCCAGGCAGATGCGCCAACTTATCTGGATGTCGATTACCGCCGGCAGCAAGGGCGTGCTGTATTTCTGCCACCAATTCCAGCCAAAGCCGGTCAATCCCAAGGCGTTGCTGGACGATCCGGCAATGCTTTCGATGGCGGCAAAGGTCAACAAAAACATCCAGTCCATCGCCGCGGCACTTAACAGCCCCTCGACAGGGAGGGTAGCGACGGTAACCGGGGCCAACGAGGTCCTGTGCATGGTCAAACGCTACCAGAACAACTACTATGTGTTCCTGGCATCCGAGTCCGGTAAGGCCCAGGAGATCACGCTGCAGTTGAAGGGGGTTGACCCGGTCGGCAAATTGACGCCGCTGTTTGATGAGAACTCAGCCCCCATCCAACCTGAGGACGGCAAATGCATGATCAAACTCGAGTCGTATGGCGTTGCACAGTACAAGATACCCGCGCCGGCCGTCGGGGCGAACACGCGTTAGCCAGGTCGCCGACAATCCGTGGCGCGGCGACAGGACGGGTGGAGAATTGAAAGCTGAAGGAAAATGAAACACCTCCTGATCACAACAATCGCAGCCGTGGTGCTGGTGGGGTGTGATTCTCCGGATACCGTTGACTCCGTAATCGGTCAATCACCTCCGACCAGGCAGCCTAATCAAGTCGAAAAGGCACCTGTTCCCATCCCATTAATGGAGATCGAGCTACCAACAGAGAACGAAAAATCGGCCTTAATAGACAAAACAATAACCGTATTTGGAATCAAGGTTTTTGCATTGGAGGGAGTTACAGACCGAGATCTGAAACTAGTGGCGAATGTTCTAGCCCAATGGATTGATAACGATGAGGACGGGACACCTGATAATCCGACCGTCCTCGCTGAAATTGTCAGACAGAAAAGCCGGATGATCCTTGGCGTCACTTTTGATCAAATCGGCCCGTGGCATGAGAATTCACAGAGGATGTTAAAGTATGCACATGCCCCTACCTATGGCTTGGATGTCACAACTATCAATCACAACTGGTATGGCTTGCCCCTTAGTGAGTATTCTCAGGATCATTACCGTCGCGACGGGCTTTTACCACCGGATGCAGCAACAGAAGAAACCTTCCATCTCATAACGGACATTGGGTATGCAAACGTATATCCATCCACCTTCTGGCATGGTGAAGCAGGCGACAATCCCTCAGAGGCTCTTCGCTCTCATATCGCAAAGCGTGGAGAAGGACAAAAGGATGCCTCTCTGTTAACGGTGGCGATGGACAACGCCCGCGGGGGGTATTTCAGACACATGCCAAACCAATATCCCGATAACGCGTGGTATACCCGGTCAGACGACTGCGGGTATAAATGTTTTGTCGGTGAATACATTCATTGGGGAATGATCACCCTTGTTGGCTTTAACGAGACACGCGAAGAAAATATTAAGGATCAGTGGCAGATAACAAACGCCCATTCCCTGCGTAACAGGGATCCTGCATTATATGGATTGCTCACGAACACTGGATATGGCTTTCCTGAAACTGCCCCGGACGGATCTTACGGTGATTTAGGTCAATGAATACTAAAGAAACCAGAACTCGCCACCCGTCCCCAAAGCCGTCTCGCCAAGTCACCGAACCACAGTGCGGGCGGGTGACTCGGAGAGTCTTCTCTTCTTTCCATTCAACACGGATTTTTGGACCACTTTCCACGGCATGGAAGATGGATGTTGTTGAAAAGAGGCCGCACTGTATCAACCTTGTTGTTTATGAGGTATTCATGAGATTTATAAGATTGTTTGTGGTTTTGAGTGCCGCGTCCGCGTGTCTGGCGGCGGAACGTCCCAATATTCTGGTCGTGATGGTGGACGATATGGGGTTTTCGGATGTCGGCTGCTACGGGGGCGAAATCCGAACGCCCAATCTGGACAACCTGGCCGAAAACGGCATCCGCTATACAGCCATGCACAACACGGCGAAATGCTATCCTTCCCGCGCCTCGCTCATGACCGGCGTGTACTTCCAGCGCACGGATCGCGAGTTTTCGAATACGGCGACAATCGGTGAGGTGCTGCGTCCAGTGGGATATCACACCTTCTGGTCGGGAAAACATCATGCCAAGTTTATCCCGACTACCCGTGGATTTGACCGGTTCTACGGTCTGGTCGGCGGAGCCTGCAATTTCTGGAATCCCGGAGGCACCCCGCGGCCGGGCGAAACCGAAGCGGCGCGCAAGAGCAGTGCGAGCTGGGTGGTCGATGGCGAGTTCCAGAAGGATTATTCCCCGCAGGACAAAAACTGGTATGCAACCGATGCCATTACCGAAAGCGCGTTGAAATGGCTCAAGGAAACTGACGACGGCAAACCGTTTTTCCTCTACCTCGCCTATACGGCACCGCACTATCCGCTGCACGCATGGCCTGAGGATATCGCGAAATACAAAGGGATCTACGACGGGGGGTATGACGCTATTCGCGAAGCTCGCTACAAACGGCAACTTGAAATGGGGCTGTTCGATGCGGAAACCGCGCCGCTTTCCGAAGCCACCCCCAAAGTCCCGTGGAACGAACTTTCAGCAGAGGAAAAGAAAAAGGAGATCCGGCGCATGGAGATCTACGCCGCGATGATTGATCGTGTTGACCAAAACCTCGGCCGTGTATTCGATCAGCTGAAGGCTGCTGGTAAATTTGAAAACACACTCGTTCTCTTCCTTTCCGATAACGGCGCCTGTGCGCAACAGCCCACAAAGTTCAAGGGCGATACCTCCGGCGAAATGGGCGGCGTCAATAGTTTCCCGACGGTCGGGCCGTCGTGGGCCAACGTTTCCAACACGCCCTTCCGTTTTTACAAGCAGGATTCCTATGAAGGCGGCATCAATACGCCGATGATTGCGCACTGGCCCAAGGGTATCCGCCAACAGGGCGTTTTTTGCCGGGAGGCCTGCCATCTGATCGACCTGATGCCCACCTGCATGGAACTGGCTGCCGCGGCTTATCCCGGCAAATCCCCGACGCCGGATGTCAAGCCGCCCGACGGTGTCAGCCTGGTGCCGACTTTTTCCGGGGATGTGTTGAAGCGCGCCAAACCGCTCTTCTGGGAATTCGGCGGCGGCGCGGCCGTGCAGGAGGGACGGATGAAGCTTGTCCGCAAGAAAAAGTGGGAACTCTACGATCTCTCCAAAGACCGCACAGAAACAGTGAATCTAGCCTCCCGACGGCCTGAGCTCGCCGCGAAGATGGAGGCCGGCTGGAACGCCTGGTTCACCGAATGCTCCGGCGAGGATTTCGCTGACGCCAAGGCCAGACGGGAGGCCGCGAAAAAAGC
>MPMF02143318.1_pt1 | contig 31405 bp, 34 predicted proteins | sample 1617271 | NCBI WGS metagenome assembly MPMF02 (sample SAMN05944812, study PRJNA350692) | marine metagenome | biome: marine; feature: ODZ; material: water; isolation source: 120 m water sample prefiltered with 30 um filter, filtered on to 0.2 um... | place: Pacific Ocean | collected 2012-04-09... | reverse complement strand
CTCGAACTCGGCGGCAAGGTCCCCCGCGGAGGTCGGATCGGCTTCGACACCATCTCCGCTAAACGAGTCCGGCGTCGCGTTCACCACTCCCATCACATAGGTTCGGCTGCCCCAGGCGAAACGCCGTCCTCGCACTTCGAGCGCGGACACCCGGAAATCTCTCCGAATTGGCCATTGCGGGTGGGGGCCTGTGCTCAATCCAATAGCTCGTAATCCTGCTCGCTACGATCGCCGTCGACGATATGCCAGGCCCTGACCTCGGGCGAATCGGGCTCAGCAACACCAATGACAAAGTGGACAAAAGGAGGCGTGAAACCCGCCCCCATCATCGCCCTAATATCGGTTGGGCTGGGAATTGCCCGAGTGCCTGTGTGGGAATGGTAGAAGCCAGCTACCGAGTTGCAGTCTCCCTCGATCTCCTTCTCCAAGCGCAAGTATTCACGTGGGTCTATGGAAAATCGGAACGGACTCTCCTCCACATTGGTTGCCCTGTGGGTGCCGGCGCTTGTCCCATCCTTTTCGGCAACGATTCCACAGCACTCGAGCGGAGCGTCTTCGAGAGCATGAGCGACCATGGCATCGAAGTCAGCTCGACGAAGACGAATCACGACATCCATGAAGACTCCCGGCCGGAACGGCAACCCGACCATTGTCCAACCTGGATCTGGAATTGGCTACGAAGGGCAGATATCCGTCTGACTGCCCGGAAGGAAGGGGTCTTGCACCGTCTCATTCATGATTACCGACAGGCCACTCCCACCACCCGACGACCCGGCCCCCAGAATAATGTCGATTCCACCCAGGTCAGGGTCGTTGATGTAGACGGGGGCATCGGTGCCATCAGTATTGAAGTAGTGCAGCCATCCCTGTGCGGCCGGGTCCCAGAGATAGATCGAAGACCACGAGCCCGGGGGAAGGCAGCTCATGAATTTTTCCGGGGTGACGTCGCCGTTAAGAGGTCCTCCAACGGTCGGATTTACGCCTTCGACCAACGTCGGCCGCGTTTGTGCCGCGAAGACGACTCCGAGTGACGCTCCGATAACCCCGGCGAGCACGAGGCTTCCAACTGCAACGCCGATGACACCGTTTGGAATCAGCCTCATAACGACTTCCTTTTCCCAGGGCGCAGGCCCATCGCTGGAGGTTACCCTACCAAACACCGACCTAGATGCACCACGAACCGTGAAAAGCCATGATCGCTCAGCACAACGGCCGTAAAACGTTCGTAAATAGGACCACTCCGGCGCCGGACAAGGGACGATCTGCCGGCGCCGGAAGGAGCAGCAACGATAGAATTTACGGGTCGCACAGCAGTGATTACCGGTGGGGGGAGTAGCATCGGGCGGGGCCTCGCATTGGCATTCGCCGGTGAAGGGATGAACGTTGTGCTGGCGGACATCGAACGATCTGCAGCGGAAAAGGTGGCCGCCGAGGTCCAGGCTCTTGGTACCAAGGCACTCCCTGTCGCAGTCGCTGTTTCGGTCCGAGCTGATGTCCAGACACTGGCTAACCGAGCCTGGGATGAGTTCGGGTCAGTACACGTCCCTTGTAACAACGCAGGCATGGTCTCGTTTCAACAGCTCATCGAAGCCGCCAGCTCCGACTGGGACTGGACCATGGGAGTGAATCTCTAGCGGACGGTCCACGGAATCGAAGCGTTCGGGAGAAGGATTCGCGACCAGGGCGAAGGTGGTCACATCGTCAACACCTCTTCAATTGCCGGCATCGTCGCCCGCGGCGGCGGTGACATCGGAATCTACACCGCCACCAAGCATGCGATCGTGGCGCTATCGGAGGTTCTCAAATCAGAACTAGACCCTTTCGGAGTCGGCGTAACAGTGCTTTGTCCGGACGGGGCAGAGACCAACCTCCTCGATTCCGGCAGAAACAGGCAACGTCGTTTCGGGGTCCCGAGGCAGGACGGGCACTGAATCGCCAATTCGTGATCGAAACTGAAGCGTTCGCGACCCATACGCTGTCCGCAATCAAGAACAACGAACTCTACTTATTCATGCATCCCTACACGCGGCAGAAAGTCGAGGCGCGAGCAACCGCCATGTACTTGGCCTTCGACAGCCTTGACAGACGCGGATCGCCGCTACTCTGACTGATCGATCTCGTCCCCGGTGGAAGTGGCCCGGCCAACAGAAGGCCGCACGCTTACCTCGAGCAGTTCGGCGATATCGAGGGCTCGAATCGTCCGCCGGTCCTCTTCCGGTTGAACCGCGGGGATCCCATCCTCGAACATTTGAATGCAAAATGGGCAAGCGGTCGCAACGATTCCTGCGCCGGTGTTCGCAGCCTCGGCCGCCCGTAGGTGGTTGACCCGCGTCCCCGACTCCTCCTGCCACATGTTGCCTCCGCCGGCTCCGCAACAGAGGCCCTTCTCCCGGTTCCTAGGCATTTCGACCAGCGACGAGCCTGGGATCGAGCTGAGAGTAGTCCGCGGCGAATCGAATACGCCGTTGCCCCGGCCCAAATAGCACGAATCGTGAAACGTGATCTGCTCTCCAAGGGGCTCCGAAGGAGTCAGCTTGCCGCGTGCAACCAGATTCTGCAGGAACTCCGAGTGATGAATCACCTCGTAGTTCCCACCGAAATCGCCGTACTCGTGCTTGAAAGTGTTGAAGCAGTGAGGGCAGGCGGTGATGATGCGCCGCACCCCAACCTCATTCAGAGCTTCGGCATTCGCTTCAGCCATGGTGGCGAACAAGAACTCGTTGCCCATCCTTCGAGCCGGGTCGCCGTTGCAGGTCTCCGCCTGCCCCAGCACACCAAAGCTCACGTCAGCTTCAAGCAGCAGTTTGGCAACCGCCTGGGTGATGGGAACATTGCGCTCCACCAGCGCCCCTGAACAACCCACCCAGAAGAGGTATTCCTGGGAACCGTCAAACGTTGGAACCTCGACGCCACCGGACTGGAGTTCTTCAATCCAGCTGGTCCGTGTGAGCTGGGTTCCGCGCCAGGGATTGCCCCTCTGCTCGATATTCTGCAGCGCGGCCTGCGCCGTCGCTGGCACCCTGGCCTGCTCCATCACCAGATACCGGCGCATATCCACGATCGTCGGAACATGCTCGACCATCACGGGGCATTCCTGAACGCAAGCCATGCAAGTCCTGCAGGCCCAAAGGGTTTCGTCCTTGATGTAACCGCCGACCAGCGGCTGCTCCAGCTCCGAATCCGGATCCTTGCCGTCAATCAGCAGAGGCCCAGCGTGGTTCATGTAGTTCTTTAGGTCCTGGATGATCATCATCGGCGAAAGCGGTTGCCCTGCCGCCCAGGCGGGACAGACATCTGTGCAGCGCCCGCAGCGCACGCAGGTATCCGCATCAAAAAGCTGTTTCCACGTGAAGTCTGGGAGACGCCCCGCCCCAAGGCCACCGCCACTCTCCATGAGCTTCTCGAAATCCCCCATCGGGGCAAGGTAACCCTGTGTCATAGGGCGCTTCAGAAAGCCGTTTATTGGCGCAAAGACAATATGCCGGAATTTCGTGACGGACATCAAGCCCAAGAGGACAAACGCGCCGACCACGTGGGCCCACCAAAAACCCTTGTGGAAATCGAGGGCCGACTCCGCACCAACTCCATCGAGAACCTGAGCAACCAGGTACCCAACCGGCGACCACCGCGACCAGTCTTCGTTGCCTGCCGGGATCTCATCTCCCCGTATGCGCAGACCCTCGACGATGAATCCCGTGAAGAGTACGAACCCCAGAAGCCCAACCACTAACGCGTCCTCGGTCGCCCGCCTGTCCCAGTCAAGACGGTCGGGCCGTCTGAAGTAACGCCGAAAAACCGCCATCCCAATTCCGACGAGGCCCACGACCCCAAACACGTCGCCGATGAGGCTGTAGCCGAGGTACACCGGTCCTTTCAGGAAAGCGTGTTCGGCATCGTTTCTGAACACGAGAGGAAGGTAATCGTCCACCGCCAAGATGGCAGTCACCAGTGTGAGCACGATAAAACTGGAATAGATGCTCCAGTGCATCACGCCCGCATACCGGTCGTTCTTAACCCGGCTTGTTGCAGCTCCCATCGTCAAGGCGTTGGTGAGCCGGGCGCCCACATCCGAGAACACCGCCTGTGGTCGTCCCAGTCGCCAAATACGGAGACGCTGGATAAACGCGCCGAGAATCACCGCAACGGTTAGAACGAATACGAAATACATGATGACCGGGTAGGAGATATTGAAAAACACATCTCGGCTGGCATCCCCGGTACGCGCTGTTTCGAACGACGAGATCGCCCCAAGAATCGCAATCGGGATGACCCATCCCATTACGCTGCCACGCAGCCGAAACACCCTGCGCTTCTGGCCCTGGTCTCGGTCCTGCTGCATGGTTCACTCCCGGCGTTTCAAGGGACCTATCAAGAAACCAGCTCGTTAGTGGCGCTCCCGTGGGTCTTTCGAAGATCTGTCTTGAGGACCTTCCCCATCTGGTTCCTAGGGAGCTCATCGACCACGGCGACGTATTGGGGGGCCTTGAACGAGGCCAAGTGCGACTTCGCGAAGGAGCTGATCTCGTCAACCGTGACAGAGCCTCCCGGCTTCAAGACGATGACGGCCTTGACGACCTCGCTCCATTCGACGTCGGGAACGCCGATAATCGCCGCCTCTTCAATGGCCGGGTGCATTTCAAGCACGTTTTCGATCTCACCGGGCGAGATGTTCTCCCCACCGCGAATTACGAGATCTTTCTTCCGGCCGGTAATAAAAAGATACCCACCATGGTCGATCTTCCCGACGTCGCCGGTGTGAAGCCAGCCATCGATGATGGCCGTGCTGGTGGCGTCTTCTTGTTGGTAGTAGCCCTTCATCACACGATCGGAGCGAATGCAAATCTCCCCCTCGCCGTTAGTACCGAGGAGGTTGTTCCTGTCGTCCATAATGCCGAGTTCGACATCCGGCATCGGCTTTCCAACCGAGCGCAGTCGCTGCTCCTTGACCTCCGTATCCTCGCTGAGGTCATGATCCTCGGGCCCCAAGAAGGTAAGTGTGGCCGTGGACTCGGTCTGCCCATACGCGTTGATCAGGCCAACGCCCTTCGGGGGAAAGACATCACAAGCATTGCGCACAACTTCGAAGGGCATTGGCGCAGCGCCATACGTGATGTTCACGAGTTTCGAGATGTCGTAACTTTCAAAATCTGAGACTTCCATGATCCTCTTTAGCATTGTCGGAACGACGAAGGAATGGGTTACGCCCTCGTTCTGAACCGCGCCCAGCCAGTCCTCGGGTAGGAACTGGGGAAGGATCACCAGGGTGCGGCCGCTCCAGACCGACATCATCATGGTCGTGGCTCCGGCAACGTGGAAAAATGGCACCGATGCCAGCACCTTCTCATGGAGATCCGGGTCCGCCGGATTTTGATTAGTGACGTACTTCGTCATGTCGAGGTACGTGAGCTGAACCCCTTTGGGAAGAGCCGTGGTTCCAGAAGTGAAAATGATGATCGTAGCGTCGTGATCATCAATGTCGGTCCAGATCTCATCGTCGCCCGCTTCGCTGACGAGTTTGTTGCAATCAATGAACCCTTCGGCCTCGCCATCGATGCAGACGTAATGCTCAGTGTGCTCAAGCGTCTGGCGAATCCGTTCGAGCAGTTCGATATACCTCTGGCCAACGAAGATCACACGGCATTCGCTCATATTGATCATGTGCGTCAGCTCTTCGTCCTTGGCCCGGTTGTTGAGCGGCACAAAGGTGGCGCCAAGCATGGCGCAGGCGTAGTACGCGAGCACGTAGTCGGCGGAGTTCATTGCCATGGCCGCTACTTTGTGACCCTTCTCGACCCCCAGTCCCTGGAGGGCATTCGCAAGTTTCACCACCGCCGGGTACATCTCCCCGTACGTGATGCGCTTGCCTGCTCCACCGTGCTCAACGAGTGCTTCGCGGTCCGGTACGACCGCCGACGTAATCTGGAGAAACTCGATAGTATTCATGGTGCTCCGCGAAAAGGGCCCTCCATGGGCCGGTTCTGTGTGCGGCGGAATTTTACCCGATGGGGTAATCTCGGGCGAACTAGCGTCGTTGGATTGAGAGAGCTATGAGCGTTCCCTTCGGGTCGCCCGGAGCCGCCGCTACCTACTCATTCGACTCGGTAATAGTCGGAGGCGGAATCGCCGGTCTTAGTGCCGCGCTGACCGCGGCCCAATCGGAGGCTGTGACAGTGCTCTTAGAAAAGGCTCCGCGCGCCGAGCGGGGAGGAAACACTCGCTTTGCAGACGCCCAGATGCGATTCCCTCACGAAGCTGACGACTTTAGCCCTCGCGACTACTCGCCCAAACAAATGTTTGACGACCTCATGCGCATATCCGGTGGTCGAGCAAACCGGGAACTTGTCCGCACTTTGTGTGAGGGCGCTCGCGAGACAGTCGAATGGTTAACCGGTCTAGGCGTTGAATGGGAGCCTGGCTATCCCCACACGGCAGGCTACCGTCGAAGCCCGTCGGCCGGCGGGCAGGGTCTCGTGGATCTGCTCCACCGCCGGCTCCAATCCATGGGCGGTGTTGTCAGCTATGACACTACTGCTGTCGACCTGCTCGTTGATGAAAGCCGGACGGTGAGGGGAGTACGGTGCCATAGTCCCGAGGGCGTGGTAGATATCACGGCCGATGGCGGCACCGTTCTGGCCTGCGGCGGTTTCCAGGCGAATGTGGAAATGCGGACGAAGTACCTCAGCAGCGCGGCCGACTCGCTAATCCTGAGAGGCAGTCGCTACAACACCGGCGAGGGGCTCCGCATGGCAATCGACGCTGGTGCCCAGCCGGCAGGCCAATGGGGCGATTACCACTCTGCCGTTCTTGACGCTCGCTCTCCCACCATCGAGTGCGGCGTGACCGCCTTATACAACTACCAGATGGGGATTTTCGTAGACCGACACGGCAACCGTTTCATCGATGAGGGTGAAGACTTTAGGGACCATACGTACGTGAAGTTTTCGAAGCGCATCATTGATCACGCGGGCGGCAGCGCCTGGTGCATCTTTGACCAGCAGGCGTTCCAGCGCGAGGAGTTTGCTCGCGCATGGCGCCCCGTTGGGCCTCCAATCCAGGCCGACACGCTTGTTGGCCTGGCGCGGGCCTTGCAGGTCCCACGCGAGGCGCTCATCCAAACCATAGAAGGCTTCAACTCGGCCGTGCAGCCGGGCGACTACGACCTCGACAATCTCGATGGTAAGCGAACCGAGGGCGTCAGCCCGCCGAAAAGCAACTGGGCCCTTCCCCTGGACACACCGCCTTTCATCGCCATTCCAGTGACCGGCGGAATCACGTTCACGTTCGGGGGACTGAAGTGCGATACCAGCGCTAGGGTGCTGGACACAAGGGGTGGTCCGATAGCGGGCCTCTACGCCGCCGGTGAGACGATCGGTGAGTTCTTCTATGACAACTATCCCGGTGCATCATCCGTGATCCGGGGAGCGGTCTTCGGACGAATCGCCGGACGAGAGACTTCCGATCGGGCACGGAGCGAACCAGCGTGAGCGTCGTACCGGAACTGGACGCCCTCGTGGAGCCTTTTACCGCCGCGCTCATACGGCTGACGGACGATTCCGATCCGGCCCGCGGAGTACAGCTTCGAGCGGAGTCCCTCGAGGTGCAGCTGGCCGGGGAATCGAACTGGATATCTGTATCGCTGCCGGGTGACTACGACCTCTGGGACGCGCAAATCGCCCTCCTTTTTTCGATGGGCTTTCTGCCGGACGACGAGTACGGCGGAACCGGCGACATGGTCCTGGAAGCCGAGACTGAATATGGCAAAGTTTGGGAGGAGCAGCCCCTCAGAGAGTGCGCTTTACACGTGCTCGGTATGGTCTACTACGTGTTCGACCTCCGGGATGCTGTTGAGTTTGAGCTGGAGATCGCCGAATCCTAGCGGCCGGGCAGCTGTTAACAGCGACCGAGAGCCGGACGTTGCGTGCCATCGTTTTCACGAAGAGCTACTGATTCAAACGGGGCCGCTGTCGATCCTGGGTCGTGAGGAAAGGACCAGGATGCTCAACAATCCGAGTGCCACCGTTCGCATCGAACAGGCCCCTTGGACACGAGACATACGGCAGCCGACCCGAGGCGTCCAAGCGTCGACTCCGATGCCTTCGGATAGCTACAAGAGCTTCTGGATCTCCTCTACCAGTGCAGGAACCACATTCTTGTAGTCCTCGATCACGGCGAACCGACTGACCCGGACCATGTTCGCGTCCTCATCCTTGTTGATGGCGACGATGTTCTTGGCTCCCGTCATGCCGGCCATGTGCTGGCTGGCCCCGGAGATGGCAACAGCGATATAGAGGTTCGGCGTAACTGTCTTGCCCGTGAGCCCCACCTGTTGCGAGGGCGGGTACCAGCCGAGATCGCAGGCTGCCCGACTCGCTCCAACGGCCCCTCCCAGAAGCGCCGCCAGCTCCTCCAGACCCGCAAAACCAGCTGCGTCGCCCAGGCCCCGGCCGCCGCTAACGATGGCGTCCGCGTCTTCGAGCTTTATGCCCTCGGATTCGGCCTTATCCGTCGAGACGATCGAGATCGACGTCTCGCCGATCGCGTCCGTGGTGGTCACAGAGCCCGTTCGCGATGAGTCCGGCTCGAGCGCGTCGAACTGTTTTCCTTTAACTGTCACAACCTGAAGATCGCCCTGAAAAGTATGCTCAGCCCGAGCATTGCCGCCATACGCGGAGCGGGTGGCGCGAAGTCGCCCGTTGTCGATCCCCATCGCGTTCGTGTCCATGGACACGGCCACCTTATGGCGGAACGCGATAGCAGGACCCAGGTCCCGGCCAAGGCTCGACTGCCCCACCAAAACGATATCAGCGCCCGACTGCTCGATGGCAGCGTCCACCGCGGGAAGGTAAGTGTCATAGGACGTAAACGCCGCAGTACCTGCGACGACAGCGTCGGCACCGCCAGAGATCAACGCCTGAGCATGATCCTCACCGGCCACGAATGCCGTGACGGAGCCGGCACCCTCTGATGAAAGCTTCCGGGCGGCGCCCAGTAGCTCAAGTGAAGTGGGGGAGAGCTCTCCCCCGATTACCTCAGCGACGACAAGAATGCCTGCCATTGTCCGGTCCCCCCCTTATACCAACTTGGCGTCGCGCAACTTCAGAGCGAGGTTGCGAGCCTTCTCTTCAGGCGAATCGCCCTCGATGATTTCGACGTTGCTCTCAACCGTAGGCACGTACAGCGCTTCGAGAGGAAACCATCGATTCGCCTCCCCAGACTCGCTCCCAGCAATGCCAATGTCATCTGCGCCCCAGACCTGAACGGTCTTCTTGGCGGCCAACATTATCTGCCTCAGCTGCGGATACCGGGGCTCACCGAACTCATTCGAAATCGAGACCACAGCCGGCGTGGGCACATCGACTGTCTGGAAACCATCGTCGAGAACTCGCTCGACGCGAAGTATCCCGCCATTGTTGTCGATGCTCTTGGCCACCGACACAAACGGCACTCCCATAATCTGAGCAACGCCACTGGGAACAACGCCCATATCCCAGTCAGCGGACGCGCGACCCATCAGGACCAGGTCCGCTCCTTCCAGCTTTTCGATCGTCTTCGCAAGGGCGACCGCTGTCTGGAAATTGTCGATTCCATCGAATTCAGGGCCTGTCACCAGGACGCCTTCGTCGGCCCCCATGGCGAGGGCGTGCTTGATCGCGTCCCTCGCGGACTCCTCTCCAAGGCTCACGACCGTAACGCTGCCTTCGCCGGCTGCCTCCTTGAGACGCAAAGCGGCTTCGGTGGCCTGCGGATCGTAAGGATTGACGACTGGCGCGATCCCCTGAGCCGGCACCACCTTCTTGGCTGCCTCGTCCACACGGAACGACGCAGCCGGCGTCTCCGGATCCGGAATCTGCTTGACGCAGACGATGATTTTCACGTTCTTCTCGCCTCCTCGACCGGCCACTAACGGTCAATCGGAATATCAGGCTTCCAACAGCTCTTCGGTAATCGGAGAAGAGCCTCGCAAAGCACGCGAAAGGTTAGCATGGCCCAAGTCGATTGTGAAAGACAGAACTAATTGTCTCTGACTCTCCCGAACAGCCCTCTCAGTCGCCTCACGGCGGACATAGCCTCCGGAACGCGGAACCCGATCGAGAGAGATCCGAAGACGAGTCCACCAACCAAGCTTCCAACAAGCACCCAGGCGAATGAATCCCCGGCGCCATCCGCAGTCATGTCGGTCGATAGGGCTGCGAGGACTATTGCCATCGAGGCGGCGGCCAGCGCTACGGGAGCAAGCGACTCAAGCGCAGTGAACGCATCGGGATCGATTCTGCGCTGGTAGATCGCGTACAGGAGGCCCCACTCGGCCCACGATGCGGCCGACACGGCGAAAGCCAGCCCTTCAATACCGAATGGATCCCAGAGCGCCGCACTTATCATCGCGTTTATCACCACCGCGGCTATAGCGAGAATGACAGGAGTCCGGGTATCGCCGAGAGCGTAGAAGCCGCGGCTGTGAATTTCGATTCCGGCCTGGGGGACCACTCCAATGCAGAAAAACGCAACGGCGGCCGACGCGAGCGCGGCGTCATCGGGGCCAAACTCTCCTCGTTGGAGCAGAAGCACGGTGATCGGCTCGCGGAGGAAGGCAAGCCCAATGACCGCCGGCACGGTGAAGAACATGATCGTTCGCAAGGTGTCAGCGACTCCCCTGGCCATCGACACCCGGTCATCCCTCGCCACGTGTTCGGCCAACCGTGGAAACATCGCAGTCGACAGGGCCATTCCAAAAAGGGCAAGTGGGAGCTGCGCGATCACCCAGGCGTACGAGATATTTGCGATGGCTCGGTCGTCAACCCGCGAAGCGAAAAAGGTGGTGATCACGAAGTTCATCTGGGCAGCACCGAGCCCAAATACGCGGGGCGCCATCAGGCGCCCGATTTCCCGTGTTGCAGCATCTCGGAGGTCCACAAGCGCTCTGAAGCGCATCGCTTCGCGGGCAAGGCCCGGCAGCTGGATGAGAAGATGGAGAAGAGCGCCGAGCACCACTCCAACAGCGAGTCCTTCCGTTCCCCACGGACCTGAGAGCACTATCGCGCCGAAGATTATCGAGAGGTTGTAGACCATCGGTGCGAGGGCGGGGAGCAGGAACTGCTGGCGGGCGTTCAGGATTCCCGTCACGACCCCGCTTATCGAAAACAGCAGAGGCGATAGAAGCATAAGGCGGGTCAGGTCCACTGCCTTGTCGACCAGCTCGTCTCTCTGGCCGGTCTCCTCCCCCAGGCCAGGAGCGGTCAGAGGAACGATGAGTGGAGCGAAGATCAGTGCGATTAGACAGAGCACAGCTGTGCCGAGGGCGACGACTGTGAGAACGTTACTTGCGAGCCGCCAGGCCCTGTCAGAGCCTTCGCGCGTATGAACCCGAGAAAAGATCGGGATAAACGCGCTGCCCACGGTGGCACCAGCAATCACCTGGAAGATCAGGTCAGGAATTCGAAAAGCAACCCAGTAAGCGGAAAGCTCGGGGCTCGACCCGAATGCATCAGCGATGGCGACGGTCCTGAAGACACCGAGTATCCGTGACCCGGCGAAGCCAAAGGCGACGGTCAGCGCGGCCAGTGCGAACGCGGCCGTCCGAGGGGACGGTCCACTGCGCGGGTTGGCGTCAGCCATAGGTCGATTCTAGGGCCGTGGCCAGAATAGAGTTCTTGTTGAGAGCCTCCGGGGGCGCCGGGGACAGTCATCCACGACCAGAACAGCAGCGCGTTTCTTCGCTGCCGGTTACGCTCGAACCCACCGACCATGTCAGGAGTTCCCAAGTGAGCGTCCTCGCCTCTGATGATGCCGCCGTCGCCGAGATTATCGCCGACGAACAGACCCGCCAGATAGAGACCCTGGAAATGATCGCCAGCGAGAACTACGCCTCTTCGGCTGTTCTCGAAGCAACCGGGTCCGTGTTCACGAACAAGTATGCTGAAGGCTATCCGGGCAAGCGCTACTACGCTGGGAACCAGCATTCAGACAGGCTGGAGCAGCTCACTATCGAACGAGCCAAGGAACTGTTCGGAGCCGAGCACGCCAACGTGCAACCGACCAGCGGTGCCGAGGCGAACATGGCCGCCTACCTGGCCTTTGCCGAGCCTGGCGATACGATCATGGGAATGGAGCTGACGCAGGGTGGACACCTGACCCACGGCTCGCCCGTCAACTTCAGCGGCCGCCTCTACCACTTCGTTCCCTACACCGTGGACCGAGAGAACGAAGTCATTGACATGGCAGAGGTGCGCCGACTGGCCCTGTCCGAGAAGCCCCGGATCATAGTGGCGGGAGCAACGGCCTATCCACGGGCCATTGATTTCGCCGGTTTTGCCGACATAGCGCGGGATTCCGGCGCGCTGCTGATGGTCGACATGTCACACCTCGCCGGACTTGTGGCGGGCGGAGTCCATGACTCACCGATCCCCCACGCCGACCTGACCACTACCACCACGCACAAGACCCTGCGCGGACCGCGAGGGGCGCTGGCGCTGACCAAAACCGAGCACGCCGAGGCTCTCGACAAAGCCGTGTTCCCGGGGACCCAGGGAGGACCTCACCTCCACTCAATCGCGGGTAAGGCTGTTGCATTCGCCGAAGCTCTCCAGCCGTCCTTTAAGGACTACTCCCAGCGGATAGTTGAGAACGCGGCGGTACTGGCCGAGCGCCTCTCAGCCGGGGGAATAAGGCTGGTTTCAGGGGGAACTGACAACCATCTCGTGCTTGTCGACTGCAATTCGGTCGGGATTAGCGGGATGAAGGCCCAGAATGCGCTCCAGGGCTCTGGGATAATCACCAACAAGAACACTATCCCGTACGACGAACGCTCGCCTTTCATCACGAGCGGTCTGAGGCTTGGTACACCCGCCCTCACTTCAAGAGGGTTGGGACCCGCCGAGATTCGACAGACGGCCGACTGGATCGTTCGGGTCCTCAAGGACCCCGATGGGGATGGTGCAAGGGACGCAGTCAGGGCCGAAGTGGCGGAGTTCGCGAGGGCATTCCCAGTGCCCGGGATCACATCCAGAGCTCCTGCCTAGTTCGGGCGAAACCCCCGCACTGTGACCCACATGAGGCCGTCGAACAACCTCACTAAGGAGTAGCCTGCATGGCGCGCAGCGACTCGTCCGCGATCCCCCAGATTCAGACTCCCGCGGATTAAGGATCAGTTACTCAAATGGCTGACAACGGAGGAAGCAATGAGCTACCAGGACATCCTGTTTGAGGTAGAGAACCGACTCGCCTTTATAACTCTGAATCGGCCGGAAAAACTGAACGCCCTTTCCAACAATCTTCGGGCCGAGGTCATGCACGCCATGAAAGAAGCCGAAGCGAACAAGGGCGTGGGCGTGATAATCCTCAGGTCTGAGGGAAGGGCCTTCAGCGCTGGCTATGACTTGACTCCATCGCGGGTAGCTGTCGACAGCCCCTACGTTCATCCTCGCTCTCAGCTGCCGGATACGGGTTCGACGCATCCCGGTCCGCAGGAATGGTCTCGCCACGTCGTTGCCACAAACTGGACGATCTGGGACCTGGCCAAGCCGGTGATCGCCCAGGTCCATGGTTACTGCCTCGCTGGCGGGACCGAGCTTGCCAGCATCTGCGACTTCAGAATCGTTGCGGAGGACGCCAAGATCGGATACCCACCGGTCCGGGCTATGACAACGATGGACATGATGTGGGCCCCGTGGCACCTGCCAATGACCAAGGCCCGGGAGTTCGCCTACGTCGGAGACAGCATCTCGGGCAAAGATATGGAGCGCTACGGCTGGGCAACCTACGCGGTGCCAGCCGGCGAACTATCAGACTTCACTCTGCGCTTTGCCGCTCGTATGGCCAACATCGACAACGACATGCTCATGTACTCCAAGCGCTCGGTTAACCGACAGTATGAGGTGATGGGCATCCGAACCGCCCTCTGGTCAGGCACAGAACTCCAGGCTCTGAGCGCTTATCGCCCGGCGTCGGGAGAGTTCGGCAAGCGAGTCCGGGAGGACGGCCTGAAAGCCGCGCTCGAATGGCGCGACGGGCCCTTCCAAGACTTCCGGGGGGCCTACGAATCCGCTCCCAAAGACCGTCCGTTGGCGGGCGGCGAGGGGCAGCGCGACGCGAGGAGCGGGTACGGGAACTAGCCAGGTGACGGCTGCTCTGCTTCGCAAAGTGGGAACGTGTTACCGTACGTCTCTATGCCGGGGTCCGGCCCATCGTGTTATGGGCAAACCCATCGCCCGGCAGGAGCAGCCCCTTGAGGGAGTATGAACTAACCATTATCTACGACCTTTCGGTGACCGAGTCGGGAGGAACAGACGCAAGCGTCGACGCCCTGACAGCGCACCTCGAAGCCCGCGGCGGACGCCTCATCAGCGCGGACCGCTGGGGTCGACGCCGAATGGCCTATCCAATCAACGGCGCACTGGATGGCGACTATATCGTCAGCCGAGTCGAACTCGACGCTGACAGCATTCAGCCTCTTCAGGATGCCTTCCGAATAGACGAGCGCATCTATCGGGCACTTGTTGTACGCGCTGACGAACTTCCTCCACCTCCCCCACCCCGGGAGCCGCGCCGACGTCCTGAGGGAGAGGCAGGTGCCCCACCCGCTACCGAGGCACCCGCTACCGAGGCCGCCGAGTCATCAACGACCCCATCCACTGCCGAAGTGGAATCGGTGGCTCCAGAGAGCAGTACCGCCGAGGCGAGCAGCGCTGGCGGCAACGAGCCTGGGGATGATGCTGACGAAAACAGTGCCACCGACACCGTTGAGGACGAGACTTCAGCTGGTACCGTTGAGGACGAGACTTCAGCTGGTACCGTTGAGGACGAGACTTCAGCTGATACCGTTGAGGACGAGACTTCGTCTTCGGAGTAGGAAGAGCCAATGGTAAGCCTTAACAAAGTCCTCCTGATCGGAAACGTGGGTCGCGATCCCGAGATGCGCTACACAGCGAACGGCACCGCTCAGACCTCCTTCAGCGTCGCCGTGAACCGCAATTGGCGGGACAGTTCCGGAGAATGGAAAGAGGAAACTGAGTGGTTTAACATCGTCACCTGGAGAGAACTCGCTGAGCGTCTCGCTCAATCTGTGACAAAGGGAAAACAGGTCTACGTCGAGGGTCGCGTTCAAACGCGGACCTGGGACGACGACCAGGGGGTCAAGCACTACCGCACGGAAATCATCGCCCAAGACATCAAGCTTCTTGGACCGCACGACGCTAGCTCTAGCGAATTGGCTGGAGCAGCGCCAAGAGCTGCGGCTGGAGCAGCGCCAAGAGCTGCGGCTGCCAGTCCTGCCGGGGGCGACATCGAAGCCGACGACCTCCCGTTCGAATAAGGCGATTGAGCCCAACACCCGGTGCGCCGGCGGCGCACGAACCCAACGGGAGACCAGACCATGAGTAACGAGTCCAGCTCGACACCGGCACCCAGCCCAACACCGGGGCCGCCGTCGCCGACTCCAGCCGCTCCCGCGGCAGGGGCCCCGTCGGAGGCGCCTGCTGCAGGGGGACAGCCCTCCGAACGTCCACAGCCCTCCGAACGTCCACAGCCCTCCGAACGTCCACAGAGATCGGACCGGCCACCACCCCGGCGCTACGGCGGCCGACGCAAGATCTGCCGGTTCTGCGCCGATCACATCCCCGGCGCAGACTACAAAGATGTGGCGCGACTGCGGGTCTTTATCAGCGAGCGAGGCAAGATCGAGCCGAGGCGGAAGACCGGGACCTGCCAGCGACATCAGCGATTACTGGCGACCGCTATCAAGCGGGCGCGGCACCTGGCCCTGTTGCCTTACACACTCGGTCACGTCCGGAAGACCGGCGTCTTCCCGCTCCGCGGTTAGCCAGGGAAGTGTCACGCAGGAGCGAGCGAACAACGGGCCTGCCCAAGGCTCGGCGCCGCGAAGGCCCGGCCAGTGGCGGCCGCGGCCCCTTCCAGAATCTTCGCAATAACGACCGCGTCATCCACTACGCGATCGTTTCGGCAGCCGCCCTACTGCTCGCGACCGTTCTCATAATCACCGGCGCCGGTTGGTACCACGACAACTGGGGCCATGGCAGAGAGGTTGTTCTGCGCGTCGGCGAGGAGAAGTTCACCCTCAGTTACTTCTCCGACAGGTTGGTCGATTACTCGATCGAAAACCCGACCCGGACCCTCAGTTTCCAGACTGGCCTGATGAGCCAACTCGAACGCGAAGGCCTGGCCGTTGAACTCGCTCGTGAAAGCGGACTCGCCTTGAGCGATGAAGCCATCGAACAGCGAATAGCCGACGATCTCGGGATCTCAGCAGGCGGTGGCGCTTTCGACTCAGCCCTCCGCACAGAACTACGCAGCACCGGAATGTCGCTCGGAACCTACACCCGAAAAATCGAGGCGTTGGCGGTCGAGGACGCACTTCTCGAGCAGATCGGTGCTGATATCGAGACCACGGCTGATCTAATCACGCTCCGCGTTGTCGTTCTCTCAGACGCCGATACCGCAGCGTCTGTAATTGAACGAATCGAAGGCGGCGAGGACATGGGAACCATCGCCCAGACGGAGTCAATCGACCTAGTTTCAAGAACCCAGGATGGGATTCGCGACGCGACCCCCGAGGCCTTTCTAGCAGACGGCATTGGCGAAGCCGTGACCGGCCAGGAGATCGGCACGCTGCTCGGGCCAGTCGAAGTAAACACGACCGAGTTCTGGGTGATCCGAGTCGAAGAACGAGCCGAAGGCGAACTCACCGAAGCACAGCAGCTGCAACTCGGCCTCGAGGCCCTGAATGAGGCACTTGCAGAGAAGCGAGCACGAACAACAATTCTACGTTCAGCCGACGCGGGTGACTTTGAATGGGCAGCCAACAAAGCAGGATTCTGAGTGCAGCACCAACCGAGATTGGAACCGGTCATCGCCGGTCCGGGGATTCCGGCAGGAGGAGTTGCGAATGCTCCCATCTGACCTCGCGACTACCTACCAGACGCCGCCGACTATACCCCCCCCCCCGCTGCCGGGCCCGATCCAGGAAGCTCTTCAGACGCGGTACTATTTCGCATGGAGGTCGACGAATGGGCCGGCATGCTGGCATACATCTCATCGGATTTCGGGGGAAGCGAAGTCAGTATTACTGCCGTTAATCAGAAAGAGGCAAATGTCGATGATCAAGTCACTGAGCTGGTCATCATGACTCTCAAGGCCAATGAAGCCCAAATGCAGACGGTCCTGAGCGAGATTGTGGGCCTTTCGATCGTTTTCCGGAGCAATTCATTCTTTAGCGTGGAGTGGTAGCGATGTCAGCCGACTCTGCAGCGAGATCCATCGAGGAGACTCTGCTTTTTCTGGAGCTGCAGCTGCGTGAGCTCCGCGAGGCCCAGACCAACAGCGCATCCGAATTTGAAGGATTGCGCCGACAGGTGCACGAGCTGGTCAAGTCCGACGACGAGCGGGCGCACTCGATCCGTGAGACGAACGCACGGTTCACGCCCTTAAAGGGCGTGCCCGAGGGACTGCGCGAGCTAGGCGAAGATGCCGAGCACATTCGAACATCGATATCAACGACCCGGGCGGAGCTTGAAAACGCTCTCCGAATACTCCAGTCGGAGGCCGGGAGCGACAGGGACAATAGGGCGACCACCGTGAAGCGGATAGCTGAAATCGCAGGTGCCCTCTCGTCCATCGCCTCTGAGATGGCTCAGCTGCAGGCGCAGGTCTCTAACGTGGCACAGGTGACCCAGTCCCTGATCGAGAGACAACGGGAGGCTGAGGCCAAAGTCGAGCAGTTTGGCCTGCGCCTCGATCGGACCCTCGAGGTCCATCAAGACCTCGAGGAGCGAATAAAAGAATTCGCGCTTGCAGACCAGGAGGCCCGTTTCGAAGTTGTCTTCGAACGGCTCCAACTCATCGGCGAAATGGTCAAGCGGAATGAAGAGCTGGTGCGCGAGGCTACCGCCGAGCAGTCCGTGCGCCAGGAAGTGCTACAGGAGTTTAGTGCCTGGAGAGACCAGCACAACCGTCTCGAAACTCGGATCGGCCCCCTAGAGGAGTCCGCAGACAACGTTCTCAGCCAGATCGATCGCCTCCAGGGTGAAATAAGCCTCGTCGAAGGGCGGCACTCGGGGCTCAGTGAGCGCGTGGCTTCGATAAGGCGCGACATAGCCGAAGTGACAGACCAAGTACGGGAAGAATTCGATAAATATAACCAGATGACGGAAAAGCAGCGGCGCAAACAGCTCCAGGTTCTCGAGCAAGAACTCCGCGAGATGAAGTTCCACGCATTCCGTCCGCCCGAGGAACCGTGACCGACGCTGATAGCCGCAGCCATGGCGTACTGGCGCGCTGGGAGCACATTCTCCCGATTGGACCGGAAACTCCACGACCCTCCTTGGGTGAAGGAGACACTCCTCTGGTTCGTTCCAGGAAGCTCGTCGCCCACTGCGGTGTGGACGAGCTCTGGTTCAAGCTTGAAGCGTGCAACCCGACCGGATCGTTCAAGGACCGGGGAATGGTCGTGGCTGTAGCCAAGGCCATTGAGGAAGGCGCCAAGGGCGTCATGTGCGCGAGCACTGGTAACACCAGCGCCAGCGCCGCAGCCTATGCTGCGCACTGTGGAATCGAATCGTTCGTGCTCGTACCGGAAGGGCACGTTGCTGCGGGGAAATTGGCGCAGGCGATCGCGTACGGGAGCCAGATCATCGAGGTAGCAGGAAATTTCGACCAAGCGCTCAGGGTCGCAAGAGAGCTGACCCGAATCCACCCCGTGGCGCTTGTCAACTCTGTGAATCCATTCCGCATTGAGGGCCAAAAGACTGCTTCGTTTGAAATCTGTGAGTGGCTGGGCGACGCTCCGGAAGTCCTCACTCTCCCCGTCGGCAACGCCGGCAATATCACCGCCTACTGGAAAGGCTTTTGTGAAGCCGCCGAACTCGACTACGCTTCCAGACATCCCCGCATGCTGGCATTCCAGGCAGATGGCGCTGCCCCAATTGTGCGGGGACGCCCGGTCGAAAACCCGCACACGGTTGCGACGGCGATCCGCATTGGTAATCCGGCAAGCTGGCAGGGTGCCACCGACGCCAGAGACGAGAGCCAGGGCCTTATAGCCAGCGTCACTGATGACGAAATTCTTGCCGCCTACCAGGCCCTGGCGAAGGAGGAGGGCCTGTTCGTGGAACCGGCGAGCGCCGCCGGCGTGGCCGGCTTGATGAAGCTCACGCGGGAGGGACAGGCACCGGGAGGAAGGGCCGTCGCGGTCCTGACCGGAAACGGCCTGAAAGACCCAGATACCGCGCTTTCCACCAACCAGCAGGAAGTGCGGAAGACCGAACCCAGCATCGAAGGTGTTAAATCAGCGCTGGGGTGGTAATCCCTTTGCAGGCCGGCCCGCTGACGGGGCGTTGCGTCGGTGGCACGAACCTGTAGCATTCGTTCCCCGCGAAGCCGGGCAGCAAATGCCTACAATGGAGAGTTTGGTTCGTGTCGATCAGCGGTCATATCAGCACACTCCCTTCCGGTCTCCGTATCGTCACAACCCCAATTGAGAGCACCCAGGCGACGACCGTGAACCTTTTTGTGGGAGTGGGCTCGAGAGCTGAGCCCGCGAACTTGAATGGGATCACGCACTTCCTCGAGCACATGATCTTCAAGGGCACCAAACGCCGCCCAGACGCCATTATGATCGCGTCCGAAATAGAGGGGGCAGGCGGCGCCCTCAACGCCTATACGAACAAAGAGTTCACCTGCTACTGGAATGTAGTGCCTTTCGATCGACTGCCCACTGCTCTTGATGTGGTTGCCGATATGCTCCTCAATTCCCTCCTTGACGAAACCGAGATCGACCGCGAAAAGACGGTCGTCCAACAGGAACTCAAGCGTACACACGACAACCCCTCGGCCTGGGCGAGCCGTTTGATTGGCACCGCGATCTACGGCGAACAGCCTTGCGGCTGGGACGTCGGCGGCTCGGTGGAACTCGTGGACACGATGAAGCGATCCGATTTCATTGATCACATCGACACCTGGTACCAGGCCTCGAACATGGTGCTTTCTGTCGCCGGCAATACGACGCCGGAGCAGGTTTACGACCTCGCAGCCCCCTTGTTTGAATCCATCACGGACGGCTCAATTCCTTCCACTCTTCCCTACGCAGGAGAGACTCGGGGCCCGAAAGTGGCATTCGAAAGCCGCGACATTGACCAGTGCACGCTCTTTCTCGGGACCCCTATCTTCGGTCGAGGCGACGATGGACGATTCGCGCTCAGGCTTATGAACGACATCCTGGGTGCCGGCATGTCCTCTCGCCTTTTCAAGGAGGTGAGGGAGCGGCGAGGACTGGCCTATTCCGTTGGCTCCGGCTACGGGCACCTTGCCGACACGGGCTCATTCACCATCTCCGCGGGCGTCGAACGAGAGAAACTGACCGAAACGATCAAGGTTTCCCTCGACGAGCTTCGCAAGCTTGCTTCACAACCGATAGAGGATGACGAGCTCAGAAGGTCCAAGGACCACGCCATTGGTCGTCTCCGCCTCTCACTGGAAACCGCCTACTCCCTCGGGCAGCGACACGGGGAACACCTGCTAACGAGGGGGGAAATCGAGCCGCTGGAAGATGTCGTTGCCGGAATCGAGGCGGTAACTCCAGACGACGTGCTCGCCATCGCGAATCGAATACTTTCGGAGGGGCCGATCCACGCATCAGTAGTGGGTCCAAACGTGAATGAAGAAGAGGTGGCGAAAGCCCTCGAAGCCTAGACCTAGCTAGGACCCCGTAAGAGCCTCCTTCATGGTTTGACCTATCTTGGCCGGCGAATCGGAAACGCGAGCACCGGCATCACGGAGCGCAGCTTTCTTATTCTCAGCCTTGCCATCCTCGCCGCTGATGATGGCACCAGCGTGGCCCATTCGCCGCCCCGGTGGGGCAGTGGCACCGGCGATGAATGCCACGACGGGCTTGCGAACCTGCTTCTTGATGAACTGGGCCGCTTCCTGCTCGGCGCTTCCGCCTATCTCGCCGACCATCACGATTGCACTGGTCTCGGGGTCATCGTTCAGAAGCCTTAACGCCTCCACCTGCCGCGTCCCGATGATCGGGTCGCCGCCTACGCCAATACAGGTGCTCTGTCCGATCCCGAGATTGGTCAACTGAGCGACGACTTCGTATACAAGCGTGCCCGAGCGACTTACGACGCCCACGTTGCCAGGGAGGAAAACGTCACCCGGCATGATGCCAACTCTCGTGGTCGTCCGCGGTGTTATCACGCCGGGACAGTTGGGGCCTATCAACCGGCTTGGCGAACTTGCCAGGGCGGCCTTGACCTCCACCATGTCAGTGGTGGGGATACCTTCAGTGATGCAAACGATCAGTGGAATTTCTTTAGCGGCCGCCTCGAGTATCGCGTCCTTGGCACCAGCGGCGGGGACGAAGATGATGCTGACATTAGCGCCAGTTTCTCTGACCGCCATGTCCACGGTCGTGAACACCGGGACCCCGTCCTGCTCTTCTCCCCCCCGCCTCGGGTGGATTGCGGCGACTACCGAAGTCCCATAGGCGATGGAGCGGCGCATGTGATTCGCTCCCTCGGTACCGATTCCCTGGACCACCAGACGAGTGTTTTCATCAACCAGGACGGCCATGTCATTCCCCCGCACACAAGCAGTTTTTCCAGCGTAGACACCGCCGTATGGCAGCCCGAGGCAGCATACAGCGCTGAAGAAGTAACGTCCGGCCCGAGGCCGTGTGCCAGAATTCCGTACGCTAGTCGGACGTGCTACCCAAGGAGGCTCCTCGGAGCGTGGCCAACTCCTCCGGAAGCGCGGCGAGAACCGATTTGACGTCATCCACCGTGTTGTCCTCACCGAGGCTGAACCTCAAGCTGGCAACCGCCCTCCGAATGGGTACTCCCATCGCAACCAGGACATGGGACGGTTCCCACATCGAATTTGAACAGGCGCTTCCCGAGCTAACCGCTATGTCGCGGCGGTCGAGAGCAGCGACCATGGCGTCGCTTTCGATCCCTTCGAACGAAATATTGAGATTGTTGGGCAGACAGTCTGTCTTGCTCCCATTAACCAATGCATCAGGCACCAGCTCCAGGATTCCGCTCACCAACTGCTCGCGAAGGGCAGCAACGCGCCGGATTCGCTCACGGTGTCCCAGCGACGCAATTTCCAGAGCCACGCTCGTACCAACGATTCCGGCAACATTTTCCGTGCCCGCTCTCTTTTGCATCTCCTGGCCGCCGCCGTGGAGCAATGGGAGAAACGGCGTTCCCCTCTTCAAAAAGAGAATGCCGGACCCTTTAGGGCCGCCAAACTTATGTGATGACAGACTCATCGCGTCGACTCCTTCGACCACGGGTGCGAGAGGCCGCCATCCGGGAGCCTGCACGGCATCCGTATGCAGCAGGACCCTGTGCTGACGCAATTTCACGAAATCTCGCACGACCTGAGAGATCTCTTCAATCGGCTGAATCGTTCCAACTTCGTTGTTGGCGAGCATGACGCTAGCAAGCACGGTCTCAGAACGGAGGGCAGCCTCGAATTCTCCAACCGAAACCCGCCCCCTGGAGTCACAGCCAAGGAGAGTGACATCGAAGCCCAGCTCCTCGAGATGCTGCGCTGCATGCAGGCCTGCATGATGCTCAATCGCGGTCGTTATCACGTGGTAACCAGCGCCAGCGCGGCGCATTGCGTGGGCGATTCCAAGCAGAGCGGAATTGATGCTCTCCGTTCCCCCGCTTGTGAAGATAATCTCCGATTCCCTCGCCCCGAGAAGACGGGCAACGGTTCCGCGCGCCTGGTCCACGGCTTTCTGGGCCACCTGCCCGGCACGGTATAGACCACTCGGATTGCCAAACTCACCTACGAGAAAGGGCAACATCGCTTCCCGAGCGCTAGGGTTGAGCGCCGTGGTGGCTGCATGGTCGAGGTAAACCATCGAACCAGCGTATCAGAGCATCCGCTCGTTGAGAGAAACCGCACTGTCTCGTAGATTCTCTCAGTATGGAACAAAAGCCCCTGATCACCGACGAAGTTCGAGCTCTCATCGGTACCAAATCTCCCAGCTCTAAAGTAACGCTCACACGTCGGGGTGCCGAACGAGCCATGGAAGTCTTTCGTAGGCACCGAGAAAGAAGCCTTCAAGAGGGAGATGAGGCACCCGCGTGCGCCATCGTCGCTCTCGAGTCTGAAGTCGACGGGGTGGCAATCCCTCAGCTGATGCCAGACACGCTAATGGTCGGCGATGAATGGGATTTCGAGCGTCCTCTGGTCGTCGGCGAGAGCCTCACCGGGGAAACCGTACTGGCAGACATTTCGGAACGCTTCGGGGGCAGGTTCGGTTACGCCATCACAGTGCGAACCGAATTCAGGCTGTCGGATTCTCGGGGACGTGTCGTGGCCAAGTCTGTGCGGACGATGATGCACTACGACGGAAGGACCGCGGAGGGCACACGGTGATGGGGCCACTCCGAGCAGCGTCCGAGGGCGACGAGCTCCCTCTGGTAGAGGTCCTGCCGAACGCGGAAATGGTAATTCGTTACTGCGGCCTTAGCTGGTCGTTCCCCTCCCTCTTCTACGACGTTGATGCCGCGCGAGCACAGGGGATGCCAGGGACCATCGTGCCGGGTCCTGTGAAGCTGGGCCTCCTTTCCCAGGTGGTGGAACAGTGGCTTGAAGGGGATGGTTGGGTCCGCGGAGTTCGGGCGGCGAACCGGCGTCCCGACGTAGTTGGCAGGCCGCTCACCGTCACGGGCCGAGTAGTTTCACATCGCGACTCGGACTCCATCGAACAGGCCGACATCGAGTTGACCGTCACAAACGAGTCGGGACAGACAACTGTGCGCGGATTTGCGACGGTTGAGTTCAACTCGGACCGACCGCGATAGCCCCGGAGGCCCAATCGCGAAGAGACGGCCCGCCAGTTAGAACACCAGCGCGCCGTCTCTTAACACAACCGAGGCTGGGGCTTCGAAAGCCCGTGAAGAATCAGTATTCGAACAGCACCGCGAATTGGCCCGCCCCTATTGGAGCGTCGCCAGGGTCAGCGAACTGCGTCGCAACGATGCCGGCAACAGCCACAAAAGCCGCGTAGCCGATCGCAGTGGAAAGCACCACCTGGCGGGAATCAGCGTTGGTAGACGACTGGAGCGCATAGACCATCATCACGAACAGCAACCCCAGCGGGACGAGGCTGAAAACCGGCCAAACGACGGGGATGAACATGAAAATTGACAGCGCAAGCGGGGCGGCTCCGTATCCTACGGTCCGGAGAACAACCTGGAGGTCGGCCTCGACTTTGTAGATCTGGGCCATGGCGACCCAGGCCACCACAGCGCCAACGTACAGGGCAACAAACAGGAACACCGAGCCGAGCACGATGGTGTTTACAACCAGGCTGTCCGGATCGGAAAAGTCCCACATGACTTTCCACCAGAGGAATGCGCCAACGCCGGCGAGTATGCAGCTCACGGCAGCGACAATCAGGGATGGGACAAGCTCCTGCGGATCGTCCCTCACCTCGTCGAAAACGGCCGAGTCGAGCTTGGCTAGGCGTTTGAGCCGCTCGATTACCACGTTCGGGTCCATAGAACCACACCTCCGTGTCCGGCTTTGAGCATTCAGACTTTCGTCTGATCCCCACCGGCCCTCCCCCGCACTATATCAATCAAATCCCGACACGGAGAAGATCCTCAGGTCAAAGTGGACGGGCCCCGGGAACACCCGAACGACGCGGATATCCATCCGGAGTTGAGCCCGACTTGCGGAAGATGACCACCCAAGGCGTCCAGCTAACTTCAGTCCGCATCTTCTTGCGCTCGACGAATTCGATTCCGAGCTCCGAACATGCATTCGCAGCTTCGCGGATCTCAATTTCAGCCGACGTGCCCTTCGGGAAACCGAGCAAGCCCCCGGGGCGGCACAGCGGGCCAGCATATTCGAGGAGGGTCCGGAGGGGCGCAACAGCTCGTGCGAGGACCAGTTGAGCCGTTTCTCTCAGCGGCCCCCGACCCGCCTCCTCCGCTCTCAAGGCATAGACATCGACGTTGCCCAGCCCCATTTCTCGCGCGGCCAGCTCGAGAAACGCCACACGTCTTCGGTTGGACTCGACAAGATGAACCTGGGTATCTGGAGAAACCGCAGCCGCGACCAGGCCGGGGAACCCGGCGCCGGCGCCGACGTCCACCACAACACCCCCACCTGGAGCGCCACAGAGCCGCCACGCCTCGAGCGATTCACCGTAGTGCCGTGACACAACCAGTTCCAGCGGAACCGACGTTAGACCGACCTTGCCCCGCCATTCCTCAACAAGCCCCGCGTGCCTCTTCAGTGCTGGTAGCCATCGATCAGATCGGGGGAACTCACGAAAGAAAGACGTGAGTTTATCCCACTCGTACTTCGGACCTATTGAGTCGCTCACGTCAAAGGCACACTATAGTGGTGAAGTATGAACGACCTAGCCCCACAACCGGCAACCCTCGGAACGGTTTTCGACGAGTTTCTCCAGAACCTCAAATCGGAACAGAGGGCTACCCACGAACGTTACGTACGGCACTATGTCCAGACGGTTGGCCGTGACCAGCTCACATCCACTATCACCAGCCCACGCGTCGAGTGGTATGCGGAGTCGATGATCAAAGCCAACGATCCACTAGCTGAAGCACGCGTAATCGCACTCAAGTCATGGTTCCAATACCTGAAGCGCCGCAACCACACGGAGCGGAACTTCGGCACAGTTATCCGGGTGAAGCGATCCGGCGTCCGTTTCCAGGGAAAGGTGGCGGCCCGCTCAGATGATGAGCGCCTGCAAGTCACAGCCACCGGTTACAAAGCGATGCGCCAGGAGCTCGACGGGCTCGAGCAGGAAGTGCCTAAGCTCGTCGAGGCGATCGCCCTTGCTCGCGAAGACAAGGACTTCCGTGAGAACGCCCCCCTCGATGCTGCTCGCGAGGCCTTAGCCCAGAATGAGTCACGCCGAAAGCAGATCGCAGCTGATTTGCGTCGATCTCAGATCGCCGATGGTTCCGACACCGACCGTGCCGGCGTCGGCTCTGAGGTGACGGTCACGCGCGTTGAAAGCGGCCAGCAGTTTACCTATCGGCTGGTGGGCGCTCGCGAAGCCAACGCGCGTGACGGCAAGATTTCGATCGAGTCTCCTGTCGGCCGTGAATTGATCGGACGCTCAGCGGGCGACGAGGTTGTAGTGAAAGCGCCCAACGGCGAATTGTTGCTCCGTATCGACGACATCAGGTCCGGTTAACCGACCCGGCAGACCACAATCCCATCGTGTTCCCATCGTAATGGCGCCTTACGCGTCCTCCTTGCGTGCGCGGATTCAAGGCTTCCTCAGCCGTTAAACGATCAAAGGCTTGACACCGTTATCATTTATTTCTATCTTCATCCCACCGCGCACGTATTTGGCCTGAGGTGATTCGTCCTCATGGATACACTGTCTCGGAACGACCAACGAGCCATACTCGCGGAACTGCTCGGAACGATGTTCTTCGTGATCGTCGGAACCGGGTCCGTTGCGATGGTCGGCAATGCCAATGACCCGGTTCCGACGCTGCTAGTCATCTCGCTCGCGCATGGCATCGGCATCCTGACGGCTGTCGCTTGGACGGCCGGCATCAGCGGCGGTCACATCAACCCGGCCGTAACCCTCGCGATGATTATCACCAACAACATCAAACCGGTACTCGGCACGCTCTACATCGTCGGCCAACTCGTCGGTGCGGCGGTCGGAGCGTTGCTCGTCATCTTCTACCTACCGAACGCCATCGATGAGAATGTCGGCGTCCATTCACTGTCGGAAGATGTTGCGAGCGGTGAAGGCCTGCTCCTAGAAATCATCCTGACAGCGTTCCTCGTGATCGTGATCTTCAACACGGCCGTAAGCAAGAAGGGCTGGGATGTTGGCGCGCCGATCGCAATCGGCCTCGCGGTCGCCGTGATCCACCTTGTAGCCGTGCCGCTGACCGGGGCTTCCGTAAATCCCGCTCGTTCCTTCGGACCGGCCCTGGTCAACAACGAATGGGGAGACTTCTGGATCTACATCGTCGGTCCCGCAATCGGCGCGGCGATCGTTGCGGCCATATGGATGTGGTGGAAGAACTACGGGGAGGACTCATTGGAATAATTAAGCAACGACGCGGACCCCTCCGCGCGTGCAAAACTGGCGCCGACCACCCCATTCCCCACCACCAGCGGCGCCGCCAGAAGGACCCCCGCCAGCGCGGGGGTCCTTCTGGGCTTTGTCCAAGACCTCTTAACTCCCGTTCTGCCCCGGCGCCTATCGTGTCCGGAGTTCCGTGGGACAATCAGAGAAATAGCCATGCGCCGGAGGAAGTCGAGGATGATTGTTCGGGCAACGCTGCTGGCACTCCTGGTAATTATTGCAGTCGCCGCAGTCGGGCTTGTCGCCTGCGGAGATAATGATGAGAAGCCTGACGCGAGCGGAATTGAAGATGCGACGACCGTCGAAGACGAGACTGTTCCAGACGGAGCATCGCTCATCGACCAGGACGACCTAAAGTTCATCCCCAACGAGCTAACTGTGTCCACGGATGAACCGATCTACTTCCGCAATAGCGAAACAGCGCTCCACACTGTGACGATCAACGGACGCAACGTAACCGGCAACATGGGCCGGGACGATGTGATGATATGGACCCCGCCCGGGCCCGGGCCGTACCAGCTCACCTGCGACTTCCACCCTCAGATGAAGGCTACAATTACGGCCAAATGACCTACCGCCCCATGCTGCTTCCGTCATCGCCCGGCGTCGTGAACCTGTGATCACGCATCTCCAGGGAACGATCGCCAGGCTGGATTCTTCGGGCCCCTCAATCGAACTCGATGTGGGGGGCGTACGCTACGAGATCCTCGTACCACTCTTTCTGTGGCCGGAGTTGGAGGAGCTCGCGTCGGCCCCAGAACAGCCAGCGCCGGCCGGGCTTCATATCCACTACAGCGCCACGACAAACCAACCGGTTCCGGTTCTGGTCGGCTTCCTTCGGAGGGCTGAGCGAGAGTTCTTCCGCAAGTTCACGATGGTCGAGGGCATCGGCCCCACCAAGGCGGTTCGCGCGATGACCATTTCGGTGAGCACGATCGCTCGCGCGATAGAGCAGGAAGATCGGGCCACCCTCACCCGACTTCCTGGAGTTGGGGTGAGGGGTGCAGAAAAGATCATCGCCACCCTCCGGGGTCGGGTCACTGCGGAGGCGGCGCTACAGGACGGTGCCATCGAAAGTCCCGTACGGCAGGAGGATGTGCGACGGGGACGCCTTGAAAAAGATACGCTCGAAACCATCCTTGCACTAGGATTTTCGCGACCGGAGGCCAAGCGGTGGGTTACCGAAGTTCTCAGCGAGAATCGGGACCTGGACACCGTCGAGGAACTGACTCTCGCAGTCCTAAGAAGCCAGAGTGGCGGAGGGGAAGAGTAAACATCGCGAGTTGGCAAATCCCCTGGTCGCCACGCTGCGACTACGATGCCTGTAATGACTGATGGTGAACCCCAGCCTTCTATTCCGCCCGAGGACCAGCCGCTCCATGCAAACCCCCAGAGGCGAATCCCTTCGTGGCTCTGGATCTTTACACCGATCGCGATCCTGATCGGCGCGACGCTCATCGCCGGTGCCATCCTGATACGCGACGACGGTTCCGAAGAGGTCATCATCCCGACAAATCCCAACCAGTCGGAGGTCCCCGGGGGGGGAGCCACTCCATCGACCACTAGCGACTCGGGCCCGGCCGCACCGGCCAACCTGCTCGCGGCCTTCCTCTCCTATGCCCAGGAGGTGGGGCTCGACCAAGAGGCGTTCCAGCAGTGCCTGTTCGATAGCACCCTCTCATTGCAAATCAACGCGCACATTCAACGCGGGAGCGCCCTTGGCGTCTCTGGCACCCCGACCTTCTTCGTAAACAACAAACGAATCGTTGGCGCTCAACCAGCGACCATCTTTGCGGAGGTCATCGAGCGCGAGCTGTCGGATCAGCCACAATCCGTCGAGAGCTACTCTGAGTCGATCCAGGCGCTCGCAGCAACAGAGCCGCCGCGATTCGAGATCGTTTCAGAACCGCCAGATACCTCCGACGCGGAGTTCGAGGGCAGTCGCCGAGCAAAAGTTGTGATCGCCGAGTTCAGCGATTTTCAGTGTCCGTTCTGCCGACGCTGGGCAGATGAAGTGCTTCAGTTGTTCAGGCCCAGCTTGGGAGAAGACGTAGCGCTTGCTTTCCTACACTTTCCTATCATCCAGATACATCCCAACGCAGGCAATGCCAGTGCCGCTGCAATCTGCGCCGGCCGACAGGGCAGCTTTTGGGAGATGCACGATCTGTTATTCGCGCGTCAGCAGGAATGGCAATTGTTACCGAATTGAGAGCAGATGAGGTTGCTCCCTTAGTCGCTCCTGAATATGGCGAATGACCCGGCCGGTACGATCCATGCCGGCACTGCAGTGAACGAGCACTGGCTTGGGCAGGCCGACGAACTCCCGCCAGACACGTTCGTACTGCTCGCTGGTGAACGGCTCGGTTTGTCCGTCGAACGTCGGAATATGCGCTACCTCAAAGCCTTCGCGGCGATAAAAGTCGAGAAGGCCGCGTGGAAGATCCTTCTCATAAAGTGGGAGCTGGTCTTTGTGGAGAAGGCAAATGATCGAGACAACCCCGAGGTCCCGTACGCAGGTGGCCCAGTCCCGAACCTTGTCCGCGGAAACAGTCATTTCGGCACCCGGCGCGTAGCCGGGCCTAGGACTTGCGGCCAGGACTCCTTCGATTACCCAACTTGCCATTGCAACATGAGTTTAACCAGCGATCGCAACAGCAGCGAAACACCCCGTACTTGACCGCCCCAAGTCGGTCCATAGACTTCTGATCGCAATGCGAGTGGCCATCGGTATGTGCGTCTTGGTCGCATCCCTGTTTTTCGCAGCGGGCCACTTTGGCGATCGTCCGTTCACAGAACGTGCCGCCGCTACGTCGGATGGTCTCCTGTCAGCGGATCACCACTGGCCCGGTTTCGACGACGACGCTGATCATGTAGACGAGGAGCCTTCGGGTGGGGTCACGACCGACGACGTCCTCGAACCCGCGCTCTGGACGATCCTCGGCGTCGCCGTATTCGCCGTAGTCTTCGGGGTCTTTTTCCTCTTCAAGCGTGGTGTTGGTGGCTTCCCCAAGAATCCGTCATGGACAGCCCCGATTTCGATTGAGCGAAGTAGCACCCTGCCTGACGATGAGTCCGACGAGGCCAAGGCCTCCCACTAAGTCTATTCGCCGTATCCCGAGGCCCTTGCACTGCGCCAGAATTCGCCCGCACGCGCGTACTGTTGCATCAGAAACGGATAAACGTCCTTCAGGCCGAGCAGTCGATCAAGACACTGTTGGGCCAACCGCCGATCTAAGACGGCAGGATGAGTGTCGGGATTAACGACATCAATCTCGAGGCCGGTATCGAATTCGCCCGGGGCGGCGGGGAGGCCATGAGGTTGAGCGACGACCAGTCCTTTCACTTCAAGAGACGCCATCGCACCCGCCAGCGACTCGGCAAATGTGCTTGCTATAGCGGGGCCACCATCAACCAGGTGGCTGGTCGCCGATCCGTTCCGCCTGAGACCCTCCACGACCGCCACGCAGTGGTCGACACGGAACGTTTCGTCGCCCGCCGCCCGCGATGGCGGGAGACCCAAAGAGAGCACGCCCAGAACCGCTACTTCTAGTTCTTCCAGATCCGAAACTTCAGCGGCCACTTACAAAGCCTACCTGCTACCCGGAAAGCCCACCCAGGAGGTCTCGCGAGTGTTGTTTCAGCATCCGGGCTGGCTCCGGATCGAAGTACTGCCAAACGTTTGGCGCCGTTCCTTGCTACTGAGAGACCTCGGGCGCATACTATGGGGGATCCGCTCCGGCGGATCGTTTTTGTGTGCCCTTGCTCAGGTCAGGGCTTTGCCCGGGTAGCGCAACGGTAGCGCAACCGATTTGTAATCGGTAGGTTAGGGGTTCGATTCCCCTCTCGGGCTCCAGCGTACGGTCGAGAGCGGCCGCCGCGGAGGGATGGCCGAGTGGTTAAAGGCAACAGACTGTAAATCTGTCCCGCATAGCGGTACGGAGGTTCGAATCCTCCTCCCTCCACCAGCACCAATTTGGTCCAATAGCGCCGTTCGCTCTGGACCGGAAAGGTAACCCGTCAAAAGGGCCCTCATAGCTCAGAAGGTAGAGCGCGTTCTTGGTAAGAACGAGGTCTCCGGTTCGAGCCCGGATGAGGGCTCCAGCTCACCCGGAAGATGGAAGAGCATCCATGGACCGGGACAACTCCCACCCCGTTAGGAGACAGACGAATCAGAGATGGCGAAGGAGAAATTCGAGCGGACGAAGCCGCACGTAAACGTTGGGACAATCGGACACGTCGATCACGGTAAGACGACGCTGACGGCGGCGATCACCAAAGTGCTGG
>MPMF02198843.1_pt1 | contig 31571 bp, 17 predicted proteins | sample 1617271 | NCBI WGS metagenome assembly MPMF02 (sample SAMN05944812, study PRJNA350692) | marine metagenome | biome: marine; feature: ODZ; material: water; isolation source: 120 m water sample prefiltered with 30 um filter, filtered on to 0.2 um... | place: Pacific Ocean | collected 2012-04-09... | reverse complement strand
ATCAACTCGCCGTGCATGTTCATCCGGGCAAGGGAGAGCCTTTTTTTGATGCCGGTCTGGTTGCTGTCCGTCCGTCCGTTTCGCATTAGATCGCAGCGAAATTTCAAAAACAAAATCTATTCTGCGGAAATAATTCGCTCTCCCAAAAAATGAATAATGGACTCGGTGGTACTTTTCAGGATGTGTGTTTTATCGACCGTTTTCCAGCTCATCTGCTTCAGTTTCCGCTGCATTTCATGTAGAATGATGGCTCGCTTTGTGTGCCGATTGTTCGAGCTGGTCTTGCCCCGCGAAACATCGCTCTCCTCAATATTGCATCCATGAATTATCGCTTCGCTACTGTTGTTTTGTGGCTGTTGGCGACCGGAGCTCTCCGGGCCGAGGATGATTTCTTTCGTCAGAATGTAGCACCAATCTTGCAGAAGCATTGTCTCTCTTGCCACAACGAACATCAAAAAAAAGGAGAGTTGTCCCTGATCAGTGCTGACGCACTGTTGGAAGGTGGCGAGAGTGGGGATGCGATTGTCCCGGGCGATGTAGATAGCAGTTATCTGATTGAAGTGATCACTCCCGAGGACGGGGAGGCTTCCATGCCCGAAGGCCAGAAGCCACTTACCCAGGCTGAGCGGGACATCCTCCATCAATGGGTTGCCGCTGGCGCCCACTGGCCGAAGGGATTGGTTTTGGAGGAACCACTCTGGTGGTCGCTCCGCCCGCTCGTGCGGCCTTCGCTGCCTGTCGATGCTGAGGGTAAACCGCTCAACGAAGACCCGTGGGTTCGTAATCCGATCGATACATTTATCCTCCAGAAGTTAACCGAAAAAGGTCTGCGCCCGAGTGCCGAAGCGGATCGCAAAACGCTCATTCGCCGCCTTTACTACGATCTCGTTGGCCTGCCACCGCCACCGGAGGAAGTGGACCAGTTTGTGGCCGATCCCGATCCTGAGGCGTACGAAAAGCTGGTGGACCGGCTTCTTGATTCACCCCGTTATGGCGAGCGGTGGGCCCGGCATTGGTTGGACGTTGTCCATTACGGCGAAACGCACGGCTATGACAAGGACAAGCTGCGACTGAACGCTTGGCCCTATCGGGACTATGTCATTCGAGCCCTCAATGAAGACAAACGGTACACCCAGTTTATGCAGGAGCAGATTGCCGGCGATGTCCTCTTTCCGGATGGTGCTGATGGGATCGAAGCTTTGGGCTTTATCTCAGCCGGCCCCTGGGATCATGTGGGCCATGCCGAAGTTCCTGAGACGAAAATTGACGGCAAGGTGGCCCGGCATCTCGATCGGGATGACATGGTACGCAACACCATCATGACCTTCATGAGTCTTACCATCGGTTGTGCCCAGTGCCACGAACACAAGTTTGATCCGATCTCTCAGGAGGAGTACTACAGCCTGCAGGCGGTCTTTGCGGCCCTCGATCGAGCTGAAACGCAGTACTACGACGATCCGCAGTTAACGCAGCAGCGCCAGTCGCTCCGCCGCCGTGGCCGCACGTTGCAGCGGCGGGAATACAAGCTGAAAAAAGCCCTCAAACTGGATGAAAAAGAGTCGACCGAAGAAAACTCGGAAGAGGCGCCTGAAGAGACAATCGTGGAAAAGCCGGAAGAAAAGCGGGCGAAAGAAACCGCCGACAAAATTGCGGCAAAGACGGAGGAAAAGGGAGAACCCCAGGCAATAGAGGCGGACGCTTCAGCGGCTCCCGATCCGGAAGAACAAAAGGAACTGGCGGCAAAGAAAAAAGAATTCGAGGAGGTCACTTCCGAACTCAAAGAGATCCTCAGCGAGTTGGGAAAATTGCCCGAACCCAAAATTGCCTACATCGGCACCGTCCACTATGGCGCGGGGACTTTTCTCGGTACCGGATACCAGGGGGGCCAACCGCGAAAAATCCATATCCTCAACCGGGGTAGCGTGACGAGTCCCGGTAAAGAGGTGCAGCCGGGAGCGCTGGGCTGCATTGAGGGGCTCAATCCCCGGTTTGATGTTGCCGAAGATGCCCCTGAGGGAGAACGCCGCAAGGCACTCGCGACCTGGATTTCCGATCTACGTAACCCGCTTCCCTGGCGTTCCATTGTGAATCGTCTTTGGCAGTATCATTTCGGTCGGGGGATCATCGAGACCCCCAACGACTTTGGCAGGATGGGAGCTCCTCCTTCACATCTGGAACTACTCAATTATCTGGCGGCAGAATTTCGCGATCACGATCAATCGCTAAAACAGTTGCATCGGCAGATGGTTACCAGCGCAACGTACCGGCAGGCGAGCGTCGCCGAACCAGAACAGACCCAACAGGCCCAGAAGATCGATGCAGACAATCGTTTGTTGTGGCGGATGAATCGTCGCCGCCTGGAAGCCGAAGCGTTGCGGGATGCTGTCCTGCAGGTTTCCGGAAAGCTCGACCTCACAATGGGCGGACCGAGTTTTCAGGACTTTGTCATCGACAAACCGGAACACTCGCCCCATTACCAATACCATCGCCACGATCCGGAAGATACCAAGAGCCATCGGCGATCTATCTATCGATTTATTGTCCGCTCGCAAACGCAACCCTTCCTGACAGTGATGGATTGCGCCGACCCTTCGATGCTGGTGGCAAAACGCAATGAAACCATTTCGCCACTCCAGAGCCTTGCCCTACTGAACAATCAGTTGGCCGTGGTCATGTCCAAGCATTTCGCCGAGCGGGCCGCTACAATGGGCGAAAATTTAAAAGAACAGATCGCCGCTGCTTTCCGTCTGGCCCTTTCCCGTCCGCCAAATGAGGCTGAATTAACCGCACTCTCCCGGTATGCCGATCGTCATGGATTGGCGAATACTTGCCGGGTGATTTATAATCTAAACGAGTTTTCATTTGTCGATTAAGATCGAAACACTGCCGTAGAGAGTTGTCTTGTCAACGCCATCTGCATTTCCACATACGGTTGGGCCATGCCAGGCGCCCTGTTCGCGCCGCGAGATGCTCATGCAGAGTGCTGGCGGGTTGGGTGGGATTGCCCTGGCCAGCATGCTCGGTGAGGAAACCCTCCGGGCCGATGAGCCAGCATTAAGAGTCCTGCATCACCCACCTAAGGCAAAGCGGGTCGTGCAGTTGTTCATGTCGGGCGCAGCGAGCCATCTCGATCTGTTCGACTACAAGCCGGAACTGATCAAGCGGCATGGCGAGCCCTCCGATTTTGGCGAACACGTCGAAGCCTTCCAGAACGGCCTGGGGCCCTGGCTGCGGCCGATCTGGGATTTCAAACCGTACGGCGAGTCGGGAAAGATGCTCTCCGATGTGGTGGCCGATCTGGGCGACGTTGTCGATGAGATCGCCTTCATCCATAACATGGTGGGCAAAACGGGTGTGCATTCCCAAGGGACGCTGCTCCAGTCGACCGGTTTTAATCGCCCCGGATTTCCCGCAATGGGCGCTTGGGTCAGTTATGGCCTGGGAAGCATGAACGAAAATCTTCCCACCTTTGTGGTTTTGCCCGATCACCGGGGCCTGGCTTCCAACGGCACCAAGAACTGGGACGCCGCGTTCCTACCCTCCTCCAAGCAGGGAACGATCATCTTTCCGAGCCAGGAGGTCCCGATTGCGGATCTTTTTCCAGCCAAACAGGGCGATTTCATTACCCACCAGAGCGATGCGGAGGGTGTTGCCCTGATCAACGAGTTGGGTCGGCAGCATGCCGAATCCCGCCCGGGCGACAAGCGTCTCGAAGCGAGGATTCGCAGCTACGAGCTCGCCGCGAGCATGCAGTTGGCCGCCCCGGAGGCGCTCGATACCACAGGTGAGCCGGAACATGTCCTCAAGATGTACGGACTGGATAACATTCCGAGCACATTTGATGAAGAAATCAACGCCCTCGAAGAGACCATCTATTTCTCTCAAAAATGTCTCGTTGCCAGGCGGATGCTTGAGCGGGGTGTCCGCTTTGTGCAGATCTGGTCGGGCAACGACAATCGCTTCCCGCGTCGAAATTGGGATTCGCACGAAGACATCAATCGCGATCATGGCCCGCTTTCGCGGGGGATGGCGCGCGGCACGGCGGCCCTGATTGCCGATCTACGGCAGCGGGGCATGCTCGAGGATACCATTATTCTCTGGACCACCGAGTTCGGCCGGATGCCCTCGTCGCAGGGGGGCAAGGGCCGCGACCACAACCCGTACGGATTCACCAACTGGCTCTGTGGAGGCGGCATCAAGGGTGGTGTCACGCATGGAGAGAGTGACCAGTGGGGCTACAAACCGCTAGACCGACTCCAACCGACGGAGGTCTATGACATCCATGCCACCGTACTCCACCTGCTCGGAATCGATCACACCCGCCTCGCGGTGCGCCACAACGGAGTCGACCGTCGCCTGACCGATGTCCACGGCCATCCGATTTCCGAGATTCTCGCTTGAGGCAAGCCCCAAGCCGGCTTGCGAATCGATCTGCGAATCAATCTACGAATCAATCTTCAGTGGCAATGACCTCGACACCCGAGAGGAGCGTTTTGCCCGCCACAGGTTCCAGATCGATCCGGAGAGACTTGCCCGCCGCAATAGGATGAAATTCCTTGATCAGGACCCGCTTGCGTCCGCCAGCCTCTTTGACGACGTCGAACTGTTCTAGCACCGGCTTGCCTTCGATAGAAACGTTGAACAGGCGGTCGCCCGGAGCGAGATCATTCGGTTCGGAGAAATAGAGACGCACGCGATAGGCACGATCCTCGCGGACCCCTTCGCCGAGCGAAATGGTGAGCGAATCGAGTCCCTCTCCACCCGAAGCGGCGACCCAGCGTTCTCCCTCTCCCTCGAGGTGTGCCGGATGCTGGCGAAACCAGTCGGGATCGCTCGCGACGATCGTTACCGGCACGTCCGGAGAGGGACCGGAAATATTCGGAAGATGGAAGTTGTGCTCACCCGGCTGCGGATAATCGAGCCACATCGTCCCGCTCTCCGATTCCCGGTCGCCCGGTGCGGCCAAATTGATACCGACGCGCGACACAGGGCCAGTCGGTGCCGTCATCGCGCTGTATCGCCAGCTGTCCATTTCCGGGATGTGGATCAAGGCGAGCGAGGTAAACAGTGAGTAGGCGCACGTGCAGCCGTGGCCGAAGTTGGGGGCATTGAGAACCCCGCCGGCCGGGATCAGGCTGTTGCGACATCCGGTACGAAAACCGCTCAAACGTCCGGTGGTTACATTTTTCATGTCGGTGAACCCGGCGGTGTCTGCGCGAAACGTCATCATGTGCTCGTTGGCGATGGCGTAATTGCAGTGGTGCCCGTGCGCGGTGAATTCCCAGTTTACCGGTTGCCCGCTGATGGGATGACGCATTTGAATCGGTTCGCCCGTTTCGAGAAAATACTGGACCCCCGGTCCCCGCTGGTCGATGATCCGATCCTTCCAGAGGATGACCCGGTCCCAGCGACTTTCCGGATGCCCGTGAAAACCTTTCGACTTGGCGGTCTTGTCCCACATCGCCTCACCGGTCTCCCCGCGCCGCGCCTGAATCTGTTCGTGGTTGGAGGCGACCAGGATGTCCTGGTCTTGCTTGTAGGCGATCCACGTTACCACCATCGGTGTTTCTTGGCTCCAAATTTCTTCACCGGTTGCCGCATCGAGCGCCCGCAGCGTTCGTTGCTCGCCCGTTTTGGGCACCACCCCACCCCGTCCGATATCGTTGTAGAGTGCCTTGATGTGGCCATCGAAGTAGTAGACCCGATCGTTTCCGATTGCCACCGTCGGACAGCTCGCCTCGGGTGCATGATCCCAGACGATCTTTCCGGTTTTTCGGTCGAGGGCGACCAGTCGGGTCGGTACGCTCCCCTCATGTTTGGCGGTGTCGAAAATGGATGCGATCAACAAATCGTTCCAAACCCGAATGCGACCCCACCGGGCCGTCGACTCGGGGAGTCGGAATTCCGCCAGCGTTTCTCCCGTTCGCGGATCAATTCTCAGGCAGCTCTCAGGGTAGGTCAGATAGATGCTCCCCTCGACCGCACAGAAGTGGTAGCCGGTATGGTGGTCGCCATCATAAAAGTTTCCGCGTCTTCCCGGGCTGGAGCCCTGTTTAATCGTTTTTTCCCAGAGAATTTTTCCGGTATAGATATCGACGGCCGCCAGCGTGGTGTGGCCCTGGAGGAACATTCGGCCATCAATCACCGTAAGGCTCGGCCCCCAGAAGTGGCGATCGAAGAAAAATCGCGTATCGGAGGCGGGACCACCGAACCAGAGGACCCCCAAGGGGAGTTGGACGCGCTGGTCCTGGGACATCAGAGAGTTGGAGGGATCGCCATATTCGTGCGACCAGTTCGCTGCGCCTTCCAACGCCCCCTCGCGGCGAAGCAGGCTCGCTCGGGCACTCCGCTGCAACTGGGCCTGTGGGAGTTTTTCGGTACTTGCAAGGAGGGTGGTTTGTTGGGCCTCGCTCGTGGGAAAGATCGCGGTGCCGCCATACGGGTGCAGCATCTCGTAAAGACCCTCGAGCGTCTCGCTCTTCTCGAGCGATTTTGAAATATGTTGATCGGCAACCACCAGGAGGTTGGCAAAGTAGGGAGGGAGCCTGAGACCGATCGGGTCGCCGAGGAGTGCGGTCAGACGACTGCCATACATTCCTTTTGCATTTGCCATTTTTCGAATCGCAGAAATCTTTTGCGGATCCGATTCAACCACGACAATCTGCAGGTTGCTTTGCGCGAGAAGTTGCTCAATCACTTTGCCATCGCCTGTACCCCAGAGGAGGCAGTAGCCGTTTGGATCGGGCAATGTTTCAATCACATCCTCAAGCCCTGCGATGGGGGAATCGCTCGAGCCGAAATTTCCTTCTGCGGCCGGATAGAATGTGACGACACCCGATGTGCCGCCATAGCAGAAGATCTTTCCCTCCTGCGTCGTTACAAAGAGTCGATCATCCGCTGCCGATAGCGACGTTGGATTCCCTTCCACAACCGTTGCCCAGGAGACCTGCGCCGGCTTGTCGCCTTCCGGGGCATCTGCCGCATAGATTGCATTTCCGTATCGGCCGTACACGCGAGAGCCTGCTTTGATATCGACCGTCAGTGAACCTTCGCTCAGCCGCGCCGCGGAGACTCCTCCGAGCGCTGCGCGAATGTCTTGGGCCGTGACGTGCCAACTCGCTTTAAACTTGGGCGGCTGCTGTGGTGCGCCTTCTTTTTTCTCAGGTTTTGGTTGTTTGAGTATGTCTGCCGCGACGATGTTCTCGCCCTGGGCAATGTAGAATTCCGAGCCATCGGTGACCGGCCTGGGCGCATTGATCGGAAGCATTTCGCGGCTCGCCAGATCGATCACGCGGTGTCCATGAAAGAGCCAGCGGTCGCTCGCGGTAACAAAATAATCGGTCAGGCCCGTGGAGGAATAGTTGAGCGACTGCAACGCTCCTTTCTTGGTGTCGAATAAAGCCGCTTTAGCGCGACCGCAGGGGATGAAAAGTTTTCCTCCACTCTCGGCCAGATATCCCTGGGGAGTCATGTTGGTGAGTGCTACCGCTTCGTACGCATTGGAGGGAAGAGTTCCCTGGCCAACCTTCTGGAGATCGAGCATGTAGAGAAATGTCCCCTCAAAGGGCCAGACCCCGGCGGTAAAGTAGAGCTTGTCATCGGCAAGGACCGGTCCACCGCGAATCGGCAAAATCGAGACCATGCGATCGTTGCCGATCACTTTGCGGGCATCCTGTGCGATATCGAGCTTCCAAAGTAAGTCGCCGTTTGCCGCGGAGAGGCAGTAGATGGAACCATCGTCCGCGCCGAAATAGATGTTCCCATCGTGAGCAACGGGTGCAAAGCGGATCGGCCCTTCGGCAAAGAATTGCCATTTTTCCGCGCCCGAGCGGGTATCGATCGCCGTGATCGAATCGTTTTGGGCAGAGGCGAGGTAGAGGGTCTCGCCCTGTACGATCGGTTCGTAACTGGCATCGAACAGCAGCCGCTCATCTTCCGGCCAGGCCGGTTGTGGCGGGGCGTATTGGCGGACCCACTGCAGGTAGAGCGCAGGTGGAAGCTGTCCGGGGGATGCACCTGTTCGCGCGGCATCGTATCGCCATGTCGGCCAGTCCTCGGCGTACAGGAGAGGCGCAATCAAAAACAGCGAAAACAGCACCGCGACGAGAGTCCGTTTGTTGGCAACTTGCATGTGGGGATCACCTTCTCGGAGGGGGGATTTTGGAGGTGGCCCAATTGTAATCTCTGAAGAGAAAATTGGATAGTTTCCCCCGGGTGGCGGGTGGCGGATCGTTCTCGGTTACAATTTCCGGTGCAAGGTCACGTTTTCTCTTGATGGAAAGAACAGGCGTTATGGGATATTCCCGGCATATTTTTCTACTCGCAGCTCTCGGTGCCACCGCAGCGTTTACTCGCGGCAGCACCTTTGCAGCATCCCATGAGAAGTCCAACATTATTTTCGTTTTGGCCGACGAGGAGTAATATCATTTCGCTTCGAATGGCCCTCGACACAAGGAAATATCGGGAAATTCAGTGCGATTAACGACACCCGGCGACACAGACAAACTTCGGCTGTTAACCGCTGTGTCGTAGGTTCGAGTTCTATCCGGGGAGGTTCATTTCTGCGAGCGAATATCCGCTTGTCACTCGGCATACTTTGTCCATTGAACCAGCCGCGCGTTGACTGCGTCCGTCACCGCTTGTGATGAGATAGTCGCGCCACTCACTGCGTCGACGATGAGTGGTGGTTTTGCGGGCTTGTTACGATATGCGGCACGAAAGGATGGCGCGTCGAGTGCATCGTGGTCGAGCCCTTCATGCGATTGGAGAATCACCAGGTCGATAACGCGATCGTTCTCAATAACGATCACGCCGCGAATGAGACTCTGCATCCCCTTTCGTTCAAAGAAGAGTGCCGCTCGTGATCCCGACTGAAATACAGGAGGGTCGCCGGCAGCGGAGAGTTGCACTTGCTGAACTTCTGCCGACTCGAGCAATTTTTCGGCCAGTTCCCGGTCCGTTTCACTCTGCGTTCGACCGAGCGCCATCAAGAAAACAGCGATTAGCATCACGGCGGTAAGGAGAATGATTTTCACGAGTTGAGATCGTTGGCATCGCGGAGATGCGATTTTGCTTTTCGGATTTCCTGAAGAATCGGTTGCTGCGCGGGGCAGGAAAATTGACACATGCCACACTCGATGCACTCCAGCAGCTGATCGGTTGGCCGTCGCAACAACTGACGCGAAGGCAAGGCCATTGGACAGACCTCTTGGCAGTTGCCACAGCGGATGCACGGATTGTGATTCGGCTCCGAGATTTCGTCTCCCGATAGTGCCAGAATCCCACCGGTTCCGGCAGTGACGACCGTCTCCGGTTGGACCGGGCTGCCCATGATGGGGCCGCCGGCAATCACCCTTTGCGCTTGGTCCCAGTCGACACCGCAGATGTCCAGCACATGACGAATCTCCGTGCCGAGCGGAACGACATAATTACCCGGCCTCTGGATTGTGTTTCCATCGACGGTGACAACACGATCCACAAGTGGCCGTTGCTCACAGACTGCTCGATGCAGGGCTTGCGCAGACTGGACATTCAGGACGACCACCCCGACGTGGCTCGGGCGGCCACCTTTGGGAACCTGACGGTTTAGCACCTTCTGAACCAAGCGAGGCTCGTATCCGTCCAAATAGTCGTCCTTGGAAGTCACGATGGTGCCCTGGGTTGCGCCGACGGCTTGCATCGCAAGCCGCATTCCACACTCGACCTCGTCGCGATGTTCGAGGAGCACTCGGTGGTCGCAAGTCAGGTACGGTTCGCTTTCGCAGCCGTTGATGATGACCCAGTCGATGGGGTCCGTGGGACTGAGTTTCACATATGTTGGAAACATCCCACCTCCCATGCCCAGCAAACCGGCGCGCCGCGCTATATCTCTGATCTCTTCGGGATCCAGCTCGGCGGGATGGTAGTGGTCACACCGGCCAAGCGGGGTCGAGTCTTCTTCAATCAAGAGTTCCAAGGAGCGGGCCGATCCGTTGCCGTTCTCATGTTGCCCGGTGGTCGAATGGCCGTTGGCAGAAACGGTGCTCAACAGCGGTGCGTGCGAACACCGGTACCAATGCGCATTGCCGGAACTCTCGGCGACGAGGCTACCGGATTTGACACGATCGCCCGCAGTGACCAGGGGTGTCATCGCGTCGATGGACAGACGTACGCGCAGGGGCGCCTCGAGCCTTTGGATGGGCGAATCTGCTGTTCGTTTTAATCGAGGAATCTTAATTCCAAGTCCTCCTCGTCCGGGCGATGACACGATGCACATTGTTCTTGAAAACGTTGCGCGTGGCATTCGCTGCACGCGGCGCGGTGGCTGGTGGCGATCAGTGCGTGTTCGTCTCTTTGACGCCAACCACACGCAGGTTGGCGGAAGGCTTCGGTATGCCAGCTAGGTGGCGTTTTCAGGTGACAGTCTTGGCAAGACTCTTGCTGGTGGCAGTCGAGGCATTGCTGCCGATTGAGATGGGCCGCAGGTCCATGTCCTGCCTCGATGAATTCGGCCGAATGGGTTCGTGGTGCGGAATTCTTGTGACACGTTGCGCAGTTGTTGCCCTCTCCGCATGAAGCCTTACCGATTGGGGTGTCGGCCCAATGGAAGGCAAACGCGCCCATCATGCACAGAATCGTTACTGCCACCACAATTCTCATGGCGAGGTCACTCCTCGTCGGTTGGCACCCAGGTCGATCCAACGAATGAGTGTCCGCAACTCCTCTTTCGTGAGCGGAGTTTCAGTCGGGTGCGGCGACTCGCCGCGAAGTTTTTGTGGCGCGTGCAATTCTCGGCCGTAAAGCTTCTCGATCAAGTAACTCTTGATCGCCAGAGATTCACGGTGCTCGACAAAGCGACGCAGCGATTCGAAGGCACCTTCGCCGGATAGATCCAGGTCGGCCGCGCGTTTCTCTTGAGAGTGACAACTGACACATTTGTTCTCGAGAATGGGCCGAACATTCTGGTCGAAATCGATCGTGGTGATCTGCGGGCCGTCGCCACCGGAATAGTTCGCGGGAAGTCGCTGACGCTGATGTTCCGGATCCCATTGGGCCAGCGTTCGCGAGGCGGAGGTGATCACGTCCGGTCGACGAAGCGTATCGGACGGGCTGCCCGTGAATCCACCGTGGCAACCGCTGCAGGTCTGAGCAAAGAGCGTGCGAGGGATCGAGAGCGTATGCTTTTCGCCAGGGTGACAGTAGAGCCAGCGGTGTGGAAATCGCAGCGCCATTCCTTCTGCATTGAGCGACTGCATGTCGAAGCTTGTCTTTGACGGTAGTTCGACGTAGAAGGAACCATCCTTTTCCAGTGGAACCTCGGCGATGATCGAGCGAATCGGTGGACCCGTGTCCCCCTCGTGCTGCGGACTGGCACCGATGATCCGGACGGCCGAGACCTGGTCGAGTTGCGGAGTCAGATCGCCACAACTGGGACACGTCCCCACCGCGAGGTGATGCTGACCCGCTGGTGCGATCTGCTCGAAGAAAGACTCCAAGAGCGGTAGATCAAATACCTTCAGGACGGCAGGCGTGCCGGACTTGTATCCGGAAAATCCACGGACGCGCGTGGGAGATCCGAAGAGGTCCTCTTGCAATTTGAGTTGCTTCTTAACCGGTTCTTTGAGTCGCACAACGACCGGGCGAGGCCAAAGCTCGGATTGCGAACCGGCGGCGATTAACTGCTGCTTGAAGTTGCCAGGGCGATATCCGTCTGCCGATTGGAACGAGGGGTCGGGAACCAGGCGAATAATGTCAAAGTTCGGCGCCGCATTCCGGTTAGCTAGATCGACCGGGCCCTTGGCATAGGCGACAAGAATACTTCCATCCGGCATCGGATACGGATCGCGATAGACACCGCCGGGCGAAACGCCTCGGAACGTGACGTCCGGGTTCAGAGAGAGCCAGGCTGGAACGAAGCGATGTTGCGAACTGTCGGGGCGACCCGATCGATAGGGGTGATCCAGGTTGTCGGACGGATTGTCGGGTTCAATCGACGGACCGAACTGGTGATCCGAGAGCATGAGTATCCCGCCCCACCATGAATCTGCGCTCTGTCCGATGCGAATTTCCAAACCGTCTGGCATCTCGCGATCGTCTGCGAAGATGGGAACGGCCGAGCGCGAGCCGTTGTGGATATGAACATTGGAGCCGTCGACATGCGTGCGGAACAGAGTGCCGTTGAACAGCGGTCGGCCGTCCTGCCAACCCGTACGCAGAGCGGTAAAGACGACCTCTCCGGTCGAACGCATCGTGGGCCGCCGCACCTGGCTGGTCGCGAAGCTCATCTGCTTGAGTGTGCCATCAAAGGTGTCGCGTTCCTCGCCGGCGGGCGCGATTCGCATTCGATAGGCATCGTACTTGGGAGCCATTCGCTCAGATGTCGCGATGACGTAGTGGGTTGTCGAATCACACAGTTCTGGAAATGGACGGTCGAGATGAAGCCGTCCCGATTCCTGGCGAACCACAGTGCGTTGTTCTCCCACGTTGGTACCGCGCACGATCCGCACGATTTGACCGTCGAACGTTCCGGGATGTTGTGTGAGTTGGTGGTCGATGAGGACTTGCTCCGCTGCTTCATCAACTTCACCCAGAAACCCGGCCGGACTCGACGCACACCAATGCTTGGCGCGATTGGACGTCATCACCAAACAGACCCGGTTCAGGTCGTTGCTCGAGGTGTCCTCCGGATCGGGGACGTAGAGCGGATCGAGAAAGTGTATGCCCGGCTCCGTCGAGAAAGTAAGCTGTCGTGCTTTTCCGGAGTCGAGTTCTAGTTCCCAGATGTTGAACGGCTCATTCTTGGTGCGACGCATGGCAAAAGCCACTTGGCGGGCGTTGTAGCTCACGCTCGGCGCGCGGATGTCCGCCGGACCCTCGGGGTGCAGTGCGGCCGTGAGATTGGTTTCCTCTTCGCCCCGCTTCCAGATCAGGTCGGCACCGGGCAAGAATTCTCCGTCCTCGAAAAATCGCTGCGGCGTGTCGCGTGGTCGCCGGACGAACACGATTCCCTGCTCCTGGCCGTCGAGTGGGATACCAATGCGGCGGCTCAACTCGGCCGACTCAAGTTCGAGCCAGCGGCGGAGCACCAGGTAGTCGGGATCGCCCTTTTCGAAGAAGTTGTTGCCGCCCTTGTGAACGATCCCGCCCTGCTCGAGCGGAATGTTCTTGAGCAGTTGCTTCGACTGCTCAAGGTCACCCACCAGATTGACCAGCCGGGTTGCCTTGCCCAACATCGCTTTGCGATTCGCGCGGTGGATATCGTTGGTGAATCGCGACTCGAGGGCCGGCAAGCCGGGATCGAGTTTGAGGTCCATGAACGCCATCGGACCGTGGCAGTTCGCACCGAAACAAGTCTTGCGGCTCAAGATCGGCACCACCTTCTCGGCAAAGAACTGTTCGGCTCCTGCCGAAAGTGGCTTGGGCTGTTGAGGATCGGCGGCAATCTCCATCTCGACCCATCGAGTCAGCGTCTTCAAGTCGGGATCGTCGAGTGTACCGAAGACCTCCGGATGGAGACTGCCTGAGTAACTCGTTGCCAACGGTTCTCGCAGCAACAGGCTGGCCAGGGGTGGATTGGCGCGATCGATCGGCCGGAAGTGTTTTTCTGCTTCGACCCGTTCGGTCGTACAGCGCTGGTAGGCCAGTTCTTGATGCTCACTGCGGACGCGCCCGCTCTCATCCACGATCCAGTGGAGATGCGTTCGCAGGGACGGTTCCTTGTTCATGGCGTAGTACGTGTCGGCCGTGTGTCCATGACAATTTCCACAGCGGCGGTTGAGGATCGGTACCACATGCTCGGAAAAGAAATCAAAGCGTGCCTCACCCGTGGTGGCGGCATTGAGGGTCGTCTCCGGGGATGAGAGCGAGGACGGGAGCGAGGACGAGAGCGAGAGCGGATTGAGCTGGCGCGCAATGTACGAACACGCCGCAAAGGCAAGCGTGCCGAACAGCGCGAACACGATCAGAAGCAGCACCGTGCGTATTCGACCTCGGGTGACATTCACGGCACCACCTCCAGGCGGCCCTCTTCGAGATGGAGTCCCTTTGAACAGCGGGTCGTGCCGTCCTCGAGCACCATCAAGGTCTCCGTGTCGTTGAGACGTTCGACGAAGGCCAGTCCCTTCTCGGGGCCCATGACGAACAAAGCGGTCGCCAGTGCGTCGGCATCGACGCCACGTCGCGTAACCACGGTGACGCTCGCGAGGTGACGGGCTGGCCAACCGGTACGAGAATCCAGAATGTGGGCGTAGCGGACATCGTTGATCACCGAAAACTGCTCATAATCTCCACTCGTGGCAATCGCACGATCGCCGGCGCCGTAGACGGCGAGGAATCCGCTGCGTCGCGGATGACGAATCGCAACTTGCCAGGGAGTGCCGCCGCGCGATCCGCTTACCAGAACGTCGCCGCCGGCATCGATGATAAAATCCTCAAACCCGCACTGGCGCAGTAGTGCGGCTGCGCGGTCCGCCGCGAATCCCTTGCCGATCGCACCGAAGCCGATCTGCATGTTCGCTTTCGCGAGCCGGACAGTCCTCCCCTCAAGAATCACCCGATCATAGCCGGTACGTTCCAGACAACTGCGAATTTCCGCTTCCGTGGGAAGCTTGCCTTCTGCGCGTGCCCGCTTCCAACGGTCGAAGAGCGGACCGCCGGTGATGTCGAACGCCCCGTCGGTGCGTCGCGCCCACGAGAGCGACACGTCGAGCAGTTCGAGCAGTTCGGCACTCGTGCCCATCGCCTCGCGCGGCGTCGATCGATTAATGGCCGACGTCTCGCTCTCTGGATTCCAACTGCTGATTTTTCCTTCGAGCGAAGCGACCAGGTCCAGAGCGTGTTGGATCGCTTCAGACGCCTCGGGCTGTTTGCCTGCCGTTGCCCAAACCGAGAGATTGAAAGTGGTTCCCATCAGAGGACGCGAGCTGCGCACGACGGCCCCCCGGTCACCTCCCTGCGTGATCTGCAGAGAGTCCGCCATCCCTTCTGCGTCATACGGGTGAGAACTGGCCAGCCAGATCGCGGTCCCCAGCAGAATTGCTGCGGTTGCTATTCGATAGAATGGATAAACGCCACTAAGCATTCGATGTCCCAAACGGAAAGATGTGATGTGGTTCCATGGGTGTCCAGCAACCCGTCTAATTCATTCAAACCGATTTCTCTGCCGTCCGATCGTGGTGCGTCATGGCGCGGCTGTGTGAAGCGGCGCAGTGCCGGGTGGTCTGGCGTGCAGATGACCTCGCGCATGCTGATCGCATGGCCGTGGTGCAGAAACTTCGGCGGTCGAGCCCAGATACCCCGTAACGAAGGAGCGACAAAGAAGCCTTCGCGACTTTCGACGCGGCCAGCATCGCCCGGATCCCAGGGACGCTTGAAGCCGTTCAAGAAATCGATTCGGTCGGCGCTGATGAGTGTATGGATATTGTCGCGGCGCGTCGGGCTGACCAGCGGCGGAAAGGACTTGTTTTGGTTATGGGGGTGGATCTTGTCGGTAAACGTGGGCGCGGGATGACAGCCTACGCAGCCGACGGTCGGGTTGTTGAACAGCGCCCGACCGTGGTGCACCATGACGTCGTCCGGATTGACCGGATTGGGCAGCAAACGTGGCTCGCCCCCTTGATAGATGCCAATGAACCGCTGGAAATCGCGGAACGCGTAGCGGTAGCCCAGATACTTCTCAGAGATCTGGCCGAAGTGCACTTCGCGCCGCTTGATCAGATCGGCAAGTTGAACGCGACTCTTATCCCATTTCTTTCCAGTCGCGACGACGATCGCGTCCGCCGAGTTCTTGTATATCTCGATCTCTTCGGGCGAGGCAAAGATCTTGCTGAAGTCCCCGGCGGGTGTCTTGCCTTGGAAGTCGACGAGCGGGTTGTGCTCCATCATCATCGTCAGGGGTTCGTCCATGGTCAGAGTACCCTCGACGAAAAATGGCACTTCCTGAACCAGATTGCGAAGGTCCGGAACCTCGCGGCTGCCGCCCGTACGCTCCTGGCCGTCGCGACTCTGTCCCATCACCTGGCTGACGCTCCAGCGTCGGCCGTCGCTCGTGTCGCGGTAATGGCAATGGACACAACTCTGGTCCTGATCGACGGAGAAGACACTGGTTTGGACGAAGAACTCACCTCGTTCGAAATCGTTGGCCGGAAAAGGCTTCTCCTCGCGGCTGACCGACAGGTGGGTCGAAACGCCGTCTTCCAGATCGATAAATGTGATCGACTCGCTAAGATGGTTGGCCACGACAAGCGTGTTCTCCGCGACGGCGATGCCGGTCGGTTTGAAGCCTGTTGAAAAGACGCGGAGAGGAACCAATCGGCTCTCCGGCGGAGCGGCCATGTCCAGATGCCACTCTTGCACTTGAAAAGTGCCGGACATCGTGACGTACAGTCGGTCACCTCGTTGGGCGATTTGCTCGGGAAACGCACCGACAACCTTCTTGAGTGCGTCCGGGACATCGCCTTTCTTGTCGCCGGCCAGTGCTTCGAATGAATCGGAGGTGTAGCGCGAAAAACGGTCGGTGGCTCGATAGGCTACGACGTTCTCGAGGGAAGGATCGAGCAGGATGATGTCGTTAGTAATGTCCCGAAACTTTTCCTGAGCGGTGCCGTCGACGTTGTCGAACTTTCCGAGCGGCCGCTGCTCGGCCAACGGTAGCGGTTTGCCGGTTTCCAGATCGCGAAACAGAGTGAACTCCGCCTGGGGATGATCGCGGTCTGTGCTCTCGCGACCAGCGTCGTGGGCTTTGGGATACCCGGAGCCAAAACCAAGCGAGGCGAGTACGAGACGCCCGTCGGTCGAGAGCACGTCGTTGATCGCCGAGCGGGTGAAAATGCGACGGGTTTCCCGCAGTTCAGCCAGGTCGATCACCGAGACATCGGCGGAACCGGTGTTGGCGACATACAGGGTCGTTCCGTCGGACGAGAGGGCCAGATCGCGCGGTTTCTGGCCCACGGAAATACCCGGGCCCGCGGTCCCTTCGGCAATCCACGTTCGCAGTCGCGCATAATCGGGGTTCTTGTCCAGATCTTTGAAGACAATTCCGCCGGCGTGATGACGGCCGTCGATCGAGTCAGCCCAACCCCCGTCGCGAACCGAGGTGACCGCTCGCAACAACGGACTGCCATCGGGATCGCCTGGAAAGGAGTGAACCACGGCACTGCGAAGAAGCTCGGCGTCGGAGGGTCCAGCATAGAAATCGCCGGTCCGATACAAGTGGCAGCCGGAAGTACCGCAACCGGCGCGGAGTATGGCACTTAGCCCAACTCGAGTTCGCTCATCGGCGGTCTGCTCCATGTGCCGAACGGTCGAATTTCCGCAGCGACGGCATTCCTGCTCCTTCACCTGTTCGTGCCAGCCACAGGTATCGCATATCGTCCATGAGTTCGAGGCGGAATGAACGTTGCCGAAAAACTCTTCGCGATTGAAACCGAGCTGGCGCATGCTACCGGTGAGTTGTTGCTCCGTAACGGTCAGGTCCACGAGAAATACCTGGTTCTTCCAGAAGTTCGACACATAGGCGACGTTTCCATCGGGAGAGACCACAAGATCCTCACAATAGAATGGGACGGGGATTTCTGAGATGACCGTATCGGTCTTCACGTCAATGACCGAGAGGAAGTTTGAGTAGCGGTTGACGACGACGACCCAGCGGCCCGTCGGATGCATGGCGATCCCGCTGGGATGAGAGCCCACGGTAATCCGGCCCGTTTCTTTGCGCTGGGGAACATCGAGGACCACCACTTCCGTGCCGGGCTGAATTTCTTTTCCGGAGAGCGTGACATAGGCTTTTCGGCCGTCATGTGTCGTGGCGACGTGGAACGGTCGACAGCGCGACGGCTGCGTCTCGGCAGTGGGATCCGGATTGGGAACCGGCTGCAACGAGCGCTTCTGCCACGGTTTCGAATCGGTGCGATGCGCGGGGTTGATTCGCTCAGAATGCAGCAACGGGGGTGTGAGACGCGCACGTACCAACGACACTCCCATGCCAACGATCAGCACGAAGCCTGCCACCAGTAGGAGAAGCCCATCCTTTCGCATCATCACATCTCTCCAACCCACACGGACTCATGTGTCCGATTCATGTGTCCGGTTCATTTACGAAGCGACACTACACAAAGACGCCATCTAGGCGTCCGCTTCACGAAATCCCATTTTGAAAAGCGAGAGGAACAGTTGCCTCGGAAAATACCGAGAAACCACCGCAAACTTGACGAGATATCAGCCGATCGCGAGCTGACAAAAGATGAGTCCCACCGACTGGGGTGGGGCCAAAGCGACCGGTCATGAGCCGCTTGGAGAGCAGACTTAAAAGTCTCACTGAAGTCTATTTCGTCTGTCGGGGCTTGTCAACGATTTTGACAAAATTCCCGGAAAAAAGTTGGTTTTTAACCCCTCCAAACCCGAACAACGGGCCAAACGACCGGACCGCGACGCGGCTCGATGTTCGCCTCAGGGCACGGAGGTGAAGAAAAACAGCGGCCAAGGGCATTGTCTTGCGTGCCGTGAGGAGTTTTGCTCCGAACCGGACTGCGAAGATCATGCCGACTTGAAAAGGACCTCCAGCAATGCTCTTCTAGTTAAATACGAGCCACATTATCTACATTCAACGCAGAACTCGAAGAACACGTTGCGACACTGAAACGAGACCGGCCCCCCGGCAAGAATCCCAACCACCTGCCGCGTCGCCGTTGGCTTTTCGGGAACTGTTTGCGTAGCGCCGCGGAACGGAACGGAAGCCGAGCGTGCGGAAAAGCACGTCCCACCAGTTGAATGTTTTCGAGACGAAGAATACTCATGAACAGAATCGCAATGATTTCATTCGTCTTGGTCATCGGCATATCTCAAGCCTTCGCCGCGGAATCGGATACCGACCTGAAACGCAGACTGCTGGCCCCCCACCGAGACAGAATCAAGCAGATTGTCTTTACCAAGCATTTCGATATGGGGGGCTCCCACTACGCCTATACGGATGCCGTGAGCGATGAAGACGAGCTCAATCCGAGCGGGACAAAGCAGGAGTTCAATTTTGAGGGCGGGTCCAGTCTGTGCCTATTGGAAATCGGCGAGGATTACACCACTCAAGAGACAACGCTTCTCCACGATGGAGACGGCGTATTTCGCGACCCGGACGTGTCGTATGACGGCAAGCGGATTCTCTTCTCCTGGAAAAAGTCAGCCCGCGGTGAAGATTATCATCTGTATGAAATGGACTTTGAGACTCGGAAAGTCCGCCAGCTCACTTTCGGCAAGGGATTCGCTGATTATGAAGGGATCTATTTGCCTAGTGGCAACATCATGTTCAGTTCCACGCGCTGTGTTCAAAACGTTGACTGCTGGCACGTGAGCGTGTGCAATATGTACCTGATGAATCAAGACGGGAAACAGATGCGTCGGATTGGAATCGATCAGGTACATACCAACTATCCCCAGGTTCACCCGCGGAGCGGGCTGGTTACGTACACACGTTGGGAATACAACGACCGCGGTCAGATATTTCTCCAGCCGTTGTTCCAGATGTATCCGAACGGCGCGCAGCAGACCGGGTATTATGGACACAACTCCTACTTTCCCACGACAATTCTCCATGCCCGAGGCATTCCGGACACGGGGAAAGTTCTGGCCGTTCTCTCCGGGCACCATACCCACCAACGCGGGAAGCTGGCCATCATCGACCCTGCCAAGGGTCGAAAAGAAACAAGCGGAGTGACCCTGGTTGCTCCGGTCGAAAAGCCTCACGGCACGATAAGAATCGATAAGTACGGGCAAGATGGAGATCAGTGGCAATATCCTTATCCCCTGGATGAAGAAAACTATCTGGTGACATTCCGGCCACAGGGGCAGAAGCGGTTTGGAATTTACTTCATGAACAAGAAGGGCGAACGCGTACTTCTGGCTTCCGATCCGACCATTTCCTGCAACCAGCCCGTCCCCTTGGCCCCGCGGCCACTTCCGCCGCAGCCGCCCTATCCCACGGACTGGCGTAAGAAGACCGGGGCTTTTACCGTTCAGGACATTTATCGAGGTCCGGGACTCAAAGGGATTGCTCGGGGCACTGTGAAAAAAGTCAGAGTCGTCGCGCTGGACTTCATGGCCACGGATATCGGTCGAAAGCATGGGCCTTCGACGATCAGCGACCTGGCCGCATGGGATGTTAAAGTCGTCCTGGGAGAAGCGTCGGTGTACGAAGACGGCTCGGCTGCCTTTGAGGTTCCCGCGCGCACACCGGTCTACTTCCAGGCGATCGATGCAGATGGGCATGTCGTACAGACCATGCGTTCCTGGTCCACCCTGATGCCGGGCGAAGTCTCCAGTTGTGTCGGCTGCCACGAGAACAAGAATGAAACCGTTGCCACTAAGTCGACAACGATGGCTCTCAAGGCCGGCATCCAATCGCTGAAGCCGTTTTATGACATCACGGGCAAAGGTTTCAGTTTCCCGAAGGTGATCCAGCCGATCTTGGATGCAAAGTGCGTTCGGTGCCACAACGGATCGGAACCGCCCGACTTGCGAGCGACGCCGGTCTGGGACGCTGCGGCGCGCAAGTTCTGGAACCAGTCGTACCACGCACTCATTTCAAAGGACCGGCCTGGTGGTCCCGCCAATGACTCGAGACAGCGGTTTGGTATCATCGCGGAAAAATCCAAGTACTTGAACTGGATAAGCCGCTGGTCCGTACCGGTGATGATCCCGCCGTACTCCCATGGCTCGTCGAAGAGCCCACTGATCTCCCTGTTGAAGTCCGGACACGAGGGCGTGCGGATGACTCGGGAAGAAATGGACAAGATCGCCTGCTGGATCGATCTGGCGCTGCCACATTCCGGAGATTGGACGGAGGGGATGACACCTGAAGATAAGAAAATCTACATGAACGTTTACAAGCGGCGCCTGGAATGGCAGAAACAGGAAGCCTTGAATATCCAGGAGTATATCGACGAGGCGAACGCGTCCAACCGGCCCGGGGAGCCGGATGCCAATCGGCTTTGATGCGAGTCACTTTATTGCGTGGGCCCTGCGAGCGATTGTTTCGCGGAAGAAAGAGGACTGTCTCCCTCGGCTCCGGTCGCAGGTTGGCTAATCCGAGCTGGGGCGCAGCAGATCTTCGGTCGTCAGGATGCTTTGGGCAACGTCCCGAAGCTTGCGGTTTCCGTCTCGCGCGGTTTTGTTCAATCGACGATAAGCTTCGTCTTCGGAAAGTCCCACCCGCTGCATCAAAATACCCTTGGCCCGCTCGATGATCTTGCGGTCTTCCATGGCTTGACGCAAATCGTCGGTCTCGCGGCGCAGGTCCTGGAACTGTTCGAACCGACTCATGACAATGGAGATAGCGGTTTCTAAGTCCTGTTGTCCAATGGGTTTGACCAGGTAGGCCAGAACGTGACTCTCACCCGCCCGCGAAACCAACTCTCGATCATGGTACGCGGAGACAAGAATAATCGGGATTGGGCCGTCCTGATAGATCTCGATAGCGGCATCGATACCGTCGATTTCGGGCATCTTGATATCGGTGATTACCAGGTCGGGACGCGTGGAACGTACTTGCTCGACGAGTTCCCGCCCTGTCGCCGCAACACCAACGACCTGATGCCCCAACACTGAGAGCGTCTCCCGCAAGTAGTCGCGAAGATCGGTCTCGTCGTCAGCAATCGCGATTTTCAGGACACGGCTCATGATGGACTCCTTGGCAAAGTGACCACGATTTCTACTCCGTGCGGAGGTTGGCCCACCGCGATCCGACCACCGTGAGCTTCAACGATACGTCGGGTAATTGCCATCCCCAAACCTGTTCCGCGTGTCTTTCCAGAGAAAAAAGCTTCGAAAATCCTCTCTCTTTCTTCTGGTGTGAGTGGCGGCCCGTCGTTCGCCACGGTCATAAGTACGGCCGCCGCCCCGTTCAACTCCGCCTCGGAAAACGCGATGGTAATCGTACCCGAATCTTCATAGGAGTTGATCGCGTTTTCGAGGATGTTGCGCACAACTTGTTCGACGCGGAACGGATCGACCTCGCACACAAGGTCCACGCCGTCGGCTTCCACGTGTATCCGAATATCCCGCCCTACCCTCTCAGATTCTAGGTGGTCCCAAGCCTGGTACAAGATATCGTTCAGACTCAAGGGGCGCCGATCGAGCGCAATGGGAGCTGCATATTCCCGCACATGCTCGTAAAGACGCAACAACTGGCGCTGCGCCGTCTGGATTCGGTCGATCAAGTCGATTGCATCCGGCTGATTCTCCACGCGTCGGGCCAACATTTCCAAGCAGCCCTGGCTGCGGGCTAGCGCGTTGCGACTCTCATGCGCCAGGCCCGTGCTCACCTGGCCGATCGCGGCCAGTCGTTCGGCGAGCAATGCTCGATCCTCTGCCCGCTTGAGTTCCGTGATGTCCTGACCGACGGCAATGATGCCAAGTGTGCCACCTTCATCGTCCAAGAGTCGCGTGAGATTCCAAAGCACGAGGGGCTGCGTGTCGTCGGCGGCGCGCACGGGGCTTTCAAAACTCCCACTCGTCGGATCTCCCGGCAAAGACCGCTCTGCCGTCGCGAACAGTTCACGAGAAACCTCGGGGACGAACCGGTCGTAGTAGTCTTCTCCCAACACCTCTTCGCGCGAGGCCGCGTGAACACGTACCGCCTCGTCATTGAACTCCAGGATTCGATGTTCCGGGGAGAGATAAACAATCACATTGCCGGCCGTTTGAATCAGCGAGCGATAACGCTGCTCGCTATCGCGCAACGCACGAGTCATCTGTTCGGCCAGATGCAGTGCCCGCGAGCGGCCGGTGGAGAGTATCGTCGAAAGACTCACAAACATCACGACGATCAACGATAAACCGAGCAAGAGTAGCCAGCGCGTATTGTGATAGGGCCCATATGCCTCGGCGTAGTTCATCTCCGTTGCCATGGCAAAGCGAAGCTCATCGTCCCAAGTCCACGCGCCGACGACCTCGACGCCGCGATAGTCGCGATAACCGTCAACATCAACGCCAGTCGTTCCCGCCACCGCCGCGGTAGCCATGCGGGTGAGCGGCTGTTCGCTTCGCGGCGTCTGTGGGCGAAAGCCTTCTGCCATGTTGCTGCCGGGGTCACGGATCTCGAGGGTCAGCAATTCGTGCTGGCCAGGTTCCAGAAGACCGATTTCCTTGAGCTGCTCGTGAAACAAACTTTCCGTGAGGAGTTTGCCGCTGCGATCAAATCCGTAAGTGTCGCCGGTCTCTCCGATACGACCCAGCCGCGCAATCCGGCTGAAATCCCGAGCCGGGACGATCCGAAACGTCAATGCCGCAATCACGGTGCCGTGTGCGTCACGCACGGGGGCGGCCGCAAACATCGTCGGCTGTCCCTCGACCAGTTCGCCCGTCGCATCCGGAAGCGGGACGTCGGAATACATCGGACGACTCAACAGCGTCTGTCCCGCAAAGACTCGGGCGAGAAAATCTCCCTGTTCGGCGAGCAAGTTGGTCGAGCCGACGTTCGAATCGCGCATCGACGCCAGGCTGATATAATCCGGTGCAATGACGAAGATGCCGATGTAGCCACGTTTCTTGAGCATTGGTCGAAGCAAGTCGCGCAGTCGCTTCTGAGCAGGACTCGCCAACAGACTCGCCCGGTTGTGAGGCTCGCGAAGCAGGATCATGACATTTTCCAGTACATCGTCCGAGGATGCCGAACTCTCGGCGTCTTCTTTGTACTTGACGACCAAGTGGCGCATCGCCTCCTCAGACGTGTTCAGTACAGCGGTCAGGATGCCGGCGATATTGCGCCGCGATTGGGCTTCAATCTTGTCGAGAACGAGCCATGCAAAAACGCCGGCAAAGAGGGTAAAGACAACCGTTGAGAACCAACCGATGGGGCGAAGCCACGGGTGGCGGGCGATGGAAATTCTGTCGGCCGGAACGGCAGCGTGGTTCGAAGAATGATCGTTCTTCTGCATCATTCTCATTCCCTCGACTCAGACGCGGTCACGGAACCTTGAATTGTGTCTTGCTGAGAGAGATGATTTGCGACACGATCAATCAACGGCACCGACGCATTGGCCAGGAGCACTGCAAACACGACACCGTCGGGATAGGGTGTGTAGAAGCGAACCAACATGGTAACCAGCGCTGCCAACAGCGCGTAGAAGATGCAGCCGCCTCGTGTGAACGGTGAAGTCACTGGGTCGGTCAGCATAAAAAATGCCGCGAAGAGCGAGCCGCCACCGAACAAGTGAACTAGAGGATTTCCGGCCAACCAAGGCGCGTGGCCGGTCATTCGATCGCCCGAAGGAAACAATAGGGCCACGAGCGAAAGCGTTGCCAGGTAGCAGAGCGGAATCTGCCAGTCGATGGTCTTGAGTACCAGAAGGACAACGCCGCCGATGAGAATCGCCAGGGGCATCGCCTCGCCAAGCGTCCCGGCATGATGACCAAAGAAAAGATCACCAACCGCGGGCGGCACCGAGTCGATTTCTTTAGCAAGGGGCGTCGCCGACGTAACACCATCGAGCGTCCAACTGGGTGCAAAGAAATAGGCCGGCAAGAGGCCCATAAGCAAGACGCGGGCCAATGCAGCGGGATTGAACGGATTCTGCCCCAATCCACCATACCAATGCTTTCCAATCCCAATCGCGATCGCGCCGCCAAGAGCGGCGAGCCACCAAGGAGCGGTTTCAGGTAGCAGGCAGGCAAAGATCGCACCGGCAAGTACCGCGCTGAGGTCAAAGGCTCGTCGATGATCGAACAGAACATCCGTCACGAAAGCGGCAACCACTGCCGACACGATCAGCACGACCGCATGCGACCCGTAACGCCAGACCGCGGCAGCCAACACCGGAGACAATGCCGCAAGCGCTTGAATCATGAGCACGCGGATCGTCGTACCGCTGTGGATGTAGGGGCCACGATTCATAGAAACATCACCGGCTGCAAGGTGAAGTAGAGTACCACAACACTCATCAGCTGCGCCGACATATGGCGTACTCCCGAGGGCTGGATTCCGTCTACGAAGCGTTCTTCTAATCCCCACATGAGTCCCGACACGACCAGCCAGAGCAATGCCGCGCTAAAAACGTCCAGCGGGGTCTCGTAGACGGGAATTGCCAGCACAAGGGCCACTGGGGCATAACGCGGCACGAGCAAACAAGCGACAAGAGCAGCGACGGGTGTTGCGAACCGGCCGAGAGGTATCGAGTGGGCAATAAGAGCGACCGCTGGCGCCAAAGAGGCAAGCCACCACCGCCACGGCCGCGTGAGAAAGAGCCCCACGACCACGGCCAGAAACACAGCATCGTATTGTGTCATTGTACTCACCCGAGTGTGGATGCCAACAGTGGATGCCGACAGTGGACGATAGCCGAGCCCGCACTGGGGAATGGCAGTGATTCAATTCAGTGTCAGTAGCCCCAAGTTCAATACGTCCGGAGGACCCTCTTCGAACCATAGTATGTTACGTCCTGTACAAAAAATAAACCACCAGGAAACAAGGCGGGAATTAAGCCAGTCGTGGCAGCCGAGCTCTTCGCCCGTGAGAAAAGTTGCGAGTCCCGTACAGAAATTAGGGCGAATGCAAACTCTCAAACGCGGGTACTTTGAGACGGCTTCATTCAATCAGGAACGCGCGGATTTCGAGTGGACCGACCGCGACCAATAGGCGGCTCCAGTCGCCAGCCGCTTCGGATTCAGTGAGAAAATGCAAGCGGAATCGTTTGTCGGTGTCCGAGAGATAGGCCAACACCCTCATCGGCGTTAAATCTTCTGCGCATACATCCACTTGCGTCTTCTGGATCGCCATTTCTTAGCCTCGACGTTGTCATTCGTGCGGTGACGATTCATGGTCACAGTCTCCCGTTAGAGAAAACCGCCCCACACCAGGCGCTATCCAGCCTGACAGGCAGAGCGTTTTTGGCAGATGAGCCCTGTACAGGGAGGGCCTCGGCGCCCAGCGATGGGGTTGTCGCCACTCGCCGATGGAACGAACGACTCTTACGGCGCGGCGTCGATCAATCCAACATCGATGTAGCGGACGCCGTCTTCGTCGTGACACGTAACGGCGAAGACATTGCTGCCCTCTCGCAGCGCGGCCACCGCCTCCGAATTCATTCCCACCGTCTCATATCGCGATTGGCGGTCACTGAGCTCTGCCGCCAACACGCCATTAACGTAGATCTTTGCCGCATCACTGTGATGGACAACAAGTCGCGGGTCGCTCGGTCGCTCTTTGAGTGTAAACGGTCGGCGGAGCCAGATCTGCTTCTGCTCAACGTCCCACAAAGTCCCGATCACCGAGCCTGGCATACTGTATTCGCCGAAACCACCCGGACCCTGCTTCCAGGACGCGTCATCGAAATCCGCTTGATGCCAGCCCTCTTTCGGTTGCTCATGCGTGTATCGCCAGTTGATCGGATTTCGCCTCGACGTGGGTACGGCGATCGGCCGATTCTCCTTGTCGGTCCAGACAAACTGATCGGCATCCAATTCGGCCAGCTTGGCTCCACCGTAGAGTGTTGCCCCCAGCACCCAACTGATGCCTATCGAAAACTGTTCGCCTCGCCATCGACCGCCTTTGACGTAGGTGCAGTTGCTGTGATTGTAGTGCTCGGCCTGAATACCTGGCGAGATCTGGCCGAACATCGCTCCCTCGCGGGCGATGGTTTGGGTTGCGGCATCGAAGAGCACCTTGCCAATCTGCTTGTAGCGATCGTCTTTTAGCATCCGGCCCAGCCGATAGTAGTCGGGCGCCATCCAATATCCAAACACATCGATTTCCTGGTTCTGAGTGGAAATGAACGTCCAGCCAATCGTATTCATGTGGTCGCGCAACAGATCGCTTCGAGGCATGCCGACGTTATGAAAGTACATCCAGGTCAGCGTCCAGTCGGCTGCGAGCTGAGCCCACTCGAGATATCGCCGGTCGTGTGTGGCCTCATAAACATCCAGGGCGGCCTTCATGAGTCCCCAGCCAGCCTCCTTGTCTTCCGCCCCGGCATCGTGGGTTCCACCCCAAGGAGGCGTCGACTGATCTTCTCCAAATTGCCGCCAATAACTGGTGAGTACTTCTTCGGCCAGGTCGAGGTATTTCTTTTCGCCGCTGAATTGCCACATTCGGACCAACGGACCCACGCAGAAAGATCCCGCCGCCGACAACCATTTCGGGTCGTACTGCCCCTCGTCGTCCCAGCCGCGAGCCGAGCCGTCTGTATTCCACGCACGAGGAAACATGCCCAGGGGACGTTTCGAACCGACAAGAAAATCGCAACCACGTCGAAGCGTCGCCTCCCAACGGTCGGCGTCGTCGTCGAGTTTCATCTTCCGGGCCAGGATAATCGCTTCGGCCATCCGTTCCAGCGTCTCGCCTAATTGCCGGCTGGAAATGCCACGCTTCGCGCCGTGGAACAGGGCCGATTTCCAACCGGCGGGTTTTATTTCCGGGTTGTAAATGGAGGTCTGCTGCGCGACGGCGAGGTAGTCCCCGTACAACATCCCTTTTACATCCTGTTCAGAATTTTCCGCAAAGAAGCTGATTGTGTCGACCGCTTGACGAAGTGCCTGCTGGTCGCCGGTGCGGTGGGCATGGGAAAGTAGACCGTAAGATATCGCGATGTTGCAGCCGCACCAGCCGAACTGGAAGTGTCGATTTGGCCATCCCCAGGCACAGAAGCCCGCCACATCCGGCGATGCCCTGTAGAAAGTGCTCTTGGCAAATTTTGCTTTCAACGCCATGGCGTTTGAAAAGTCGACGCCCGGTCGGTCGACCGGTTGGAACAATTCAAAGGCCTTCCAAAGTCCCGGGCGGAAGGCGTAGCCTTTCTTCTGGCCCAACCCGATATCCAGGTAAAACGTCTTCTTGAATTGCTGCCGACCAGCGACATCCAAATAGGCGTCGTCATAGGAGTCGAAGCCGTTGCGATGACCGTAGATGGTGCTCTTCTTTCCGTTGGTCGCAACCGGTCCCGAGACGCTCGTTAGATCGACGTAGCCATCTCCGTACTCCAAGCCCAGACTCCACCAGTGGTCGTCCCCCTTATGGCCCATGGCGATCTTGCCGGGATCGGTCACCAACGTTCCATGCAACCGGCGGCCGGCGACGGTTGATTCCACGTTCACCATGGGGATCGGATATCGATGTTCTTCGTACAAGCCGATCGTATTCGGCTCGTAGGAAAGTCTCGGCCCGGACAAAGTGGAACTGGGATTGCCGTTGTAGATAGATCCGGGAAGCAACATTCTCGGTTCTTTGCCCAAAGGAAATCGAACCCGCGTTGCCAGGGTGATCTTTTCCTGACGAGCATCCGAAAGATGCTCGAACGTACGTTCAACCTTGATCAGAGCAGCTTCCAGACTGTACGTGTCCGAAAACCGCCATGGTTGGCCATCGATGGAGGCCGTTGCGGATGCGATCACCTGGCCGCCTTCGCCCCGCTCAACCTGCTGCACTCCAATGGAATGGGGTTCCGCGTACCAGGAATCCTTCCAGCCCGAGTAGACGGTCCACGGTCGGTCGGCCGGATACCCGGCGACGCGAGCCCAGCCCTCTGTCGCCTTGACCTCGAAGTTCACCACGTAACGCTGTTTGCCGTCAGTGACAATGTGGACTCGAACTTCGTCATTTCCAACCACAAACGACGGCGCATCCACTTCGTCACCGTGGGTCACTTTGGGCCCAACGGTAGAGAGGGCGACTGCTAGGAACAAAACGATAATGGCGGAACTCACGAGTCTTGTCATGGCGATGCCCTGTTCTCTTGGGAATTGCATAAACATCGGTCTGGTAACTGGAACACGCGGGTCGCCATGGCGTCGGCCGGGTGCGAAAGTCGGGTTGACCTCGGTACTTGAGGTGACGCCGCCCGTAACATGATCCGTAGTAGGGGGCACCACAGTCGATCGGGTCACCAATTTGATCCACTCCTGTTTCAACAGCTTCACGTCGTGGTGGTCTGTTCGCAGTACCGCGATGGACCGGCTGTGGTGCGAGCCATGGGAGTACGGCCCGACCGATCTGGCATTCTCGTGAAATTGGCGTCCAATGTTTGATTGCACGAGATCTCCTTTACTGAATAACGTCCTACGTGACCGCACAAATCAAACGCGCGCATTTAATTTGTTTGGGTCGATGCCTTTGTTCGAGATTCTGCTCTCTGGGCTTTCCGTTCTATCGAAACTTCTCAATGCGAGGTCCGGAAGAGGGACTACTCCTTCAACCAGACCGCCATCTCCCCGCTCTGGCGGTTGTCCCAGGCGTAGTATGGAACGGCCAGCAAATCATGTCTCCCGACCTTGCCCTTGATGACTGTTACGCCGCCGAGCATATTGGGACGATGTTCGGCAGTCAGTTTCGCGTCGGCAGGCAGGGACAGGTGACTCACGCGTCCTCCGTTGTCGGCCGCCTCGACGCAATAAACGATCGGGCCACGCTGAAGCGCGACTCGCCCTGCATCGGCCTTTACTTCGGGATGCGCTTGCATGCGGCGAATCGACATAGGCAGGTCCAACTCTATCTTGTCTCCAGCTTTCCATTCACGGGAGATTCGGGCATAGCCCTTTTCGAGCTTGTCGAGTGATACCTGTTTGCCGTTGATTTTCAGAGTCGGCTTCGCTTTCGATTCGGGTCCCACGTAGAGCGCGCCGGGTGTTTTGTTCTCACGGCACCAGCCGGGGATACGCAGGCAGATATCAAACTTCTGCGGTTTCGGCGGGGTAACGGTCAGCACTACGCTGCCATCCCATGGATACCGCGTTTCCTGCTTCAGAACCACCTGCTTGCCGTCGACAGAGATCTTTCCGGTACCGGCAGCATAAAGGTTCACATAGACAACTGATTTTCCGAGGGCGTATACGAACTGCCCGAGCCGCGGATAAACGCGGATTATGTTGCTCGGACAGCAGGCACAATCGTACCAGGGTTTGCGGTGATAGTCGCCTTTCGCGGCAAGGCGGTTCTGGTAGAAAAACTTGTTGCCGGAGAGGCTCAACCCGGAGAGAAACGCATTATAAAGGGTACGCTCCATGACATCGATGTATTCGCCGTCAGGCTCAATCATGAACATGCGTCGGGCGAAGTGTATCAATCCGATCTGGGCACAGGTCTCAGCGTATGCAGTGGCGTTGGGCAGCTCATAGTCCTTCCCGAACGCCTCTCCAAAGCGGATTGCGCCAACCCCGCCAGTCACATACATTCTTCGGTGTGTGGCACTCTGCCATATCCGTTTACAAGCGGCCAGCAGCTGCTCATCTCCCGTTTCGGCGTAGAGATCAAGCATTCCCATGCAGTTGTACATTGCGCGAACGGCGTGGCCGACAGCCTCGGTCTGCTCCCGAACCGGCTTATGATCCTGGGAATAGTAATCGTAGAGCTTGTGGCCCTCGGCGTTTCCGCGCTGGTCGATAAAATGCTTCGCCAGGTTAAGATACCGTTTCTCACCTGTCACGCGGTAGAGTCTGATCAGTGCCAGTTCCATCTCCTGGTGCTCAGGCACCTCCATTCTCTTGCCGGGCCCGAAGATCGAATCGACGTTATCCGCGGCCTTTATGGCTACGTCGACAAAGTTGCGCTTACCTGTCATCTCGTAATGTACGGCGCCGGCCTCGATCAAGTGGCCCATCGTGTATAACTCGTGACGCGCGGGTTTGTGTATATGCTCAAATCTCTTTGAAGCGTCACCGAGGATGAAATAGCAGAGGAGATAGCCGTCGTCCTGCTGGGCGGCCGCGATCTTGGCGATCACTTCATCGGTCATCTTGTCAAGCTTTGGGTCAGGATGAAGACGCAATGAATACGCGGCGCCATCTATGACCTTGTGTACGTCGGAATCGTTGAACCATATTCCCTTGAATTTTCCCTCCTTTTTCGCCGCTTTGACAAAGTTCTCGATCCGACCGGTCGTTTCGCACGTTTCAAAGCAGTAGGGCAGCACTATATCGCGGCAAGTCTTTATTCGCGGTGCCCAGAACTCATCGTTGAGCCTCACCTCGCCCATCGGCGGCTCGTCAAGTACAGCGTATCGTGGTTTCTCGACCGTTCCTGTCGCTTCCGCGATACTGATCCCGACAATGAATACGATCAATAGTATGAATGTTCTGATAATACGTTTCATGTTTGTATCTTTCGAACGCTTGCACTCATCATTATCTGAAGCTGCGGTTTCAGGGATATGTATGGAGTGCGTTGTTCGCCATTCCTAAACTCCCCTACTCCATAAACATCGGGTCAATCGGCACAACAACGATATTGTCAAACCAGGCGTCGACCGCCTGAGCGCGTACGCCGATGTTACCCGCCAAGATCGGCGCCTTCTCGTCCTTGATGTCGATACGCAATCCTTTCTCTAAATCCGCCGACGGATGCATTCGGTTGAACCAAACCCGGATGCGGTTTCCTTGGACTGCCACGCGGATCTGGTTCCAAACACCTGGAACGACCTTGCAGTCGAGCTTGCTCAGGTCGTACTCGGCCAGCGGTTGCCAGCCGCTGTTGAATTTTCCCAGGTAAAGCGTTCTCGCGTCGAAACCGACATAGTACCCTCGCAACTCATCATTGGCATCGCCGGGCTCGTTGACGCGAAAGATCAGGCCGGCGTTTCCCATGCCGCCGTGGAGCATGACCATCCCCTCCAGAACATAGTCCT
>MPMF02045614.1_pt1 | contig 31594 bp, 26 predicted proteins | sample 1617271 | NCBI WGS metagenome assembly MPMF02 (sample SAMN05944812, study PRJNA350692) | marine metagenome | biome: marine; feature: ODZ; material: water; isolation source: 120 m water sample prefiltered with 30 um filter, filtered on to 0.2 um... | place: Pacific Ocean | collected 2012-04-09... | reverse complement strand
CTTGTGAGGAAATGGTCCAGGAGGCCTTTCGTCCCGTCTTTGAAATGTTGATCGGTATCCTTGCGGAAATGATGCCGCCAGAAACACCCAGACACGAGTTGCACAAGTTAGCACTGAGTTTGATCGGACAGTGTTTTTATTATCGATCGAACGAAAAGATATTAAACATGTTGATTCCAACTGAGGAGTTGCAGGAACATTTTGCACTCGAACAATTGGCACATCACATCACCGCTGTCATGCTCGCGGCGATGGGGCAGAGGCCACCACTCGGAATCCATTCTGTTGGTAGTCAATCGAAAACAGACAATACATTCGCGACACATCGTTCCCATTAAAAAACAAAGTTGCCTCGAGATGCATAAGACAATAGAGCAGGGGCTGAATTGGATAAAATCCTATTTCAAAGCAAGTAATCGTTTCATTTGAGGGAGTACGCGTTGATGGGTGTCGTTAACAAATTTGCGGTTTCTGTTGGTTTTATTGTCGTCGGGATTGTCGGTTTTTTTGCCCTCAGTAGCATGAAGCAGATCCCGGCGAGCGGCCCGCAGAATGCGCTGCGGCCAATGGTACAGACGGCAAAGGTGCGTAATCGGACAGAAGGATTCTGGCTCTCTGCAGATGGAGAAGTTACTCCCTATCGTGAAGTGACAATTTCCGCGGAGGTTGCCGGTCAGATCAAAATCAAGGCTCCCCAATGCTTTGCTGGACAATATGTAGAAAAAGATACGCTCTTGTTACAGATTGATGCCAGAGATTATGAGTTGGAATTACAGCGACTGAGTGAATTGACAAGTCAAGCCAAAAATAACGTGGAAGAACTCGATGTCGAACATGCCAGTACGCTCGAGCTGATCAAGCTGGCAGCGGAAGATCTTGATATCCTGCGCGGTGAACTCGATCGGATAACGACGCTCAATCGCCGGAGTGTAGCGACCGATTCCGATCTCGATACGGCTCGGCACAATGAATTGGCGGCCCGTAACACCATGCAAACGCTTCAAAATCAGAAAGCCCTCTTGGAAAAACGTCGTGGGCGATTGGTCAGCGAACAGAAACGCATGGAAGCGGAACTGCAAAAGGCGCAGTTGGACCGAGATCGCACGGAGATCCGTGCACCGATTGACGGAGTTGTCACGGAGGATTTGGTTGAAGCGGGAGCGTTCGTTGACCGGGGTGCTGCTCTGGTTAAGTTGGAAGACACCTCTAAAGTGGAAGTCCACTTCAACCTGCAATTTTCACAACTGCAATGGCTTTGGCAATACGCAGCCAAACGGCAGAAAACGGATGGGCCGCTTGCACGGAGCAGTTACGCATTGCCCCACTTGCCTGTGGAAGTGGTCCTTGCAGTTGGAGACCAGCAGTTCCAGTGGCGAGGAGAACTTGCTCGCTATGACGGAGCAGGTGTCAACGCAGTGACGCGTACCGTACCCTGCGTGGCCATTGTAGAAGAACGTGTCCCATTGGAAATATCTGGCAAAGAAGTGGGTAACGCCGTTGCGCCGCCGGTCTTGTTGCGCGGAATGTTCGTTACCGTTCGAATGAAGATAAAACCACAGATGCCATTGCTCGGTGTCTCGGCCAGTGCGGTCCGACCGGGTGATGAACTTTGGGTCTTGCGAGATGGCAAACTTGCAATTGAAACCGTTGCGGTTGTAACCACGGTCGATGGGGAAGCTCTGCTTATCGCTTCGGGTGCCCCTGTAAAGGCAGGTGATGAGATCATTACTTCTCCGCTGCCACTGGCGATCGACGGAATGTCGCTACGAAAAGCGGATGGTGCTCCATCGCCGCCACAGGTTTCTGAAGAGAAACAGGGAGCGTAACGATGCAGGCAATGGTCCGCTGGGCGATTAAAAATACGCCCGCCATGAACATGCTGCTCATCGCCATTCTCCTGGCGGGTATCTATAGCTTGGTCACGATGCGCAGGGAGGTGTTCCCGGAGTTCGAGTTGGAAGTTGTGCTGGTAAGTGTATCCTACCCTGGTGCCAGCCCGGAGGAGATCGAACAGGGGATCTGTCAGAAAATCGAAGAAGCAGTCCGTTCGGTCGATGGAATCAAGAAGATTACTTCAGTGGCCAAAGAAGGATCCGGCAATGTCATTCTTGAAATTCGTTCTAATGTTGCCGATGTGCAGAAGATTGTGAACGAGATTCGTTCACAAGTTGATCGTATTCCAAGTTTTCCAGAGCTGGCGGAGGATATCGAAGTCCAGCAGATTACGATGCGATGGCCCGCAATCAAAGTCGGTGTGCTTGCTCCGGACAATGGTAAACAAGTGAACGATCTCCAATTAAGATCGCTTGCCGAAAAAGTTCGCGATGACCTGTTGCAGCTAAAGGAGGTTTCCCAGGTAACGCTTGAAGGTGCGCGCGATTATCAGATCGATATCGAAATCGATGAGAATACGCTCCATAAATATGGTCTGACACTGCAAGAATTAGCAAACATCGTTCGCCGGGAAAATTTGGAACTGCCAGGCGGCACAATTCGCACAGAGAGCCAGGAAGTCCTTCTTCGTGGCAAGAACAAGCAGCTCAGTGGCCGAGAAATTGCCAAGATTCCCGTTGTTACCGACGTCGGTGGAGTGGTGCTTTCGATTGGTGACTTGGGGGTGGTCAAGGACGAATTCACAGATGATGCAGCCGTGAGTGAAGTGAATGGTCGTCCGGCTTTGGTGTTGGCTGTGGAGCGGACAACGGATGAAGATCTGCTTGCGATGACAGAGGTGGTCCGCGATTATGTCAAAGCCACCCAGCTTCCCGGTGGTTATAGTATGGTCCATTGGCAGGACATGTCGGTTGATGTGAGAGATCGTCTCGACATGTTGGTTAAAAATGGTCTGGTCGGATTGATCCTCGTATTTTTGGTACTTGCAGTCTTTCTTGAATTGAAGTTGGCCTTCTGGGTAGCGTTGGGAATTCCTGTTGCTTTGCTCGGTGCTGGAAGCATCCTTTTGTTAGGTGGGCAGACGCTAAACATGCTCAGTATGTTCGCCTTCCTGATGGCACTGGGCATTGTGGTCGATGATGCGATCGTTGTCGGTGAAAACATCTATGCCCATCGGCAGATGGGCAAGCGGTATATTCAAGCTGCAGTAGATGGAACGGTCGAAGTCGTGCCTTCGGTTGTCGCTTCGGTGTTGACAACCATCGTTGCATTCTGCCCGATGCTGTTCGTTTCTGGAGTGATGGGGAAATTTATTGCCGTGATGCCCATCGCTGTGATTGCCATGCTCGCTATCTCGCTTTTTGAAAGCATATTTATTCTTCCCTGCCATCTTTCACACCGAACAAATCTTCTGTTCAAGATTATTGGTGTTCTTTTGTACGTATTTCACTTTCTCTTGGCGATCTTCAAAAAGATTAATAAAACAACTGCAGTGTTTCTTGAGCGATTTGTCGAAAATGTGTATTTGCCAGTTCTCCGCTGGGCACTCGTGTATCGCTGGCCAACACTTGCGGCCGCTGCCGCACTGTTGATGGTGACGGTGGGATTTGTCCGTGCGGGGATCGTGCCCTTTATTATTTTTCCGAAACTTGACAGTAACAGTATTCGTGCCAAGGTTGCCTTTCCCGATGGTACTCCAATTGCAATTACCGAAGCGGCCACCCGTCAGATCGAAACGGCTCTCTGGCAGCTTAACGATGAACTAAGCGCGGTAGGGGATCCACCTATTCTGCTTGCGTACCGCAATGTGGGGGCCCAGCAAGCAGCAGAAAATCCGGCAAAAGCGGCCAAGGCAACGGGCAGTCACGTGGGCAATGTGGAGGTCCAACTGGCAGATACCAGCAGTCGTGAGATCAAAAGCGAGCAGATCATTTCGCTCTGGCGAGAGCGAACAGGCCAAATTCCGGGAGCAGAAAGTCTGACGTTTGGAGCCCCCAATTTTGGTCCCGGGGGCAAGTCGATCGAGTTCAAACTGTTGGCTCGGGCAGAACGGTTCACCGAATTAGAAGCGGCTGTGGAAGCGTGCAAAAAGGAGCTTGGCCGAAAAAAGGGTGTGTATGATGTTTCTGATGATTCGCGGCCCGGCAAGTGGGAATACCAGGTGCGTGTCAAGGAGGATGCACAGGCAATGGGGATCACCACAGCGGATCTCGCAGAAACCATTCGAGCGGCATTTTATGGCGAGGAAGTGATGCGGCTGCAACGTGGCCGCCATGAAGTCAAGTTGATGGTTCGGTATCCTGAAGCGGATCGTCACTCCTTGGAAAACTTTGAGAAACTCAGGGTTCGTACCAACGATGTCCAGGAGCGACCGTTGACGGAATTAGCCGATGTTCAGATCGTTCGTGGTTACTCGGAAATCAACCGCATCGACCAACTGCGATCGATAACGATCAGTGCCGATGTTGAAGAGGCGGTTGGTAATGCCAGCGATATTGTTGCTGACATGCAAAAGAAGTTTATACCGGATCTGTTGGCACAATATCCGGATATTAAAATACGGTGGGAAGGCCAGCAGGAGCAGACCAGGGAGTCCCTCAGCAGCCTGTTGATTGGTTCGATAGTCGCTTTACTCGTGATGTTTTTTCTTTTGACACTAGAATTTCGCTCCTACCTGCAGCCATTGTTAATTTTCATTATTATTCCCTTCGGTGTCATTGGGGCGATTTTTGGCCATGCCATTATGAAGCTTCCTATTACCCTTTTCAGCTTCTTCGGATTGGTAGCGTTGACCGGGATTGTTGTCAATGATTCCATTGTCCTGATCGATTTTATTAATCATCGTGTTCGAAAGGGTGTGCCGATTGATGTAGCGCTGCTCGATGCCGGGCGACGACGTTTCCGTCCGGTGTTACTGACTACCATCACAACCGTTGCAGGACTCTTTCCGATTCTTTTGGAAACCTCGTTCCAAGCACAGGTACTGATTCCGATGGCCACGAGCCTCAGTTTTGGTCTCATGCTTGCGACCGTATTGGTGTTGGTTCTTGTGCCCACTTGTTATCGCATCTATTACAACTGGTTTCCGTATGTCGCGATGGATTTGGAGGATCACGATGAGTCGCTTCGCGATGATCCGCAAAATTCCATGCCCCTCGGGACTCACAACGAGCCTGCAGGCCTTGCCCTGCGAGCGGTCGAATAGCCCGTTACCAATACCCCTCGCTCGGTTTGATTAAAACGGTGTTTGATTGAGAGGGCAGAGCTGTTTTGAAATTCAGTCTTCGCTCATCGTGGCCAGGACCGTCTCTGGGATGTTGAAATTTGCCGAAACACTTTGCACATCGTCGTGATCGTCAAGGCTTTCCATCAGCCTGAGCACTTTTTTGGCAGTCGCGGCATCGAGATCAACGGTCGTCGAGGGGATGCGAGTCAGTTGCTGAAGATCTGGTTCGATCGCAGCATTTTCAAGTGCCTCGGCCACATCACTATACGTTTCCGGGTCACATTTAAGCTCAAATTTATCATTATTGAGTTGCACATCCTCCGCCCCCGCCTCGAGTGCGAGTTCCATCAGAATCTCTTCGTTCGTCTTTTCGGCAGATATCATAAAAAGACCTTTGCGCTCAAACATCCATGCCACACAGCCGGTTGCGCCTAGCTTGCCATCATTGATTTCGAAGAGTTTCCGGATTTCGGGAGCGGTCCGGTTGCGATTGTCTGTCAAAATGTCACAGTAGACGGCGACCCCACCGGCACCATAACCTTCGTAGACAATCTCTTCAAAATTACCACCTTCGAGTTCCCCAGTTCCCTTTTTGATTGCCCGCGAGATTGTATCTTTTGGCATCCGACCCGACTTGGCATCGGCAATGGCCAGTCGCAGACGTGGGTTCTGGTCGGGATCTCCACCTCCCATTTTGGCAGCCACAATAATGGCTTTGGAGAGCTTGCCCCACAATTTTCCGCGCTTGTTATCAATCAGCGCCTTTTTGTGTTTAATTCCTGCCCAGTGTGAATGTCCTGCCATTTGCCTTCTCAATTCATTTGTACGGTGACTGGATGTGGGGAGGATGAAAAAGGATACCGCGCCATGTTCGTGATTCTACCGCGCAGAGTAACATTCTCTCAATGACCGCCGAGTTCGTTACTAAATTCCGATGTATGAGCGCCGTTAGCGAGCGGAGATATTTTTGCTATTGCGAGAGTTCGATCGAATGGTCCTTTCCATAACCGCCGCCACCAGGGGTTTCGATGATCAGGACATCTCCTGCTTCGACCGCTAACTCTACAATCCCGGAGAGTTTTTTCCTCGTTCCATTGTTGCGGAGGATGGTGTTGATCCCGATTGCGCCGGATTCTCCGCCCTCCAGGCCGTAGGGTGGATGCGGGCCACGGCGCTGCGAAAGAAGAGAGACTGTCAATGGACGGAGAAATTCAATGTGGCGAACCACTCCATTACCGCCCCGCCATTGGCCTCGACCTCCTGAACCACGGCGAATGTTAAACTGCAAAACACGTACGGGATAGCGATCTTCAAGGACTTCAACATCGGTCAACCGGGTGTTTGTCATATGGGTTTGCACCGCATCGGCACCTTCCGCCCGGGGCGTTGCACCGGCACCGCCACAGATCGTCTCGTAATAACCGAATTGAGCGTCGCCAAAAAGCAAATTGTTCATCGTTCCCTGACTGGCAGCAGCTACGCCAAGGGCCCCGAGTATCACATCGACAATGCGCTGGGATGTTTCGACATTACCTGCCGCTACGGCAGCACATTTCTCAGGTGAACTGTGCCTCGGCGGATTTAACAAACAATCGGGTAGTTTGATGGTGATTGGAGAGAGGACTCCTTCGTTGAGTGGAATGTCTTGTGCAATAAGACACCGCAGACAATACATCACAGCGGCAGTGACGATCGCTTGATTTGCGTTGAGATTATTTGGGAGTACAGGAGCAGTCCCTGAAAAATCAAAAACGGCCGTTTCTCCCTCGATGTCAATCGACACACAAATCGCGGCACTCTCTCTGCCCACATCAAGCCAATCGCCAAACTGGTAGCGGTCGTCCGGAAGACGTTTGAGGGCGGAACGCATTTTAGCCGCCGCCGCATCTTGAATATGCTGCATGTACGCCAGCACCACCGGCAGACTGTATTGCGCGACCAGTTCCCTCAGATCGCGCGATCCTTGCCGGTTGGCGGCATTTTGGGCTGCAATATCGGCCAGATTGTCCTCGACATTACGACTCGGAAATTTGGCAGAGGTGAGTTTCTCTCGAAGCGTATCCCATTGCGGTTGCCCGGCATCGAACAATTGTATGTTGCTCAGAAGCACCCCCTCTTCGGCGAGGTTGTGGGAAAAGGGGGGCATGGAGCCAGGTCGAATACCTCCAATTTCAGCGTGGTGTGCGCGGTTTGCAGTAAAAAATAGTAGACGACCATCCGTCGGATCGTGAACCGGGGTCACAACGGTGATGTCGGGCAGATGGGAACCGCCACGATAGGGATCGTTGGTCAGATACACATCTCCAGGTTTGGGTGGCTGATTGTCTCTGAGGATGCTCCGCACCGTTACTCCCATGGCACCGAGGTGGACCGGAATATGAGGTGCGTTTGCGACGAGATCGCCACTTGCTGTAAAGATGGCGCAACTGAAATCGAGCCTTTGTTTCACGTTGACACTACTGGCGGTGTTGCGGAGTGTCATGCCCATCTGATTCGCAATTGCCATAAAACGATTATTAAATATTTCGAGCATGATCGGATCCGCTTCCTCGGCAACATGCTGAGAACACTTTGCTGCTTCGCCTTGATCCTCAAGGAGTATTTCCCCTCCCGAATACACAGTGGCATTCCAATTGGGATCGACAACAGTGGTCGATGTCATGCTGCAAATAATAGCGGGTCCTGAAAAATGATCTCCGGGTTTTAGGTTGTGAGAGTCAAAAACGGCGGTGGTATACATCTTGCCGTCAAAATAGACAGCCTGTTCCTCTTCTGATGTTGGTGTCGTGGGAGGTAATTTGACGGATTCTGTTTCTGACACCTCGCTGCGGTGGGAGACCTCAACCCGCGCCGCCACAATTTCGAGAGGATGGTCCGGTCTGTCGTAGCCGTAACGTTGTCGATGTAAGGCATGATAGGCTGCCCCGTAGTCGCCATCGTCCGGCTTGCGGATGGTGATGGCGGTCTCGGTTCCACGGTAACGGATCTGCAACGAACAAACCGTCTCCAAAAGCTGCCGATCGACGCCTTCGGCCATCACTTCAGCACCGGCCTGCTCGATCAGTTGGCGAAAAATTTCCTCAATATCATCCATCTTTGTCGCTTCATACGCGGCATACACACCGCGTGTCCGGTGGCGGACAACGCGGGAGCGTCCGATGCCGTAGGCGCTGAGGATGCCGGCGTCCGGGTGGATGAGGATGTGTTCGATATGCAATTCCCGGGCGACACCGCAGGCATGTTGTGCGGCAGCGCCTCCGAAGGCAACCAGCACATAATCCCGGGGATCGATACCCTGGCAAATCGAAATCTCGCGGATCGCTGCGGCCATATTGGCGTTGGCAATTTTTAGAAATCCTTCACAAAGTTGGTGCCGCGTGTACTGTTTGCCACTCGTTGTCTCGATTTCTTCCACCAACTGATCGGCCCGCTCGGTCGCCGCCGTTACATCGAGGGGAATGGGAAATCGAGTCGTCAGGAGTTTGCCAACCAACAGATTCACGTCCGTTACACTCAAGGGGCCACCACGTCCGTAACAGGCTGGCCCCGGATCGGCCCCAGAGCTTTCGGGACCGACTATCGGCTTGATCCCATCGAATTTGCAAACAGATCCCCCACCGGCGGCTACCGTGTGGATGGCCATCATGGGAGCCACAATACGGACTCCGGCTTTTTCGGTCTCGTATTCCAGAGGGAAGGTGCCGTCGTAGCGGGATGTGTCGGTGCTGGTTCCCCCCATGTCAAAGCCGATGGCATGCTTGAAACCGCACGCTCTGGCAACCTGAGCAAAACCAACGACCCCACCGGCCGGTCCGGAAAGGATACTGTCTTTGCCCCGATAGCCGGATGCGTCGATGAGTCCGCCCGCCGAGGTCAAAAGCCGAAAGCGGCTCGTGGCGGGAAGTTTTTGTTGGATCCGACCGATATATTGCCGCAGCACCGGATTCAGATAGGCATCAACGACCGTGGTGTCCCCGCGGGCAACCACATTCATCAGGGGCGAAACATCACTTGAAAGACTGATGTTTGAAAAGCCGGCTTCCTCGGCCCACTCGAGCAACAATCGTTCGTGTTGCGGATGCCGGTAAGCGTGCAGCAAGCAGATTGCGAGCGCCTCGATCCCATCGCGATGCGCCGATTCGAATTGTTTTCGGACCGTTTCCTCATCGGGCCTTTGCAGGACTTCTCCTGTTGCAGTGATGCGTTCGCCGATTTCGATCACCTGCCGATAGAGGGGTGATGGTTTACGGACAGACAGATCAAATAGATGCGGCCGATCCTGATAGCCAATCCGCAAAACATCTCCAAAACCTGCGGTGATGACCAGCGCGGTCGTTGCGCCATTGCGGGTGAGCAGGGCATTGGTGCCCCGCGTTGTCCCCAGTCGGACATTGGCAGGTGGTAGCGGTTCTCGGAGGGTTGTGCCGGTCAGGTAACGCATTGCCATAAGCGGCGCTTCTTCTTTGGAGGACAACTCATATCGCATTTCCGGTCTGGGATTAAATGGTAGGGGCGAGGCCAGGAATAATTCACCCGAGATTGGAGTGAATCGGCTTATTGTTTCCTCGGCGATTATCGGACCTCCTTCTTCTTTGATTTGAATCTGGTATCCCACCCAAAAATTTTCCGGGTCGCTGCTGCGGGCAAGATCGACGATCCGGTGTCGATCTGAATGTTTGCCAACCCTTCCGGGGCATATGCTGGAGCTGAGCAATTTGTGCTTTAGCTGATGCCCTTGCGGATTGTGGGCAAGACAATCGGTGAACGTTCCCCCCACGTCGATCCAGAATTCCCAGCCATGTTTCTCTTGCATGATCGCCCGCTATGAATGTGTCGCGTTCGCTGAAAGTATAGACTGCCGGCCCTCGCCAGTAATATTACACAGAAAACAACGTATGTATGTTTTGCGCGAAGTCCCCTCGGCTCAAAAAATGTCTTACGGTTCTTCCTCGGGCGGAGTGCAGATACCATCCTCCGGTAGCCATTTTGACAGTGGACATTCTTCGCACCGAGGTTTCTTGCGACAATAGAGATTGCCGATACGGACCAACAGGGCGTGGAACTCATTATAGAGCTGAGAATCAGCCTCCAGATGGGTCTGAAAATGTGCCTGAATCGTCGAGTAATCCGCCTCATGTTCGATCCATCCATGACGTTTAAGAATCCGATTGGTGTAGGTATCGATCACAAAGACGGGTCGCTCTGCGGCGTAGAGAAGAATGGAGTCCGCCGTTTCCGGCCCAATCCCGTTAATTTGCAGCAGCTCTTCGCGGAGCGTTTCTGTATCGACCTTGAGCATGGCGCTGAGAGATCCCTCGTGTTGCGTGAATAGGTGATCGAGCAGGTTGCGGATACGTCTGGTTTTCATGCGGAAGTAACCGGCGGGACGGATCAGCTCTTCTAGTTCTTCAGGGGCCAATTGATACATCGCTTTAGCGGAAAGTAGGTCGGATTGGCGGAGGTTCTCAATGGCTTTCTCAACATTCCGCCACGCGGTGTTTTGGACGAGCACGGCACCGAGGACAACCTCAAAGGCCGATTCAGCAGGCCACCAATGTTGTGGTCCAAGGGCTTCGTACAACTGCTGATAAACCTCATCGAGTGTAACGATCATGCCGAAAGTACCACAAAAAGTCGTGCGGGTTGCTCCGAAAAAAGAAGTCGCAATTAACCCCCAGCATACTCACCGTAGGGTAGTAGTAACTGCACCACATTTTAGGAGTTTAACTCAAAGAGCCCCTGCCTTCGAGATCTTAAAGGCGGCACTTATTGAACGTCGAAGATGGAATTAGTTCGCCAGGATATTTTTTCAGGTTCAAAGTACTGCTACACCACACTTATATTCCTGAAATCACCCATTCCCGAAATTACCGTCCGATGATCCATCGCTTGCAAGCCGAGACCAGATCGATCGCTGCAGCATCCAGCAATTACTGGAACCAGTCGCGGCGACCCTTGGCAAGTCTGTTTTTCGTATTGCCACTGCTGCTCTGTTATGAAGTGGGTACATTGTGGCTAGGCTCTACGGCGGTTCGCAACGGTGCCGATATCTGGTTGAAAAACTTTCTTGCGGCGGCGGGAATCACTAGTCTTTTGTTGTTGCCATTGCTTACGGTGGCGATCCTGCTGGCGTGGCATCACACTACCAGGCAGCCGTGGCGAGTTTCCGCAAATGTCATCTACACGATGGCGGCCGAGTCCGCTCTTTTAGCAGTTGTGCTCCTGGCGATCGCCCATGTACAAGCTAATGTCCTTTCGATTACTGGGGTGATGCCTGCATGTGAACTGAATGTAGACCAGATGGCCCGTGATGTCTTTGGGCAGATGGTCCGTTATTTTGGTGCGGGGGTCTATGAGGAATTGTTGTTCAGGCTGATATTGGTTCCGCTTGCCATCATTCTCATTGGCTTGGCATTTGCCTCCCGAAAAATCAAACTGGCGGGTGCTCTGCTTTTGACCAGTCTCATTTTTGCTGCGGCGCATTATGTTGGCCCTCAGGGCGATACCTTTGAGGTGGGCAGTTTTTCTTTTCGGTTTTTGGCCGGGGGCTTTTTTGCCATCTTATTTGTCTGCCGTGGATTTGGCATTGCTGCAGGGACGCATGCCCTTTACGACCTGATGGTTGGATTCCCGGCATCTTAGAGACTCGATCGCGTGCATGCGGCGGCTGTTTGTCACGGGAAATTTTTAGTCCCATGCCCCAGCAATGCTCTTTGTCTGCATTCTCCGAAAAGTTTATAATCACGGCCAGTTCACCCATCCATTATTTGTTCCCCTCAGGTATCTCATTCGGTGCTTTCCGTTCGCCCAAAAGTTGCTGAACTGGTTTTTCAGCTGTACAGCAGGTCGTTGCATCCAGAACTTTTTGAGGTGTATTGCACTCGCAAATTGGAACACGGTCCCTACCAAGCTCGTGTCGACATTACGAGTGCCGGGCACATTATTACCTGGCAGTACCGCAATATGACATTGACGGAGGTTGCGACCGGTGCCCATACTCCGCTGCCACAAAAAAGGCGGCTCTTTACCTATCCCCTAGAAGGCGAGCGCAATGACAATATCGATTGCCGCTGTGGGGTGAGCTATCTGATGGGTTTTCAGCTTGAACGGGTCCAGCCTGATGTGTTCTGGAACTATCAGAATGAACTATTTCAAGACTGTGAAACGGACGGCCTGCTCTATCGTTTTGAATCGAGTGGCCGGATGGCACTCGGGGCGATCAGCTATATCAATATTGAGACTCGTATCCGATCTCTGCGTATTCAGGCATTTCACACCTTTCCAGACGATCACGCGATCGTGAAGAGCCAATCGGTCTTTACGTTGCCCCAAAAGACGTAATGCCGTCGCGCTGTCAATCGGACGTCCGCCCTTGGCAAAGCCGCACGGTTATGCAACTGCTGACTTGAGAATGCGGGTTGTGGAGACACCCTCCACCAGAGGAGCGATGACAACAATCCCTCCGTACGACTCAACCAAATCCCGTCCCACAACTTCATCGAGACTGTAGTCGCCACCCTTCACAAGAACATCGGGACGAATGGCATCAATGACGTTTAGGGGATCGGGAGCGTCAAAAATAGTTACAAAATCGACACACTCCAATGCAGACAGGATAGCTGCACGGTCAGTCTGCTGGATTAGAGGACGATGAGGGCCTTTGAGTTGGGCCACACTTTGGTCACTGTTGAGTCCAACGACCAGCAAATCACCACTCGCAGCCGCCTCATGGAGATAGCTAATGTGGCCCACGTGAAGCAGGTCAAAACAACCATTCGTAAATACCACTTTTTGGCCTTTGTTCCGTACCTTTTTAACAATATGCACGAGCTGGCCCAGATCTCGCAATTTCATCTCTATAGGTCGTTGCTGTGCGAGCAGGCGGCTTCGCAAATCATTGCGATAGACGACCGAACAGCCGATTTGTTCCACGGACATACCTGCTGCGACATTGGCCAGGCGGGCAGCGATTTTTCCCGAGTGCCCTGCAGCCATACAGATCCCGATTGTGGCCAGCACGACGTCTCCTGCCCCCGTGATATCGTAGACGGCTCGTGGGTTGGTGGAAAATAATTCGGCTTCACCGGTTGCCTTTACCAGCACCATGCCATCACTATCAAGGGTAACGACTGCCATCTCTAAATTCGCGATCTCGCACAATTCGCGACCAGCCTGAAAAGCATCGGATGGTGTATTGATCGACAGGCCAGTAGCCTCCATCGCCTCAGCGCGATTGGGTGTCATGAGTGTGGCACCGTGGTATGTGCGATACTCGCGTGTGCGGACGGGATCCACGATGACGGGAATGTGAAGCGTTTTTGCCTCGTCGATAATTGCTCGAAGTAGCGAGGGGGTAACAAGCCCTTTGGCATAGTCGGAAAAGAGAATAACGTCAAAATCTGGAAGGCAGTTGCTGATGCGGGAAATCAGTTCTTTTTCTACTTCGGGTGAAACATTTTCTCGTAGTTCATTGTCAACGCGCAAAATCTGATGGGGATGTTTATTGGCTGCGAGCCCCATGAAGCGCTGTTTGGTCGTAGTAATGCGTGTCGAATCTGGCAGTAGCATCTGACAATCAATGGCTAGATCCTCAAGCATCGTACGGACAGAGGCTCCCGCTTCGTCCTTGCCGATCGAGCCAGCGCACTGCACATCCGCACCGAGACTACGGAGAATCTGGCAGACGTTTCCGGCTCCCCCTAATTGTTGTTCCTCACGGTCTGCTCGCAGAAGAATCACGGGGGCTTCCTGGCTAATTCCTTCGGCATTGCCCCAGGTATAGCGATCTAGAATGAAGTCTCCGATCACCAGTATTTTTGGGCTTCCGAGAGAATCCAACGCGTCTAGTAGGTCAAGGGTTTTCATCCGGATGATCTTTCTAATACATCGTGCTTACAAAAATCGAGCCAACAGGAGGAGACGACTTCTTCTCATGATGGTTCCGGCTTTATACTCACCCAAGACTTTGGAGCATAGAGAATTTTAGACAGATCAAGTGCTAGCAGTGGCACATTGTCGGTGCCAGAGCACTAGGAATTTGTTGCGGCCCGTTTGATGAGGGGTTTTAGCAGGCAGTTTAGATCGTCCCCACCTTTGAGAATTTTAGAAGTGATGGTGAGGGCATAGAGTTTCATGTCTGTGGGCCAAATGGAGCGTAGCTTGACTAAATCCTTGTGTGTACAGACGGCCACGTTCGCCCGAATCGTTTTTAGCCAATCGAGCAGATTTGCGACGTCTTGGCGATCATATCTGTGATGGTCGGGAAATTCGCGCCATCCGGCGAGATCCCAGTTGCAACTTGAGTCGATGGTCCGTCGGAAATTTTGTGGATTGCCAATTCCACAAAAAGCAGCAATCTGCTCACCATCGAGCGATTTGGGGTCATCACTGCGACCATCAGCACCAAGGAGCGACTCCACATGGTGGGTTATTTCCAGCCATACAGCATTCGGGGCCAAAGAGTCAATCCGCTGGCGAATATCCTCTCGTTGCTCATGATCGATCAACTCGCAGCGGGTCAGTGCTACAGCATCTGCGCGGACGATATTCGAAACCGGTTCCCGAAGAGTGCCACGGGGAAACACGTGATTAAAACCGAAAGGCTCTAATGCATCGATGAGAACAATGTCCAAATCGCGGGCCAAGCGGCGATGCTGAAAACCATCATCTAGCAGAATCGCTTGGCAAGCGTGTTGCTCAATAGCACTCGTTGCTGCCGCCACACGGTCAGGATTCTGTACGTGTGGCACTTGAGGCAATTTTTCCGAAAGTTCCATTGCCTCGTCATTGTGCTCCCGACTGCTGCTGCCATATCCGCGACTGACGATAGCAATCCGCACCCCATTTTCAAGAAAATAGGTAGCCAATAGCTCGACCGTGGGTGTTTTGCCGGTACCGCCGAGAGTCAAATTGCCAACGCTGATGACAGGTACACCCACATCGTGAACTGTACGGAGACCCTTGTCAAAACGATGATTTCGGTAGGCGACTGCCCAACGATAAGGGATTTCTGCCAGGGAGAGACCAAAGCGGGCAATCGTTGCGAGAAGACCGCAAGCTTGTCCGCTAACCAGTGCTCGAAATGTTGAGGAAGAGAGCAATGCTCAAACCAGTAGTAAGTGACGGCGAAAATTTGGTGCCAGTCACGATTTTATCCGGTACCGATCAATCTTGCAGCTTTCGACAAATAGCGTCGGCCATCTCCTGGGTGCCGACTGCGGTAGGGTCATCGCGGTGGGGCTTCAAGTCATACGTTACTTCTTTGCCTTCAGCAATAACGGCAGCAACCGCACTTTCGAGACGCTCGGCCGCCTCTTTTTCACCGATGTGCTGTAACATGAGCATTCCCGATAAGATTAATGCTGTCGGGTTGACTTTGTTTTGACCTTTATACTTCGGTGCACTGCCGTGGGTAGCCTCAAATACGGCCCCTTCAGGGCCAATATTGGCACCAGGCGCCACACCCAGTCCTCCCACAATACCAGCGCCGAGATCACTAATAATGTCGCCATAGAGATTCGGCAAGACCAGGACATCGTATAATTCTGGTTTCTGTACCAGTTGCATGCACATGTTGTCGACGATCCGTTCTTCAAATTCGATGTCGGGAAAATCTTTGGCAACTTGTGCGGCGGTGTCCAGATAAAGACCATCACTGTATTTCATGATATTGGCTTTGTGGACGGCAGTGACTTTTTTGCGCCCGTTATCGCGAGCATATTCCATTGCACAACGAACAATGCGTTCGGTACCCGAGATACTGATCGGCTTGATGGATATGCCGGTCTCTTTTCCCAAGGTTTTAATTTTTCGGTCGGAGGGCAATCCATTGATGAACTCGATCAGGCGATCGGTTGCTTCTTCACCGGCTTCGAACTCAACACCGGCGTAGAGATCTTCGGTATTTTCACGAACAATCACTAGATCGACCGATAGGTCGGAGAAATAGCTGCGAACCCCCTCGTACTGTTTGCAGGGTCGGATACATGCAAAGAGGCCAAGTTCCTGGCGGAGGTACACATTGATACTGCGAAATCCAGTACCGACAGGTGTTGTGATGGGGGCTTTTAGTGCACATCGCGTACGACGGACACTCTCTAGCGTACTATCCGGAATCGGCGTTCCGGCAGTCTCCATGACATCAATGCCCGCTTCCTGGATGTCCCAGTTGACTGCTATCCCTGTAGCATCGATGCATTTTTTTGCCGCTTCTGCAAGTTCAGGTCCCGTGCCATCACCTGTGATTAATGTGATTTCATAAGCCATAATTAGTAACTTGTCTCGCTATCAATAGGACGGTTTGTGACTGCGATCTATTCCCGATGAGTGATTGCTTCCCTGTTTTGCAAACGGAGAGGTGGGGTGAATATGGAGAAAGGATGCAATGGTCTCAGGAACGAAAAAGGCTATCAGATGGCTGCAAATTCGTCAACGAGGGCAGGCCAATTTCGCATGCCCTGGAATGTGTCGGAGTGTCCGCATCATGCGTGCTTAGTGAGTCGTGCTTTGCAACCAGTTTGTTCGCCGAGTTTGTGTAAGAAGATACCAAAAGTGTCGATTTACCGAGTTGCAAGTCGCATAGTCCCCGGTGGCCACGGTGCAAGCTCGCGGTATAACTGAATGCGGGCTGTACAGTTTGATTCTGGATTGGAGTTTGGCTTGCAGTCGCCGGAAATAGGGTGCTCGATGACAGCATCGCTATGGATACCCGGTTGTTGCGTATGCAGCGCATAACGCTTGGTTGCCAAAGTAAATTTCAATGGAAGCAGGTCAGCGTGATGTCCGAGGATGGTGTGGATTCTGGTGGGATTGGGCGTATTGCAAGTGTCGATTTTGGAACGGTGCGTATCGGTATTGCAATTACGGATCGACAGCAGAACATTGCCAGCCCGCTCGATAATTACAGGCGGCAGAACGATGTCCAGGATGGCCATTATTTTCGGCAGCTTGCCGCTCAAGAGCAGATCTCGTTGTTTGTGGTCGGTCTGCCGATTCACTTGAGTGGCGAGGAAAGCCAGAAATCCCTAGAGGCCCGAGAGTTTGGCAAGTGGCTGCAGAATCAGACCAGTGTACCGGTGGTTTTCTTTGACGAGCGGTTTACGACGCAAATGGCCGATGAAATGCTCGCAGTCGGTGGTTTGACTAAAAAACAGCGTCAAGGGCGTCGGGATAAATTGGCGGCGCAAATCCTGCTCACGGCGTATCTCGAGTCGGGACCGATGGGCAAAACTGATATCCGCGGATTGGACGACTCTTAAGTGACCGATACGGTACAGCGGTTAATCGTTGGTTGTGGCTATCTGGGCGGTCGCATTGCGCAGAGGTGGCGGAGTCGGGGAGATGTCGTTTGTGTGCTAACCCGTAGTGTCGATCACTCTTTACAATTTCAACGGCAGGGTTTGAGAACGCACGTGGGAGACATCTTGAAAGCAGAAACACTCACGAATCTCCCTACAGCAGAGACCGTGCTTTTTGCAGTGGGGCACGATCCGCCGAGTGGTACATCAGTCGAGTCGGTGTATGTGGACGGTTTTCAAAATCTTCTGGATGCCCTGCCACCATCGTCCGGTCCGGTACTCTACACAAGCTCAACGGGGGTCTACGCCCAAGAGGATGGCGAGTGGGTCGATGAAGACTCCATTTGCGAGCCAGATCGAGAGGGGGGCAGGGTCTGCCTGGCGGCCGAAAAGATGTTGCTTGCGCATCGACGTGGACAGGATGCAAAAATTCTAAGACTGGCCGGTCTGTACGGTCCTAATCGTATCCCGCGCAGTGCCGATGTGGTTGCCGGAAAGCCACTTCCGGTGACCGGAAATGATTATTTGAACTTGATCCATGTGGAGGACGCCACGACGGTCCTGCTCGCTGCTGCCGATCAGAGTGGTGTGAGGCGCACCTACAACGTGTCGGATGGTTCACCCACGACCCGATGCGCATATTTCACAGCCCTTGCCCGACTTCTCCGAGCTCCCACTCCCCGCTTTGAGATTGTCGAGGAGTGGTCTGAGCGAAAAAGTGGTACCAACAAGCGAGTATGTAATGATCGCATGGTTCGCGAACTTGGCGTCCGGCCCATCTACCCCACATATCAAGAGGGTTTGGCAGCCATTGTTTCCGAGATGAGACGTCAGGAGCCGAATTGAGAGACGACCAACCGCCGCTTGGCGCGGAGGCAAGCCGATCCTTAGAATTAACAGATTCCTTAATGGATTTTTCTATCGAGATCCCCAGCTACGCTATCTCCTCGTACGGTTCCCCAAAGAAAGTGGATGCATGCTCAATCGCCAACCCCTTTTCCCCCATGTTATTGAACTGAACCATGCGGCAGGATCGGTGCATCGGTTCGGATGTAGTGTGTATCTCATCTACGATGACGAGCAATGGCTGCTGATCGACATCGGTTTTGAAGACAGCGTCGATGAAATTGTGGAACTGATTCGGCAACTCGACTTTCCACTTGCCAAATGCGTGACGCTAATTGCAACCCATGCGGACGCGGACCATGTCCAGGGGTTGGCCCGCGCGAAACAACTCATCAAGACCACCGCAACGGGACATCCGTTGGCAGCCAAGCCGCTTGCAGAAGGGGATCGGATCAAAACCTTTGCGACAATCGAGGCGCATGGAATAGATCTTGCAATGCCAGAGGTCGAGTTGGATCACCTCATCGATGATGGAGATACAATCAAGGTCGGTAGTCTAAAACTTGATGTCTGGTACACGCCAGGCCACACAGACAGTCAACTCGCATTTCGCTTTGGTAATCTCTTGTTCTCGGGCGATAACATGTACCGCGATGGGTGTGTGGGAGCTATTGATGCCCATCATGGTAGCGATATTCCCAAATTTATTACCTCTCTGCGTCGGATTCGCGAAAGTGATGTGGAGTGGTTGTTGCCAAGTCACGGTCCGGTGTTTCGCAAGGACAATGACCAGTTGGATAGTACGATTGCTCGTCTTGAGAGCTATTTGAGTATGGCCGATTTTGGCACGTGCGCTACCAGCTGGCCCCTTATGGATGAATGGGATGAGGAATTGCTCAAGGGGAAGATGCCCACCTGAAGTCTCGAAAATCCGCCGGGTCGCCGATGGTTTGACTGCTAGCAGTCATCGTCTTTATCGGTTGTAGCGAATATTCGCTTAATATGGCCTGCCTACCAAGCCGATGGGTACATAGAAGCCAACACGGTCTTCGTGCGCTCATGTTGACGAGATCCGGGGGGGAATAGTTCATGATCTACCGCATTTTACCTGTCTTTTGCGCGTTTTGGTTCGGGATCGTTCTGATTTCCAACGATGCGGAAGCCCAAACCCCGAGAGCCTATGGCCGCGCCTGGGGCTACACCTACAAGACCCAGGACTGGGAGAGGTTTTACCACTATCCGTATGTCTATTATCCGCAGAATTTCTGGGGAAGCGAGTATTATCGGAGTGCCGATAGCCTGTACTATCGTTATCCGCCGGAAATGCGAATTCCGGTCTACAACCGGCAGTGGCAAAATTATTACCCCGAGTCTCGCGAGTACCACGAGGGAAATCACTTCAAGCTGGACGTCTTCTAAACCGATTTTCAGGTAGGACTCGATTCCTGTAGAAGTGGAGTTCTCGTTTACCAGGCACTCTCGGCAGCCAGCGAATAAAGGATGTTGCTAGCCGCTTCCACTTGCCTTATATCGATCCATTCATCGGCCGTATGGGCCTGATCGATAGATCCCGGCCCGAAGACAACCGTGGGAATGCCACTCTGAGCGATTGTCGCCGCATTGGTGCCATAGGGAACCCCCAGACTGCAACAATCCATTCCTTGCCGATTTGCTATATCGCTTATCTTTCGGGCAAGCTCGCCATTCTCAGCATCGGAAAGTCCCGGCGCTTGGAGTCGTGGCGGTTCGTGCGACAGATGGACACCTTTGAGAGCGTCCAACTGTGTCACCACGTGATTGTAGGCATCCGAAAGGGATTCACCGGGTACGACGCGTCGATCGATTTCAATCGTACACCGTTGAGCAACAGTATTGACGCTTGTTCCACCAAGAATGGTACCGACCGATAGCGTGGGATTGCCACAGAGTGTATGACTTGCCAGCGAGGGGACGATGTTTAGGGCATATTCTTCAAGACATTGAATGACCCGACCCATCTGATAGATCGCATTATCGCCTTGCTCCGGCAACGAACTATGGGCGGCTCGCCCGTGGGTGTGGCATTTCCAACGGATGGCCCCTTTGTGGCTCACAATCGCCTGCAAGTTTGTTGGTTCAGCCACAATACAGGCATCAGGGCGGCGATTCAAAAAGTCCGATGTCTGTTTTTTCGTCCAAAGCCGGGTCAGTTCCGCCGCTCCGGAGAATCCATATTCCTCATTGACGGTGCATGCCAACACGATCGTGGGCATTCCAGCGGGCCGGTCTTTGGCGAGGCGATCAAGGGCCAGCAGCATGGCCGCCATTCCACCTTTGACATCACAACTCCCTCGGCCGTAGACACGGTGACCATCAATCCGAGGCAAAAAAGGGTCGATCGTCATATCATCGACCGGCACGGTATCCTGATGGACATCCCAGAGCAGCAGCGGCCCACTGTTTGGCGCATTTAAATCGCTATCGAGACGAACAAGGATGTTTTCTCGTCCGGAAGCAACCGGCTGTCGCAGGGTGGGAAGGTCGAGGGAGCGAAAAATAGTTTCCAGATGGTCCGTCAGACGGCCTTCTAGATAACCAGATCCAGAAAGGGCTCGTCCCATTGGATTAACACTTGGAATTGAAATCAATGCACAAAGTGTTTCTTTCAGGTCGATCAATTTTCGGATTCCATGATTGATCCAAGCGAAACACGGAAGTGTTCTCTCTAACATACCTGCTTTGGCACTGCTTGAGACCTTGCTCTTGTGTGTATTTTTAGGATAGGTTTGAAGGTCGTTCTCTTAGAGTGAAAAAAATTCCTACAGAGAATGGTTAGCTGGACCCCCAGACGATTGGTTGTTGCGGAGAGTCATTTGGCGATAATTTAAATGAGAAACATTTTGAGCCAAAAAGCGGCCGCATCTTCGGATGCAGGCCGCTACCCCTTTACAGGTTCTGCCCCATCTGTGGAGGGGTTTTTTTTGGCTTTTTCTGGGATCTGAGTCTCTACCGCTTAAGAAAAAACCGGGCAGGGGTCTCGACTTGACCGTGAATATGAGGCCCGATAGGATGCCGACCAACCCGACCCGAGGTCGGGTCTTTTCTTGGATGACTTTGTGATAACTTTCACAAAGTGGACTCGGGATCGTTGTTCGCCGTAATTGCCATCCATGCAAGAGGTTGCAAGGACAGAGCATTTCCCCTCCGTAAAAGATCTATGACAAGCATCACCCGAATTCGTCGAGGCTTGCAGCTACCTATTGAGGGTGAGCCAGTACAAGAAATTGGTCCAGGCTTGCCGGTCTCTCAGGTGGCACTCCTTGGAGATGACTATATCGGACTCAAGCCGACCCTATTGGTCCGTCTGGGGGACCATGTCGTGCTCGGTCAGCCGCTGTTCGAAGACAAAACGAACCGGGGGGTCCTGTTTACTTCCCCGGCTACTGGGACAGTGGCAGCAATCAATCGCGGGGAGAAACGAAAATTTGAATCGCTGATCATTGATGTCGATGCCGCCAGTAGCGAGCAAAAACGATTCGAATCGTATTGCGACGAAAATGTACAGAGACTCGATTCTCGCCAGGTGCGGAGCCAATTGATTGCCTCCGGGCTCTGGACCGCGTTGCGGACGCGGCCTTACAGCAAAATACCAGCTGTAGATGCTGTCCCGAGTTCCATTTTTGTGACCGCCATCGATACGAATCCCCTGTCCGCCGACCCTTCCATCGTATTGGAATCGCGGCAGGCAGAGTTTATTGCCGGGTTGGAAATTCTCAGCATACTGAGTGAAGGGCCGTTGAAAATATGCCATGCGAAAGAAGTCCGTTTGCCAGGAGAGGGCCAACTCCCCGCCGATTTTTGTGCCTTTGAAGGTCCTCATCCGGCAGGTCTCGTTGGAACCCATATCCACTTTATCTCTCCGGTACATGCAGAAAAGACGGTCTGGCACATTGGCTATCAAGATGTGATCGCAATCGGGCACCTTTTCCGTACCGGTGAGCTATTTACCGAGCGGGTGATTGCGATTGCAGGTCCCGTGGTTGATCATCCGCGGCTGATTTCTACACAACTCGGCGCGTCACTGACGCAACTTACGCGCGATGAGGTGTCGGCAAACGGACATCGGGTCCGCGTGGTATCCGGTTCGCTCCTGTCAGGTCGGAAGGCGGTTCCACCGGTCGAATTTCTCGGTCGCTATCACAATCAAATATCGATCGTTGCCGAAGGCGGAGAGCGCGAACTACTCGGTTGGCTCAAGCCGGGGTTCGACAAGTTTTCTATCCGCCGCGTATTTGCATCATCCTGGAAATGCATTCGTAATAAACGCTTTTCGTTGAATACGAGTACTGGAGGTCGCCCACGAGCCATTGTGCCGATCGGCATGTATGAGGAAGTGATGCCGCTAGACATCGTTGCGACCCCTTTGTTGAAGGCACTGATTATTGGAGATAACGAGTATGCTCAAACATTAGGGGTTTTGGAGTTGGACGAAGAGGATCTGGCACTATGTACCTTTGTGTGTCCCGGGAAGCATGAATACGGACCACTACTCCGGAAGAGTCTGACCCGTATCGAGACCGAAGGCTAAACGTGCGGAGCGAGGTTTGATGTGTTGAAAAAACTGCTCGACCGATGTCAGCCACTTTTTGAGAAAGGTGGTAAGTTTGCAAAGTTCTACCCTTTGTACGAGGCGAGCGATACCTTTCTCTATACACCAAGTGACGTGACCCGATCCGCTTCTCATGTGCGGGACGGCATCGATTTAAAGCGAATGATGATCTTGGTGGTCCTCGCTTTGGTGCCCTGTATTTTCTTCGCCTTTGACAACACGGGCTATCAGGCCAACCTGGCAATATCCGAGAACATTGCGGAATCCCTTCCTTCGTGGCAGGAAACAGTACTGCGTTGGATCGGACGCGGACACAACCCACAAAGCTTTTGGGACAACTTTCTGTTAGGTGGTCTCTATTTTCTTCCTGTCTATTTCGTAACGGTGATCGTGGGAGGTTTTTGGGAGGCCGTTTTTGCGATTGTGCGAAAACACGAAATCAACGAAGGCTTTTTGGTGACGAGTGCATTGTTTCCACTTATCCTTCCGCCCACGATCCCTCTTTGGCAGGTCGCGCTGGGGATCAGCTTTGGAGTGGTGGTTGGCAAGGAAATTTTTGGAGGTACGGGAAAGAATTTTCTCAACCCCGCGCTCACCGCGAGAGCTTTTCTTTATTTTGCGTACCCAGCTCAGATTTCCGGGGTCAAAGTGTGGACGGCCGTAGAGGGAGCGGATGGTTTTAGTGGCGCGACGCCATTAGGTGCGATGGCGGATATGAGTATTGAAACGCTCAAACCCTCAATAGAGGCGATCACGGGCTACAGTTGGTGGGAGTGTTTCGTTGGGTACATTCCCGGATCGATGGGAGAAACCTCGGTCATTGCATGTTTGATCGGCGCCGCGGTTTTATTGATTACAGGGATTGGGTCATGGCGGATCATGGCAGGTGTGGTCGCTGGTGCCACAGCAACGTCGTGCGTATTTTGGCTCACCTGCGATGGCTCCGACAATCCGATGATGTTGTTTCCGCCCTGGTGGCAACTTGTGATCGGTGGCCTTGCATTTGGCACCGTATTTATGGCGACAGATCCGGTCTCTGCTGCCATGACCAATGCAGGAAAGTGGTGGTATGGGAGTCTGATCGGACTGATGACCATCTTGATAAGGGTGGCGAATCCCGCATACCCCGAGGGAATCATGTTGGCCATCCTCTTTGGCAACGTGCTGGCGCCGCTGATCGACTATTTTGTCATTGGGATAAATATCAGACGGAGGAGGGCCCGCTATGAAGCGCGATAGTGTGCCGCACACGCTGCTGGTAGCAACTTTGTTGTGTGTTGTCTGTTCGGTGTTCGTTGCCGGAGCAGCGGTCGGCTTGCGACCCCGGCAACTGGCTAACAAACAACTGGACCAGAAGAAGAATGTGTTGATCGTGGCCGGGATTTTGGATACGGACGGGATTGTACAGCAAGGACAACTGAAGGGAAAAGCTGCGAAGAGTTCGACAATCAATCAACTCTTCGAGCAGCGGATTCAAAAGAGGCTCATTGATCTAAAGACGGGCGAGCAGGCAGATCCGAAAATTATCGATGGGGAAACCTACGACCCGCGGGCCGCTGCCAGAAATTCAGAATGGAGTATTTTCATTGAGCCAAGCGAGGATCTTGCCAGGATCAAGAGGCGAGAAAAATTTGCGTTTGTCTATGAGATTTTAGATTCAGAGGGCAATCTCGAACAGATTGTATTGCCGGTTTATGGAAAAGGTCTCTGGTCAACACTCTACGGCCTGCTCGCTCTGTCTACAGATGGAAGGACTGTGTTGGGAATTACTTTTTACGAACATGGAGAAACGCCCGGCCTCGGTGCTGAGATTGAAAATCCGACTTGGCGAGCACTCTGGTCCGGCAAACAATTGTTTGATGAAAATGGTGTCATCGAGTTGGAAGTTGTTAAAGGGAAACCGTCTCCCGATGACCCGAAGATCAAATATGCAGTGGATGGGATTTCCGGGGCAACAATAACGAGCGAAGGTGTGTCCAATTTGATCCGGTATTGGTTGGGCCCCGATGCATTTGGTCCGTACGTGCAAAAACTCCACCGGCAATGGTTGGGGGAAGGTGCAAACGATGGCTAAATCCAAAACCGGGGATATCCTGCTAGCGCCTCTTTTTCGCAACAATCCGATTGCGCTGCAGGTGCTGGGTGTCTGCTCCGCATTGGCTGTGACCACAAAATTGGAAACATCGACGGTGATGGCATTGTCGGTCATATTTGTGATGGCATGTTCCAACACCGCAGTGAGCCTGATTCGGAATCAGATTCCCACGAACATCCGCATCATCGTGCAGATGACGATCATTGCGTCTCTCGTGATTATTGTCGACCAATTCCTGCAGGCCTTCGCGTACGACATCAGCAAACAGTTGTCGGTGTTTGTGGGTTTGATTATCACCAACTGCATTGTGATGGGGCGCGCCGAGGCCTTTGCGATGAAAAATCCGCCTCTGGTCAGTATGCTGGACGGGATCGGTAACGCACTCGGTTACAGCATTATCTTGTTGGCGGTCGGTTTCATTCGAGAGTTATTCGGATCTGGAACCATTTGGGGATATACCGTGATGCCTCTCAATAGTCAGGGTGGTTGGTATGTCCCCAACGGAATGATGTTATTGCCACCGAGCGCATTTTTCATCATTGGTGCCTTTATCTGGTTGCTCCGTACCTGGAAGCCCGATCAAGTTGAACAGGAAGGGTAAATCTGTTGGATGATCTAATCCGTATTTTCTTGAATTCGGTGTTTTCCGAAAATTTGGCACTCGCCTTTTTCCTCGGCATGTGTACCTTTCTGGCGGTCTCCAAGACCGTCAAAACAGCGATCGGTCTTGGTATCGCAGTGGTGGTGATCATGACGATCACGATTCCCGCCAACAATCTGATTTATCAGTACCTGCTCAAAAAGGGTGCCTTGGTCTGGATCAATCCTTCCTGGGGCGAGGTCGACTTGGGATTTCTCTCTTTGATCAGCTTCATTGGCGTGATTGCGGCGATGGTACAAATCTTGGAAATGGCCCTCGACCGATTTTTTCCGCCTCTCTACAACGCCTTGGGGATTTTTCTGCCCCTGATCACCGTGAACTGTGCCATTCTGGGCGGCTCTCTTTTTATGCAGGAGCGGGATTATGACTTCCTGCAGAGTTGCGTCTTTGGGTTCGGTTCTGGCGTTGGTTGGGCGCTGGCGATCGCTGTCCTGGCTGGAATCCGGGAAAAGATGAAGTACAGCGATGTGCCTGACGGGCTTAAGGGACTCGGAATCACATTCATCGCCGTGGGGCTGATCGCGTTGGCCTTCATGTCGTTCGGAGGGATGTAGCAGACATGCTCGAAATTGTACTGGGCGTCTTGATGTTTACGCTGATTGTTTTGGCACTGGTGGTGCTGATTCTGGTGGCCAAAGCCCGCCTGGTCGCCAGCGGCGATGTCGAAATCCTGATCAACGACCAAAAAACCATCCATGTGCCCGTTGGGGGTAAGTTGCTCGGCGCTCTGGCAAACAATAATATTTTTGTTCCTTCGGGATGTGGTGGAGGGGGGACATGTGCCCAGTGTCTCGTCAAAGTCGCCGAGGGTGGTGGCGAAATTTTGCCTACCGAGCGAGCGCACATCAACAACCGTGAAGCTCGCGAGGGGTGTCGGCTCTCTTGCCAAGTCCCGGTAAAGCAAAATATGGAAATTGAGGTGCCGCCAGAAGTCTTTGATACAAAGCAGTGGCTCTGCACGGTACGCTCAAATCATAATGTGGCAACGTTCATCAAAGAACTTGTGTTGGAATTACCCGCGAATGAAGAGGTTGACTTTAAGCCGGGTGGTTACATCCAGATTCAGTGCCCGCCTCATGAAGTGGCCTATAAGGATTTTAATATTGAAGAGGAATACAGGAAGGACTGGGACGAAAACAATATATGGAGTTTGATCTCTAAAGTAGAGGAACCGGTCGAGCGGGCGTATTCGATGGCGAATTACCCGGGCGAGAAGGGCATCGTGATGCTCAATGTTCGTATTGCAACTCCCCCTCGAGGGGCTTCGGACGATATACCGCCAGGTAAAATGTCCTCTTATATATTTAATCTGAAGCCGGGCGATCAGGTAAAGATATCGGGGCCTTACGGAGATTTTTTCATCAAGGAGGGCGATGCTGAGATGGTGTATATTGGCGGAGGTGCAGGCATGGCGCCGCTGAGAAGCCATATTTTTGAATTATTCAAAGAGAGAAAGACAAATCGCAAGGTTTCCTATTGGTACGGAGGTCGCAGCTTGCGAGAACTTTTTTATGTCGACCAATTTCGGGAAATAGAAGAAAAATTTCAGAACTTCAAGTTTCAAATTGGACTTTCCGAACCGGAACCGGAAGATCACTGGGATGGCTATGTAGGTTTTATCCATCAGGTGTTATACGACAATTACTTGCGGGATCATCCGGCTCCTGAAGATATCGAGTACTACCTCTGTGGCCCACCTATGATGAATCAGGCTGTTTTCAAATTGCTCGACGATTTGGGAGTCGAGAAGGAAAATATTGCCTTCGATGATTTTGGCGACTAGCTTTTCTTGCCACCATACTATGTATTTTTGCGGGGTCCTGCATGCGATCTTGCGATCGAATCATCTTGCTGGCATCGGTTGCACTTTGGCTTGGCTGTGATCGGCCCGACAATGTGGGGCAGAGATTCAATACGTTTCAGTTTGCGGGTCGTACGATGGGGACGACCTACGGGATAAAGGGCTGGTTTCAGGAGTCCCCAGGGTCGAAGCTGCCCAATCGGGCAACACTGCAACAGCAGGTCGATCGATTGCTTGGAAGAATGAATGCCCAAATGTCGACCTATCTTCCCGATTCGGAACTGTCGCAGTTCAATGCTGCTCCTGCAGGCCAATGGTTTTCGGTTTCCCCGGAAACAGCTTTTGTTGTTGCCGAGGCGATCAAATACCACAAGCTTACCAACGGCGCGTTGGATGTGACTATCGGTCCACTGCTTCGCCTATGGGGCTTTGGCACTCAAACAGGGGGGCGATCACCTCCACCCCATCCCCCCGACCAGGAACGCCTGCGTGCCGTTTTGCAATATGTTGGTTGCGGCCATCTGCAGGTCCGTGCCGATCCGCCCGCCTTGCAAAAGGATGTCGAAGGGGTCGAGATCGATTTGTCCTCGCTGGCCAAGGGATACGCGGTTGACCAGGTTGTTGCACTCTTGAGGCATCAGGGAGTGACGGGGGTGATGGTAGAAATTGGTGGCGAGGTTCGCACAGCGGGGCATCGACCGGATGGAACGGCGTGGCGGATCGGGATCGAAAATCCAGTGCCCTATGGCCGCAAGGTTGTTCATGTCGTGCAATTGCGCGACAATGCTCTAGCAACTTCTGGCGATTATCGCAACTTCCAGCAGTCTCATGGAGAAACATTCTCTCACATCATTGATCCGCGCACGGGACAATCGCTACCTACGCAGGGAGCTTCGGTGACCGTTTGTGGTACGAGTTGCCTTGAAGCGGATGCCCTGGCAACGGCCTTGTTAGTGATGGGAGCCGAACGGGGGCTCGTTTGGTGTGAACAAAATTCGGTTGCTGCCTTGTTTCTTACGCTAAAGGCTGGCAAAGTGGTGGAACAATGTAGCCCTCTATTTCTCCGCTATACCCGATAAGGCGAGGAGAGAATAAAATGTGGACTGCCATCATGTTGACGATCATTGTGTTTGCGATCGCCCTATTGGGGATGGCCATTGGAGTTATTTTTTCTAATCGATGCTTGCGTGGCAGTTGTGGCGGGACGGCAAACAAGCATGAAGGCGATACGTCATGTGACTTCTGTAACAGCGCGTCAAAGGAATTGAAGGGCGAATCGTCCGGAGAGGAAAGTGAAGAGAGCATCAGTCGAGAGAATCCGAAGTTGGCCGATTGAAGGAGTTGCCTCACTCGTTTGTCGGTGTGTCTATGACCCCTCGCATGCAGGGGGTTGTCACAGGCGAGCTGTTCTGGAACTTTAGAATGTTTCCTATGCGACATTTTCGCAAGTCAAGCTTCAGGGCACAGACAACCAAAATGCAGAAAGTCGGAGATTCTCAATGGCCTCAGAGCCTATTTCTTTAAGTGACATCGAATCGGTGCTCGCAGAATTTAAGGATCCGGAAACGGGCCGCAGTATTGTTCAGCAGCAGCAGGTCCATGAGGTGCATCTTCATGGGAACCGGCTGTCGTTGACGCTCGCCTTAACTACCTATTCAGCCCCCATTTGGGATGAAACTCGGGATGCTCTTTGCTGCCTGCTCAAGGAGCGATTTCCGAATTTGGCTGAGGTCGATATCACCCTGGCCGTCCACGAGCGGATACCTGCAAGCCTGGGACAGGTTGGTCTGAGGGCCAAAAGTGTCATCGTCGTTGGTTCGGGGAAGGGGGGGGTTGGCAAAAGTACCATCGCCGCGAGTCTGGCGATTGGACTCAAAAATGCCGGCTGCCAAGTCGGCCTAATGGATGCAGATGTTTACGGACCGAGCATTCCACATCTTCTAGGAGCATCAGGCCGTCCAGAAATTACGGAAAAACAGACCGGAGCGGATGAGTCAGGCACACCAGTTATTGCCCGTAGCATCGCACCTATTGATGTCGATGGGATCAAAGTGATCTCCATTGGTTTTTTGGTGCCGGCGGATAAAGCCGTCATTTGGCGAGGACCGATGCTGCATGGGTCCATTATTGGTTTTTTGCGAGATACCGATTGGGGACACCTCGATTATTTAATCATCGATATGCCACCTGGAACCGGCGACGTCGCACTGACGCTCTCTCAAACCTTGCCACTAACTGGAGCAGTTATCGTCTGCACGCCACAGGATGTTGCTCTACTGGATGCGGTTAAGGCAATCAATATGTTTAAGGAGGTCGGTATTCCAATACTTGGCTTGGTCGAAAATATGAGCTATTTTCTCTGCCCGGACAACGGCAAGCGCTATGACATCTTCGGCACCGGTGGAGCTAAGAGGAAAGCCGAAGAATTTGGGATTCCATGTCTCGGAGAGGTACCGATTGATATGCAGGTTCGCATTAATGGCGATGAGGGTAGCACCGCTGCAAATTTTGAGGATCCCTCAATTGCTAAATCGCTTGAGGCGATCTGCCGGAGTCTCGTGAAAAATCTTGCCGCCAGACATATCGAGGAGCCACCACTCCCGAGTCTCTCGGTGCTTTAACGCGGCATGCAGCAGGCTTTCGTGAAGCATCGGGGTCATGGATAGAGATAGATTTCATTGAGGTTTCATCGTCACTGGGAAATATTTTCAAGATAGCTTTGGCGATTTCTGTGGGCGCCAGATCCTTGATGTGGATCAAAAAAAGAAGCCGCCCGACCTAGGGCCGGGCGGCTGAATAACCAAATCAGACGAACAGAATGGCGACCTATTGTGCCATGGTGTGCGCCAGATCTCACTTAGAACTACCGCTTCTTCTTCTTCTTGGCAGCCTTCCGTTTGGTCTTTCTCTTTACGGCCTTCTTCTTTTTCTTAGCGGCCTTCTTCTTTTTCTTCTTCTTTACGGCCTTCTTCTTTTTCTTAGCGGCCTTCTTCTTCTTCTTTACAGCCTTCTTCTTTCGCTTTGGTGCTGCCTTCTTCTTCTTAGCAGCCTTCTTCTTCTTCTTCTTAGCCACAGTTCGTCCTCCGTAAAAAGTTCTCAGTGAGATCCGTCTCGACAGGGTCTAAATTAAGCCGGGGCCAAAATTAAGCCGGGGCCAAAATTAAGCCGCTGTCCATCACGTGTCCCACCATGACTAAGAGCCACTTTTGTTAGGGCGGTGTCAATCGTTGCTATTTGGTTTAAGCAATCAGCAAAAAACAAAAAAGCAACAGACAACCAGACTCAAAGTGACTCATCTACCGTTGAAACACTTGAAGTCGAAAATCCACATCAATATGAATAAATCCAACTTCGTCCGGAATTTTCTCTATCTCTCACAACACGTCAAGACCTTATTAAAAAAAAATGAAGTTTTATTCGGCATTTGATGTCGACGACAAGTCTTTTCATTTCTCGCACACACCAAGCAACACCACGCTCATCGAATATCAGTTTGCAAAAGAGTTGAGACTGGCAAAACGGTATACCCTTTCGCACACAGGAGCAGAACAGATGGTTTCAATAGAAGCGAGTCACTCAAAAAGGTGGCATTGTTGGTTCAGGTGAGGTCATAAAAAATTGCTAATTCTCGCGTTATTGTGTCATTCTAGAGTTTTTTACCACCACCAACGCATCCTGCGCGTCGAAGGTGGGAACAAATAGAAAAATTCATATCAAAGCTGGTGAGAACGTTCATGAACCATGAAAATAGTGTCGCAGAGAGAGTGTTTCGGGTCTTGCTGCGAAGTTTTCATCCGGGTTTGTTTTCTCAAAAGAGATAAAAAAACATGACGAGAAAAAAAATAAAAAAAAATGAGTCAACCGCCAATTTGAAGGCTCGATTTCCTTCAGAAGCAGAACACCGTACGAACGAGAACATTGCTTTTGAAGTTGTCGGTCGGGTGCAGCTTTGCAGTACGCGCTACACTGCATATTCGGGAATTGATTAAAATACAGGCCTCTTAATCAAAAATGTTGCTTGCGGTCGAGAAAAAGAGGCCACCGTTTGAGATGTTGTTCTATTGCAGATCTAATTTTGCATCTGATGAAAAGCGCAAATCATTTGATCTAGAACTGCAGCGAAAATGTATGGGGCCCGCCCACCGACGTGTTGATGCACAATCCTCAAAAAACGAACGAATGGGGGTT
>MPMF02312689.1_pt1 | contig 31795 bp, 25 predicted proteins | sample 1617271 | NCBI WGS metagenome assembly MPMF02 (sample SAMN05944812, study PRJNA350692) | marine metagenome | biome: marine; feature: ODZ; material: water; isolation source: 120 m water sample prefiltered with 30 um filter, filtered on to 0.2 um... | place: Pacific Ocean | collected 2012-04-09... | reverse complement strand
TGGGCGGTGATAGTCGGGTCGATGGTCTGGTTCCACGCTTTCACCACCTCCAATTCCGCGCGGCGGCGGTCGAGCTGGAGTGAGCCGAGGACGTTCTTCACCACGGCACCGGCACTGAGCGACTTGCTGCCATGGGTTTTTTCCAGCTTTCTCACGTCGATGCCGCGCCACTCGCGCAGGACCTGATCGCGCGGGCCCGTGCGGCGCGGCCGGCGGCGCTTGAATCGGCGTTGAAACGGGGAGAAAGACATGCAGCGAAGCAGGGCCCATCAAACGGCTCGTTTTGGCCGGAGTCAATCCGGGAATTATTCAGGCGATTCCGCTTGCAAAAGAGGAAGGGCTTTCCGACGTTCTTTTGGTTATGACACTCCGGTTCATTCTGTCAGCAATGGTGCTCGGTGGCCTACTCACTTCCGCGGTGGCCGCCGACAAACTCGAGAAGCGCAAGTCGCCCAAGGGCGCCAAGGCGTACATCATCACCCCAAAGAATGGCAAATCTGTAAACAAAACATTCACCGTTCGCTTCGGCCTCAAGGGGATGGGCGTCGCTCCGGCCACCATCGACAAGGAAAACACCGGCCACCATCACCTATTGATCGACGTGAACAAGCTGCCCAACTTGAATCTGCCCTTGGCCGCCACGGACAACATCCGGCATTTCGGTGGTGGCCAGACCGAGGTGACACTGGAGCTGCCCCCCGGCAAGCACACGCTCCAGCTGGTGCTTGGCGACTGGATCCACCTGGCCCACGACCCGCCGGTGATCTCCAAGAAAATCACCGTCACAGTGAAGGAATAAGCCATCGGACGGAAACGTTCACAACGACCCGGCCAAGCGTCGGAGTTTTTTATGCGCCTGGCCAGGCGCTTGGCTTGACCCCGGCCTCTGGCCGCCGCACAAATGGCGGATGACCTTCCGTTTTATTTTGACGCTTGTACTCGGCTTGGGGCTTGGCCAGGCGACGGCAGGCAACCACTCGCTCCGGGTCGATGCCGGGCAGCATGATCGCAGCGATACGCCGGTCTCGTTTCAATTGCCCAAGTCCGGCCAAGCACAATGGCGGCTCACCGGCCCCGATGGCCAAGCGGTGGCCATCCAGGCGGATGACCGCGGCTTGGCCACGTTCATCGTCGGCAAGCTCGCCGCCTTTAAGACGGCCGTTTACCGGCTCGCCCCCGCAGCCAAGCCGACCCACGTCGACGCCGTCCACTTGGCCAAGCGGAATGGTCAACTGCATTTCTCGATCGGTGACAGGGCGGTGCTGCATTATCAGGCCGAGAAAAGCGAGTTGCCGCGTGACGATCTCGAGCCGATCTACCGCCGGGGCGGCTACATTCATCCAGTCGTGACGCCGGGCGGCACGGTCATCACCGACGACTACCCGCACAACCACAAGCATCACCACGGCATTTGGTTCCCGTGGACGAACACAATATTCGAGGGCCGCAAGCCGGACTTTTGGAATATGGGCAAGGGCACCGGCACCGTGGAGTTCACCGGCCTGCACGGCCAATGGAGCGGCCCGGTGCACGCCGGATTCTCGAGCTCCCACCAGTTCGTCGACCTCATTGCGAAACCCAGAAAAATCGCCCTCACGGAGACGTGGCACGTGCAGGTGTACGCCACTGGGCAAGCGTATTACCTCTTTGAACTGGAGTCGGTGCAGCGTTGCGCTGGTGGGAGCAAGATCCGGTTTCCGCAATACCGCTACGGCGGCTTGGGCTTCCGTGGCCATGGCGATTGGGACGGCAAAGAGAACTGCTTTTACCTCACGGCCAACGGCGAGGGCGACCGCATCAAGGGCCACACCACCCGGGCCCGATGGTGCCATGTCGGGGGGCGAACCGGTGGCAAGTGGGGCGGCATCGGCGTGCTGTGCCACCCGGATAATTTCCGTTTCCCGCAGCCGATGCGGATCCACCCGAGCGAGCCGTTTTTCAACTTCGCCCCAGCCCAGGCCGGCCACTGGGAAATCAAGCCAGACGAGGATTACGTGTCGCGCTACCGCTTCGTCGTGAGCGACGGCCGCGCAGACGCCGAACTGCTCGAGCGCCTCTGGCGTGACTTCGCTTTCCCGCCGCGAGTGGAAATCTACGCAGACGAGTAATACCGCTCACTTCAAAAATGTCATCGCTCCGATTGCGGCTGCGATGAGCAACAGAAGGAGAACCGCTGACGGCTTGGTCAAGCCGGTGCGGACGAGGTGGTGGGAGAAATGGTTGTTGTCGCCGACCCACACCGCTTGGCCAAGCCGGCAGCGGATGAGGATCACCGAGACCAGGTCGGCGAGCGGCACGGCGAGCACGAGCAGCGGCGCAATGACGAGCCACTTGTGAGGGCTGGCTGCGGAGTAAAAGTCGGGGAGGATCGCCAGCAGGGCGAGCAGGAAGCCGACGACGTGGCTGCCGCCGTCGCCGAGGAATGCACCGCTGCGCGGGAAGTTGAACGGCAGGAAACCGGCCACCGCGCCGGTGAACAAAAACGCCAGCGAAGCGACGAGGTATTGCCCTTCCAGCCCGGCGTGCCACGCGAAAAACCAGCCGCCGATCAGCCCCAGCCCGGCGCACAGGCCGTTCATGTTGTCCTGAAAATTGACAGCGTTGGTGACGGTCAAAATCCACAGCACGGTGACAGCGTAACTGAAGGCCGGGCTCTCGACGAAGACCGTCACGCGGATGCCGCTGGTGGCGACGGCGAGCGCAATCAGCATCTGGCCGGTAAACTTCCACTTGGCCGACAGGTTGCGCTGGTCGTCGATGATGCCAAGTGCCAGCATGGCGAGCGCTCCGCCGAGGATGGCGGCGAGTTGCCATCCGCGCTTGGCCAAGCCGTGGGCGACAACGTGGGCGAACGATTCCGGCAAAGGGCCAAGCCAAGCCCACGCGGAGGCGGCCAGGATTGGCGCGGCCAGACCGGTGACCACGGCCAGGCCGCCCGCCAACGGCACCGGATGGTCGTGAATTTTCCGGTGGCCCGGCGCGTCCACCAGCCCGACATGTTCGCACCAGCGTCTCCACAGCGGCAGCGAGGCAGCGGAAATCACCGCGCCCCCGACGAGCGCCAACAGGTAGAGTCCGACCGGAAACATGAACTGCCCGGTTGGTTACGGAAAAGCAGCTTGGCCGTCGAGTCTCGATGGGCTTTTTTGAGGATCTACTCGACAGCCAAGAGGGGATGTGCACCATCCGCGTCACGCATGCAGAGGATCAAGCGAGGCCAATCGTTGTGCGTCATCGGTCTGTCGGCGGTCGGCTTGTTGCTGCCGGCCGAGGCCGCGGATGACGCGAAGTTCATTGCCCGGGGGAAGGAGCTCTTTCAGTCGAAAATTTGTTTCACCTGCCACCAGGTGGACGAAAACGTGCCGGCTCCGGCCGGCATCGCCATGAAAGCACCGAAGTTCATGGGCGGTTTCTGGGGCAAAAAACGCGTCGTGACCCTCGGCTACGGCGGCCCGGAGGCCACGGTGACGTTTGACGAGGCGTACTTCACCGAGTCGATCCTCAAGCCGATGGACAAGGTGTCCAAGGAGGCCGCCGCGCCGATGCCGCCGCCGCCCGCCGTCAACGACGGGGAGATGAAGGCGCTGATCGCCTACGTCCGCTCGCTCAGTGAGGGCGGCAGCGCGGAGGATCCCGACGGCCTCATCGCAAAGGGTAAAATCAACAATTTCACCTTCGCCGCCTACAAGGGCAGTTGGGACCGGCTCCCAGACTTCTCCAAGCTCAAGCCGTTCAAGACCGGCAAGGCTAAGAGCGGCACGGCCGATCCCGGCCTCGCCGGCGTGGGCGAAAACTTCGGCGTGGTGTTCGAGGGCGATATCGAGATTGCCAAAAAGGGCGACTACTCGTTCAACCTCGGCTCCGACGACGGCACGCGCCTCCACATCAACGGCAGGCTGGTGGTGGACAACGACGGGGTGCACGGCATGCGGGCCAAGAAAGGCAGCATCGCCCTTGAGCCGGGAGCCGCCAGGCTGAGGCTGGAGTACTTCGAAAGGGGTGGCGAGGAGCGGCTCGCGCTCGACATGTCTGGCCCGGGCATCAAGCGTCTGCAGTTGGCCAAACAGACCATCAAGCCGGCGCGCCGGGGGCCGGCTTTCCCGACCGGTAACCCGATCACCGTCACCGACGAAGCGCGCATCTATCGCAATTTCATCGAGGGTGGCAGCCCGCGCGGCATCGGCGTTGGCTACCCGGAGAAGGTGAACCTCTGCTTCGACGCCAACACGATGCAGATCGCGATGCTGTGGCACGGTGCGTTCATGGACGCGGCGAGGCACTGGAACGGCCGTGGTCAAGGGTTTCAGCGGCCGTCCGGCCACTACCTGATCCGCCTCAATCGCGATCAGCCGTTCGCGCAGCTTGACAGCCATGATGCCGCTTGGCCAAAGGCCGAGGGCCGCGACACCCGTGCCAAGGGCCTGAAGTTCCGTGGCTACTTCCTTCTCCCAGAGAATCGGCGCCCGATCTTCGGATACAAGATCGGGGACGATTTGCAGGTGGCCGACTATGCCGAGCCGAACGCCGGCGCGCTGCCGTCGATCACCCGACGGCTCCGCATACGCGGGAACGGCAAGGTGTGGTACCTCGCCGCCGCCGCCGCCTCGATCACCGAGGAAGACGGCGGTTACAACATAGGAGGCACCTTGCTACGCGTCAGTTTCCCGGAACTTGAGGCCGAGCCGGTGATCCGCGAGAGCGGCGGCCGCAAGGAATTGCTCATCAAGCTCAATGTCGAAGGCCAAGCGACCCTCAAACAGCATTACGAGTGGAACCTGTAACCCCCGGAAACAAAGGAGATTTCAAGATGATGAATCAAGTGACACGCTTAGCACTGCTGGCCGGCCTCGCGCTTGGCCAAGCGGCCGCCCTCCGCGCTGCCGACCCGGTCGAGTCCGACTATTACCAGATCGATGCCATCCCGATGCCGGACGGTGTCGTGATGGAGACCAGCGGCATCGAGATGATGCCGGACGGCAAGTTGGCCATCTGTAGCCGTCGCGGCGACGTTTACGTCCTGTCCGACCCGTTCGGTGCGCCGGACAAAATCAGATGGACCCTCTACGCCGAGGGGCTGCACGAGCCGCTGAACCTCGCCTTCAGCGACGGCTGGCTCTACTGCACCCAGCGCGGCGAGCTGACCCGCATGAAGGACGTTAGCGGTGACGACCGCGCCGACATTTTCGAGACGGTCAACGACGGCTGGGGCATCACCGGCGACTACCACGAATACGCCTTCGGCACCCGGCCCGATCCCAACGGCGACATGTGGATCGTCCTCTGCCTCACCGGCTCGTTTTCCAGCCAGATCGACTACCGCGGCTGGTGCGTCCGTGTTACCAAGGACGGCGAACTCATCCCAACCGCCAGCGGCATCCGCTCGCCGGGCGGCATCGGCCTGAACCACTTGGGCGAAGCCTTCTTTGCCGACAATCAGGGCCCCTGGAACGGCTCCAGCTCGCTCAAGCCGCTCTCGCATGGCTCGTTTCAAGGCCATCCCGGGGGCTTCCGCTGGTACGACCTCGCGGCCGCGAAGACGTCGATGGGTAAGCGCCCCACCGAGCCCAAGACCAACAGCCGCTGGGTGGCCGAGCGGCCCAAGATTCCTGAGTTGGTGCCCTCGGCCATCGTGTTCCCGCACGGCATCCTGGGCAACTCCACCGCCGGATTCGCCTACGACAGCAACGGCAAATTCGGTCCGTTCAAGAACCAGTTGCTCGTCTGCGACCAAACCTTCTCAGTGGTCAACCGCGCCTTTCTGGAAAAAGTGAACGGCGTCTACCAGGGTGCGGCGTTCTCGTTTTTGAAGGGCTTCGGCTCCGGGAACATCAGTGCCTACATGCACCCCAACGGCACGCTGTTTGTCGGCGGTACCGACCGCGGCTGGGGCGCTCGTGGCGGCAGACGATTCGCACTCGACCGCGTCACGTGGAAGGGCGGCGTGCCGTTCGAGATGCACGAGATGCGCGCCAAGCCGGATGGTTTCGAGTTGACCTTCACGCACGAGGTGGAGGCCGTAAGCGCCGGCAATCTGGCTTCCTACAGCATGAGCGCTTACACCTACATTTACCGCTCCGATTACGGCAGTCCGGTCGTCGACAAAATGACCCCGAAGGTCGTGGGCGTCGAAGTCACCGGCCCGAAAACCGTGCGAGTGACCGTGGACAAGCTCATCCATGGGCATGTTCACGAGTTGCACGCCAAGGGCGTCCGTTCGGCCAAGGGCCTGCCGATCCTACACCCGGTCGGCTACTACACGCTCAACGAAATCCCCCCCGGCGAACTCAACTAGCCACTTGGCCAAGCGGGTAGAAGACATTCTGCGTCAGTCGTGGGACGGAGAGGCCTCTATTTTATTGACCGTTCCAGCCAGGCACGGAGTTGCTCGCGGATTGGACTGTCGCGAAGAAGCCATGCATCGCTGTGGTTGCGGAATCCGGTTTCGGCGAACGTGAGGTTTGCCTTGATACCGGTCGATTCGATCCACTGTTTTGTCGCTGCCAGGTTGAGTTTGGAGACGGTGTTTTCATGGCAGATGAATTGCGGCCGCTTGGCCAGGCGCTTCAGTCGAGCGAGGGCGGAATCACGGTCCGAGGCCGGGTAAGGCCAAGCCGCGATCCCATCGTAGTGGCTGTACGGAATGAAGGCCCGCCAGAGTTTGGCTATTTCGTTGTCGTACAGTCCAAGGTAGTTGCAGGCGATCGCACCGCGTGAGAATCCGCAGAGGATGACGCGGTCGGGGTCGCCTCCGTATTTTTCGCAAATCCAAGGCACCGCTTTCTTGCAATAATCCAGTGTCGGCTGCGCTGTGCGATTTTTGGAGTCACCCCACCAATGAACGGCAATGTCATTTTTGTCAGCGGTCAGGTACGGCAGGCACACCCAAACGAAACCGCGTCCGCCGGAGATTCCGTAGCCCATCTTGCTGCCCTCGGGCCGGCCGGTGCTAATGTCACCATAGGCTCCGCGGTATTGGTTTCCGGCATATTCGATAAGTACCGGGTAACGTTCGCCATTGATCCAGTCAGTCGGCAGATAGGTGACGTGGTATACATGCGTGTTCTCGTAGTCAGGAATTGTTTGCTTCACTCGTTTGCCGGCTTTTGGCTGGCCGAATTCCAGCTTGGGGATCATGAGGTCCGGTTCGATTGAGTGGATATCCGGTGACTCTGCCCGGGCCAAGGGCAGGGCAACAAGTAAGCCAAGCAGGGTCTGGCAGGTTTGTGTGGTGAATAACGTCACAACGGAAGTAGTACTTGGCCAAGCTTGCCTTGAGGCGTGTAGGCAGAAAAGCCATCAATTGATGGAAAATACCCGTTGCAATCGGTGCGGGGTGTGATAAGTTTCCGCGCCCGCATTTCGGCGGAGCGACTCCAAATCGCCTGTTTTTAGAAAAATGTCACAACATTCCAGCCTGAAAGTCGGAGGTGCAGCGGAAGCCAAGCGCACCGTGCTCACCCGTTACGAGCGCGTGGAACTGCTGCGCAAACGCGGCGAACTCAAGGAGGGCGACCGCATCACCGGCCTGAAAAAGACGAAGCCGGAGGAATAGTCGTCGCCAGCATTCGCGCTTGCCCGCCATCGACCCCACCGCGCACTCTTCCTCGGCGGTGATGGTTCGTCTCCAAAAATTCCTCTCTGAAGCCGGAGTGGCTTCACGCCGTGAAGGCGAAAAACTGATCCTCGCCGGGCGCATCAGTGTCGATGGCCAAGTCGTCCGACTGCTCGGCACCAAGATTGATCCCGCCAAAAATGAGATGGCACTCGACGGTCGGCCGCTCAAGCCGTTGGCCAAGCGCTTCGTTGCCCTCCACAAACCGCCCAAGTTTCTCTGCACCCGCCGCGACACGCATGATCGGCGGACAGTGTTCGATCTGTTGCCGGCTGACTGGGGGCACCTCTTCACCATCGGCCGGCTCGATGCCGACAGTGAGGGGCTGATCCTGCTAACCAACGACGGCGAGTTTTGTCAAAAGGTGGCGCACCCAAGCCACGGCTTGCTCAAGACTTACCGGGTGACTCTGGCCAGGCGGCTTGATCCGGAGGCGCTGAAGCAACTCACGAGCGGCCTGCGCGACAAGGGGGATTTTTTGAAGGCCAAGCGCGCGCGCCTGCTCTCTGCCAACAACACCCGCAGCGAGGCTGAGCTGGTGCTGGCCGAGGGCAAAAACCGGGAAGTGCGCCGGATGTTTAAAGCGCTTGACCTCCGTGTGTTGCGCCTGCAAAGGGTGGCCGTCGGGCCGGTGAAACTGGGCGAGCTGCCGCTTGGCAAGTGGCGCTTGCTCAACCGTGCCGAGGTCGCGTCGTGCCTCAAGCCGTCCGAAAAATCGCCGCGAACGGCCCGGCGGAATTGACACCGGTGGTGGGACGTTTCACACTCGGCGTCCAATGAAACCACATGGTCGTTTCCTCATCCCGGCGCTGGCATGGCTCGTGGCCGTTTCAGGTTTGAGCGCGAAAGATGTCGTCAGCGAAGTCACCCCCTCCGAGTCAGCCACCGTCTCGGCTGACCGTGTCAACGTCCGCGCCAGGGCTAGCCTGATCGGCGAAAGCGTCACCCAGTGGCGAAAGGGCGACCAAGGGACGGTGCTGGCCAAGGTGACCGTCGCGCCGCCACGCGAGGGCGAGCCGGCCGACTGGCTCAAGATTGCCATGCCGGCCGCCGGCCAGACGTGGGTGCACATGGGCTTCGTCAAGGAGGGAAAAGTGACCGCCAGCAAACTCAACGTCCGCGCCGGGGGCGGCGAGCGGTTCAGCATCGTCGGTCGCTTGGCCAAAGGCGATGCCGTGAAGGAAAAACGCGTCGCCGGCGACTGGATTGAGATTGAACATCCCGTCGGCGCGCACGCCTACATCGCGGCCAAGTTTGTTGAGCTTGGCCAAGCCGCCGAAGAGACCAAGCCGGAGGAAACGCCCGAGGCCAAGCCGGCTGAGGTGACCGAAACGGAAGAGCCAAAAGAGACCCACGAGGCCAAGCCGGCCGAAACCACTCCCGAGGCCAAGCCGGAGACCGCAGAGGTGACTGAAGCAACGGAGCCGGCGGAAACCAAGGCCGAGCCGGAAGCGGTCGCCGAGGTCAAGGGCGAACCCGAAACGATCCCCGATCCCGGAGATATGCCGGATCCGCCGGAGCCGGAAGTCGTCGTGGTCGATGCCGCCGAGGGCACCGAAGTCAGCGAAACGCAAAAGCCGCCGATGGGCAACCCGGAGGACGCCGAGGAAGCCAAGCGGGAAGAGGCAGCCACCGTCACCAAAACGGAATTGCCGGTGCCGCCGCCGCGCATCGTCACCCGCGAAGGCAAAATCAAGCGTCGTTTCTTCCGCAGCCCAAAGGCCCCGAGCCGGTTCGAGCTGCTCGACGACAACGGCCGGACCATCAACTACCTTTACTCCTCCGACTCCGGACCGCTCAAGACGGTCGATGGCGAGGACGGCGAGCCGATCACCTTCGAGCGGCTGATGAGCATGCTGCGCAACCGCCGGGTCGTCCTCACCGGCATCGAAGCCGTGGACCCGCGCTGGCCTGCGCTGCCGCTACTCGACGTGCGCACGCTCAAGACAATTCCCTGATGTCGGCTGATAACCTGATAGACGGCCGCGCGATCGCCCAGAAAGTTCACGCGGAAACCGAGTCCCGTGTCGACGCGCTCAAGTCAGCCGGCGTCAAGCCGGGCCTGATGTTCGTCCGCGTCGGGGAGGATTCGGCGTCGAAAGTTTATGTTGGCATGAAGGAGCGCACCGCGGCCAAGCTCGGCATTCGCTCCGAGACCACCGTACTTCCGGAGGACACGCCGGAGGCGGACTTGCTCGAACTGCTCGGCAAGCTCAATGCCGACGCCAGCGTGCACGGTATCCTCGTGCAGGCGCCGCTGCCGCGCCACATCGACGAGACAAACGTGTTTTCCACCGTGTCGCCGGCCAAGGACATCGACGGTTTTCACCCGGTGAACGTCGGCAAATTGATGCTCGGCAAGGGCGGCGGCTTTGTGCCGTGCACGCCGGGTGCCGTGCACGAGCTGCTCATCCGCTCCGGCGTGGCGGTCGAGGGCGCGGAAGTGGTCATTCTTGGCCGTGGCAACATCGTCGGTAAACCGATGGCGGCGATCCTTTGCCAAAAAAAACAACACGCCAACGCCACGGTCACCCTCTGTCACTCGCGCAGCCGCGACGTGGCGGAGCACTGCCGCCGGGCGGACATCGTCGTGGCGGCGATGGGCGTGCCAGAGTTCGTCAAGGCCGACATGGTGAAGCCGGGCGCGACGGTGATCGACGTCGGCGTGAACCGCGTCGATGACCCCGCCGCCGAGAAGGGCTACCGGCTCGTCGGCGACGTGGATTTTGCCGCTGTGCAGCCGATTGCGGGTAAAATTACCCCGAACCCCGGCGGGGTCGGCCCGATGACGATCGCTATGCTCATGCGCAATACCGTCCGCGCTACCGAGCAGCAAACCGATGCCGGCATCCGCTAGATTTACAGACAGAATGCAAGCCTCCCGAATACTCCCCGACCTACAATGCTCCGTGCTGTGCGAAGACGTGCGGCAGGAGGTCACCGGCAACTTCATTGCGCTGGGCATCATCGGCGCCATCCGAGTGCCCAAGCTACCGATTGTCGCCGGCAAACTGTGCGTGTTCACCCGCTGGGTCGCCGGCGTGGGCGAATTTCATGAGAATATCCGACTGATTGGGCCGGACCAGGAAAAGATTGTGCGCAAGTGCGAAACCAAGTTTGTCCTGAAAGATCCGGCGCATCATGCGACTAACATTGCGGTGTTCGCCGGAACCAAGTTTGAGATGCCCGGGGTGTACACGGTCGAGGTGATCGTGGACGAAGTGATGAAGCTGCGCTACCCGTTGCCGGTCGTTGTCGTCGAGCCGCCCCCCGGCGCGAAGAAGCCGCCCGAGGGAGATCCTGAGGCTCCGAAGGAGAACATCTAGCCGACGCGCTTGGCCGAGCGGGATTCGTTTAGTATGATTTCAACGGAGCAAGCCAGGGAGTTGCTGGGCGCTGAATTTCCCGGCTGGGGCTCGTTCACATTCAGCCCCATTCCAGGTGGTCTTACGAATCAAAACCTCCTTGTCAAGACCGGCAGCGGCGAAAAATTTGTTGCTCGTTTGCCCGGGAAGGATACCGAGATGTTTGGTATCAACCGGCAAACCGAATACGCGATCTCACGCGTGGCCTGGGAAATCAGCATCGCTCCGGAGCCGGTCGCATTCATCGTCAAGCACGAAATACTCGTCACCCGTTTCGTGGAGGGAGTCCCGATTGAGACGACCGATCCTGCAACGATTCGAAGCGTGGCCAAGCTGCTTCACCGGTTGCACTCGGCACCGGAGGTTCCGGGCACATTTAATCTTCCGCTGGTCATCGAAGATTACATTTCGACGGCCAAGCGATACGACGTGAGCATGCCCAGCGAACTGGACGAGGCGTTGGGGTATTCGCGCAAAATTATCAATGCAATTGACCGTTGCCCAAGCCGGACGGCTCCGTGTCACAACGACCTGATCGCGGCAAATTTTCTGCAGAGCCGAGATCGGCTCTACCTGCTGGACTGGGAATACGCCGGCATGGGTGATCCCTATGTTGATCTGGGGAATTGCGCAGTCAACTTCTGCATGGACGAAGACGCTTGCACTATACTGATGGAATCTTATCTGGACAGGGAGCCGAGCACAGCGGAAATGGCTCAACTGCATCTGCTGCGGGTGCTGTCTGACCTGCGTGAGGCGATGTGGTCCTATGTGCAGATCGGTATTTCAACGCTGGACGTGGATTTTCACGCCTACGGAATGAAGCACCTCGACCGCTTCCTGCAAAACGCCAAGTCAGCTGACTTGGAAACTTGGCTCGGGGCGGTTGAAGGTTAGCCGCTCGGCTGATCGACGTTTTGTTTGTCGATGTGAATTGCGATCTGTCGTTTCTCCAGTTCGGCGAACACCCTCTTGGGATCAAACGCCAGTTCCGGGGCGACAACCCCCAAAGCGCCAGCCTGGCCCTCAAGAATCAACTGGGCAGCGATGGACATCGGGATTCCGACCGAGCGGGTGTAGGCGCGTAGACGTTCCCAGCCGGCGACTGAACCATCCGAGGCCGGGTGGGTGGTCGTCAGGGTGTAGCAGACCGGTTTGCCGTCCTCCGTCCCGGTGACCTCGACGTGAAGGGCGTACCCATAAAGCTGGGTTGTGGTTCCCTGCTCGGATTGCAGCAGATAGTTCGCGATGGCATCCATCACCCCCACCTCGGCTCCCGCCACATTCACCGTTTTGTTCTCCAGGAAACCCCAGTCATAGAGGGCGCGCAGAAGTTGCATGTTCGCCGGTGGCCACGTTCCACGCACCTCGACCAGCCGCACTCCCTTCTCCTTGAATGACTCCGGGATTGTCTGGGTTTCGGCGTGGGGAATGATGTACTGCGTGTGTGTCCCGAACGGCTCAGGCAGCGCCACCTCTAGCGGGCGCGCGAACGGCTCGACCTGCTTGAACTTGCCGTTCTCAAAAACAATTCGGCTTTCCAAGCCGGGCTCATACTCGATACGGGTTGTTTCAGTGATCGCTGGCGAAAAGGCAAACGGCCGGAACGCCCCGTGGCTGATGCGAATGGTATCGATCGTCTCCAGCCGGTCGTGGGCATAGCGGGCCATCACGTTGGTGATGCCCGGTGTCATCCCGAAGCCTGGCACATAGGTTTTGCCTGCCTCGATGAACGCATCATGAAACGCAAACTCCGGCCCGGTCCCGTTCAGGTTGACTCCATGTACACCCGCCCTCGCGATGCACAGGGTTGACTCGTGGTTGATGGAGATAGGTGTGCCGTCCATGACGAGATCGTAATCCCGCATCAAGTCGGCGGTTTGGTCGGGCTGAAATACGTCGGCTTGGACAAAGTCAACCCGTTCGTCATCCAGCCAGACGGCGACTTCGCGTCCCCGGGCCTCGTTGGTGTCCCCGATTGTGACTTGGTTGATTCTGTCGGATTGAAGGAGATCGAGAACCGATTCGCGACTGATTTTCCCGGCGGCACCGAGGCAAAATATCTTCATTTCGTAGGGCGCGACCGCCCTCGGCCGTCTGGCCAAGTCTAGTGTTGGGTAGCGGTGAAGCCAAACAGAAAGATTTTTGAAACGACCGCTTGGCCAGGCGGCGTTGTGTCGCTCGGCCGCCTTGACTGAGGGCTGGGTTGGAGGAAGGATTTGCGGCTGCAACCTGTTGAGGATGCCTCATGCTGCGTTTTTTTCATTGCCTTGGCCTGCGAGCGTTTTTTTTGACGGCGGCAATTTGCTGCTCGCCACTTGGCCAGGCGGCTGATCTGGCCAAGGCGTACCGGGCGGAGATCCGGCCGTTGCTTGATGAGTTTTGTTTCGAGTGCCACGCAGACGAGGATGCCGAGGCGGACATCGATCTCGATACGTTCCGGTCGGTCGCCGACATCCGGCGCGACATCAAAGTTTGGCTCAAGGTCGATGACGTGCTCTCGAGCCGGCAGATGCCGCCGAAAAAATCCGACCAGCCCAGCGATGTCCAGCGTGGAAAGCTGCAGAACTGGGTGCACGGCTTTTTGCTCGAGGAAGCCAAGGCGCGGGCGGGCGACCCTGGGCGGGTGGCGTTGAGGCGGCTCAACAACGACGAGTACAACTACTCTGTTCGCGACCTCACCGGAGTCACTTCGCTGAATCCAACCCGTGAGTTCCCGGTCGACGGTGCGGCGGGCGAGGGCTTCACCAACGCCGGCGATGCGCTGGTAATGTCGCCCGCGCTCGTGGGCAAGTTCCTCGACGCCGGCAAGGATGTCGCGCGGCACGTCGTGCTGCTGCCGGATGGCATTCGTTTTTCCCGGCACGTCACCGAACGCGATCGTGCTGACCGCTTGATGGACAGAATCCAGAGGTTTTATGCGCGGTACGTGGATGTTGGCGGAAATGCCGGTGACAACTGGGACGACTCCCCAGAGGCCAAGGCGAACGTGATCAATCGCAACGGCAGCATTCCGCTCGAGCATTATTTCACCGCGACACTGGCGGAGCGTGAAGCCTTGGCCAAGGGCTTAAAGTCAATCGCAGTGGTTGCCGAGGAGCGTGGCCTAAACGCGAAATATCTCGGACTGTTGTGGGGGATGCTCAATCGAAACAGCGATCCGGTAGGATCCTTTTTGCTTAACAGCATTCGCAAGCAATGGCGGGCAGCCAAAGGGAACGATCCCAAGGCGATCGTGGAGGAGATTCAGCAGTGGCAACAGGCGTTGTGGCGCTTTGATCCGATAGGCCACATCGGGCGGGCGGGCGGGCCAACGGCGTGGATGAACCAGGAAAACATCACTCGCTCCACTGAGAATTTCAGCATGGAACTCAGCCCTCTGGCCGATGGCAGCGACGTGGTGGTGTACCTGGCTGCCAACGACGTGGGTGATGGAAACGAGAATGATTTTGTACGCTGGCGCAATCCGCATCTGGTGGGTGGTGGCAGGGAGGATCTCTCGCTGCGGGATGTGCCGGGCTTGGCCAAGCGCCTGGCCAAGCTGCGCCGCGAGACGCTGGATGATACAGTCAAGTTCCTCACCGCCGCTGCGGAGGTCACCAGCGAGGAACCGGACATCGCCGCCTTGGCCAAACGGCATGAGGTCGATGCCGCTGCGCTTGCCGCTTGGCTCGATTATCTGGCGCTAGGATCCGGCGGTCCGGTGAAAGTCGAGCGCTTGTTCACCCAAAAACTAACCAAGTCCGGTGGCTATGATTTCGTAAACGGCTGGGGAACCGTCGGCACGCCTTCTGTATCGGCCAACTCGTCTGACACCGAGGTGCGCATTCCCGGCATTAGCCGGCCGCATTCGGTTGTAATGCATCCTTCGCCGACGGTATTTGCGGCAGTCGGTTGGCAAAGCCCGATCGATGGCGTTGTCACGGTTATGGCGCGAATCGGTGACACCCATCCGGAGTGCGGCAACGGTGTCGAATGGTGGGTACAGCATCGCACCAGCGGCAAGGTCGGTAACCTGGGCAGCGGCGACTTCGATCGAGGAAGCTCCGCAGAAATGCCGCCCAGTAAAGTGGCCGTTCGAAGTGGCGAACTGATATCGATCATCGTCGGGCCGCGCCAGAAGAATCACAGCTGTGATCTGACGGAGGTCAACATGGTCATCACCGAGCTCGCCGGCGCCAAGCGCCAGTGGGACATGGTCAGGGAAATTTCTGGGAACATTCTCGAGAGCAATCCACTTAAGGACACTCACGGGCACGGTGGTATCTGGCATTTCTACCATGGAGAAGTCACTGCGGTGAACAAGCTTTCGGAGAGGGTAATGACGGTTCCTGCCGGTTCACTGCTAGCCAGCTGGCAGGCGGCGGCGGATCCCGCCAAGCGGGCCGATTTGGCCGGCCGCATTCGGGCTCTTGCCATCGGCGCCGAATCGGCTCAGCCAAACTCACCCGACGCTCTTCTGTTTCAACACCTGCAGAAGCTCTCAGTGCCGCGCAGCTACGCCCGTGTGCTAAAGACCGTCGAGCCCGACGCGCGGTTTGGCAAACATCCCCTTGGCCAGTCGGTGGTCACGGCGGACCTGATCGTGAAGGCGCCCTCGATCGTCGAGCTACGCATTCCGTCGGAGTTGGCCGAGGGCCGCACACTGGTATTGTCCGGCGAACTCGAACCGGAGCATGGAAAGAAAGGCAGTGTCCAACTCGCGGCCGGCTTGACCAAGCCGGTGGCGGATGAATTATCCCCGGGACGCTCCATTATCGTTGCGGTTGGCGGTGATTCGGAGAAGCGATTGACTGCCGGATTGGACGATTTTCGGGACCTGTTCCCTGCTTCGCTTTGCTACCCGCGAATTGTGCCGGTGGATGAGGTGGTGACAATTGCCCTTTATCACCGGGAGGATGAGCCGTTGCAGCGCCTGATGCTCAATGAAGCTCGGAAAATCGAACTCGATCGGTTGTGGGACGAGCTGATCTACGTCTCCAAGGAGCCGTTTAAGCTCGTGGTTTCGCATGAGCAGAATGCAGCGTTTGCCACACAGGATCGGCCGGACATGGTCAAAGCCTTTGCTCCCATGCTTGAGCCGATCCGTAAGCAGGCGGAGGCATTTCGCAAGCGGCTCAAGGAGGATGAGCCAAAGCAACTTGACGCCTTGCTGGAGTTTGCCGACCGCGCCTGGCGTCGGACGCTTACCGGTGAGGAGAGAGAGGATCTAAGCCTTTTTTATCGCGGCCTTCGTGACGGGGAGATACTGCACGAGAAAGCCATTCAATTGACGATTGCCCGAGTGCTGACATCGCCGGCGTTCCTCTACAGGCGTGAGCAACCTGCGGAGGGTGCTAAACCGGTCTCGGTGTCGAACAAGGAGCTCGCCATCCGGCTGAGTTACTTCTTCTGGTCGTCCCTGCCCGACGAGGAGTTGCGTCGTGCAGCGCAGGACGCTGAGCTCGTCAACGAGGAGGTGCTGCTGACGCAGACTCGGCGGATGCTGCGCGATTCGCGCACACGTCGCATGGCCGAGCAGTTCGCCTGTCAATGGCTGCACATTAGCGGGTTTGATCAAAACGACGACAAAAACGTGAAGCTCTATCCGGAGTTTCCTGAATTGCGCGCTGCCATGTATGAAGAGTCGGTGCGGTTTTTTGAGGACATGTTCCGCAACAACGGCTCGGTGCTTGACTTTCTGACAGCCGATCATTCATTCCTGAACGAGCGATTGGCCAGTCACTACGGCATTGACGGCGTGAGTGGCAACGAGTGGCGGCGGGTCGACGGCGTGCAGGCCAGGGGACGCGGTGGCGTGCTCGGCTTGGCCACGGTGTTGGCAATCAACTCCGGCGCGTCGCGCACGAGTCCCATCCTGCGCGGCAACTGGATTTACGAGACGCTGCTTGGCGAGCGTCTGCCAAAGCCCCCGGACAAGGTGCCTGACCTGCCCGAGATAGTGCCAGAGGGGTTGACGGCGCGGCAGTTGATCGAGAAGCACAGCTCCGAGCCAGGATGTGCCAAGTGCCACAAGCTCATCGATCCGTACGGCTTTGCGCTGGAGCAGTACGATACCATTGGCAGATTGCGGCCCAAGACGGTCGATACCAAGACCAGACTGGACGACGGCGCGGCCATCGAGGGCATCAAGGGACTGCGGCAATATCTCGCTGGGGAGCGGCTGGACGATGTGTTGGAGCAGTTTTGTCGCAAACTGCTTGGCTACGCGCTTGGCCGAGAGGTGGCGCTGTCCGACCTGCTGCTGCTCGAGGAGATGCAACGGCGGCTCAAGGCCAGCGACTACCGGTTCAATGTGGCGGTGGAGGCAATTGTCACCAGCCCGCAGTTCCGCAATATTCGCGGGCGACAGGCTAAAAATGAGGATTGATTGCTGTGCAGACCATTATACCATGAACCGAAGGGCTGAACTCGATATGAACAGGATGCATTACCAACTTTCCCGGCGCACGATGCTCCGTGGCTTGGGCGCGTCGATGGCGTTGCCGTGGATGGAGTCGTTACGGGTGTGGGGTGACACCCATCTCGATGCGAAGAAGGCCAGTGAGGCACCAACGCGCATGGCGATCCTGTTCTCCGGTTGCGGTTATCACCGGCACGAATGGTGGGCCAAGGGAGAGAGCAAGGAGATGGAACTGGGCAAGGTGCTCGCGCCGCTGGTTGATTACCGCGAGAAGATGGTGTTCATCCGTGGCCTCTACAACGCTGAGGCACTCAAAGGCAACATCCATAGTTCGCAGACCGGCAACCTGCTCTCCGGGGCGCCGTTGGCCTCGGGCGGGAGGATCAAATCCGGCACCAGCGTGGACCAGTTGGTGGCACAGCGCATCGGACACCGGACCAAGCTGCCGAGCCTGGTGCTGGGCTGTGAGAAATCCAGCCCCGGTGTGCACAAGGATTACTCGCTGCTTTACAGTTCGCATATTTCGTGGAGCAGTCCGACTACACCCACCCCGCTGGAGGTTTATCCTGCGTTGGCGTTTGATCAGCTCTTCAAGAACAAGGCGCAGGCTGGCGACCAAAGCGTGCTCGATGCCTTGCTGTCGGACGCGAAAGATTTGCGACGCAACATCAGCCGCCTGGACCAGCAAAAGCTCGACGAATATTTGAACTCCGTCCGCGAAGTGGAGAAGCGCATCGAAAGCGCCGGCAAACGCGGTGAGATTCAGGGTTGGCGACCAACCCTTAGGAAACCCGACATGCCGCGCCCCAAGGACGGCTACCCGCAGGATATCGTCGAGCACATGCGACTGATGAGTGACATCCTCGTGCTGGCGTTCCAAACTGACACCACCCGCATCTGCACCCTGAAGCTGAACAACGACCACGGCACACTGCGTTTCCCGCACCTTGGCGTCGATTACATGATCCACCATCTGCTCTCGCACAGCGACACGGACGACTGGCTAAAGGTGAATCAATTCTTCGTTGAACAGATGGCCTACATCGCACGTAGGCTCGATGGAATTCAGGAGGGTGAACGCACCGCGCTCGACAACACGATGTTGATGCTTTGTTCCAGTATGCTGACAGGCGCTCACGATGCCACGCAACTGCCGGTGGTCCTGCTTGGCGGGGGTGGCGGACGCATCAAGGGTAGCCAAAATCTCAACTATCTTGGAAAGTCAGATCGCCAGATGTGCCGCCTGTTCCTGAGCATGATGGACAAAATGGAGGTTCCCCTGGACACCTTCGGTGATGCCACCCAGCCCCTGGACGAGGTGTAAAGCTTGGCCAAGTTGACACGGCGCTTGGCCAAGCATAGCATTCATGCGACTGATGAAGATGCGACTAATATTGTTCGTTGCCATTCTGGCAGCCGGCTTGGCCAAGCTGCAGGCGGGGCCGCTTGAGGCCGATGTCCACCTGACCTTCCCGCTGACGAAGCAGAAGTTGCTTGGCATCTATGTGGACGCCCGGCTGTATGAGTATGATCCGTGGCTCGCCGATGCGCCGGCGACGCTGGTGGACCAGGTGGAGTTCAAAGGCCTTGATCTTAGCACCAAGGCGCACTCGCTGCTCGACCTTCATTTCTCGGCCAGGCGCAAAACGCGGATGAACTACTATGTGTCGATTCGCGCTTATGCCGAAAAGGGCGGCACGCAGTATTATTTTATCGATGGTTTCCAGAAAATCTTCGAGGGCGTGGACGAGGATGAACTGGACATCGAGTTGGCCACGCGCTTGGCTAAATAGAATCCAACCGATGATCCAGTGATTGTTGGGGAGGGTGGCGGCAGCGGGGAAGCTACAGGCAAACTCATCGGCATTCATCGTGCGGTGGAAATCGAGTGGGAGGGCACGGATGGGGAAGAGTTTCTGCTGCAAAGATCGTCCGACCTCGAAAGCTGGGAGACCATCGAGACGTTGATCGGTGCTGGAGAAAACGAGTCCACCTTCCTTCGGGTCGAGGGCCGTGTGCAGTATTGGCGGCTCCACCGTGAGTAGCCCCGATCCGGCTTTACACAGCCAACCGGTAAAGCCACACTCCCCGGTCAGGCTGCCGGTTGCAGCCGTTTCCCTTTTTACCATTATGAGCATCCGAGTTCTTTTTTCCGTGGCGCTTGGCTTGGCGGCGCTTGGCCAGGCGGCCGCTGACGACAAGCTGGCCATCGAGCGCGTGCCCGGTGCCAAGCCACGCAACGTTGTTTTCATCCTGACCGATGATCATCGCTACGACGCGATGGGCTTCATGGGGCATCCGTTCTTGAAGACGCCGCACCTCGACTCGATGGCCCGAAACGGTGTGCACCTGAAGAATGCGTTTGTCACTACGTCGCTCTGTTCGCCAAGTCGGGCGTCGATCCTGACCGGTCTGTACACGCACAAGCACCGGGTGATCGACAACCAGCGGCTTGTGCCGGAGGGGACGGTGTTCTTTCCACAACATCTGCAGAAAGCCGGCTACGAGACGGCGTACATCGGCAAGTGGCACATGGGCGGCAGCACCGACCAGCCCAGGCCGGGATTCGACCATTGGGTGAGCTTTCGCGGGCAGGGCACATATCTGCCGTCGCGCAACGGCCTCAACGTCAATGGCAAAAAAGTGCCGCAAAAGGGATATCTCACCGATGAGTTGACTGACTACGCGGTGGACTGGCTGCGCAGCCGCAAGCGGGACAAGCCGTTTTTCCTGTACCTCTCGCACAAGGCGGTGCACGCGCAGTTCACGCCGGCCGAGCGACATCGTGGCGCGTATGCCAACGCGAAAGTCACGTCGCCCAGGTCGCAGGCGAACACGCCCGCAAACTACGACGGCAAGCCGCGCTGGCTGAAGGACCAGCGCAACAGTTGGCACGGGGTTGATTTCGCGTATCACAACGGCATCGACGTCGAGAAATTTTATAAGGATTACTGCGAGGCGTTTCTCGCGGTGGACGATAGCATCGGCCGGGTACTCAAGACGCTCAAGGAGGTGGGTGTGCACGACGACACGCTGGTGATTTACATGGGCGACAACGGCTTTATGTTCGGCGAGCACGGCTTGATCGACAAGCGGGTTGCCTACGAGACCTCCATCCGCGTGCCGATGGTGATGCAGTGCCCGGCACTGTTCGAGGGCGGGCAAGTCGTCGAGCAGGTCGTCGCCAACATCGACATCGCCCCGACCGTGTTTGAGGCCGCCGGCATCAAGAAACCCGACTACATGGACGGCCAAAGCTTCATTCCGCTTGGTCAAGGGAAGGGCATTCCGTGGCGCGATTATTTTCTCTATGTATATTACTGGGAGAAAAACTACCCGCAATCGCCCACGGTGTTCGCGTTGCGCGGTGACCGCTACAAGTACATCACTTACTATGGCCTATGGGACACCGACGAATTGTATGACATCCGCAACGACCCTGGTGAAACCCAAAACCTCATCGCCGACGCCAAGCTCAAGCCGGTCGTCCGCGAGATGGAAGACAAGTTGTACGGTATGCTCGCCGAGAGCGGCGGGATGTTCATCCCGCTCAACCAGCCGAGGGGCGGCTCACAAAACAAGCGCCTCAAGTCGCGCTCCAAGCCGGGCGCCTTCCCAAGCCATCTCGTGGTGGACGAACCGATCAACCGCCGCGCACGTTAAGCTATGCCTCGAAAACTCAGTTCCATCGCTCCCGACTGGTGGGATTACACCACGCTTGAGGACAACCTCATCCGCGACGCAGCGGCGCTCACGCCAGTCGACCTCCTGCAATTGTCGCGCCCCGGTTTCCGCGTCGAGATGTACGACACGCTAGAAGATTTCTACTTGGCCGAGGCGCTCGAGTACACCCATGCTTGGAGGCAAGCCACCGCCGACAACCCGGTCGGAGTCTGCGGCCCGATCGGCCCGACCGAGCAACTGCCACTCGTCGCCCGCTTGGTCAACGAGCTTGGCCAAGCGCTGAAGCACGCACATTTCTGGGGCATGGACGAATGGATCGGCGACGATGGCCGCGAAGTGCCAACCGACCACCCGCTATCATTCGAGCGCGCCGACCGAGAACTGTGCTTTGAGCGTATCGCGTCCGATTTGGTGATGCCGGAGGAAAACCTGCACTTCCCCACTGCCGATACCGGGGCGTTCCGCGCAACTTGGGACGGAGTGCGCTGCGCCGTGATGCAGGGCGGCCAGGGCGACATCAAGCACTGGGCTTTTAACGATCCGCTGCGCCGTGAGGGCGCTCACTCCGACGTACCTCCGACGCCGGAGGAATACCGCAAGCTTGCCACGCGCGTTGTCGAGTTGCACCCGATCACGCTGGCGCAAAACGCCCGCACCTCCGGCGGCGGCAACATTACCATGGTGCCACCGCAAGCGGTCACCGTTGGCCCGGTGGAAACGTGGCAGGCAGAGAAGGTCAGTATCTGGCACGCCGGCACGCATGATAATCCGTTTGGGCAGCGGCTCACCGCGCTGATGATTTCCAAGGGCATCGCCGACTCCGCAGTGCCGATGTCGCTGCTCGCCGACCACCCGAACGTCCAGTTCAACTACTACCGGGGCGGCCTCGGCACCTGCGACGTCGAGATGCACTAAAGCGCCTCCTGGCCAAGCGGCTTGGTTGTTACCCCAGACATTGGCCAAGGGCGTCGAGGAAGCGTTCGACGTTGGCTGTGGTGGCGTTGTGGCCCATGAGGCCGACGCGCCAGATTTTGCCCTTCATCGGGCCAAGGCCGGGGCCGACCTCGATGCCGAAGTCGCTGAGCAGGCGACCTCGAACGCCTGCTTCGTGCGCTCCATCCGGTACGCCGATGGCGTTAAGTTGCCAAAGCTGATGCCCCTCCTGTGACGTGATCGAAAGGCCCAGCTTGGCCAAGCCGGCCTTTAGCGACTCGTGTGCCTGACGATGCCGGTTCCAGCGTGTCTCGAGCCCTTCCTCCAGGACCAGGCGCAACGCCTCGTGCAGCGCGTAGTTCATCGAGATCGGAGCAGTGTGATGGTACACGCGCTCCGAGCCCCAGTAGCTAGCCAGGAAATTCACGTCGAGATACCAGCTCTGCACCTTGGTTTTGCGGTTGGTGAGGACGTTCATCGCGCGGGGGCTGAACGAAACCGGTGCCAGACCCGGAGGGCAGCTCAGGCATTTCTGTGAACCACTGTAAACGGCATCGACCTGCCAGTCATCGATGGCCACCGGGCAGCCACCGAGTGATGTCACGGTATCAAGCACGAACAGCGCACCGGCGTCATGAGCCAGGCGCGATATTTCCTCGACCGGTGTAAGGGAGCCGGTGGAAGTCTCGGCATGAACAATTGCCACAAGCTTGGGTTTACAACCCTCGAGTGCGGCGGCGATGGCCGATGGCTCGATGATCGTGCCCCACTCGGCCTCGACCTTGGTGACCGTGGCGCCGCAGCGCTCGGCGACATCGCACATGCGCGTGCCGAACACGCCGTTGACGCCGATGAGCACCTCGTCGCCCGGCTCGAGTAAATTAACAAAACAGGCCTCCATCCCCGCGCTGCCAGTGGCACTGACCGGGAACGTCATTTCATTTTCGGTTTGGAAAACGTGTCGCAGCATCGACTTGATCTCCTCCATCATGTCGATGAATGTCGGATCAAGGTGGCCTACGAGAGTTTGCTGCATTGCTTGGAGCACGGAGGGGGCGGCGTTGCTGGGGCCGGGTCCGAGCAGCAGTCGATCAGGAGGTGAGTAGGCGGCGGGAATGCTGGAGTTGCTCATCGTTGGACAGGCAATCTAGCGGCCGAAGGATGGGTTCGTCTAGGCCTCATGCAATGAGGTCTTGGATGACGTGGCCGTGGACGTCGGTCAGGCGAAAGTCGAGACCCTGGTACCGATAGGTCAACCGTTTGTGGTCGATGCCCAACAGGTGAAGGATCGTGGCGTTCAGGTCGTGGATATGCATGGTGCCGGGCGTCCACTTGCCCTTGGTCGGCCTGATCATGTTGCCGTCGGCGTCGGTAATGTTGTAGGAGTAGTCGTCCGTCTGGCCATAGGTGATGCCGGGCTTGATGCCGCCGCCGGCCATCCATGTGGTGAAGCAGCGTGGATGATGGTCTCGCCCGTAGTTCGTCTTTGTCAGCTTGCCCTGGCAGTAGGCGGTGCGGCCGAATTCGCCGCCCCAGACTACCAAGGTCTCGTCGAGCATGCCGCGTTGCCTTAGGTCGGCGATGAGCGCCGCGCAGCCCTGGTCGATGTCCTTGCACTGGGACTCGTGCTCGCGTGGAAGACTGCCGTGGGCGTCCCAGCCACGGTGGAAAATCTGGATGTTGCGCACACCGCGTTCGGCCAGGCGCCGGGCGTTCAGGCAACAGGCGGCAAAAGAACCCGGATTTTTGGCTTCCTCACCGTAGAGCTTAAATGTCGAGTCACTTTCGCCCGAGAGATCCATCAACTCCGGCACTGAGGTTTGCATGCGGTAAGCCATCTCGTGCTGCTTGATGCGGGCAAGAATCTCCGGATCGGCAAACTCTTTGAAATGTTCCTGATTGATGGCCGTCAACGCATCAAGTTGTGCGCGGCGATCTTTGCCAGTCACTCCGGCCGGGTTCTTTAAATACAGAACAGGGTCGCCCTGGCTGCGCAGGAGCACACCCTGGTGCTCTGATGGCATGAAGCCGGTTCCCCAAAGCCGGTTGAACAGACTTTGCTCGGCGAATTTGGAGCGCGCATGCATGACAACATAGCTCGGCAGGTTTTCATTTACTTTACCCAAACCGTAGCTGAGCCAGGCGCCGAGGCTGGGACGACCAGGAACCTGGCTGCCGGTCTGGATGTATGTGATGGCCGGGTCGTGGTTGATGGCCTCGGTGAAGGTGCTATAGATAACAGCCAATTCCTTCGCCACCTTGGCCGTGTGGGACAGCAGTTCACTGACCCAGACGCCGCGGTCGTTGTTTTCGTGCTTGGTGAAAGTATATTTACTTGGACAAACTGGCAGCGTCTTTTGACCCGAGGTCATGCCGGTAATGCGTTGCCCGTCACGGACGTGTTCAGGCAAATTCTGACCAAACATCTCGCGCATTTTCGGTTTGTAATCCCAGAGATCGTGATGGCTTGGGCCACCGCTCATGAAAAGATAGATCACCCGCTTGGCCTTGGGTGCGAAGTGAGTGCCTTGCGCTTGGCCTGCGGTGTTGGCGAGCAGGTTCGGGCCAAGCGCGTTGGCCAAGGCGGCAGTACCAAGGCCAAGCGCAGCGCGGCCAAACAACTGCCGGCGCGTCATCATGAGTTCGGATTCGCGAAGTGGATTCATGTTGTCCATGGGGTTAAATTTTCGTGTCAAAACAGCATCAAAGCCAAGTCGCTGGCCAGGGCTGTGGCTGCCATCTGGGTCCATGCGGCATGGTCTGTTATGTTAAGTGATTGATCCCTTGGCACTTCGCCTGTGCCAAGCAGCGACAGCGCTTCTTTCTCGGAGTCGGAATAACGCTCGCGCATCGTCTTAAGCAATTTGGCGCAGGCGTTGCGTTCCGTTTTGCTTGGTTCCCGGCATGTCAAGAGCGTGAAGAGCAGGTTGAGTCGCTCATTGTCAGTGGTGCGTTCCTTGAGCAGGCGTTCGGCGAGCATGCGTGCCATCTCGACGCGTTGGACTTCATTCAGCAGGCCAAGCGACTGGAGCGGTGTGTTGGTGCGCGAACGCCTCACACAGCTCGACTCGCGGCTCGGTGCGTCGAAGAGCGTCATCATCGGATGCGGGCTGGTGCGCTTCCAGTAGACGTAAAGGCTGCGGCGAAAAACCATCCGCCCCTTATCCTGCTTGTATTGTTTCGTGTTACTGGCCGGATGGGCAAGTTCTTTCCACAAATTGGGGGGTTGATACGGTTTCACGCCTTCACCGCCCATATGCGGATCAAGCAGGTTGCTGGCCCAAAGAGCAATGTCGCGCAGCACCTCTGCGTCGAGTCGATAGCGAGGTCCGCGGCTCCAAAGCATGTTCTCAGGATCGTCCGTGCCGTCGCGCAGGGCGGAGCTTTGGCGGAAGGTCTTGCTGGTGACCATGAGTCGTAACATATGCTTGAGGTCCCAGTTGCGACTCTGCATTTCGACGGCGAGCCAATCGAGCAGCATGGGATGGGTGGGTTGTTGGCCCTGCAGGCCGAAATCCTCCGGCGTGCGAACCAGGCCCGCGCCGAAGACGCGTTGCCAGATGCGGTTAACCAGAACGCGCGCGACAACCGGGTGCTTGCTGTCGGTAAGCCACTTGGCCAAGCTGAGCCGGTTGCGCGGCGCGCCTTTCGGTATCGAACCCATTGCACTGAGAACATCGGGCTGCAACGTTTTGCCGGTGGGCAGGTTGTATTCACCGCGCTCGAGAAGTTTGGTTTCACGTGGCTTGCCCAATTCCTTGGCGACAAGTGTGGTGGTGAAATTGGCTTCAGCATCAGCAATCTTCTTGGCAATATCGGTCGCTTCCTTTTGCAATTTTTCAAGGCGCTGGTCCGGCTTGGCCAAGGCTAGAAAACGCTCTTCCCTGCCACCCATTTCCCATTTTTTGTACAGTTCCGACTTAAGTTTTTCTGCTTGGTTAACCAAATCAATTCGCTTCGCCTTTAAGGCTCCCCACCTTTCCCATGCGCTCTGGTCGGCAGGTACCTTTATCACCGGCGCATAGTCGTACTTGTTGCCATCAAGGGGCTTCTCGGCTGTGTTGTTGAAGAACGCAAGCAGTCGGTAGTACTCGGTCTGGCTGATTGGATCGTATTTATGCGAGTGACAACGCGCACAGATCATGGTCATGCCGAGGAACACTGTGCCAAGTGTCTCGGTGCGGTCGAAGTTGTTCTTTGCCTGAAACTCCGCCGGGATCACGCCGCCTTCCGCGGTGGTGGGGTTCATCCTTACGTAACCGGTGGCAACAAGTTGCTCCATCGTCGGGTTGGGCAAAAGGTCGCCGGCCAACTGCCATTCAATGAACTTATCGAGCGGCAGGTTGTTGTTCAGCGCCCGGACCACCCAGTCGCGGTAGGGATAGATACCCCGGCGATTGTCAAGGTGCAGTCCGTGAGTGTCTCCATAGCGAACAGCGTCGAGCCAGTAACGCGCCTGGTGCTCGCCGTAGCGCGGATCGGCAAGTAACTGCTCAACCAACCGCTCGTAGGCGTTGGCGCGTTTGTCCGTCATGTAAGATTCCAACAGTTCCGGCTGGGGAGGAAGACCGGTCAACATAAGTGCCAGCCGTCGCGCCAGGGTTGGCTTGTCCGCCTCGGATGCAAAGGCGATACCCTTTTCCGCAAGGCTGGCCTGCACAAATGCATCGATTGGGTGGCCCGGACTGGGCGGTGTCACCTTGACTGGCGGCACGAATGCCCAATGCTTGGAATAACCGCCACCCTGTAGTACCCAGCGCTCGATTAGCTTCCGCTCCTCCGCCGTGAGTTGTTTCTGGGCATCCTCGGGCGGCATGGGATCGTCTGCGTCGTTAATGCGAGTGATGATTTCGCTCTTGGCCAGGTTGGTGGGATCGATAGCCTTGTAACCGCCCAAATCACTAGTGGCACCCTCAAACGAGTCGAGGCGCAGTGGGTCTTTTTTATTTGAGTCCGGGCCGTGGCAAACAAAACATTTGTTGGAAAGGAGAGGGAGGATTTCCCGGGCGAAATCAACGGTCTTCTCCGCCGCGGAAATGGCCGAGTGCGCAAGCGCGAGTGCGAACGCCGAGGGAATCAAGGTTTGAGTGCGGTTCACGCGGTATAAATAGCCTCGAATGCCCATTTTTACAAGAGCGGCCGTCGTCTAAAATTACTTCAAACCGGCTATTTCGGCCTTGGCCAAATAGATGGAGGTCTTTCCCGAGTGACTGCTGTAGTAACTGATCCAGAGGAGCCCGTTATGCCAAACCAAGCCCGCGTAGCTGGAATCGCCGCCGCTCGGTAGCTTGGCTGACGGGGTGTACTTGGCGGTCTGGAAGTTGACCCAGCCCAGCTCGGTCCACTGCGAACCCCAGTCGCGATGGTTTTCATCCGCATAGCGCCGGACACAGGCAAGGACGCGACCGTCCGGCAACTGAATCATGGACGGGCCGCCCAGCGTGATGTTGAGCCGGCGCCACTCCCAGTCGGTGTAGGGCGGTTCCGCTTGGCCAAGCAGGGCGTAGCCGCCGGTTTTCGATTGCGCATTGTCACGGCGCAGAAGCATATGAGCGCGGCCCTCGGCATCGAAGAGCATCGCGTGTTCGTTGCTGCGATCGCCCGGCGGCCGGAGGTGATCAACATGAAGCGTGTACTGATTGCCGTCGGTCGTGCGGTAAAATCGCGTCGCGTCGCGGTTACCCCACCGGTAGCCAAGCGCATAGCCGGTATTGCCGAGCCACGTGGTTTGCCAGAGCCAGTAGCCCTTGTCGGCAATCTGCGTGGCGGCCGACCAGTCGGTTCCGTTTTTGGAACGATACGTCACGGAGGTGTTGTTGCGAATGTCGGCGCGGTCGTTGTCCACGCGATACTCACAGGAATTGAGCAGCAACTCGCCGCCTGGCGTGACGGACAACTTGGCGTCCCGCAAATCAACTCCCTGATTCTGCAGCAGCGCCACTGATTTCCATGCCTTGCCATCGCTGGAGGCGATCACGCGAATCTTCCCGTAATCGCCACCACCCGCATGGCCGCGACCCTCCCGAAAGGCGCAATACCACCTTCCCTTGAACCGTTGAAGGTCGGTAAACGCGTTGTGCGGGGCTGCATCCCAGATTTTCTGGGCCTCTACAATCTTGATGCCGTGATTTTCGTCAGCGACAAGGTGTCCGGCGAGAAGGAGCATCAGAACGACCGTGCAGTGTCGAAGGTTGTTTTTCATGAAAGTGATGTTCGTGGGCGGGGACTGTTGCAGCGATGATTCATCCGGGCAAGGTCACTTGCCGTCAATCCAACTTCCTGGTGGTCAGGTCGAGTTGTCTCGAAACGAAGACAGTCGGTTCGTCTATGGTGACGCCTGTTTTTTTCGGGAACCAATCGGCAGTCATCTCGGTGTACTTGAGGGCATTGGTGTTGGCAGGCGTCGGGCCGGGCGTGTCCAGTACGAATGCCGCCTTCATCAGCCCGGCATAGGCCTGTTGGTAGTTCATTGGGTTTTTCGCCACGACGAATTTGCAGGCCGCGATGTCCAGCTCGAGCAGGTCAAACTGTTCCGTCATCCAGTCGTAAGTGGCGTTGCTGCTGACGACGATTTGAATCGGGCCAATCTCAACCACGGCGGTTGGCCCCATGTAACCCGAGCGGCCATCCCAGATGCCACCAGCATAGGTGAATGCCCCGTCGCTGAGCCGCGAAACAATGCCGTCCACAAAAACAGGTTCGCCCCACTTGGGATCAAGCCGGTGGCCAAGCTGCAGTCGAATCGCTTGGCCAATGCCCGCTGCGTCCGCCCGTCGCGCCGCCTCGGGATCGACCACGGGAACAATCGCCGATTGGTCGGAGGCTTCCGCGAGCAGCGCCTTGAGCGTGTGTACGCTGTCACCGGTGGCGCCGCCACCGCAGCAGTCGGCCGTCTCGACCAGTAGCACCGGCCCGCCTTCGATTTGCAATCCGCGCCGAACAGCTTCGCTTGGCTCGAGCGTTTTCGGCTGGAGTTCGTGGCGTTTCTCCCAGTACCGCTTGGCCAAGCGCTTGGCCACGGCGACGGCATCCGTTTCGCTTTCGTTGGCGACCACCAAAACGCCGCCGCCCATGTCCGGCAGGTTCAAATAGGGATGCACCAAAATGGGGCTGATCGAGTAAAGCGTCCCGCTGCCCTCAAGGCGCTTGGCCTCTTGCATGACATTGGCAAACGGCCCCGGCGGCTGCGTCTGGCCGTGAATGGCGCTGGTGATGACCGGCACCTTGGCCATGGCCATGACCGGCTTCAGTCGGGCGGCCAAAATATCAACGATCGCTTGGGCGCCGCGCTCGCCGGTCTCGAAGGCATCGACGTGCGGATAGGTTTCCCACGCCAGCAATGCATCGGTGTTGACCAACAACTCGGGCGTGATGTGCGCGTGCAGGTCGAGTGTGCCGACGATCGGCACCGTGTCGCCCACCCGTTCGCGAACCACACGCGCCAAGTCGCCCTCCATGTCGGGCGCGTTGACTGCCGTCCCGGCGCCATGCAGGCAAAGGAGAATGCCATCGAGTTCGCCCGCGTTGTCGAGCCATTCCAGTAGCTCGTTTTTCAGAGCGTCGTAAACCTCCGCCCGGACGGCTCCGCTGGGACTGGCGCTGGCGTACAACAGCGGAACCGGCTCACAGTCGTTCGCCCGGAGCACGGACGTCATGCCGCCGAGCACGCCGGTGTTCCGGGCAAGCAGTTCGCCGCTGCAAAGGTACTCCGATCGCTCGAACGCCGCACGATCCGCGAGTTGCTCCGTGAAGTGGTTGCTCTCGATGAAAATGCCGCCTACGCCAATCCGGGCTGACATCAGTCCTTCGCCGGTTGCGGTGGGTTAGTCCCGCCAGTAGGTGGACTCGGGGCCGACCGAGTAACGGACATTCATATGCGGTGTCTCGATGGCGATCTGTCCACGGTGCAGCGACTCGACACCGGCCAGCGTCATGCCCGAGGTCAGTAGCGTGCGCTCGGCCGGGTAGGGCACTTTGCCGGTGATCACCGCATCTTCGATGTGGCGGCAGAGCGGGTGAAAAAAGTCCGCCGTGGTCGAGCCGTGGCCCGGCATTGGCAGATACATTTGCGTGGAGACGATCTCGCCGGTGTCGGCCCGAATCCCGGCGTAGTTGAAGTCGCGGATGCCGGTCAGGAGCATCGTTGTGCGAAAGCCGTCCAAGTGGTCGATGAAATAGGCGGTCGAGTTCGGAAACGTTTTCCGTGCCCAGTCGAACGTGATCTTGCCGGTGTAATAGCCGCCCTCGACCGGCAGGTTGTGACTCCTGGTATACGCCGAGACAATGAGCCGCCGCGTGTCGGCATACTTCGGCTTGGCCAAGTGCGCCCACATTTTCTCGCCGCGCAGGGCAAGCACCTGCCGGATGCCCACCTCGCCGCCGCGCCGCCGCTCGGACATGCACTGCGCCGTCTCCAGCGCGTGAATGTCGTAACTATCCACTCCGCCGTAGGCCACGCAGACACTCTCCTTCAACGGCACGTTGTGCGGCATGTCGATCGATGGTATGCGTCGGGTGACCGGCAGCGATGAGCCGGCAAAGAACGGGAAATTGAGCCGTTTGGCGTCGTCGACCATCTCCCTGCAGTGAGCCCAGGTTGTGGAAAGGTGCTTGTCGTTGAACACCGGCACGCCGCGGCCGCTCTTCTCAAAAACCTTCACACATCTCTTGAACCACTCATAACGTGGATATAGTTTCTGGCCCTTCTCATTGTTCGGATAATTCCCGTGTTCGGCGATGATCACCACGCCATCGACCGCGAGCTTTCCTGTGCCCAGCGTCAGCGCCTGCTCGATGCTGGGGTAGAGTTTCAACCCGTACCGCTTTACACGGTCACGCCCAAGGTCGCCACTCTCAGGAAACTGATCGATATAGACCGAGGCAATATCGGTCCGAGGCTCCTGCCATGCACCCCGCCAGCCGTAGCCCAGAGCCAGCCGGTCGAGAAAATGCTGCGCGTGCGAGTGCTGACGCACCTCCGTGCCGAGAAAAGCGATCCGCTTGCGCTTGGCTCCTCCTTGGCCAAGTACAGCCCCCGGAACCGCTGCCGTGACTCCAGCCAGCAGGCCGCAGTTCCCCAAAAAAGAACGTCGAGTCGTCTTCATTTTGTTTGGTAATTCTAAGTCGCGCAAACCTACCCAACCCGCCCTAACTTGGAAAGGAGCATCTTTCCGGTCAGCCTGTTTGGCTAAGTTTGGCAAATGATTCGCCCGTCGGCCAAGCAAGCAAAGTCCGGCATTGATTGGGAGTCCAATAAACCAGCTGAAAGCTCATCCTGTTGTTGGAGTTTTATAGTCAGCCTGAAAAATTTTATTCATATTCACTGTTAGTTTTTGGTCACACCATCAGGCCTTTTGATCGAGTTACCCAAACTGGTCCAGAGCTTTCGTTAGTCTGGACGGGTTGATTATTTGCTCAATGTCGTAGAGTAAGTCAATGCTGGGACGTTGGGAGGGCGTAGCCCGACCGAAGGCCCTGCATTGACTCTTTGCCTCTTCTCCAACTTCATCCTGTGCATACTCATTTGGCGTTATGTACCCTAGGGACCGATGGGGCCGTACATGGTTGTACTTCCATCTCCGGTCCTCAATCACTACTCGCGCCTCTGTCAGGGTCCATAACTCTTCTCGATTCAGGCACTCCTCCCTTAGCCTCGCATTGAAACTCTCGATGTATCCATTCTGCCATGGACATCCCGCTTCAATATAGAGCGTCTTGATCTCATTCTCTGCCAGCCATTCTCGAAGACCCCTCTCGATAAACTCAGAACCGTTGTCGCTTCGGATGTGTTTCGGGGAT
>MPMF02171800.1_pt1 | contig 31808 bp, 30 predicted proteins | sample 1617271 | NCBI WGS metagenome assembly MPMF02 (sample SAMN05944812, study PRJNA350692) | marine metagenome | biome: marine; feature: ODZ; material: water; isolation source: 120 m water sample prefiltered with 30 um filter, filtered on to 0.2 um... | place: Pacific Ocean | collected 2012-04-09... | reverse complement strand
CGTCGAGGGACCGGAGGTCAACGAGGCGCCTCCCACGGCCTGCATTTGGTCTTCTCAACAGGGACGACCGGATAAGGCGTTTGCTGATGAGAGTTTGGAGGTAGCGTTCTGAAAGCCCGCTATGCTCAGCCGCACCTTTGAGTGTGGCCCATCTTGGTTCTTGTCGTTTATCCAATTTACAGTTTCTGAAAAAGGCATTGCCCCTACATCAACTGTGACCTGCTTCCAGTTTTTGGCCCACGCGGAGTGAGAGGATCTGAGCAGTTCTACCATCGATGATCGGGTTGGCAAGAGTTCGAGGTGGGTTTTCCGACTCGGATGGCGCGAGGTTCCCGAAGGGGAGGCGAGGACAGCACTTTATTTGGGGCTCCCCCGATTAGCGTTGGCACGCGTCAGGCTCCATCCTGGCCTTTACGGCCTGGGGTTCGGGGGAGCGGGACCCATGTCAAGTGATCCCGCCGCCTCCCCGAGGACAACCGGGACAATATCTATGCCGCCTTGCCTACCTTCGGTCTGCTTGGTTTCGACTGTGCTGAGGCGAACTCGTGGGGCGTCTGCATGCCGAGACTGCGGTGTGGTCTGATCCGGTTGAACTTCTGGCGCCAGTCTGCGATCACTACTCGGCTTTCGCTCAGCGTGTAGAACATCTCCCGCCCGAGGCATTCCCGGCGGAACTTGTCGTGGAAGCTTTGATGCTCTCCTCCGGTCGCACTCCTTCGGAGCACGTCGCCTTCGGCTCCTGTCTATCTCGCTCCGCTCGGTTCCACGTAACCATTCTGCCAGGGGCTGCCCGGATCGATGTAGAGGGTTTTGATTCCCTCGTTCTCCAACCAGTCCCTCATGAGATTGGCGACAAATTCCGGTCCGTTGTCCGATCTGATGTAGCGCGGTGCTCCGTGCTGGCTGATGAGTTGCTTCATCACCTCGCACACCTTCTTCGCGCCAATGTGGCGATCGACATGCAGTTCATGGGTTTCGCGGGTGTATTCATCCACCACGCTCAACACTCGAAAAGCCCCGCCTTTCACCGTCCAATCATGGATGAAGTCCCAGCTCCAGACATGTCCCCGGTAGGAAGCCTTCTGGGGATGGCGCCCGGTGGATTGGCCCGCACGGCGTTTCTTCTTTTTCGGTGGAGGCACCGTCAAGCCCTCCTCGCGGCGCACCTCACGCACTCGAGCATTACTCACCCGGCGTCTTTCCCTGCGAACCAGCCGGCCGATCTTGTCCGCTCCGAGCTCAGGATGCTCCCGGCTGAGATCGACGATGCTCTGCTCCACCAATTGCTTTTGCAGACTGGGAAACTTCGCGCGGTAACGATACGTCGAACGGTTCAGTCTCAAGAACCGGCAAACCTGGCGCTGGCTGCAGCCTCCACGCGCCACAGCCTGACGTCCCAGCTCCCGACGATGCGCCGCGCTTACAGCTTTTTTTCGATCGTCTCCTGCAGGACCTTGATGCCCAACATCGCCTCCGCATACATCTTCTTGAGTTCCGTATTCTCCTTCTCCAAGGCTTTCAGACGTTTGGCATCCGCCTCATCCATCTGGCCATACTTCTTGCGCCACCGGTGAAGGGTCGCGACTGAAATCTGCTTCTGCTGAGCGAAGCGCTCCTGGCTTATTCCGCTGCCGTCGCATTCACGGAGCAATCGGATGATCTCTTCTGGTTTGTGTCTCTTTTGTTTCATTGTTCGAGGACTTGGCTATCCAAATCCTCTCACTCCTCATGGACCAGTCCTATTGGCGGCGGTCAATATGCTTCTTGATCATTCGTGTCATTAAATAGCGTCTTAAGCACAAAGGGAACGGTGGCATTGTGGCTGGAATATAATATTTACAACCCAATCCATCCAAGAAATAGATATTTTTTCTCTTATTATGAATAAAAACATTTCTCATCAAATCAGGACAAAACGGGATATCATACCGAATCATTAAACGCAGTATTCGAATTATCTCACCGAACATGGTCCGCGAAATGGGGCAGCCACTCCTAAAAATATCCACATGGGGATCCACTTTTTGAAACACATACCCCTCCCCCAGATTTGTTTGAACGATACCGTAGAAGACTGGAAAATAATGCTTTAGCTCATTGAGCTGAGCGATTTGGCGCAAGGCTTTCACCTCACGCCTAATTCGAACGACATACCGTCGAGATTGATGACAGGATAGCGTTGATTTAACGATCTTGATGACTCGTTCCGTATCATTAGGGTGATGATAACACTTCTTAAAACAGCCTTCGCCAATGAGATACTGATCATTTAAATGCAGCAATGATTACTCCTTACTCTTTATTTAACCATAAAATACGTCATCAAAATATATTTGTCTGCTAGGAATTTCCCTTTGTCAGCCGGGATTGATGGCGGCCCGGGAGGTGGGGGGCGGAGGGGGTTGAAATACCGTCTTGAATCCTCACTGCGGGAAGTTTGGCCGGGCGTGATGGGCGGGGTCAAGGCGGAAGAAGGGGAATGGAAAATTCCGGGCCGCCACCAAGTAGAGCGTCAGGATCGAAAGACCAGCAAGGAGGGGCGTGATCGAGCCCGGGGAGCGGCCTTCGTCACCGGGGATGACAGGAAACAGCACCCTCTTTGAATCTCCCGCCATGCTACTCGAACTTCTGCCGTTGCCGGAGTTCGCGGTAGAGCGCACAGCTTTTCTCCAGCTCTTCATTCGTCCCATCGCCAACCACCATGCCCCGTTCAAAAACCAGGATGCGGTTCACAACGCTAAGCGTGCTGAAACGATGCGCGATGATGAAGACCGTCTTGTCCCTCGTCAGTTCCAGCAGGGCCTGTTGCACAAGTGCCTCATTATCAGAATCCAGAGCCGAGGCAGCCTCGTCCAGCACCAGGATGGGCGCCTTGCGCAGGAAGGCCCGGGCCAGGGCCAGACGCTGCCGCTGCCCCCCTGAGAGCCGCGTCCCCTTCTCACCCATGGTGGTCTCATAGCCATTTTCCATCCCGGTGACGAAGTCGTGTGCCCGTGCCTGTCGGGCAGCCTCGAAGACTTCCTCGTCACTGGCATCAGGCCGACCGATGAGAATATTCTCCCTGGCGGTAGAATTGAAGAGAAGAGGCTCCTGCGGCACGAAGGAAATCGCATCATGCAGATCCTTCTGCCTCATGCCCCGGAGATCGTGTCCATCAAGCAAAACAGCCCCTTTGGCTGGATCATAGAACCGCAGGATCAGGTTGATGAAAGTTGTCTTGCCGGCTCCGCTCGGCCCCACGATCCCAACCACTTCTCCCGGATCGATCTTCACGCTCACCTCCCTGAGCACAGTTTCCTCCTCATACGCGAAGGAGACTCCCTTGAAAGTAATCTCTCCGCGCACCTCGCCCAGTTCGATCGGGGACTCGGGATCGATTACCTCAGGCTCCTGATGAGAGATGTCTTCCAATCGGTCGAGGGAAGCCTCCATGCTCTTGAGGTGGGCCGCAATCTTGCCCAACCGTTTCACGGGTTCGTAGCAGAAGTAAAGAGCCCCCAGGAGAGGAACCAATTCCTGGATTCCGACCCCGTTGCGCCCCGAATACACAATGACACCCGCGATACCGATGACTGCGACAAACTCCACCAGGGGAGCGACTGCGCGCTCGTACTTGAGAACCTTGAGCTGCCATTTCATCAGCTCCCGTACGCGTCGCCTCATCCCGGCCACCTGGTCATCCTGCAGATTGAAGGCGCGGATCTCCCGTGATGCCTGCACACTATCGGTCACGTAGGCCGAAACATCCCCCACCTGGGCCTGCAGTTTCTTCGCACGTTGTTTCAACTTCCTGGCCAGCCAGCGGATGGGAAAAACGCAGGCAGGCACACTCATCAGAAAGGCCAGGATAAAGACAAACTCGCTGTTTTCGATGGAGAGATAGACGATGACACCCGCCGCCCCGATCAGGGTGAACGGTTGCTTGATGATATCGTTGGTGACATTGATGATGCCGGCACGAAGGATCTCGGTATCCGTGATGAGACGGCTCACCGTATCCCCGCTGCGACGTCGCTGAAAAAACGATAACGAGAGTTTCTGAAGGTGAGAAAAGGCGTCCGTCCGCAGTGCCTCCAGGACACGTTGCCCACAGTAGGCCATCCCATACATGTTCGCGAACTGAGACACGCTTCGGAGCCCCATCCCCGCGATCAGAACAGCGGCGATTACAAGGAGATCACCCAGCGGAACCGGCTGTTCCCCTTCTACCCAGATTCTGGGGAGCACCTCCTTGATAATGACCGGAATGCCCGCCCCACTGGCCAGTCCGTAAATCAACCCGGCAAGAAGCGCGCCGACAAACTGCCAGCGCACCGGTCGGAGGTAGCGTGTGTAGGGCCGAAGGCGCTTGAGCACGTGTCGGTAGTGTCAGGGTTCCCGGAGCAATTCGCAAGCTTTTGGAGTGCCGTAATCCTTACCGCAACTCATAGCCCAGTACACTGAGCCCATACATTACCGCGGTCTCCACCCGCAAGGTAAGGGAGCCGAAGCTCACCAGCTGGAATCCGCCTGCCACCGCTGACTCGGTCTCAGCGGCAGAAAAATCGCCCTCGGGACCTATCAGCAGATCCACCCCTTCCAGTCCCGCGGGCAATCCCCCGAGGACCTCCTTCAGGGAAACCGCATCCTCACGGAGGGAGGCCAGCAACCCGGCACGACCACCCCGCTCTCCCAGCACTTCCTCCAGTGAGGCAACCGCCCGCACCTCCGGCACAAAGTTCCGCCCGCATTGCTTGCAGGCCTCCAGCGCGACCCGTTGCCATTTCTCCCGCTTGCCGGCTCCGTTTCCGTCTTCCAGGCGCACCACGGTATGCTCGGTAACCAGCGGTTGGATTTGATCCACCCCCAGCTCAACGGCCTTCTGCACCACAAGATCCATCATCTTCCCCTTCGGAATGGCAACCACCAGTCCAATCCCGGGACTCACCCGCCTCTCTCTCCCTTCTTCCCCCACCATCACCGCCACCAGATCGTCACTCTCTTCCGCAATCACTCCCCTCCCCCAGCGTCCCGCCCCGTCGAAGATCTCCACCCTGTCACCCGTCCGCTTGCGCATCACGCGCAGGCAGTGGTGACTCTCCTCACGTCCCAGCACGACCCGGGCTTCATCCCAGCCTTCTGCACTCACGAAAAATCTGTCCATCTTCGCAGCCTGCAGATCAATGCACCATTGGCCCTGCGCTCCTACAGGTTGAAAAACCGCTTCGCTTTTTCAAGAAAGCTCTCATGCATCGGAGAGTTCTCCTCTCCGATCGACTCGGTGAAGACCTCCAGTTTCTCCTTCTGCTCACTACTCAACCGGGTGGGCACCTCCACGCGAACCTCCACGTGCAGGTCGCCCTTGCGTCCACTGCTGATATCCCGGATGCCACGATTTCGCAGACGAAAGATCGTCCCGCTCTGCGTTCCCGCGGGAATCTTGATGGAAGCCGCCCCTTCCAGAGTGGGAACCCCCAGCTCACCCCCGAGGGCCGCCGTTCCGAAAGAGACAGGCACTTCACAGAAGAGATCCTCTCCGCGCCGTTCAAAGACATCATGCCGCTTCACGTGCAGAACAATGTGCAGATCGCCGGACGGTCCGCCCCGCACACCCGCATCGCCGTTGCCGCTCGAACGCAACCGGATACCATGATCGACCCCGGCCGGGATCTCAACCTGGGTACGATCCATCTTCTCGACCCGGCCCTGCCCACGGCAGTCGGGACACGGATCGGAAATCTCCTGCCCGGAACCATCACAGCCGGGACATGCCACCTGCTTGCGGAAGATGCCTCCGAATCCCTCCATCCTCTGTTCCACGATCCCGTGGCCGTGACAGGTGGCACACGTCTTCGCTCCGCCCCCGCTCTTTGAACCGGATGCGTCGCAGGTCCCGCACGCCACGTACTTCTCCAACTCAAGACCCTTGGAGACCCCGCTGGCGGTCTCTTCCAACGTGACCTCAAGATTATAGCGCAGATCACTGCCACGCTTGCGACCGTCCCGGGCACGTGGGGATCCTCCTCCAAAAAAATCGCCGAAGGCTCCGCCAAAGACCTGCGAGAAGATGTCCATCGGATCGTGAAATCCACCTGCTCCGAATCCACCACCGCCACCTCCCGCCTTGAAGGCCGCATGCCCATAGCGGTCATAGGCCGCCCGCTTCTCCTCATCACTGAGCACTTCGTAAGCCTCCCCCAGTTCCTTGAACCTCTCCTCCGCGCCGGGATCATCCGGGTTCTGGTCCGGATGAAATTTCATCGCGAGCTTGCGATAGGACTTCTTGATCTCCGCTGCGCTGGAGTTCTTCGAAACGCCCAGCACCTCGTAGTAGTCGCCAGTGGATTCCATCTACTTGTTCTCCTCTTCTTCCGCTGGTGCCGGCACCTCGTCCGATTCCGGCGCTCTGGCCACCACCACGTTTGCGGGGCGCAGCAGCCGCTCACTCATCCGGTAGCCACCGCGGATGACCCGCAGGATCCTGCCCTCCTCCGAGTCCGTGCACTCCTCCTGCGAAACCGCTTCGTGCAGGGAAGGATCGAATATCTCTCCCTCCGCCTGGATTTCCTCAACCCCCTGGCTCGACAGGAATTCGTCGAGCTGCTTCTTCACCATTTCCATGCCACGATAAATCATCGACTCCGAATCAGCCGCCGCGGCCTGCAGCCCCATCTGGAAGTTGTCGAGCACGGGAAGGAGTTCTTCCAGGAGTGCCTGGTTGGCATAGCACCGTGCCTCACGCTTCTCGCGCTCCATCCTCTTGCGGAAGTTTTCCAGGTCGGCCGCAGCACGCATGGCACGCTCCCGCCACTCCACAATCTGCTCTTCCGCCGTGGGCTCTGCCTGTAGCTCCTCCTCACCAGCGGAACTCTCCTCCACATGGAGCTCTTCTCCTGCCTCATCCTGCCCTGCTACTTCAGCCTCCACAGAATCCTCGACCGGAACCTGCTCTTCGGTTTCCGCCTCACCGGATATCTCGTGCTGCATGGGGAGACCAATACCCGTCCCCACTCTGTGGTCAACCCTGAGCATTCACTTCTCCGATGGTCCTTCGACCCTATTCACCCACGGCCCGCTTCTCCAGGACATCGATTACGGCAGAAAACTTCCCGGCATTCTCGTCGCTGGCCTCACACAGTTTCCGGTGCGCTTCAAGGATATGCGCAGCGTCCAGGTTGCCCGGAGCTTCCGCTGAAAGCGACTCCAGGGTCCCGCGCACATCGTCGACATGGCCACACCACTCGCTGTCCGCCGGATCGATCTCCAGCAACCCCTCCAAGCCGAGATCCTGCAACGACTGACGGTTACGTTCGCACACACCATTCAATTGCAGTCGCCCCCCCTCGGTCCTGGATAACCGCATGGCCAATCCGGCCAGGGTGCCCATGAAGGTCGAATCCATTGCCGGACAGTCGCCCAGATCTATCACGAACTGCGTTTCCCCGCTTTCCAGACTGCGCTCAATGAAACCCTTCAGCGGCGGGCTGGTTGAAAACGAACCTTTCCCCTTGATGCGAATCCATACAAATCCGTCAGTTGTTCCGACATCAAGGGCGTCGTAGTCCATCAAGGGTAACTAGCAGAGGGGGTTCAGCACCACAATTTACGACAGGATCAACAATCCGTCAATCACGCAAGGAGGTCACTCCCATAAATACGATTGCCTGGTCTCTACCAACCGGTCATCACGATAGTAGCTGAGGTGCCACGAGAGAACCCGCCCACCCTCCAGGTAAGCTGGCCCGGTGACACGCAATTCGGTCTTGCCTTTGCTCCCGGCCGGAGCCGAGACCTCAAGACGCCGGATCTCACTGCCGGCCCCAGCCTGCCGGTAACGAAAGACCAGCCGCACCGGTTTCTCCTCCTGCCCCTCCGGCCCGTGCCACTCGATCGTATAATAGTGGCCCAGCCGGTTCCGGCGCTCTTCCGCGGTAACCGCCCCGTGGAAGCGATTCAATTGCTCCGCCCGGGGGGCGCCCATTCCTTTTGCCACCGTCGGCGAGCGGAGATGGTATTGCCGGATCTCCAGAGAACTCCGGGGGCCTGAACACGAGATCAACCCAAGGACCGCAAAAATCGCCAGCCAGCGCACCTGCCCAGAACAACATGGCTATCCCCCCCTCAGCAAGAACACGTTTCAGCCCGAAACCCAAAAAACAGATTCACCCCGGCGCCTGCACTGTCATACTGACACCATGACGCTGGAAGTCCGCAAACGGCTTAACGCCTTCATCAGAATGAAGGGGCTCCGGCACACTCCGCAACGCAATGCCATCGTGGAGGCCATTTTTGCCAGCGATGAGCACTTCACCCCGGACGAGCTCTGGGAGAAGTTGCGGGGCACGGACACCCGGACATCCCGGGCCACCCTTTACCGCACCCTCTCCCTTCTGTCGGAGGCCGGACTTCTCCAGGAGATCGATCTGGGCGACGGCCAGACGACCTACGACCCCAACTTCCTTGAAAAACCCGCCCACAATCACCTCGTTTGTGTCGATTGCGGCAAGATCCTCGAATTCGAGGACGACCACCTTGAGGTTCTCAATGAGTGCATCACCCGACGGCTCGGATTCCACTCCATCAAACAGACCCTGCGCATCGAAGCCTGTTGCGAGGAGCTTCGGACGGAGGGACGTTGCCCCAACCTGATCCAGGCCCGCCTGAAGAGGCAGCGCCTCCCGGGGAAGAAACGCTGAAGATGACCGGAAACCGCAAATTGGTTCAGCTTTCTAACCAATATTCCGTGCCTTGCAGGGGGGACGCGTCATTCATCCTCGGAAAAATCCAGGCGTGAGCCATCCCCCGGATCAACATCCCCTTCGCGGCCACCGGTATCAACTCTCCACCGGGGTTGTTCTCTTCCTGGAAAACAGCCCTCCTGCTTTTCCTCCTCCATATTTTGACGCCGCCCCTTCCTCCTGTTAGCGGATGGCGGAACAATCATGAATTCCAGCCACGGCGCACCCTCCTTCCAGTTGAAATCCGACCGTGTCGAACTCTCCGTCACGCAAAGCGCCGGCATGCTGGCTCCGGTCATCTTCCGTTCCGGGGACTCGGAGTTCTCTCCTTACGCGCTCGCACCCTGGAAACCGGACGAACTCGAGGAAAGCCTTCCCAACCTGCTCAAGTATCTGAGGGGGGACTTCTTCTGCCTTCCCTTCGGTCCCCAGGACAATGGTGATCCTCACGGTGACACCGCCAACGCGGAATGGTCCCTGACAGGACAGGAAGAGAACCTTCTTCACCTGGCTCTTGAACCGGGTGACGTGGGGGGACGGATCGAAAAGATCCTCCGGTTGAAGTCCGGACATGCCGCCGTCTACTGTGAACACCGCATCTCGGGAGTCGAGGGGCGCTTCAGTTACGGAACCCATCCCATCCTCGATTTCTCCGGGCTGGCAGAAGGCCAGGGCCGGGTCACGACCTCTCCCTTCCGGTGGGCATCGGTCAATCCGGGACTCTTTTCCGATCCCGCCAACCAGGAATACCAGGCCCTTGTTCCGGGCGCGGAGTTTACCGACCTGCGAGAAGTGCCCCTTGCAGCGGAACCTCCTTCCGCCCCGGACCAGATCTCTGCCGCGGGAACCACCGATCTCACCCGCTACCCGGCGCGCCAGGGATTCGAGGATCTCGTCATGCTCGTCAACGAAGAGGCGAGCAAGGAGCAACCATTTGCCTGGACCGCTGCCGTCCTCGACGGCTGCGTCTGGTTTTCGCTCAAGAATCCGGCCGACTTTCCCGCTACCCTGTTCTGGATTTCCAATGGCGGGCGGCGGGGGGCTCCCTGGGATGGCCAACACCTCGGACGACTCGGCCTGGAGGAGGTGTGCTCACACTTTGCCGACAACGTGACCAGCTCCCGGGAGGACCGGCTGGACGGGGAGAACATTCCCACCACCCGGTCCTTTTCAAGGGACGAGGTGGTCTCCCTGCGGATCGTGCAGGCCGTCACCGCCATTCCCGCCGATTTTGGCGCAGTGTCCTCCATCGTGCCTGACGGGCCTGAGAGCGTCACCATCACTTCGGACACCGGGGCCGCCGTGGAGGCGGCGGTGGACTGGAGCTTCGCAGCCTGGGCGACATAAGCACCGACCAGTTCAGATTCAAACACATGCTGATCTCCCGGCCAGAAATCTCCTTCCGCCTGGCTCCTCATTCCCGAGGGGAACCTTACCGTCGGCCCCAATCCCACGGCCTGCAAGCCGCGGAAGAAAACCGCCTCCAATCGAAAAATCGTGCATCCAGCACCACCCTCCCCTTCACTCTCTGCCGCGGCGCAGGCCGCCCGCGTCGATAATCCGGATTCACTCTCCCCTTTTCCCTCATCACTCACTCCCTTGATATCATGAGTCATCCCCGCACGACCGAAGACCTCACTACTGCCGCCGGTAACGTTCGCAGCCTCGTGGACGGTCACCTTGAAGACACCGGGGGTCTCCTCCGTCTCGCCCCGACCTGGGTGCCCCGCTCCTTCCTCCAGCCCGGCCTGCGGATCAAGCTCCACCCCGACGACACCTATGCCTACGGCCTGAGCCGCGGGGGAATTGACGAACGCTGGTTCGCCTCCACAACCGAGTGCGCCAACGAAGGCCGCGTAGCAGACGAAGGGCTTTCCTACGTGGTGGTGGGCAGGGAGCGCTTCACCCTGCGCGATGCAGTGGCCGAATGCGGTGCCGACCTCATCGGTTCCACCATCTGGGACAAGTACAGCAAGTGGCCGGTCTATTCCAAGTTCTTCGACAACATGGGCCCGATTCCCCACCACATGCACCAGAATGCAGAGCAGGCCGCCCTGGTGGGACAGGAGGGCAAACCCGAGAGCTACTACTTCCCTCCCCAGCACAACAACGTAGGCAACAACTTCCCCTACACCTTCATGGGATTTGAACCCGGCACCACCCGGCAGCAGGTCCACGACTGCATCGCCAACTGGCACAAGGGCGATAACAAGATCCTCGAACTCTCCAAGGCCTACAAGCTGCAACCCGGAACTGGCTGGCTCATCGACCCCTGTGTCCTGCACGCACCGGGCTCCCTCTGCACCTACGAACCGCAATGGGGCTCCGACGTCTTCGGCATGTACCAGAACCTGGTGGAGGGCCGGGAAGTTCCCTGGTCCCTCCTCGTCAAGGACATGCCCGAGGACAAACATGAAGACATCGACTTCATCATCGACCAGCTCGACTGGGAAAAGAACCTCGATCCAAACTTCAAGGACAACCACTACCTTGAACCCGTCACTTCCGGGCAGGGGGACGGCTACCACGACAAATGGATCGTTTACGGAAAGATTGACGGTGAACAACTCTTCACTGCCAAGGAACTCACGGTGGAACCCGGTCAGAAGTGCACCGTCAGGGATGGCGGAGCCTACGGCCTGATCGTGGTGCAGGGTGAGGGCAACGCCAACAAGCTGCGCCTGAACTGCCCCAAACTTCTCCGCTTCAACGAACTTTCCCAGGACGAGTTTTTCGCCACGGAAGGGGCCGCCCGGGACGGGGTGACCTTTGAGAACACTTCCGACACCGAACCTCTCGTCTGCCTCCGCTACTTCGGCCCCGAAGCCCAGCCCGACGCCCCCGAAATGGGCGCGCACAAGGCCGGGTGAACAGGACGCCGCTCCCCTGAACAGAGGCCCCGTGAGGAACCGCCGGACTCCCCTGCCCTTCGTGATCACGAACCCTGACGTGCGGAAATGAACGGAGAGCCATCCGTCCAGCAACTCCGCAGGACCAAGCGGCGCTGGCTCCTCATTCTCTGGTGCTGCGCCCTCCTTCTCGCCCTCTCCATCATCCTGGGCATGGGATCCGCCCTCAGCCGCCTCGGGCAGACCATTCAAATGACCGACGACCCCTTCCTCTCCGAAGCCGCCCACGAGGAGATGATCCAGAGCACCCTGCTCGCCGGAAAGCGGGGTCTGGTCTTCGGAGTCCTGGCCTTCTCCGGCTATCTCGGCGCCGTGCTCATGCACCACCGGGCCAGGCAGCAACTCCGGCGCGCCCGCGAGGAGGATCGCCCCCTCGCCATCCCTGAGGAAGAAGATCACACCTAGTGGTTTTCACTGGAACCCGGGAGAAACTTTTTCCCTTCCCCGTCCCGCCCTTCACCCTCTAGGTTCCCTCCCGGCAGTAGTGGAACGCACCGCTCGATCGCTGCTCTACTTAACATCACACATCTCTTAATCATGCCCAGCAAACCAGCATTGCACAACGCCATGTGGCCCGGACTCGTCGGCAAGGGCGACGAGGAAGGCCAGGAACCACCCATCTCGCTCGAGCGCATGCTTGAACTGACCGCCGCCGCCGAAGTCGATGGCCAGAAGTTTGACGGGATCGATTACTTCCTCTTCCTGCCTCACACCGATCCCGAGGCCAGTGACGACGAACTCAAGGGCATCGCCGACCTGATCCAGGGCAAAGGCTTCGACATCGGCTCCCTCGTCGCACCCGTATGGCCCGGCACCGTCGGCGACTCCGCCATGGGCTCCGACGAGCAACAAGCCAAGTTCCTCGACGCCGTCAAGATGGCCTGCCGCATCGCCAAGGTCTTCAATGAACACGGCGCGCGGAAGTACGGCGTCATTCGTATCGACTCCGCAGAGTTCGGCGTCGCCAAGTTCCTCGAAGACCCCGCCACCAACCTCAAGCGCATCGCCGCTACCTTCAAGGAAGCCGCCAGGATCGCTGCCGACCACGGCGAACGCCTGGCCGCCGAAGGTGAAGTCTGCTGGGCCGGTCTCCATTCCTGGAAGGCTGCCGTCGCCCTCATGGAGGAAGTTGGCATGCCGGAATCCCTCGGATTCCAGGCCGACCTCGCCCACACCTACACCTTCATGCTCGGCTACAATGCCCCTGAGGACGGCCTTCTGCAGAAGGACCACAGCGAGGAGGAGTTCTGGGCCGCCTACGAAAAGGTCACCACCGCCCTCCGCCCCTGGACCATCGACTTCCACGTGGCCCAGAACGACGGCGAAGTGCACGGCGCCGGCAGCCATGACAAGACCGGCAAACACTGCCCCGCTGACGACCCCAACGGCAAACTCGATATCGCCAGATGCGCCGGTTACTGGCTTGAGGGGGCCCGGGACCGCGGGATCCAGCACATCTGCTGGGATGGATGCATGTTCCCGAACGAAACCCTTGAAAAGCCCGAAACCTGGAATGCCATCCTCAAGGCCATGATCGACGTTCGTGACGCCCACGGCTGGGATTAAGTCCGTCCGCAATCCGGAACACCTAACAGAAACTCGAGCATGAGCGAAAAGAAACCACTGAATATCGGCCTTGTCGGATACGGCTTCATGGGCCGCACCCACAGCAACGGATACAAGCGCGTCAACGACTTCTTCCCCGACGTGGAACACCGCCCGGTCCTCAAGGCCATCTGCGCCCGCAACGAGGAGCGTGCCAATGCCTTCGCCGGTCAATGGGGCTTCGAATCCGTGGAGACCGACTGGCAGGCCCTGGTGGCCCGCGACGACATCGATGCGATCGATATCTGCACTCCCAACGACACCCACGCCTCCATTGCCATCGCGGCCGCGGAAGCCGGCAAGATGGTCCTCTGCGAAAAACCCCTCGCCCGCACTGCGGAAGAGAGCGAGCCCATGGTGGAGGCCGTGGAGAAGGCCGGCGTGCCCAACACGGTCTGGTACAACTACCGCCGCGTCCCGGCGGTCACCCTCGCCAAGCAGATCGTGGACTCCGGAAAACTGGGAAAGATCTTCCACTACCGCGCCAACTTCCTGCAGGACTGGACCATCAGTGAAGAACTCCCCCAGGGGGGAGAAGGTCTCTGGCGCCTTGACGCCGCCGCCGCCGGATCCGGTGTGACCGGTGACCTGCTGGCCCACTGCATCGACACCGCCATCTGGCTCAATGGCAGCATCAGTGACGTCTCTGCGGTAACCGAGACCTTCATCAAGGAACGCGTGCACACCGCTACCGGGGAAAAGCAGGCCGTTACCATTGACGACGCCTGCCTCTTCCACTGCCACTTCGCCAACGGGTCCCTCGGTCTCTTTGAATCCACCCGCTACGCCCGCGGTCACAAGGCCCTCTACACCTTGGAGATCAACGGTGAGAACGCCTCCATCCGCTGGGATCTCCACGATCTCAACCGCCTGGAGTACTTCGACCACTCCGACGAGAGTCAGGTCCGCGGCTGGCGCAGCATCCACGTCAGCGACGGGGACCACCCCTACCTCGATAAGTGGTGGGTTCCCGGCCTCTGCATCGGCTATGAGCACACCTTCGTCCACCAGGTGGCCGACTTCCTGGCCTCCCTCAGCAGCGACGAGCCCTGCCACCCGACCTTCCGGGACGCCCTCGAGACCGCCAAGGTCTGCGATGCCGTCCTGGCTTCCGCCGCGGACCGGAGCTGGAAGGACGTGTAGTCCTAATCTTCCCCATGGATCCTGGAAGCCTTTCCTGTCCCGGCAGGAAAGGCTTCCTGTTTCAGGAACCACCCCGCCCCGGTTGCCGGACGCCCACCCCCCGGGATGCTCCCGGGACGGGAAAAAGGCTTGGACTCCCCCGGTGAAAGGTGTCACACCACGCCCCCAACCACCATCAGACAGGCCATGCTCCAGGAAGGTATTCTCAATCCCCATGTTCTCGATCTCATCGCCCGCATCCGCCACACCAACACCCTGGTCATCTGCGACTGGGCCTTCCCCTACTGGAGCGAAATCGAGACCGTGGACCTCGCCCTCACCCGCGGCATTCCCAACGTCCTCGATGTCCTCAAGCTTCTCCAGCCCAACTTCAAGGTCGGCCACATCCGGCAGGCCGAGGAATTCCTCAACACCAATCCGTCGGAGACCATCGCAGCATTCGACGAGTGCTTCGCCACCTTTTCCGATGCCCAGATCACCCGCGAACCGCACCTTGAGTTCAAGACCCGCGTCCCCAAAGCCATCGGTCTCATCCGCACCGGCGATCCCACCGCATATGGGAACGTCATCGTGGAATCGGTGTGACGTCTTGTGATGGGAAAAGGCAAGACGGGGATGACGCCGTGGCCCAATCGACCCCGTCATGATTGAACGCTTCCGGAGAAGCCTTTACCCTCTCCCTTCCGCCCAGCACCAATTCACCAACTGCCATGAAAGCAATCGAATTCACCCGGCCCGAGGTCATCACCATGATCGACCTGCCCGATCCCCCGGCCCCCGGCCCCGGGGAGGCATTGGTACGCACCCACCGCATGGGCATCTGCGGCACCGACCTCTCCGGCTATCTCGGCAAGATGCCCTTCTTTTCCTACCCCCGCATCCCCGGGCACGAATTGGGACTGGAGGTCCTCGCGGTGGGCGGGGGGGTGGACCAGGTCCGGGTCGGCGACAAGTGCTCCCTTGAGCCCTACGTGAACGATCCCTCCACCGCCACCAGCAGGAAGGGCCACAGCAACTGCTGTCCCGGGGTGCAGGTTCTGGGGGTTCACACCGACGGGGGACTGCGCCCCGAGTGGATCTGCCCCGCTCACAAGCTCCACCCCGGCAACAATCTCTCCTACGATCAGCTGGCCCTGGTCGAGACCCTCGCCATCGGATACCACGCGGTGATCCGGGCCGAGCCACAACCAGGAGAAACCGTGCTTGTGATCGGAGCAGGCCCCATCGGCCTGGCTGTTCTGGAATTTCTCCGGCTTCACGACATCAGAATCATCGTGATGGACATGGTGGAAAGCCGTCTTCAGTTCTGCCGGGAAAAGCTTGGGATTGATCACACCATCGTCTTCAGCCCGGAAGGATCCCATCTCACCGAGCTCGAAAAGATCACCGGCGGTGAACTGGCGGACGCCGTCATCGATGCCACCGGAAGTGTCAGGTCGATGTCAACCTGCTTCAATTACGCCGCCTTTACCGGACGGGTGATCTACGTGGGCATCACCACCGAGACTCTCTCCTTTCCCCACGCTCCCGTCTTCCACCGTCGTGAGCTCACCCTCCTCGCCAGCCGCAACGCCCTGCCTGCCGACTTCGGGAAGATCATCAACCTCATTGCCGACGGTGAAATCGACACCGACATCTGGATCACCGACCGCCTGACCTTCGACGACGTCCCCACGGAATTTGCAGCTTTTACCGATCCCAGCCGCGGCACCGTCAAGGCCATCATCGAAATTGCCTAGCAGCGGTTCACTGTTGATTCAGGAGCATCTTTGACTTTGGGCCCTGTGGCCTTAATCTGCCACGGAGGCAGTCTTCTCCTCACGGCTCCATGTTCTTCAAGCTCCTCATTCTCTTCATCCTCGTCCCCATTGTGGAACTGGTCCTCTTCGTGAGGATTGGTGTCCGGATCGGCCTTCCGGCCACCCTTGCCGTCATTCTTCTCACTGCCGTGATCGGGGCAGCACTGACCAGATCACAGGGTGCCAGGACCCTCGCCAATTACAGACAGGCGATAGGGCGGGGACAGCTCCCCCACCGGGAAGTCCTCGACGGGCTCCTCATCCTCCTGGCGGGGGCGGTCCTCCTCACCCCGGGCTTCCTCACTGATACGGTGGGCTTCCTCCTCCTCTTCCCGCCGGTGCGCCACACCATCCGCGGCCGGCTCGGGCGCTACCTCAAGGGACGAATCCGGATCATCGATCCCCCGACCGGGACCCGGGACTCTACCGAACAGCATCCCGAGGACACCGATTTTATCGACATCTAACAAGTATCGAGCTCCTGGTCGCTGCCCCGGCACCAGACCCGTTTCTCCCCTGGGGGGTGATCTTTTCGGGAACCCCGGGGAGTTTGAGGCAATCTTCGCCACTAGACTTGCAACTTGAAACCTGAAACTTGAAACTTCCGCCATGTGGAAGGGCCGCTTCGCGCAGCAAACTGCTGATCTGCTACAACGCTATGGAGAGTCGATCTCCTACGACTGGCGTCTGTACCCACACGATATTGCCGGATCGATAGCTCACGCCCGGGCTCAGATGAACGCTGGTCTTCTGAGCGAAGAAGAATTCGCACAGATCGAAACCGGCTTGCGCGAAATCGAGAAGGAAATCGAAAGGGGCGAGTTTGAGTTCTCCATTGAACTGGAGGACATCCACATGAACATTGAGGCCGCCCTCACCAGGAAAATCGGCCCGGCAGGCGCCAAGTTGCACACCGCGCGCAGCCGCAATGACCAGGTTGCCACCGACACCCGCCTCTACTGCCGCAGCTCCATCGATCACCTTTGCGTGCTGGGCACCGGCCTGCAACGCGCCCTGCTCTCCCAGGCAGAGAATCACGCTGCGGTAATCGTGCCCGGCTACACCCACCTCCAGCGCGGCCAGCCCGTCACCATTGGTCATCACCTCCTGGCCTATGTCGAGATGCTGGAGCGCGACAAGCTGCGCCTGCGCGACTGTCACAAACGCCTCAACATCTGCCCACTCGGATCCGGGGCCCTCGCTGGCTCCACCATCAACCTCGACCGTCACGCCATCGCACGGGAGCTCGGCTTCGAGGGGGTGTCCACCAATTCGATGGATGCCATTGCAGACCGCGATTACATCGCGGAGCTTCTCTTCGCCATCTCCCTGCTCGGCACCCATCTTTCGCGCCTCAGCGAAGACCTCATCCTCTGGTGCAGCGCGGAATTCGGCTTTGCCACCCTGAGCGACGCACACACCACGGGGTCGTCACTGATGCCGCAAAAGAAGAACCCGGACGCATGCGAACTCACCCGTGGCAGGACGGGCCGACTGGTGGGCAATCTTGTATCTCTCCTCACCACCCTCAAGGGACTTCCCCTCACCTACAACCGTGACCTGCAGGAAGACAAGGAACCGCTCTTCGATTCCATCGAGACCGTCACCCTTGCTCTCGAAGTAAACGCCGAGATGATCGCCGCCATGGAGATCAACGAGGAACGCTGCCGCCAGGCTGCGGGTGATCCGGTCCTCCTGGCCACCGACCTCGCCGACTACCTCGTCCGCAAGGGCATTCCCTTCCGTGAGGCTCACGAAATCGTTGGAAAAGCGGTGGCAACCGCGGAGAAACACAACACCTCGCTGGACCGCCTGGACCTCCCTGCCCTCTCTGAGGCATTCGGCGCTGACGCCGGAGAGGTTTTCAACCTCGAGACCGCCCTGCGATCACGCACCAATCCGGGCGCACCTTCAATCGAAAACGTGCGCGGGGAGATTGATCGATGGCAGGCCCATCTCTCCTGAGGCAGGGAGATCGCGAACCCGGACGGGCAGTTGTCTGAAGAGAGATGCTCCTGCCGCCAACCGGTCGTGGGAACGGGGCTTTTCCCCTTTCCGTAACTGACAACAGGACCTATTGTTTCCCGTTTCTGAGAGTCAACCCCCAAACTCGATGTCTCGATTCAGCACCTGCTCCGTCGCTGCCGCCGCATGCATGCTCGTGACCGCTGGCGCTTTGACCGCTGGCGACACGGACGAAGACGGTCTGCCTGATGAGTGGGAAATCCTGAATTTCGGCGATCTCGACGAGAACGAGACCGGCGACCTAGAACCCGATGGCCTGACCAACATCCAGGAGTTCAACAGGAACACTGATCCCAATGATGCCGACTCTGACAACGACGGGATCGACGACGGATCCGAGTTCAATATCCACGGCACCGATCCCGCGGATGCCGACAGTGACGGCGACGGACTGTCGGATGGAATGGAACTCGGCACCTACAACACCGACCCACTGGCCGGGGACAGTGACAACGACGGCCTCTCCGACGGCGCCGAGATCACCACTCATTCCACCAGCCCCCGCCTTGAGGATTCCGATGGGGATGGTTTCAACGACGGGATGGAAGTTTCCGCCGGAAGTGACCCGGGCGATCCCGGAAGCAGGCCTGACTTCAGCAATCTTTCCAACGTGGTCATCAATGAATTCATGACGCAGAATCAATCCACTCTCCTCGATGAAGATGGGGAGAGCTCCGACTGGATCGAACTCTGGAATCCGAACAATCAACCCGTTCCCATCACGGGTTGGCACCTTACCGACGATCCTGACGACCTGACCAAGTGGACCTTTCCGGTCCATACCATGGAGGGAAACAGTTTCCTCGTTCTCTTCGCCTCCACCAAGGACCGGACAGTTTCCGGCAATGAGCTTCACGCCTCCTTCGCGCTGGAAAAAAGCGGTGGATTTCTCGCCCTCACCCGGCCCGCCGGACAGGGTGAAGTCGAAATCGTCCACCAGTTCAACCCCTACGCCACCCAGACTGAGGACGTGTCGTTCGGCCTCTACGGAAACGGCGGACCGCTTCAATCCGGTTTTTTTCTCACTCCCACTCCTGATGCCGCCAACGATCCCGACGCGGTGCAGGGATTTGTGGCCGATACCCGCTTCTCGATCGACCGCGGATTCTATGACACCCCGCAAAGAGTGGTGATCAGCTCCGCCACCCCTGGCGCGGGCATCATCTATACCACCAACAGCACAGTCCCCACCCTCACCCCCCTCAATGGCGTGCGCGTCGATGCCCCGGACGCCAACACTCCTCCCGGTGCCACGGTGACAATCTCCCGCACCACCGTGCTCCGCGCCTTCGCCTTCAAGGACGATCACGAACCAACCAATGTCGACACTCAAACCTATGTCTTTGCCGATCAGGTCCTGCAGCAGGGCACTCCCGGTCAATCCTGGGCCAACTGGGGAAACCCGGGCCCGGACTGGGATATGGACACCCTGGTAACGGAGCACTCCAACCTGTCCAGTCGCTGCGTGAGAGACGATCTCCTGGAAATTCCCACCCTCTCCATCTCTCTCCCCTTCGCCGACATGTGGGGCAACGGGGGAATCTACATTTCGGGGGAAGGCGTGGAGAGGGACTGCTCCATTGAATTCATCAACCCGGACGGGGATCCCGCCAATCCAAACTCCGAACAGGGCTTTCAGATCGACGGCACCGTGCAAATCGTGGGTGGCTCGTCAACCGGTCGCTGGAAGAGCAACCACCTCTCCATGCGCGTCAAATTCACCAACGGCGATCTTCGTCACAGGGTCTTCGACAAACCCTGGATTCCATTCGGCAATGAAGCCACCAACCGCTTCGACACCCTGGTGGTGGACGGCCGCCTCAACAACGTGTGGAACCACCCCAGCCACAGCCAGCGGGTGCTCGGCCAGTACGTCCGGGACCAGTATGTTGCAGACCTGCAGAACGCTCTCGGGGGAACCGCTCCCCATGGCCGGCACATGCACGTCTACGTGGCGGGCATCTACTGGGGCATGCACACCATTCACGAGCGTCCGGATGACAACTTCGCAGCAGAGTACTTCGGCGGCAACAATGACGACTACGACGTGGTCAAGCACTCAGGGAGCACTGTCATCAGCGGTTCCAGTTCCAACTACAACAGACTCTCCAGCGTCCTCAACGCGGATCTCTCCAACCAGGGCCACTTCCAACGGGCAACCAGCATGCTCGATCTTGAGGACTTCGCGAAATACATGATCGTAAACTATTTCTGCGGCAATACCGACTGGGATCATCACAACTGGTACGCCAGTTTCAACCGCCGCGTCCGCGGAGCCAGATGGCATTTTCACTCGTGGGATGCCGAACACGTGCTCAAGGGTGAAAACGACGACGCCACGGGTCGTAACAATGGCGGCAAACCCACCGGCTTTCAGCACCGCCTGATGGCCAACGAGGAATACAAGCTCATCTTCGCCGACATCGTGCGGCGGGAGTTCTTCAATGAGGGAGAACTCTCCCCCTCCCGTGCAATCGCGCACTACAGCCGACGAATCAACATCATCGACCGTGCCATTCGTGCTGAATCCGCCCGCTGGGGCGACAACAAGCGTCCTGGCCAACCATACACCCGGGGCAACGAGTGGCTGGCAGAGCGCAACCGTATTGTCAGAAGTTACCTCCGGCGCCGCACCAACACCGTCTTCCACCAGTTCCAGAACCGTGGATGGTATCCCGCCACCGACGCCCCTGATTTCAGCCCGCATGGGGGCAACGTGTCACAGGATTTCGCTCTCTCCATCACCAGTCCGGATGGCGGCATCATTTACTATACCATGGACGGCAGCGATCCCCGGGAACCCCTTACGGGAAACCCACTGGGGACTGCCTACACCGGACCGGTCCCTCTGAGTTCCACCGGCGTGTTGAAGGCCCGGGTTCGCAGTAATGGCGGTGAGTGGTCAGCTCTGACCGAAGCCCTTTTCGTGGTCGGGACCGAGGAAGCAGGAGCGGACAACCTGGTTGTTTCAGAGCTGCACTACCGCCCCGGCTCCCCCTCTGCGGAGGAAATCGCTGCAGGCTATAACAACCGGGGGGACTTCGAATTCATTGAACTCCTGAATGTGGGCCCCACACCAATCGATCTCAGCGACATCGTTTTCGAGGATGGGATCGATTTCAACTTTCGCAGCAACTCGGAGATCCTCGCACTGGACCCGGGAGAACGCATTCTCATCGTGAAGAATGCCGCCGCCTTTGAGTTTCGTCATGGGACCGGACTGCCCGTGGCGGGGGTTTTCCAGAACGGCACGGATCTGTCCAACGGAGGAGAAAACATCACGCTGAGTAACGATACCACGGGCGAAACAATTCAGGACTTCGCCTATTCCGACACCTCCCCCTGGTCCGAAGCTGCCGACGGGCATGGCTACTCTCTCACCCTTGCCTGTCCTGCGACCGGCGCCCATCTCGCCGATCCGCTGAACTGGCGTGCGAGCCGGGAGGTGGGTGGCACCCCGGGTGGTGAGGACCGCATCTCCCTGGCAGACTGGCTCAGCACACATGACCTCGCAACTGGCCAGGAAGAAAGCGACCTCGATCGCGATGGCCTGAGCGCCCTGCTGGAGTATGCGGTGGGCGGGGATCCCAACGATTCCTCCGATGGCAACCTCTTCCTGCCTGCGGTGGCCTCCCTTGAGGTCGACGGGCAGACCGACAACTACCTGGTGCTGCAGTTCCCCCGCCTGAAGGGAGCCGACGATGTGCGGGTCACGGCTGAGGTTTCCGCCGATCTCATCACCTGGAGCGGCGCGGGCCCGGTTGTCGACTACCAGTTCAGCAGCGGCAACCTCGTGGAAGTGCTCATGGTGCGCGCCCCGATTCCTGCCGGCAGTGAAGCCCAGTTCATCCGGCTTCGCGTGGAATCCAGATAACTCAGGAATCATCCTGCCGGAATTCAGCTCACTCGGCGGGAAACTGGAAGCGGGGCAACTCCACGGTCTCGACCGTGTCCCTTTCCTCGGTAATCCGGATCATCCGGTTGGCAGTAACGTCCTGAAAGTGCTGCGTTATGCCGCTTGCTGGCCACCAGATTTCGATGCGGTCGATGGTGTCCGCCTGACCGATTCCTATCGTCTGCCGCAAGGGATTGGCCCCAAAGCTCCCCCCACTGTTCACATGGCGGTAGACCGAGCGCTCCCCAGGTGGACTTTCCTCCTTGAGCACCAGTCGGATCCGGGCCCCGATGGCACAACGGTTGGAGCGGGTCCCAACCAGCTGAATTGCAATCCAGTTGTTATCACAACCGGGGTTTTCAAAGAGAGCATCTGAAAACGCGTCTCCGGTCGCCCCCCCCCATTTGAGCGTAGATGTCCTGGTCCCCATCATGATCAAAATCTGCAAAGGCAATGCCGTGGCCCTTCTGCAGATGCCCGAACCCTCCGTCCCAGGTCACATCCGAGAACCCCTGGCCCCCTCTGTTCCGGAACATGACGTTCGGCATGAGTGCATCGTAATCCGGATAGCCAGTTCCAAGGTAAAAATCGAGGAACCCATCGTGGTCAATATCTCCAAAGTTACATCCCATGGGAAGGACAAGGGTATCCAGGCCCACCTTGGCCGCGACTTCTGAAAACCCACCCTTTCCATCACCGCGATAGAGACAGGCAAGTTCATCGTCGCAGGGCCTCCCAAGGTAACTCTCCACCAGACTTGAAAGCGACTCGGGTAGCCCACGGTTAGCGGCAACGAAGAGATCCAGATTTCCATCGTTATCATAATCCCAGAACCAGGTCGGGAAAGCCGCTAAGGGCCGCGTGACCTTCAGTTCCGGTGCCACGTCCGTAAACGTGCCATCGCCATTATTGCGGTAAAGGCGGTTGGGACTCATTAGATTCGCCACATACAGATCAGGATCGCCATCATTGTCATAATCTCCCCACGTGACCCCCTTCGTAAATCCCCTGTTCAGCACCCCGGCCCTTCCGGCAACATCGGTGAAGGTCCCATCTCCGTTGTTCCGGAACAGCTGGTTGGTCAAACCATCACGCCCTGAAGGTTCGTTGCCCACGTAAAGATCCAAGTCGCCGTCGTGATCGAAATCGGCCCAGGCGGCTGTCTGGGTCGGATGAGCAGGCTCCGCGAGACCGGATGCGAAGGTGACATCCGTAAACACACCCTCGCCATCGTTACGCAGGAGCGAGTTTGGATGCCGACCGGCCTTCAGCAACCATGCCCCACGTAAGACGAGCACATCAAGATCACCATCATTGTCATAGTCCGCCTGCTCCAGGTTCAATCCACCGGTCAGGCCTGTCAGTCCGGCTGACCTTGATCTCTCCTGGAAACTCCCATCACCCTTGTTCCGGAAGTAGCGCATCGGCCCTCGCGAATCGAACGTGGAACTCACTATATCGAGCAAATTATCCCCGTCAAAATCGTCCACGATCACTCCACCTGCCAGATTGAACGTATCAAGATCCAGACGGGGTGCAATGTTGACGAACTTTGGCCAAGGCTCGTCGGAAGCAAATACGGCAGGGGGAATCAGTTTATCCTCCGGGACCTTCGACGGATAGCCATTGATGGTCATGTAAGCCAGGTTGAGAAGCCAGAGCGCGCGGAATTTGAGAACGCGGGGAACATCAGGCGTCATCAGGATCTCTTCCAGATAGCGAATGGCACTTCGTGATTGCGCCTGATCCGTATGAATCCCCTCTCCCCGAATCGGCATGATGCAACTGTTCTCATTGTTGCGGGCACAGCAATTGCGGGTCTCTCCATGACGAAGATAGGCCACTGCCAGACGGTAACGGATGTCATTGAGTGCTTTCTGAGGAATTGCTGCCCCCAGGCGGGAGTATCTATCATATGCACTCTGCAACCGCGTGAGGACCTCCTTTTCCTTCCCCTGGACAGCTTCCGCCTCCGCAAGACGCAGGACAGCCTCCAAGTGTTGTGCACTCGGCCTGTCCGGAAGAGAGTCCAGTTTTTTGCGCCAGGTTCTCACCTCTGCCACCCCGGTAAACGGGTTTCCAACCTCGGTTTCCTCCACAATCCTAGCCAGCATTTCAACCATCCGCTGGTGACCAACGGGTTGTGGTGGGGCCTCTTCCCGGGACTCGCCTTCCCCGCCACCTTGCTCTCCTCCGGGGTCGGAGCATGCGCCCAACCCGAACGTCATTACCCCCAATGAGAGCAAAAGTTTCCTGCGAGATGACAGGAAAGAAGATATTGCCCGCAAAGCGTCGGTCATTGTGGCGCCTTCAGATCTACCGGATTCTCAGTTGAAAGGTCTCAGACTAGAGGAAGTCTACTCGGCCTGGATAAGATCGCAATCAGTTTCCAGCAGGTGCCGATCAGTTCTCGGCAGGTGCCAAATACCCCGGATGATTGACTCTGTTCATCGAGTCGATGGGCCCGATCGTGAATCTGGTCTGCAAGGAAAATGATTCCCTCTCTTGTCTCAAATCCTGCGATCGGCCCATCAGCAACTTCAAATGTTCCTATCCACTTGAATCCGCAGTCCATCACGCTAAAAGGTGACCGCCAACACCCCTGAACCGCATCGGATGAAGAACATGCATCCGCTACTGTGAAGGCAATATCGAGTTAGTCTAATGCCCGACAGAAAGCTCCTCTGAAGTGCCTTCCGAACTCCTCACTTGATGAACTGCTTATTTCCCACCTGCACCCCCTTGAATCTCGTTACGACGGCCTTGGCGATTGCCACCCTGCTGGCGGGCTGCAGTGGGGGACGCGAGATCTCCTCCACCGCTTCCTATAATCCTGGCTACGGTCCCTTCGACCAGAACGGCAACTACGTGGAGGCCTGGGCCGACAAGCCGGTGCGACAACATCGCTGGGGGACCAAGCCCCCGGAGACTGCCACCCAACTGGTCGCCAGAAAAGATCCCCCCGTGTCGGCCAGCCGGAAGAAACCCACGGAGAAACGCCCGCCCCTCGTGGCCTCCCAGACGCCTCCCTCCCGGCCTGCTCCCGCAGTGCAACCAAAACCCCGGCCCGCTTCCCCCAAGCCTGCACCCAAGCCGACGATTCGCCATACCGTGGTCAAGGGCGATACCCTCTACTCCCTGGGCCGCCGCTATGGCACTTCGGTCGGCGCCATTCAGCGAGCGAATGGAATCAGTGGGACCACCATCCGCATCGGCCAGAAGCTCAGGATCCCCAGATAAGGCCCCGGCCCCGGCTTGTTCTGTTCAGCTCCCGGACGAAACGCTCTTCCCGCCGGACTGCCCTTCCAGCGACCCCGTCTTGCCCTTCAGGCCAGCCACCACGAAGACCGCTCCGATGGCGTACATGAAGATCGAGTAAAACTGGCCCTTGGTCAGGAACCCTTCGATCACCCAGGCCGAATCGGGTTCACGGAATTGTTCCGCCACAATGCGGAAGGTCGCGTAAAGGACAAAGAAGGCCCCTGTGATCACCCCATGTCCCAGGTTCCGGAACCTCAGACGAAGAACCAGGAGGATCACAAAGAGGCCCAGCCCCTCCAGCAAGGCCTGGTAGATTTGCGATGGATGACGAACCTGGACGTAGTTCCCCAGCACCTCCCCAATAGCCGGGTTCTCCCTGCTCGCTTCCAGAACTCCTTCCAGGAGCCGCCCATTCTCCTTCCCCTGACTGGCGAGATAGCCATCCCAGAGCGCGTCCAGGCGTTCCGGATCGGCCTCCACTACCTCTCTCATCGCACTCCTAAAGCGGTCCTCGTTCCCTTCCTCCAGCAACTCCTTGGGAAACTTCATCCCTACCCCCGCGCTGGTGACCCTGCCATAGAGCTCGCCATTGATGAAGTTGGCAATCCGGCCAAAGAAAATTCCCAGAGGGGAAAAAATCACCAGCCCGTCTCCCACCCCGGTCCAGGAATAACCGGAGCGCCGGGCATAGAAATAGGTGAAGATCGTCAGCCCCAGAATGCCTCCGTGGCTCGACATCCCTCCTTTCCATACCTGCAGGATGACCAGGGGGTCGTTCAGCACATATCTAATCCCGTTCTCGGGAATCATGTAGAAAAGAACGTAGCCCAGCCGGCCACCCAGGAAGACTCCGAAGAGCGCCGCGTAGGCGATAAAATCAGCCACCTTCTCGGGCCGCACCACCCACAGCTCCTTCCGCGCCAGCCACTTCAACCCATAGTAGCCCACGATAAATCCTGCCAGATAAGCCAGCCCATACCATCGCAACGCAAAAGTGTCGGAGATCTCGACGATCTCCGGCTTGAGGTTGTGGACCCAGGTCCCCAGCACGTGCACGTTCGTAAGAGAACTCATCGCAGACCGGTTGCCAGCACTATTTCGGTATTCCCCCCGGCAAACACTACAAATACTCCACCAGCTTGGCGGCCTGGCGGACGGTCAACCGTCTGATGAGGGCTACGCTGAGATCCACCATGGCCCGATAATCCGCCAGATCGATGATGCTGTTGTGGGAGTGGATGTAGCGCGCGGGCACCCCGAGCACTACCGATGGCACTCCCCCCCCGGAAAGATGCACCTCGCCCGCATCCGTGCCTCCACCGCGCCGGACTGCCAGCTGGTGGGGGATTTTCTCCTTCTCCGCAGTCTCCAGAGCGAGTTCGGTGAGCCGTGGATTCATGATGGCACTGGGGTCGTGCATGCGGATCTGCACCCCGGCCCCCACCACGGCCTGGGATTCATCGGGCTTGAACCCCGGTGTGTCATCAGCAGGCGTACCCTCCAGGATAACCGCGACATCGGGCTTGGCATGGCACGCCAGCGTACGCGCCCCCCTCAAGCCAATTTCCTCCTGCACACTCCCCGCCAGGAGGACGCGATTGCTCCGCTTGAGCCTGGCCAGTTTCTGGCCGGCCTCCACCACGGCCGCCATCCCTACCCGGTCGTCGAAGGCCTTGGAGAGGTAGCGCCCTTTCCGTGCCATCGGTTCGAAGGACGTTCGCGGAACAACAGGATCGCCCACTCGTATGCCCATCTCCGCCACCTCTTCCCTCGAGGTGGCCCCCACGTCAACAAACATGCTTTCCAGCGACATCACCCTGCTGCGCTCGGCCTCGGGCAGGAAGTGCGGAGGTTTGGATCCCACCACTCCCACGATCCTGTTTCCCTTGTTCGTCTTCACCACCAGCTGTTGGGCCAGCACCACATGCGGCCACCAGCCGCCCACCGCGATGAGCTGCAGGAACCCCTTTGCACTGATCGACTGCACCCGAAAACCCACTTCGTCCATGTGAGCTTCCAGCATCACTCGCGGACCCTTCCCTCCCAGGTCGCACACCACCGACCCGGTCCGATCGGTCGAGAACGAACCCGCATCCTCCAATTCCTTCACGAATATCTCACGCACCTCGGCCTCGAATCCCGACGGCCCATGGGCTTCAGTAAACCGCTTCAGAAGCGTTTCCGACTTTGTTGCCATGGGCGGAGACTAGAAGGCCTCCCCGGGCACGGAAGGGAAAAGTGATCCGGTGCCCGTCAGGCCCTGTTGCCCGGAGGCCTTCCTTGATTTGCTTCCGGGCCATCCCAAGGTTGTTGCTCTTCCCTCGCTTCCGGAGGAGAACGATGTTCCCCAGAAACAATCCTGGACGGTGCAAGATCTTCGATCCATTGGAAGGATTCCACGAAAAATACGGATTCTCCTCTCTTTCTGGTTTGCATCTGTTCGTGATCCACTATCTCAACTCGGTCCACATTTCATGAACACCACTCCGCAAGTCGCTGATCTCCACGTCGTCCGGAACGTCCCGCTACCGGCGCCAGCCTTCGTCCTCTCCGAAATCAAGCGTGATACCGGGGAGGCCGCCTTTGTAGCGCAGAGCCGCGAGACAATCCGGGCGATCCTGAGCGGCCACGACGAGCGCTTCCTGGTCATCGCGGGACCCTGTTCCATCCACGACACCAGGGCCGGCCTGGAGTATGCCGAACGCTTCAGCGCACTGGCTTCCGAGTTGCAGGACAGGATCTATCTCGTCATGCGGGTCTACTTCGAAAAACCCCGCACCACCGTGGGCTGGAAGGGGCTCATCATGGATCCCGATCTGGATGGCACCGACAATATCCCACGCGGCCTGATGGTCGCGCGCGAGTTTCTCCGCCAGATCATTGACCTGAACATCCCCACCGCCACCGAGTTACTCGACCCCATCACCCCTCAATACATCGCCGACTTGATCAGCTGGTCCGCCATCGGGGCGAGGACCAGTGAAAGTCAGACCCACCGGCAAATGGCCTCCGGCCTCTCCATGCCCATCGGCTTCAAGAACACCATCAGTGGTGATCTCAAGGCCGCCATCAACGCGATTGGAGCAGCCACAAAACCACAGACCTTCCTCGGGGTTTCGGAACAGGGAGTTGCCTCCGCCATCTCGACCTCCGGCAATCCCGACTGCCATGTCATCCTGAGGGGTGGCGAGGGCGGTCCCAACTACGACGAAACGAGCGTTCGGGACGCTCTCACCCAGATCGGGGAAGCAGGATTCCCCGCCTCCGTGATGATCGATGCCTCCCATGCCAACTGCGGGAAGAACGACGAGAAGATGCCCGCCGTGTTCGAAGAGATCATCCGTCAGCGGGCTGCGGGCAACAACGGGATCGTTGGCGCCATGCTGGAGAGCAATCTCGTAGCCGGGAACCAGAAGTTCCCCCAACCCCTTCCGGATCTCACCTACGGTCAATCCATCACCGACAAGTGCATCGACTGGGAGACCACGGAGCGTCTCCTGCGGGCCGCGGCCAGCACAATCTGAAGCACTGATCCAGCCTGCGGGGAGGAACGGGGCAGGCCCGCAAACCTTCCCCCCGCAACGGAAAATCTACGAGCCAAACACCATGGTCACGGGCTCGTGGCATCATCACCGGTCCTCCTTGTCCGCAGCCGGTTGAACCGGACCTGGAGTCAGATGACTGGCGGTGACCGTCCCTGCATCCGCGAAGAAGTCAATCAAGGCCTGTCGACTGTTCGGCGGCAGGAGACTGGCCTTGCACTCGGGCCTCTGGGCGAGGGCGCGCAGGCGCATGAGCTGCTTGCCCCCTGATTGCGCGTCATAGGAATTGAAGATGACGCAATAACGGTGTCCAGCCGGACGGGGACCCGGATGACGCAGGCACCGCAAGCTGCGCACGAAGCGGCTCTTCCTTGTCTCGCCCCTGGCGGCTCCGGCCTCCGTCACCTGCACCTCGAAACCGAAGAGGGCGCGATCCCCTCCCCCCTGGAAGGACTCATTGAGCACGCCCACCAGTTCTTCCCGGGTGAGATAGAGAGCCACCAGACGATTGTCGTAGGGAAGGATCGACCAGGCATCCGCGACTGTCTTCTTCCCCCCTGCAAGGGTGCCGCTCCCGAAGGTGCCATGAAAGACACCATCCGGGTCAAGCTTGTGCTTGGCGGCAGTGTGCAGCACGGCGGAGGAAATCAGGGTCTGCAGCGGACTTGGCATTCCGGGAGCCGGCTGCCTGTCAGGCAGTTCAACCGCCAACTCCCCCATCTCGCCCGAGAGGTAACCTCTGGCGTCGTCCAGGTCCTTCCCCGCAATCTCCAGCACGAGCGGATCCTCCGGAAGACGCTCATCCATCAGCACGGTATAGGCTCGCTTCTCCACGATTCTGCGGCTCTCAACGTCAAAGGAAATATCCACCCGCCCACAGTGGATCCCGAAGTAATCCGCCTGGGTATAGAGAGTCCCCTCTACAAATCTGCTGCCCTGGTCCCGGTGGGTGTGTCCCGCGAGGTAGATGTCCGGTCCGTCTTCCGCCTCAAGCAGGGCCAGCACTGGATTGGCAAAGTCATCGGTCTCCTTCAGTCCCATGTGTCCGCACACCACCACGGCATCCACCCTGGCTTCCTCTCGAAGATACTTCAGGCTCGTCCGCAGGATCTTTACGGGATCGGTAGCCTCGTAGCCATTGAGCAACTCCGGACGCAGCCAGTAGGGCAGGCCCGGGGTGGTCAGACCAATCAGGCCAATACGAAACCCCGCCACCGTCTTCACCAGGTGGGGAACGATCCGGGCCAGAGGATGGGACGAGTCCCCCAGTGTGCCGGATGGCTTTCCCTCAAGGTTGATGTTTCCCGTCAGCACCGGCATGGCAGAACGCGTCACCGCATCGAGGACGACCTCCGGTCCCCAGTCAAACTCGTGATTCCCGAGAACCCAGGCATCATACTGCAATTTATTAAAGAGATCGATCATGAGGCGGCCCCGGGTGATCCAACCCACCGCCGTGCCCTGATACACGTCCCCCATATCAAGCAGCAGGGAGTGCGGATTGGTCTTCCGCCACTGTCGAATCTGCGAGGCACAACGGGCCAACCCCCCCACGTTCGTGATCCCCCGGTAGGTCCGGGTCGGACGGATATGGCCATGCAGGTCGGTGGTGTGAAAAATCGAAACCGTCTTGATCCTCCTGGGATCCCGCGCCCCATGCCCTCGCCGGGGAAGAAGGAACGAAGCTCCCGCCAGAGCAGATCCACACAGCATTGTCCGTCGCTCAATTGCGCTCATGGGAGGCCAGCATCGTATGAAATCTCACACGAAATGCAACTCGCAGGATGAAACAGGATCTCCCTCCGGGCTGCCTTCAGGCTCTCAGCTCTCCGACTGGCAACCATCGCCCTTTCCAGTCGTAATAGTGCAATGCCCCGAACTCCTTCTTGTAGTCGTAGCAACTCGACTCCACCGTGGCATAGCCACTGTAATAAAATCGGAACCCCTGTTCCCTGGCGAACTCAAGTTCGGCCAACATGGTGAACACTCCCAGGCGGCGACGCGAAAACTCTGGATCGAACACCGCATAGATGCTGGAACATGCCTGTCGCCCGAGAGCAAAGAAACTGGCCGCAATCAGCCTTCCCTCCAGACGGACGCTCAACTGCAGGCACTCGCAGGGACGCCCGTCGGGCTGGGTTCCCAGGAAGTCCGTGAGACAATCCGGCACGTTGCCCGCAAAACGCATCTTGTGGATGTCGAAAAGGCGGTTCTCCGCCTCCCCAGGAGCTGCACCGTCAAAACTGAGCTCCAAGTCCCGGTTCTTCCGGAAGGTCCGCCGTTGACTTCTTGATCTCATGAACTGGGCCACTTCGATCCGCAGAGCGATCTGCCTATTGAGACACATCCCATCACTCATGAGACTGGCCCGGAAGAAATCTGTCCCAAAGTGGCGCCAGCCCACCGCCCAGAGTTCGTCCATCCCTTCGGGCTTGACCAAGTCATGTTCCCGGCTTTCGGCCACCAGGGGCCATTCACCCGAAAGAAGGTTGTAGAGTTGCTGGGACATTCGACTCGCGCGGGGAAGCTCAGGCAGTATGCCCGCGATCACCCCCGCACTCAATTTCCTTGTCAGATCAGCTTTTACACCAGTCCGGAATCTCCCTGAATTTTTCCCGGAAACACCCCACCAGGGTGGGATTACAGGCACCTCACTGTTCGAGAAAAGAGCCGCCGAGGGTTCCCGCCATGGTTCTGGCCTCCATGTTTCCGGTGAGCAACACCAGTGCGACCCCGGCCCCCCTGGTGCCGATCAGGAGGCCGGCAATATCATACAGACCCAGGTCGCCGGGCACAAACCGGAGGGGAAAAGCCCGCCTCACTACTCCTCTGCTTTCTCCTCTGCTTTCTCCTCTGCTCCCTCTGCTCCCTCTGCTCCCTCTGCTCCCTCTGCTCCCTCTGCTTCCTCTGCT
>MPMF02287045.1_pt1 | contig 32014 bp, 37 predicted proteins | sample 1617271 | NCBI WGS metagenome assembly MPMF02 (sample SAMN05944812, study PRJNA350692) | marine metagenome | biome: marine; feature: ODZ; material: water; isolation source: 120 m water sample prefiltered with 30 um filter, filtered on to 0.2 um... | place: Pacific Ocean | collected 2012-04-09... | reverse complement strand
TAAAGTTATCATACTTCTACCTAGTACTAAAGTTATTTCATCTGTAGTTGGTGTGTAATGGTCAAAAACAACATTTTCATAAATCTTATATTGGTCTTTAATTGCTTTTATATAATCTTCTTTAGTAAATTTAGGATTAGGTATAATAACTACTTGACTTTCAATACCAACAGAATTTAAATAACAGCAATGTTCATAACTATAACGCAACAATCCATCACCTGGTTTACCAGTACATACTATATTCACTATCATTTTATATCCAATTAATTACTTCATTTACCTCTGGTTTATCTTCTCCCACTAATCCTTGATGTCTTGGTTGTTGTTTGTTTTTTCTATATCCTAAACTCATTGTTAAAAAAGGAGTTTCATCCACAAAAGGCAATTCTTTCCAATAATGTTGACCACCTGGCCAATGAGGAAAACATTTCATAAATGATACGTCTATTTCTTTTTCTAAACAAAGAGCTGTTAATGTACTTGCAAACATACCTACTTCAATTCCATCAACATTTTTTTTATATTCTTTTGGGTCACACATAAAATAATCGTGACCTTGTTTATCAATTCTTCTTTGTACTGCTGGATTAGTTTTTGCTAATCTATTAGTAAATATTAAAACATAAGGCGCAAGACTACAAGTATTATGTATATCTTTTGTATCATTTAATTTTGATAAATTATATAAAATTAGTTTTTCTTTTTTACACTCTGGTCCTAAAACGTGTACCTTATATGGTAATAAGTTTTGCTTAGACGGTACTAATCTATGTGTTGTATTTAAAAGATTTCTAATTAATAATTTGTCTGGAATATTAATATCATCAAAAACTCTTACTTGTCTTCTACTATCTAATAATTGTTCTATATTCATTTTACTAAATCAAAAGCAACCTGAAGTGCCTCAATTTTAGTTTTAGATTGCCTTAACTTCTTTTTATTTTCATCATCTTTTGAATTTCTAATTTTTTCAACTTCAAATAAAGCAAGTTTCAATGCAAACAAATGGTCTGGATTTTCATCTTCTTTAAATAAAGCATTAACTACATTTCTAAAAGAATTATCATTTACCTTACTATCATCTACTATCATATTATTCTTTTTAGCAATTCTCATTACCATTTCTTCAAATTCTGCTTTTTCACCTTTCTTTTTATTATATGTATTTTCGTGAAGTTGGTCTAAAGTACAAACCTTTAATAACTCTTGACAAACTGGATACTTCATATCATATTCAACTATATGTGATTTTACTTTATCAACATCCTTTAATAAAATCTCAATATTTTTTCTTTCGCTATCTATAAAATATGCTGTAATAAAATTATCTTTAGTTATCATTAATTTGTTCTCCTGTTTTTTGTAATATACTTTCTTAAATTCACTTCAGGACTCCAACCTAAAGATTTTAAAAATGATATATTTGCTTTATTTAATATTCTTTCAGATTCATCTGCTAATTTTTCTTTAGTATCAATCTTAAAGTATTGTAGCATATCAGTTAGTTTATGTATTTCTCCAGTACCAATATCTATAACATCTCCAAATGGCAATACACTTTCAGTTGAAGATATTAAAGTATTTATCGCTGTACATAAATCGTCTACGTGAATAAAATCTCTCCAATGATTTGTATTAACATAGGGTACATCATTTCTTAATATTCTAGGTATCAACATAGTATCTCTAGCACCTGGTCCATAGACTGTAGTAAATCTCATACCAATAGATTTTTTTGGTGCAATTTGTTCCATAGAATACTTACTCATTGCATATGGATTTCTCCAAGGTTCGTATGCAGTACTTGAACTTGCGTATAAAATTTTTGTGTCTTTGAAATGGTCAAATACTCTTTGACTTGCGATAACGTTTTGTTTCCAATACTCGGTAGAATTTTCTAAACTATCTCTAACACCAGATAGTCCTGCTAAATGTATTACCCAATCTACATCATATTTTAAATCACAGGTTAATAAATCTTTACCACTATTACGGTCTATCTCAATAATAGTATGATGTCTTACTTCTAAATATGCCTTTAGATTTTTTCCTATAAATCCATCAGAACCAGTTAATAATATTTTCATAATAAATTCTCATTGTTTAACTTTTATATATTTTCAAATACCAAGTATTTGATGTTGTAGGTGTACCAGTTGGAAACTCTTGCGCTCTATAATCATCTCCATCAACTTGGTATGTTTTATAATCTCCTGTACCTGTTAATATTGTATCTGCCATACCAGAACCTCTATTTGTTCCAGATGTATAACTATAATTTATTTTATAACCATCTGTTGAAGAACCAGCAGTATATTTAAGAGCATTGCCTAACAAAGTAGCAAAATCTGCTGTTACATATTCTCTTAAATCATTTCCAGCGGTAACATAAAGTGGTGTTTTTGTAGATTGATTATTACCATCTATTCTATGTAAATAATAATTTTGAATTGTTGTAGGTTGGTCTACTGCTTCACCACCAATTGTATATGTGCCTGAAGCATTACCTGTAAAATTTTGACTTAATGTTAATGTGGTTCCAGTAATATCAGTTATATAAGTAGGATTTGTAGTTTTATCTGGTAGTGTTGAATTGTCTTGTCTAAAAATTGTCATACCAACTTCTAAATCAGTTACATTATTTACAGTTATTGTATTTGTACCACTATTACCACCACTTGAATGTGATTTATCATAATTTTGTCCTAACCCAGCGGCGTCATCTGAATAAGCAGTTGTATCTGCTTGAGTATTTACAAAAATTGGTGTTGCGTCAACTAAAGTAGAACCTCCAACACTATTTGAAGTATTAATATGATATGTTCCACCTTGTTCAGTTGTTAAACTTGACAATACTAATTTATCTATTGCAGGATGAAGAAAAGTATCTTTAATATCTTGCAATGACATTGCTTGAATATTATTAGTCGCTGTTCTATAACAAGGCCAAGTTTTTCCTGAATCAGTTGGAGCTGAACCAGAGTTTGTTGTCTTTGTAATTTTATCGTAGGTAATAGTTACCGTTGTAGGTTCGTTTGTTGTTGATTCAGCTGGAAAAGATGAATTATGAGTTGACATAACACCAGCTTGTTGTCTTGTATCTGTTATTGATCCTATATTACCACCAGAATTAACTACTGATAATGAAACAGATGGCGCTAATGAATATTGATAGATTGATTGTGAAACAATTTCATTGACTTCGGCAGAAGTCATTTCTTTCAAATTGCCTGCGCTATAATATAAAGGAGCTCGTATAGCCATAATTAATACCCCTAACTCGCACTACCAACAATCGTCTTTTGCGCTACCCCTGCTGAATTGTATATTACTAAAGATACTGAAGCAGTAAAAATACTACCAGTCGCATATCCTGTTGTGTTTGTTAAAGCAACTGTTCCTGTTGCGTCAGGAAGTGATACTATTTGGTCACTTGTTGGATCAACTACAGTTAAATTTGTTTCAAAACTATCATTTGTTGCACCTTCAAAAAAGATAGATTTATTTTGACCTATCAATAAAGAATTAGATATAGTAATTTGGTCTCCTGATAAAGTACCAATTTGATTTACTAAAATATTTCCTAAAACTCGTAAGCTATCATTAATAATTAATTCAGTAGAATCTGTAGATGAAATTTGATTACCAGAAACTTGAATTGTTCCTAATGTATGAGTTCCACCTGTACCTACAACTGTTCCAAAAGTACCTGTACCACCAGATACTTCAGCAGTTGTTTGTATATTTTCGTTATCAAAGTTTACATAACCACTTGAGTCTGTAATATAACCACTTGATAAAGTTAAATTACCTGCATTTACAGTCGGAGCTGATACAGAAGTTGTAATAGATACATCATCTGTTAATGACATTGTTAATATATCTGGAACAGATACAACAGCATTTATTTGGTTTGATGTTCCAAGAAATCTACCTGTTTGACCTGCACCAACTGTTTGTGTTGTTGAAGTAGAGTCTTCCATCTTCCAACCAGCAGCAGAAAATATTTGTCCAGCTAATTCATTAACTGCACCAATAACAGTTGTTGCTGACATTGAAGAGTCTAACGTTCCTATATCGCCAAAATCATCAGCCGCCAAAGCATTAAACTCTAGTCTTAACGTTTCTAACGTTTGTTCTGGTAATATTTGTCTTACTGCCATTTTACTCTACAACCTTCTTAATTAAATCTTTTATTTCTCTTAATTCTTTCTTTAAATTATTTATCTCGGAACACACACCTCTTAATTTGTCTGCGTTCTCTTCTCTTTGTCTTACTCTTCTCATATAAACAGCATATTCGTTGCTTGTTCTTACTATTGCATTAGTTTTAACATCTCTAATTAAATCTGCGTGTCCTTCAACTTTCAATATACCCATTTTCTTATATCGCCAATGCTATCGTTCTCATATCTCTTACAATTGGAGGATATGATGATATTGACCCTTTCATTACTATTTTAATTTGAAATGATGTAAATTGATTCAACCCTGCTACAGAATATTTGTATTCTTTAAATGTTGTATCATTTTCAGCAGGAGCTATTGATGTATCTTCTGAACCATCTGTATTAAATGGTGTCCAAGATAAATCTTCAATTTTACTTTCACCTTCAGCACTTAATGTTCTATGATAAACTTGTATAGTTGAACTTGACCTAATATTTGAAGTCAATCTAACATCTAAAGATGTTGAAGAATTTTCTAACACTACAGGTTTAGTTAAATAAACAGCAGCTGTTGATGAACCTGTTGAAGCAATATCATCAACAAAATCTGGTGTATTACTAGAAGTTGGATTATTTAATCTATTTGAAATTACAAAAGCACTCATTCTTTGTGTATCTAAAACTGGTGAAACTTTTGTATTAGTAGTTAAAAGTTTTAAATTTAAGAAAAATGATTTTTGACCTGACATTTCATTTGTTTCATTTATTCCACTCATTATAGCTTTTGGACTATTAAAATGTATATTTTCAGAATTAACAACAGCAACTTTATTTGCAACTGGAGTTAAACTAAATTCTGATTCTGAACCGTGCATTGATTGTCCAGTAGTTGGTCTAATATACCATTCAATACTTGTATCAGGTACTTTCATTGTTTGAACACCTGATAAATTTAATACATCATATTTTCTATTTTGTGTTGCTGTCACAGCATTACTTCCAATATCTCCTGAAGTATTTGCATTTGTAGAACCTGGTATTTGTATATCATAACTATCTAAAGTTACGTTTGATATAGTCGTATATGTTCCATTAATTGAACTATGTGCTAATCCATTATATGTTCCTGCTGGTATTCCTGAAATGGTCACATTGTTTGATGTGCCGTGCATTCCGTGATTTGGATGATAAACTCTAACAATATCAGAACCATTTGTTGTTCTAATTGGATTGTTTTTAAGTGTTCTAGCTGGTAAAGTATCATTTGTTAAATGAACATCTCCAGTTACATTTTCAAATTCTGCTCTCTTCAATGTAAATTTAATATCTTCGTTTTGTTCAGTTGTCCAAGTTACACCATTTTGTGATTTAAACATTACACCAGCATATGGTTGTGCTGATATTGTTCTATCTGAACCTATTACGGTTTCTCCTAATCTTCCAACATAACAATTATAATCAGTTGAGTTAGCCATTAATACAAAAGAATATTCTGTATTTTCTTGTACATATACAGGACTTGGAAACGTAAATGTAGTTTTAACTGTTGCGTCAGTACTTACATTAACATCAGCTGGATTTAATGACAATTCACTAAATGGTAATATATTTTGTCCTGGATAACCGTTTACTGTATTTCTAATTTGTAAAGTTAAAGGTATATTAGCGTCTTTAGAACTGAAAAATAAATCTATAGATGTTAAGAAAACACCTCCAGCGTCATCAATCATAAATGTTTGTGCTAATGGATCGTGATAACCAACTTGTCTAGCTGCCCCTCGCTGGACATCTGTTCTTGTAATATTTTCTGTTTCGTTAGTTGCTCTAAATTCAACACCCGCTGTTCTTGTAGAGATAATTGTATTTTGTACTGTTTCTATAATTCCTCTGGCAATATATTCAGCATTAGCAGCCGTATCTGGCGCTTGTGTTAAAACATTTGTAGATGAACTTGTTAATCTAAAAATTCTTTGACCTGTTCTCCATCTTGGATTTGAATCTACTTTAGGATCAGGTATTGCAAAAGTTCCCGTTACAGAACCGTTAGTATCCGTGACAAGATTACCACCTAAAGAACCACCATTTGGTGTTATGTAAGTAGATACATCATCACTATCAAAGAAAGCATAAACTCTTGTATTTGGTCTCATTCTTGTAGCTGTAAATGATACTGTTCTACTTCTAATAAATGGAACAAACGCTACACTTATAATTCTATCACCGATATTTGTAGTAACTGTTTTTGGAACTAATACTTGTCTAATTCCTGTTCTTGTTCTTGTACCAGTTGATGTAGTTGTTTGGATATCTCTTTCCATAACTCTCCAACCGTGACCACCTCTTTGTTCAAATCTTTCTGTACTATTAGTTGTTTGTTGTCCAGTCCAATTATTTGTCCACTCGTTCCAAACTGTTCCTAATTCTACAGATTGAAGATTTGGATTACCAGAATCCTTAACTAAAGTATCCCAAGAACCATCATCATTTGTAATTGTTAATTCTGGCGCTCTTTCTGTTTCTTTCCATTCATCATTTGCTGGTGTTAATGCAATTGAACCTATCCAAGTAAATATTCCAAATGGGTTAACATTAATTGATTTACTTGCATAAGGTTGAGTTATTAAAGCATTTTCACTATAAGGTAGTGTAATTAAATCTCCTGTTTTTTGATATTGTCCAGCTGTTCTATCAGCGGCAAGAATAGCTGTACCATCACCATCACTTTCAATAAGTTGAATAGCATCCTCATTAAATGTTGGTCTCATTTCACCTTTTGCCATATCCATTGAAACTTTATAATCTGCATTTCCTGGATCACCTATTGAGTGTCCTGTGAAATTATCTACAACAAATCCATTTTTAAATCTATCAAAACCATCTGCGTCTTGTATTTGTAATGTTTGAGCGGCAACTTCTAATAAAGATAATTGAGTATAATATTCAACATTTTCTAATCTTCTTTCTAAATGTCCAATATCTCTCATTGTATATCTTCTGTTGTCAACTGTTTCTATACTAACGTCTGCTGTGTTTATTCCATAACTAGGTAAAAACAAAGTGTACATATGCATAGCATTATCTAAAGAACCAGGAATATCTGGTGTTGATGAACTTGCACCACTTAATACTTGAAATTTTCCATTTGAGTCTAAAAATATTTTATCAACTCTTTGTAAATAATATTCAAAGTCAGAAGTAATATCTGTACCAAATTTTATTATATCTAATTCTGAAGCACCTGTACCGTCATAAGTACGGTCTTGATTACCTGAATTTATTGTTGAAGAGTCATTAACTCTTGGTCTAAAATCTAAAGTATCTCTTAATTCAAATCTTTCACCAGTTGTTGCTGATTCGTATGATGGAATATCTTCATAATTAACAACACCTGCATAAGAGTCTACATCAAAGTAATCTCCCGAACCGTGTGAGAAATAACTAAATGTAACTAATAATCTTCCTGTAGGTGTTAATGCACCTGTTTTTAATCTTAATCTTCCAACATCATAGAAGTTATCTCTTTGTCCTGTATCTACATTAAATCTATCTGTAATATTTGTATCACTTGTAGTTGCAACTGTACTAAAGTCAGCAGCCATATGAACACTATCTACTTTATAAACATCTGCTTTAGCTAAACCGATTATTCCACTTTCTATAATTGCTTGAGAAGAAATTGCTACTGTTTGCGAACTATTTAAAGTTTTAGATTTAGAACCTGCAACACTTCTATTAACTGTTGCTAAAATTTTTATTTTATGTCCTGCATAACTAGTACCAAAATTCAATGTTAAAGTTTTACCAGTTGGAGAACCACCTAATGAAAATATTGTTTGTGCTAAATGGTTAGTACCTTCTAAACTTAATACATCTCCCACAGCACCAGAACCACCCCCACCAGTTGCCATAATAGATACAGAAAAATCTTTTTCTGCTAATCCAGTAAATGTTTCATTTGTTCCTGCTGTAATTGAAGCGTCACCATTTCCTGATAGTGTTGCTGTAAAATTTCTTCTAACTGCAAAATTTGTATCTGTTATACCAGAATTATTAGTTGTCTTTAATGTCTTAATAGTTTCGTGTGGCATTTTAAAGATAGAAATATTTTTACTTGCTTCTTTAACTTCACCACGTCCTCTAGTAAAAGATGATTTAGTTACGTTTGCACCTGCACCAGTAGTTACTGCAAAACTTGTATCATTAATAACATAAGCAACTTCATTTGTTTCAGAAAGAGGAGTATCAGTTGTATATGTAATTTTATCTCCAGGTCTTAATTCATCTGTAAATCTTGTACCAAATCCATTGATTGTTTTTCCTGCACCTGTTACAGATATCGTACCTGTCAAATTAACATTATCAGATAATACATCCGAAGTATACGTAGGAGAACCTGCCATTGCAACTTGTTTAATGTCATCTGTTCCAAAAGCTCTTACTCCTTTTCTTCCTAGTCTATCTGCTTGTATAGTTCCTGTATTACTTGATGTTCCACCTGTGATTGTTTCATTTTGAGCAAAAGAACCTTGTACATTTGAAAGTACTACAACTCCGTGAGTTGCCGTACCACCTGTACCAGGATTTGTACAATTAACAGGAGTTGTTCCATCTTCTTTATACAGATACCAATTTGTTCCACCCTTATCTCTAACTGTAAATATTCCACCAGTAGTTATAACTGAATCAATTGCCCAAGAACTTCCAACACCTGCAATTGTTATTTGTTGTCCATCTTGTAATTGATGAGCAGTTGCAATTTGAACTTCTGCAGGATTTGATTGAGTTATATTATTAATAGTAACTGTTTCTCCTGTTCCAACTGATTGAACTATACCAGTAGCACCTGAAGTACCTCCTGTTACAGTTTCGCCAGTTGTAAATGTTGTTGCTTCTCTAATATTTAAGTGAGTAAATAATTCTAAATCAAATATGTAATGTTTAAAAACTGAACTATTTAAACCTAAACTTGAAAAAATATTATTTGTAGCAGTACCAGTTGAATATTCAAAACCTCTTGATTTAGCTCTTCCTATTGTACTAATACCTGAAAGACTTCCAGCGTTAGCAGTTCCTCTAACAGCAGTTGCTGATTTATATAAAGAAAGTCCTTTATATGATTCTATATCACCTGAAACGAAACCAACATCTGGCGAACCATAAACATTAGTTACATTTAAATAATTACCTACATCATATCTAGTTTTTAAATTTGATTGTGTATCAAAATCTCTTGATTTATTTACATCAACAAAAGTTGTTCCTAATTTTTCTATTTCATAACCTTTAACATATGCTTTACCTGGAGATAAACCTATTGCAAATTTAGATGAATCACCACCTGAACCTGAAGCGTAAATACCTCTATTATTTCCTGATAGTAAATGTTCTCTAACATCTATCTCAAACCCTTTAGTAATATAATCACCTGATTCGTCAAACGTTCTACGAGCAAAAGTATCTTCTAATACTCCGTATTCTGTATTTCTAACTCTATTTTGTAAAATACCATTTTTTAATCTTAATAATTCTAAAAAGTTTTTATCTGCTGTTGAAGCTATAGATAATTTTGTTAATGTTAAATCAATTTTAAATCTATGAGCACCAGGAGCATTTTGATTTGATGATCCTTGAGCATTATCATTTAAACTTGCGTCTTCATTTGGAGTTACAAAAGATTCTGTAACTGATAAACCTACTCTATAAGAAGGTGTGTTTGTATATTTGTCAAGAACAACAGTTTGTCCTAATACTTCAACGTGATATCCATTAATATAATAAACTCCTTTTTGAACTTCAGCAGCACAACCTATATGTGTTGAATCAACAGTTGCTGTAGCAGCTAAACTATTGATTGTACAATTTAAAGTTTCTGAATCAGAAAAAGCAGTTGATGTATTATTTGATCCACTTGTTGAATATTTTACATATAATGTATCTGGATCAGTTCCATCTGCAACTGCAACATCTATAACTTTTGCAACAAGTCCTGAAGTTGCACCTGTTAAAGTTACACCTTTATAATCTGCTAAAGTTGAGTTTGATTTTGCTGAAAGTTTTACTGAAGTTAAATTTAAGTCGTACCCGATTTCTCCAGGTATAACCATAGCACCTTTTTCAAATAGATGGTCTGATACCCTCTCTACTTGATTTTGAAGTTGAGTTTGTGATTGTGTTAATTCTCTCGCCTGTACAGCAAATGCTGGTCTAAAAAGAACTCTATGAAACTTTTTACTTTCGTCAAAGTCATCATAATAGGGCGATAAATTAAAATCTGTTGGACTTGGCATTTATCTCTCCTAAAATTCTATAATCAGTTTGATATTCTCGGTTTGGTCAGCAGCTCTAGTGATTGGTGCTCTATTTTCTACATAGACTATTTCACCTGAACCGTGGTCAATTTCTGAACTAGAATATCCATTTGCAAATACTTGACTATTAACTGTACCTGTTGTTGTTGCAGGTGTTAAAGTCGCTGATGTATCTGCACCTGTAATAATATTTGTGCCACTAAACGCTGTTTGATTACCGTTGCTATCTACTCCCTCATCATTGTGTCTTGTTTGAATATAATATAATATTTTATTTGATGGATCCCATTCTACAACTTTACCAATTGCACCTGTACTTGCTTGTGAAATTTTTTCATCTACAGAAAATGTTCCTGTGTTTCCAGAACCAACAACTGCTGAAGTTGCTCGTAGTGTAGTAGCCGTAGCGGCAACTCCACCTGCTTTTGGGTCTCTTATCAAACTTACTTGTCTAAAGTCATTTGCAACAGTTACGTCACCTGAATTTGCTGATTCAGTTCCTTCTAAACTTGTATTTAACATAACAAAGAAACCACCTAACTCTTGTACTGCGTTGTATCCGTGTCCACCGTTTGGTTCAATTATTACATCTAATTCTGTACTGATTAATGATCCACCACCAGCGGCATTAATATCTGTAAGTTTAATATATCCGTATGTGTATCCTGTTCCTGGAGTAGTTACGGTTACACCTGTAACTGCACCTGAAGCAATAGTTACTGAACAAACTCCACCTGATCCATCTCCTCGTATTGCAACACCTGTATGTGTTCCATCTGTACCAGCTGAACCTGCTGTTTTAATTTTAATTATATTAACTGCACCATCTACAGCAGCCGAACTAACTGTTGCATTTGTACCAACTGCCATAAAATCTACAGATAAGAAATCTGCTTGTTGAGAAGCAGTTAAAGTGTACATATACTTCCACTTATATCCGTCAGCAGTTGTTAATATTGTTGTTGATGTTCCTGTAGGTTCTACAGTTGAAGTTGCATTATTATTATTATCTAAACATTTATATACGTTTCTAGCAGTAGTTAAAACATAAAAAGTTGCGTCATACAAAGTAGCAGCACCACTATTTGAAGTTTGTGCTGTTGTTCCACCTGTTATATATCCACCGTAATCGTGTCTGTAATAATCATAAACTGTACCAGTTATCCAATTTCTTCTAGGAACTACAAATCCAGCATTTGTACTTGCAATTTTTTTACAAGCAAGCATACTATCGTATGTAAAATTTTGTGTGTTTTCATTATCAGGAGGAGTTACAGGTAATAAATCTGTACCCTCGTTATTTGTTCTACCATCTCCTCTTGTTGAAGTAGTAAATCCTTGAGGTCTTCCTATTCCTAAATAAAAAGTATTTCCTGAAGCTTCAGAAAACGCTTCTTGGAACTGTTCCGAGTTGTGTATTCTGAATTTATTTGTTATAATCGCTGGCATTTATTTTCCTTTATCTATATTTATACAAGTTATTCTACGCTTCTATTTCTATAATTCTAATTGTACTTAAAACTGTTCCACCAAACATTCTTGAACCTGCTTGACCATTAAATGTAAATGTTCCTGCTGTTGCAATACTTCCACATCTTACTTTATATGTTCTAGCAGTAGTATTTCCAGATGTTTCTGAATACATAACTGTCATATTACCCATACTTGTAGCGTCTTTTATAAAGTTAGATGTAAATGCTAATGCGTCTGCGCCTGTATCTTTATATATTCCTGCACCACCTCTAGTACCTGCTGATTGTGAATAAAATATTTGTGCTTCAATCATTAATGTACTTGTAGCAGATTTAGGAGTTATTGCTAAAGTCATATACTCATCTCCTTCAGTATTTTGAGGAATTGTGTCGTCTTCTGGAAATATTGTTGTTCCTGTATTAACAGCACCTGTTTGAGTATTAACTTGTTGTAAAACTTTTCCTGATCCTTTTGTATTAACTTCTATTGTACCTGCCATAGCTGGATGAGCAGTACATACGTAATATATAGGTCCAGATTGGTCGTGTGGTACATCAAAGTATAATACACCGTTTGTTTTTTCTTGAGCATTTAATCCTGTTGTAACTGTTCCATCTGTAGCAACGTGTGTTAATCCTGTTGAAATTCTATTTGCTGAATTGTAAGCACCACTTGAAGTTTGTATAGCAAAAGGATGTGATCCTGATAAAGCAGATAAATCAAAAGCAAAAGTTGTACCTTGTTTTATATAAAGTGTTGGATTATCAAGTGTTCCATAGTGTGAAGTAAATCTATATGAAGTTGTACTATTATAAGTTACTGCAAATCTTGCTGAAGCGTCTTCGTATCTACCAATTGTTCCACCAAGTGAACCTGCTTCAAATCTTGTTGTTGAAGCATTCCATACAAGTCCCTCACCATTTGCAATTCCTGTTATATTAACATTTGAGTGTCTATCAACACCATCATTTTCTGTTAATAAATTTATCCAACCTGACGCTGAAGCGATATAAGGTTTAAGTGTTGCTTCATCTAAAGCAGGCGAACCTGAATAAGTTGCTGCTGTAGGAAAACTAGCAAGGTTAGGATGATTAAATCTTATTGCTGATCCTTGTCCGTTAATTGTTATGTAAGCAGAACCAGTTATTGATAATCCACTTACTTGCGTTGCACTTGATCCTAATTCAACTGCTGTATAACCAATAGTAACTGAATTATTTGCTAATTGTGTATTTACAATCCCAGCACTTGCGTCTAATTCTGTAGTTGTAATTCCTGAAGCTTTAATTTCAATTAAATCTCCACTTAAAGTTGTTTGTATACCGTTACCACCAGAAAATTTTAAAGTATCACCTTGTACTATAGTATTAATTGATGATGTATCATCAGCAAAAGTAAATAACGTACCTGTAATTGAGTTTGATCCAGTATCTATTGTTTTATTTGTTAAAGTTTGTGTTCCATCTTTAGTTGCAACATCACCTGTTGGTGTGTTGATAACTGGACTTGTTAATGTCTTGTTTGTTAAAGTTTGTGTTCCATCTTTAGTTGCAACATCACCTGTTGGTGTGTTTATAACTGGACTTGTTAATGTCTTGTTTGTAAGGGTTTCTGTACCAGCAATTGTCGCAAAATCATCATCTGTCAAAGCAGTATTAAATTCTGCTACGGTTCCTGTAATTGTATTAACACCTAAAGCTATTGATTTATTAGTTAATGTATCTGCTGATGTTTCTGTAAGAACTGTACCGTCTATTGCTATTTGAACTTCGTTATTACCAACGGTTGTTGTAATACCATTAGCACCAATGAACTGTAATTTTTCACCAAGATTTACTGTATCTACTGTAGAACTTGTATCTTCAATAGTAATATAACCTGTTAGATTACTACCATCACCAATCGCTGTATAGATTTCGTCAAAATTTTGATTTATGATACTACCACCACCACGCAGGTTAGTACCTGTTCCATCATTGGATACTGTTCCTAAAAATATTGATTGTTTAGCCATTTCTTCCTTTAAATTACTTTACTATTTATAATCTTTTACGGTGTTGTATCATCAAAAAGTGGTCCTTCATCATCCCACCTTACAACTGTATTACTGAAGTCATTTTGGTTAAATGTAATTACCGAAGGAAAAGCAGTCATCATCTTAACATTTTTACCATTAGGGTCAGAAGACATTAAGAATATTCCACTTTGTCCATCTAAACTAGTCCTTGTTCCAAATACTTTTAATTCATTGAATGCTCTAAATGTATATCCTGAATCATTTGCAAATACAGTAGTTGCGTATTTGTTAAGTGTTCCCCAACGTGGTCCTGCATATGCGTGACCAGATTTAACAAATTGATTACCGATTGTTGCTCTTTTTCTACTTAAATAATCAAAGTCTATTCCAGCTCTATTTAAAGTTACATCCCTTTGATTAGGACCAAAATGTTCATTTGTTTGTGGGTCTAAATCAATTGTTCCTGATTCAAGAGCATTTGCTCTTAAAGATGTTCCATCATCTACTGTTCCTAATCTTCTACCAAATATTGTAGAGAATAAAGTATTAAGAATTGCAATTAATGGTATTTCAACTTCTTGTCTACCTGAAACAGCACCAATCATTGGTAATGATCCTCTGGCGTCTATTCTATTTGTAATATCTACTTGACCTGTAAAATAAAATCCTGCTGTATGCATTGTCTTTTTAAATGCATCCCGCCATACTGCAATAGAACTAGCAACTTTCAATACATAAGAAAAATCTTGATAGTATAAACTATCTTGTACTTTCATTGTACTTTCAGATAACTTACCATCTTCATTAATAAAAATTCCATCTGTATCTGCAACTGAAACTACATTAATTGTTGCTGAAGCAGGATCATTTTTTGCAATAGTTCCTGAACCACCTGAATCTGCTGATAATAATTGTCCTTCTGTAAATGTACCTGTAATATCTTTTATTCTTAATACATTTGTATTAGGGTTATAGGCAACAATTGTTCCTTGTCCACTAGATGTTGTACAAGATTGTCCTACTGTAAAGTTTCCTGTTGCACCTGATAATATAGCACTATTATAAAATGCCAATGTTGGAGGAGTAGGAGCGTCTTGATAATTTTTTCCTAATTCAACTGTTTTTAATTTAACAATTCTTCCAATCTCATTACCCCACGCATTTACAGTTCCAGTTGAACCTGTTGATGAGTTTATAGTTACAGTAGGTAAAGAAGTATATCCTGTACCATTATAAGTTAAAAATATTTTTTCAATTGTTCCATTGCCTGTATCTTTTTCTTGCATAATACTATTACCAAAATATAGGTCACCTGCCATAGTACCATCTTCTAAAACTATTTGGTCAGAATCTTCAGCAGCAACACCACCATTAATAACTCTTACAAATCCAGCGGCATCCCTTCCGTTAGTTCCACTATTATCAAATACTAATTTATCACCAACTGAATAGTTTGCGCCTTTGTTAGTAATTACAATTTCTGTTAATTCACCTGAACCAACTTCATCAATGCTAAATATAGCACCAACACCACCTGCGATAACTTTAATTACATCACCAGGTTCATTTAATGTTCCATCATTTGTAAGTACTTTTGTTCCTGGTATTCCTGTTACAGTTGCTTTAATATACCAATCGTCTTCATCTGAAGCAGTACCTACTATTTGTTCACCAATTTGAAATGTACCTTGCATAGAATCATTATTTAAAATAAATTCTGTAACTGTATCTGAACCAATTTGATACTTATTAACATTTTCAATAATTGCATATGCATTACTAGTTGAACCTGTTATTGTTCTTCCAACTAATTGTGCTGTATCGCCAGTATCAGCAATTGCTCTTAATACTTTTAATGTATCATACTTACCATCTGATACTCTTAATAAATTCTCTCTTGGATAAAATGTTTGTGATTCTTCATTAAATAATATTCTAAAAAATATTTCGTGTCCTTTATTAGTACCTTTAGAACGATAAAGAGATTTAACATTTTTTATAAGATTTCTTTTATCAACTTCGTTAGCTAATTTATCTGGTAGTGTTGCAAGAAACTCATCTCTAAAATTTGATAAGAAATTACTAATTACATTATCTGGATCTCTAAAGTTAACTAGGTCGGCAATATTATTTACTGGATTAGGTTTATAATCACTTATTACTGCATAAGCATTTGACTGACCACCTACAATTGTTTCACCATCTAAAAATTTACTGTTAGCAGTTATGAATAAACGTCCACTATCTAAATCTTCTGATAATACAACAGCAGTTGCGTTAGAAGTTTGTCCTGTAACTGTTTCACCTCTAGTAAATTTACCATATTCAGTACCAGAATATTTTTCAAAAATAATTTTATCACCTGCGTCAAGTGATGTTCTTGCACTACCTTTAGCACTTGCGTTTAATACTAAATTATTTGCTTGATTAGTTTCTGTTTCTAGTAAGATACCTTCTGTTGATTTAATAGAAGTTACTGATAATTCAGCAGACTCTAATAATTGGTAATAGACTTTAAGAAATTCAGCAAACTTTGGGTGTTCGCTAATTATGAATTCAGGTAGTTGACCCGAAATTATTGTTGAAATTTTATCAGTAAATTTTGCCATTAGTCATTAGTAGCTGGAAGTAGTTGTGTATCCGACACCTGCCTCAGCACTTCCTCCTACAAAACTATCAGCGGTAACTGTTATTTTTGAATTTGCAATATCCATTTCAACAATTTGGTCTCTAACTGGAACAACATCATTAGAACTTGGTGTTACTGTTAATTCAATTACAGTTGAAACTGCACCTCTTATATTTGATATACTAACAATGTTCATTGAATTAAGTGTTAATGCACCTGTTGAATAATCAATAGTACCTTGTGTTGAATTTAAATATGTTTTTACTCCACCTGACAAATAATATAATCTTACATTACCTGCGCCATCATCATCAAAAAAGCATTCGTTAGCATTACCATCTACTTTAAATCCTGATGAACTTAATATTCCACCTGAACTTGACATATGACCAGAATGTGGATTATATAATGCATTTCTAAAATAGATATTATATTTTGAAGATGTACTAATTATTGGTTGGAAATCTTTTCTTATTTTAACAGTTGTAATGTTTGATAAAATACTGTCATCTGCACCATCAATCAAACCTGTAACTTTTGAATATCTGAATACTGCGTCAAACTTTTGTAAAGTAGAAGCATTATAAGTTGTTAACTTATCAATAACATCTGCCTTTATAGTATCAGAAGTTTTTGCTGTTGCCTTTGCGTCATACTTAACATTTGAAGTAATTAATACAGAAGTTGTTTCTGGATCTTTTATAACTGGTCTTACTGAAGCAACGTTATATGGTTTTAATTGAGTTACAATATCAGCTTTTGTTGTATCTGATATTACTGTTCCTGATTTTGCTTTAATAGAAATATTTACAACACCATATTGTGGAGTTTCATCATCTTCACCACCCCACGCACTTACTGAATTTGCATTTGGATAAATTGATTTAACTAAAGTTTCATAATCAGTTGCTGTAACTGCTCTATCTTGAGCAGCGTATTGTAAAGGTGCATTAAATTTTATTGAATCATTTGTTTCTGAAATTGCACCACCTGATGAATTTGAATCAGTTGTTATAGTTACACTTGTAAAACCACCAATGTTTCCTGATAATGAAAATTTTGAAGCACCATTTGATTTTGTTGTATTAGATACAATGTATTCTAATATAATAACATTACCATCTTCTAATTTATTACCTGTTACACCATCACCAAAATATACTTCATACTTATTACTTGAACCTTCTTGTATGAAATAAACTTTTGAATCACTTGATACATTATTATAACCACCCGCCAATGAATAAACACTTTGCGTTGTATCTGTATTACTATTTTGAACGGTAACTTTTAATGTTGAAGTATCTGCTCTATCGCTAGGTATTTCAAATTTTTGGTCAGGATCATTTGCGTCATATGTATATTTAAATGTAACCAATGTACCTTCATAAAGAGGTACGTTTTCAAATTTATAAACTCCATTTTCTGGTGTGATTGTTATATCTGCGTTAGTTACATATTCATAATCTGTTTTATCAACTGTAGTTGTAAAAACTGTTCCCTTCTGCATAGTTACAGACGAACCTGTTGCGTTATTAACAACAACATCAATTTGTGCTCTTGGTGTTCTAGGAGATGTAGGAGTATATCCTAACATCTTTGCTAATGAAACAATATTTTTTCTTATGTCTGCACTATCCAAATACATTTCGTTTGTGGACATATTTGCAATGTAAGACATATAGTGAGTATTATAAGATAGAACATCTAATAAAATATTTAAACTTGAACCTTCAAAATCATAATCTTGAAATTGTGTTTGACTTGATAAAAAAGTTTTTAAATTATCTTTTATCTTGTCAAAATCTAATTCTGATATTTCTAATTTATGTTGCGACATCTTATCTTAACCTATGTAAATTTATTGAAACTGTTTGTGGTGTTGGAACTCCTATAATATCAAAAAAAATATCTACAACTAATCTATTTTGGTCAATCTCATTTGAACCAAAATGAGTTGCGTCATTATCTTCTATTCGTACCCCATTATTAAAATCATCTCCATTTATTGTAATACCAGTCAGTTTAATTCTTGGTTCGTTATTAATTAAAACTTCTTCTATTTTTCTTTTAATATATATTGAAATTACTGGATTGTAATTTTCAAATAACATTTCTCTTATACCACAACCTAATTCTGGATGCATAGCACGTTCATAGAAATTTGTTTGTACTAAATTCCTTACAGACCTTTTTATTGCTATTGCGTCTTCAACTACATTAATATCATTAGTAACTGGATGTCTTCCGAAGTCTAAATCTATATCTCTAAACTTCCTAGACTGTCTTTTACTAGAACTTTTAACGTGTTTTGTATAATCGTCTAAAAATGCTTTATTGGTTTGTGCCATAACTGTAATATTTATAACAGTTATCCCGCTCTTACGTTATTTGATCCATCAATCATTGCTCCCATATCATAAGAATCTCCAACTCTTGCGACAGGTTTATTTTCAGCTCTAACTGTAGAGGACCCTATGTTAACTTTACCCATATGTGGAATACACGGTGGTATTAGTGATGGTATGGTATGTGGTAATGTAGGATCATTAAGTCTAGCAACTGGTTTATTATTTGCTCTAACTGTATATTGTGTTGCTTTAACACCTATAACAGTATCACAACCGTGACCAGTTGCTCCTAAATCTAAATCTCTACAAAGCTTTGGCATTATACCAAAATCCAAAGAACAACGATTACTACTGCTGCCCAATTAGGTATATCTTTTTTATTTAACCAATTTTTAATTGATTGTACGTCTATCATATCTATCATTTTAACTCTACCTTTCCTCCAGCGGACTCTATGTCTGCTTTAATTTTTTCTGCTTCTGTTTTATCTAGGTCTGATTTAATTTCTTTAGGTTTCTCTATGCATTCTTCTACAAAATTCTTTGCTTCAAGTAATCCCATATCTTTAAAAGCTCTAATTGCTTTAATGACACCGATTTTCTTACCTGCGTCAAATCCAATTAAATTAACATTGAATAAACTTGCTTCTGCTTTTTCTTCTACAGGTGCAACTGCGCTACCTTGTAATTTAGCTAAATCTAAATTCCAAGTTTTCTCTAATTTTTTTGCTAATTCACCTGCTTCAACTACTGTTAATTTTCCTAATTGTTCTATTAATGTATCAATATTTGACATATTATTTTCCTAACTTATCTTTTCTACCAATAGGTAGTTTTTGCCACTTTGTCATCTCTATACCCTTTTTACTAATCCATTCAATATAGATTAATTTACTTTTTACTTTGTTTTGAAAAGATTTAACTGCCTTTTTCCAACTCATAGCAGTTACTTCTTCATTAATTTCTTTATTATCAGTAAATTTAAACGTTCTTTCTTTTGACATTCTGTTTGCTCAACTTTCTTTTACATTTTTTATCATCACATCTGCAATATTTACAGATTTCTATTTTTCTAGCTTCCATCATTTCAAATTTAGGTTCTCCACAATGGGATTCCCTACCACAATTATTGCAATAAGTCATAGTGTTATATTTATATTAGAAATTACAATGAGCTATAGCACTTCTAACGTTTGTTTCTTTTAAATTTTCTGAATTTTCAATTGCTGATTCGCCGATTCGTTCATAATCGGGTGCCACTTTGCAATTTTTAAGATTTCCGCAAGAAATTAGAACAAAAAGAGAACAAAAAAGTAAAAAAGTATTGATTTTCTTGAATTTTTTTAACATTTTTTGAATTTTTCCCTTGACTTTCTTGAATTTTTAGTATATATTTATCGTATAAGTTGAAAAGGAGAACATTATGAAAAAAATACTTGAATATTTAACTATTATTTTATCAATAGGAGGAACTTTCTGTCTAATCGGCGCTGTCGGTGCAATTGACGGAGGTTATCACGGAATTCCTATGAACGATAATTGGTTTTTATGTGGTACTTTGTCTTTGTTAGGATTTGCTATGTTTATTTTAGCACTATACTCGCAAACGTTGTATTCTGAACAAGACTAATCAATAGAATCTAATAAAGTCGCAACTAGGTGAACTCTTTGAGTCTCACCACCATTAAAAAAGTTGTGATATTTCGTATTATCGGTAATATAACCATTTCCATTAGCTGGCATATGAAAACTATCGCCTTCAATAACCATTCTACTACCACCATTTGTTATCATTGGTATATGTAATCTCTTTTCTGGATCACGGTGCCAACTTAAACAACTTCTAGGTGGTTTCATTAGAAAACGAACACGACCTAACTTAAATCTTAATGTTAAATAATCGTAAAGAGTCTCAACATACGTGCCTTTAAATTCTGGACAAATTTGGGTGTATTTCTCTTCTTCAACTTCTTCAAGTCTTTGTTCTTCTTTACCTGAATCATCTGGATAGGTCCAATATAGACCTCTTACTTTAGGTCCAACTAAAGAATTTGGATCACCAGGTATTCTATTCACGCATATTGCGTTGAAGTCTATATTATCAGGATTGTCTGTAGAAAAACCTTTTGATTCTTTAAAATGTTCATAACAAGCTATTAGCTCCTCTAAATTAACATCTAGGTCTTCTACCGTTTGGTAGTATTTACTCATTTTTGGTCTTTCGTAATTGTATTATTTGATTTGTATTCTTTAAATCAGAAAGTTTTGGACTTTTGGAATAATGGTCTACAATACATAACCAGCATTCCTGGTGAGCTGGGTCTCCATCACGCAACTTCTCTTGTAGTTCACAGCGTTTTTCCCTGCAAAAACTATATTTTCCTTTTTTAAATTTAGGTAACTTATCAATTGATTTCATTATTACCTCCTATGGATATTTATAGTGATATTGCTCATTACCAAAAAGATTTGATTTAGAACAATTGATTCAAATCAATCTACTATTTATGAGTGATTTTTTGCTAAACGTCTAGCTCCGTAAGTAATCATATAATCACAACCTGCTCTTTTGAATATTTGATATGTTTCTTCTAAACTACCAGGAGCACCTATACCTAACCATTCTCCAGATGTTTGATATGCACCACAAGGTTTACCAGTTGCTTCTTTAATAGGTTTAATTAAGTCTAAACTTGTCATACCTGGTTTAACCATTAATTCATCTGCACCATCATTTGAATATTTTACTGACCTTGCAATTGCACCTTCTCTATCATCAACATCTAATTGATATGGTCTATGAATACCTTTTGCTATCTTCATAGCACTTCTCCAATCTCTATAAAATGTAGAACGAAATTTTGTACTATAACTCATAACTTCTATATTACCATCTTTTAAAGATTTAATATTCTTAACTGTATTATCTTGACAATCACTTGGTGCTATTGTAGCACCTGACGCTGTGTAAATATCTTTTGCTGTTTGTGCTAATAATTTATCTGTTTTTTCTTGGTCACCTATAATACAACAATGTCCATCTTGCGTGTATGAACATAAACATAAATCTACAATCAATCTACATTTTGGTTGTATATCTCTTGAAAGACTAGCAGCAGTTACACATACTTGGTCAAACTTATGTGAATCAATACCTTCGTTGCCTCTATGTGTATCTGCTTTCTCTCCTAACTTAAATTCTGGTATATAAAATAAAAGAAATTCTTTTACACCTAAATCCATATCTTTCTTAACACGTTCATTAACTTCTTTCCACGCATTAAAGATTTTATTATCTTCTCCAAGTCCAGTTTCTCTTGTAGAATAACTAGCGAATATCGGTTGAATTAATCTCATTTTAACCAAGCAACTCTTTTGCCGTCTGCAATTCTTTTATCTGCAATTTCTTTTGTTGCAGGATATCTCCACGCCCATACAGCACATAGAAACATAAAACCACTTGACCATAATAATGCATTAAGATTATGTGTACTATGCCAAAGTATTGCTAATGAACTTGCCATAACAAGTACCATTGAATATTTTGCGTATTGAGGAAATACTTTATACTTTGTCCAACCTGTTAGAAACGGTCCAAAGTATTTGTGATTGTATAACCAATCGTGCCATTTTTTAGATGATTTAGCAAATGCCCAAGCGGCAATCACTAAAAATATACTGAAAGGTATACCTGGAGTTACTACACCTATATAGGCAAGTCCTATACAAATAAATCCTATTGTCATATAAAAATATTTTTTTAAATTCATATCAATCTCCTTTTGCTGAATTTGCTAACATTTGATGGTTTCTTTTATACATCAATGCTGTTCGTTGTTGTTCTTCGTGTGGTGCTACTAATTTAAATTTAGATATACCCATTTGTTCATATTTAGGTAAATCAAAATAAAATTGGCTCCACGTTATATCATCATTATAAAAAGTACGTTCCATACCTAAATGAATTAAACTACATCTCATTCCTTTTCTTTCACTTCTATTTATTTTAGAAGTTGTACCATAACAAACTTTACTAGGACAATTATAAGAACACTCTATATTCATAAACAATCTTAATAAATCTTTTCGTTTAATACTTTCTATAAATTTTAAATCATCATTACTATGTATAGGTAAAACAATCGTATCATATAAATTCTTTGCAACAACTTTTTCATAATGTTCATTATCTGTAATATCTTGTATGCAACTTGCTTCTATTTTATAATCAGGAAAATCATTTCTAATATATTCAGCTAACTTATCAGTTGCTGTAATAACTGCATTTCCTTTTCTATGATATTCTTTTAAAAACGGTTTACTTTCTTTATACTTCTCATCTGTTATAAATTTATTCTGTAAAGTAAGTTTTAATCCAATACCCTTATCATAAATCCATTCAATATCTTTTTTAAACATTTCTGGCATTTGTGCAGGACGTCCACCATATAAAGGACAATTATATTCAGTTTGCCCAAATACAGAATCTATATCTTCATATCTAAAAGAAAAGTTAGAGTATTCTTCTGCGTGTTGTATGTGTCTATCTAAAAATGCTTTGATATGTACATCCCATTGTTTTCTTGCTGAACAAGATATTATTCTTCCCATATCGCACCTGGTGGCATAGACATTAATATTGCTTTAGGATTACCTCCACTTTGTAATCCAAATTTTGTACCTCTATCATACATTAAATTAAATTCAACGTATCGTCCACGTTTTAATAGTTGTGTATACTTATCTTGCTTCGTATATTTTAATTTCATCTTTGGTGTTATAATCTCTTTAAGTAATTGACAAAAGGTTCTACCAACATCTTTAACAAATTCAAAATGTTTATCACCATATTTGTAATCAAAGAAGATACCACCTACACCTCTTATTTCTTCTCTATGGGGTAAATAAAAATACTCATCACACCATTTCTTATATGTTTTGTAATAAAGTTTATTATGTCTATCACATAATTGTTTTAATCTGTAATGCCATAAAGTTCTTTCTATATCATCTTTCAAACACGGTGTCATATCTGCACCACCACCAAACCAACTTTTTTCTGTTTCAATATGTCTTGTATTAAAATGTATTGCAGGTACTTTAGGATTCTTTGGATGTAATACTACTGATACTCCTGTTGACCAGAAGTTTCTACTATGTTTTGTACCAGGGATTTCTTTTGCGAAGTCTTTTGGAAACTTACCTATGACATTACTAAAGGCGACACCTCCCTTTTCAATCACATCGCCTTTAATTGTTTTAAAGTTACCAAACTTCCATTTGTTATCTTTAAATTTTGCTTTAGGTTCTAAATCTTCTAGTGTTTGACAAATTAACTTTTGCAACTCCATAAACCATTGCAACGATTCTTGTTTCATTACTTTATTTCAGACGCTACTTTTCTTGCAAAGTCCATATTTTGTCTTTGTAAGTTTTCTGCTTCATATGTCTTTGAAGGTACATTAGGAGGATTAAAATATAAATTACCTGACACACTTATTCTTTCGCCTGGTGTTTTATAAGACATTACGTGATGTCTTAATTGTGCAGGAAATATCCACATACCAGCAACTTCTGGAAAATAACCATATGAGTGTTGTGCCCAAGTTGGATTTTGCTGTTCACCATAATGAAACGTAACTCCACCTGGTCCATAACTCTTACCTTTATAATTTTTTCGTTCTTCTTCTAAATCAGGAACTTTTAAAAAGATAACCCAAGATAACATACCACCGTGTGAGTGTTCTGGATTTTGTTCGTTCTCTTTCATATAATTAATCCATAAATCTATAAGAGTAAATGAAGTTGAAAATTTACCATCTCTATAATCCATTACTTGACCACTATATCTTGCTGAGTCTTCAACATAACTAGTTATGTAAGGTTGGAAGTGTTCTATAAACCATTTCTTATCTTCTTGCGAATATCCTCTTTGGTCTTCCATTATACCTGCCAAGTTACTATTGCCTGAACCAGGTCTACACTTTTCACCTCTTTGTAAAAGTCCGTCTAATAATTCTTCGTGAACTTTATAGTTTGATACAAAAGGACCAAAATTTAAATTGCCACCTCTCATTATATCTATTTCTTTAACATCAGTATATTTTTTATCTGTCATTATATCCAATAATTATATTCATCTGGTTTAGTTTTATGTTCATTGTCAAATTGTCTATCTGTCCATATAGAAAAACATATTGCAATCATAGCTAACGCCATTATAAAATATAATCCCTTTCCTTCTTCCCAGTTTGTTAATAAATGCCATAACACTTGTACTCCGTTCATTTCATCATACATTGTTTTAGCTCCTCTAATAGTTTCATTACTTTATGTTTTAAAATATCCTTATTACTTAATTTGGGAATTGCTTTTAAGAATTTAGGATATTCTTTGTTTAATTTCTTATTGATGTTCATTAATAAATCTTTTGTGTTCTTCTTTTGTAATCGTTGCTTGTTTACCACCTGGTATAATTATCTTTAGTTTATCATTAAAGTATATTACAGGCGACCAATAAAACTTATCTTTATACTTATAAGGTTTATTAACATCTGGATCCGAAACGTAATCATACTTTTTTTCTATAATAGGTATCGTATCGTAATGGGTGCCGTTTTTTTCTATATTCCAACAATGATGTATGATAGGTGTTGCCTCTATGTCTGCTCTATATTCATCAATCAACCAACCTGATATAAATTCACTTCCAAAGTTTTTTGCTTCCATAAGTGTCATAGAAACGCATTCTCTTTGTTTGTAATTAATATTCGGTCTATGTTCAACCTTTTCTATGTATTGTGCGTTAGGTCTATACTTTAGAAATCGTTTTGTTGCGTCTTTCATTATTTTTACTTTTCAATAATTTATCTTTTAATAATAACTTCATTTTCTTCAAGTCTTTGAGTTCTCTCCAAGACGTAAATGTTCTATCGTTATTTCTTACCTCTTCTTGTAGATTTACTTTTCTTTTTAAGTCTTTGTGATTTGCTTTTAATTCCGCCATATTGTGTCCTTTCGTCTATATCGTGTATTCGTGGATTGTAACCTTTTGGCCAATTCAAATTTAAAGTTAATGTTGAATCATCTTGACTTATTATTCTTATCTGGTGTCCTGTGGGTGTTGAATTGTCCCAATATCGTTCATAGTTATTTAAGTTAATAACTTGATGTTTTAGTTTCTTTGATTTTTTCTTGACTGAATCAAACATACCCGAATTGGGTGTATTGTTTGCGATATCATCTAAAAAGGAATCTTTGGGACTCATATTAAAATCATAAGTGGCACCGTAGATACCACTATCTTCCTTTTGCGCTATTTTTTGTGCAAAGGTCTCCATATTTAATTTACTCATATCATAATCTCCTATAATACTATTTATATGCTAACCGTACAGTATGCTAATGCCAATATTATAATAGCAAACACAAAAATATAAAGATATTCTATTAACATTTTATTCATATCATAATCTCCTATAATACTATTTATAAGGGTAAAAGTCAAGTCTGCGCCACGCCCAAACTTTAAGACATTCAGAAGATTCGCAAAAATTTTAGAGTTGACAAATAGCCATTTACCTGTTATTATAAATATAACTTTAGAAGGTTAAAGTGCTTATTACAGACGTACCATCTAAAAACAAAATCATCATATCATCAAGCCATCATAGTCACTGCTTTGCTGACGTAGACTTTATCGTCTATTGTCAAAAGGCGTTATATAGTAAATCACCATATAGAGTAAGAATAGAAGATTGGGACGCAGACTACTGCGTTGCTTACATTAAAACATTAAGACTACACGATAGATGGAAACCGTTAACTATTCGTTATACACGTAGAGGTCATTATATCTATTTGTGGAATAGTAAATATGTAAAAGGAAAGAGATATTGAGTTTTCGCCGAGTCGTTGGTCTTTAAGCACTCTAAGCATTCTTGCGGACACTACACAGTTATATATAATTTATAAGTTTCCAAGAATAGTAGCCATTACTATGAACAATACAACTAATAGATAAACACTAAGCATAAGACTTACGCTTAATCATCAAAAGGATGCTTAATAGGACCAGTATTACTTCTTGCACGTAATATAACTGGTCGCCCTTGCTTATGTAAAGGTAATTGTTTCTGTTTATTGGGTTGACCTTCCCATTCAAATCTGTATGTTTCGTTTTCTGGTATATAAGTCGCAGGCGGATTTTCGTATGCTTCTTGAGGAAGTTTAGTCCATAACGAATCAAAGAGTTCTTTTTCATCCATCATCCCAAACTGATTATAAACACGACCAGTCATTGCTTTAGTCATATCACGTAAGCGTTCTTTATTGTATTCTATCTTACGTTGAAAGTCCCAATACTCTTTTAAGTCTGTATATGATTGTTTTGTTATCGGCATTATAGGACTATTTATGATCCTGGCGAATTTTCTAGCTGGCCGCCCAAACATTAAGTAATGTAAGAGATTCAAATTTTATTTGACTTAACTCTATTGTTATGTTTTGTAAGATATTGTAAATTAGAACGTGTATGAAGACCACTAACGTTTTTACCATTGATAGGTATGATATGGTCTACTTCATAACCTTTTGGAGTGTTTTTGTAAAATTCTGTAATAGAAGACTTGTCGCCGATAGTACGTTGTTTGTAAGTTAGATTGCCTTTACTATTACGTATTCTATAACGATTTTCTGCTCCGTAATATTTTCTTTGATATTCACGTAAATGTTGTTTGTTATTTACCTGCCATTTTGCAACTGGTATTTTGTTTATCTTATTTGAACAATCCATACACTTGGAGGTTTCATAGGGATTTCCTGACCAGGGATTTTTTCTTATGACTTTTGCAAATCTTTTACTACCGCATTTCTTACAAGTTTTCATATAAGTATTTATATAAATGTAATACTAGATACGTAATGGTACTGGTAGGAAAAAAATGAAATAACGATATATGTTAAAGTTGTAATTGCATTTATAGTTTTAATAATATACAAATTTTAACAAAAGTCGTTTTCGCTGGCCGTTTTTCAGATTTCTGTTTGGTTTATTTTCGTAATTGATATATATGTTATTGTTAGTTTAAATCAATTGTGTAACCTCTATGAAATACACTTTGAGTTGTATTTGATATTTTACTGCCTGCAATAGTTTCATTCTTACTGCCTTCTATATCACTATAATAATCACCTTTTACTTTTAGATTGTAATTGCCACCTACATTCATATTTACATCTCCATCAACGGTCACTAGATTGATGTTGCCTTTATCTACTTGTATGTTGATGTTTGCATTCGGGCCGACCTGTATGTCATAGTTGTTGCCTGGCATACCTCTCTTGTTAATGTAAATCTTATGGCGACCATCTACTGTAATGTCACTATTGCCTGTAATGGCGTGACATTCTTTGCCTGAAGTAATTTCGTATTTGTCACCAACATTAAGATAAACAATATTACCGTCCTTATCTATTTCATATGATGTGCCTGTTACGTGTGATTGATAAATTCTTTCGGCGCCTTCTGTATCATCTATTTCAAAAATATGTCCACGTTCACTTTCATATACGTGATTGTATGGATAAACGGCTGCGTAAGCTGGCGCAGGTTGATTCCAAATCGTACCATCACTACCACTTATAACACCTCCTCTTGCATTCGTTGTCGCATTAAAGTCAGCCGTTGCGATACCTGTTGCGACAGCATTATTTCTTGCCGTAATACTCCAATGTTCACCAGTATTAGTCGCCAACATATTCACATCACTTATTTCAGTTTGTAATGGATAAATTCCTTTTGGGTCTGCAAATCCAAATTCACCAGTTGGCTTTTCTAAAGGCACGCCAGGTATAGAACCTATTACGCAAGGTTCTTGACATTGTTCGCCATCTCTAAAATATCCAAAGACCCAACTGCCTTCAACTAGAAAACTTGGCGACTGACCTATTCCTGAAATGCCTGGTGATGTAACTGGCATTATCACTTGCGCCCAAGGCAAGTCTTTTGTTGGCAAAACTTCTTTGTCGTGTGTATGTATGCCCACGCAACGCACTCGCACTCTTCCCAAGTACAACGTATCCATTCTGTCTTCAACAACGCCAGTGAACCAGACAAAGTTATTAAACCCTAAAAAATTATTGTCAGCCATTTAGTTTTTTCCCATATTGTTTTTCTTTTAAAGAACACGACTTACGCATTTCAAGACTATTTAGAATACCTTTACGCACCTTCGTGTGAGGATAGCGTGTAATATTATCTTTACGCAGGCGGGTTTGCGTACCTCTTGCGACCCTTTGCGTAAGATATGTAAAAGGTAGAAATATACCTAATAACATATTCCGAAACAACATTACTGTCGGACACCTGGATGGCTTCGCACTCATACCATAGTGTGCCTGGCGACCTTGATGTGGATTGCTCAGTTCATCTGCGTTATTACATAGTAAAACTGCGTTATACACTATTCCACTCACGGTGTCAATAGGCAATGCTCGTATTTGTTCGTAGTTTGTTCTTATATTCATTGTGATTAACCTGTCGTATTCTCTATAAATGCCTGCTGTAATGGTTGCCATACACGTCTAGCGTTAGCGAACCCAAAAATTTTGCGATTCTCCGAGATTCTTTCAGTTGTTATCATATTATGAGTGATGTCCTCTATTCGGTAATTTCTCTCCATCTAATACTCCAGATGTTCTAATTCTACCTAGTAATTCGTTATCTACTTCGTATAGGTTGTGTGTTTTTCTTCCACCCTTACCATAATGAGTCCAACTATTATGCTCAGCAACATATGGTTTTGCCACATTATCTTTAACACACTTCAACACCATATGGTATACATCATCTGCTCTATTAATAATATGTTTCATATCATATACTAAATATCTGCCTGACCAATATGGACTAGATTGTATTGTTTTATTATGTCCTGTTGGCTCCATAATAGGCATATCAAACGTAATAATATCCCCTGCTTGTATTAATGAATTGCCAGGTACTTTTAGTTCTAATAATCCACTTGTTAATAACTGTCTTTGTGATAATGCCTTTTGTGTTGTATTTTTTGCACTCACGTGTGGTAAAGGTACTGGTATGCCACCTGCTAATGCGTCTGCAATAACAGCATTATTTGAATCTGTCATTTCGTGTATGTAATCAGTACTAGATTTTAACATTATCTTTTGGTCATACTCTTCACTAAAGGACATATTTGTATCTTCAAATTTTGTTTTAGGTAATGGTGTCTTAACAGTAGTTTTACCTCCATCACTATGTTCAGTATGAAAATGATTACCAAAATCTTTTGCATAATCATATGCTGTTTCTGTAATAGTTTTATTAAACATATCGTGTTCAATTAATTTACTTGCATATCCACCCTTTTCAATATGATTTAATGTGTTAACTGGTTTAACTAAATTCCAAGATAATACACCGTGCATATCTTCAACAATATCTTTTACACCACTATGATGTCTAACATTTTGTTGTTGATATCTATATGCCCATTTGGCAGGTCTTGCTATTGCACCACCTACTGCTAATAATGATTCAATACTTCTAAATTGATATCCTTCTTTTGTTTCATAGAATAGATATCCACCATTTTGATATTTCTTTGATACTGCCTTCTTCGCCAACATATCAATTGCCTTAAATGGTCTTACGTTTGGCATAACCATTTTAGTTAAATATTTTGTAGGTTCTACATATAAATCTTTTCTTGCATTGAGATATTTTTTATTTACAAATATATCTTCAACACCTATTTCAACAGGACCTTCATATGCCTTACTAACTTTTCGTAAATTATTAAAATAAGATTCTCTTGAACAAAAGAATATGTCATATGCTTGACTACCTGAACCAACTGTTTTTACATCAGGTGCTACACTCTCAATTTTGTATATGTGAAATGGGTGACCTTCGTTGGCAGTTGCGTTAATACCTGATTGACCAGGTGTACTAAATTTTAAATTTAATCTTTCTAAACCAACAATAGGTAATAAGGTACGTACATCTTTAGTATCATACACTTGTATTCTACCAACCATTGTATGATTAAATATACCTTCTTGAAGTTCTATAGCAATTATGATATTTTGAATATCAACCCTATAAGGTTGTTGTTGACCAGGTGCTCCACCTGATATCTTATAAGATAATATTTCGGCGGTTTCTAAATTGTAATCGCCTGCTTTTGTAAGTCTGTCTTTACTTTGTACCATATCATTTTCTAATCAATGCGCTAAATTCGTTTAAAAATATATCAAGATAATCTGGACTAATTATTTTTACTTGTCTTTTATTATCTTGTAATCTTCTTTCATATTCAAAATTAGTAACAGGACCTGCGCCTGCGTCTGTTGAATTGCATCCTATCATATGAGAATAATCATCAGGTCCATCACCTATTTTAGGTCCACTTGATTGTATTCTTTCATAATGATGTACTGCTTCTGGATTGTCGTATTTGTCTTTCATATAACTTTCAAATTGTAAATTAGATAACGGCCAATCGTAATATATATTTTCAATATTGTTTATCATACATACAACCCAAAATAAATCTGTTTCACCATATATTTTATATGCTACGTGTTCTGGTTTTTCACCATCTTCAACATCATACACATCTAATAAAGTTAAATTATTTTTAATTTTTTCTTTTGTTTTTATTCTACGAAATATATCAGGCACCAATTTGTGATATCCATTTGCCTTGATGTCGTATAACATTAACGGAAACTGTTCAAAATATCTAGCCATTAAAATCCTTCTTTAATTTTATCTTTAGTCATATATTCTAATTCTTTAAATGTTAAAGAAACGCCATATGTAACTGGTGTGTGGTCTTCAAATGTTTTGAAATTACTAGATTCAGATGGTACATAACTCACATCACATTTTGATAAAGCACATCTTGATATTTTATTTAAACTAGTATTAATTCCACTATTATTTAAATAGTGTATTTCAAATTCTGAAGGATAATCAAACATACGACCTTTATGCCAAGCATTTTTATTCTTACCTGGGTGCATATGATATTTAAACAT
>MPMF02190678.1_pt1 | contig 32042 bp, 30 predicted proteins | sample 1617271 | NCBI WGS metagenome assembly MPMF02 (sample SAMN05944812, study PRJNA350692) | marine metagenome | biome: marine; feature: ODZ; material: water; isolation source: 120 m water sample prefiltered with 30 um filter, filtered on to 0.2 um... | place: Pacific Ocean | collected 2012-04-09... | reverse complement strand
CCTTCACCTCGTCAAACTCTCGCTGCAACGCAGCGATACCGGGCGGCTGGATCGACCTTACCCGGAAAGGCTTCCAGTTGCTTGCTATGGCATAAAGTTCCTTTTCGATAATGGCTCAGAGCCTGGTTAACTGACCCTACGGCTTGAAGGTGTGCTGGACGAGGTCTTCGGTTCGATTCGGTCCAACTTGGCCGGGCGCGTTTCGCGCAATGTTCGGCCGCTGTCCGGCTCGCCACCAGCCGTTATGTTGAGCGAGCCCCCAGACAGCCTTGCCGTTGTGAGCGTACCAGCCGTTGCGGATCGCCAAACCGGCCGGCTGTTTTTCCGCGCTCGTCGCGAGTGGCGGGGCCAAAAACAGACCGGCAAACAGCATTCCGAGTAGCAAACGTCGCGTCATGTGGTGTTTCTCCTCGTTGTTCGTTTGTATTATCACAGGTTCTCGACCGCCACAATCGATCATCCTTCATTTTAGGAGCCAGCTTCTCATGAGCATTCGAGCAGTGTGCGGCTTGTGTTTGGCCTTTCTGGCCGCGACCCCCGCCGTGGTCCCACTTTCGCGCCCGGCGATGGCGCAAGGGACGGAGCCCAATGAATTGCGAGCTGATGAAGTCGAGGCTGTGACTCCCGGGAAGAAGTGGGCGGAAAAGACGCCCGACTACGTTGGCCTCGACGCCGCAAAGTTGGCGGAGTTCAGCAAATTCGTTGGCGGACGTGGTTGCGTTGTGCGGCACGGTTATTTGGTTCATTCGTGGGGCGACGTAAGCCGCCGCGCCGATGTGGCTTCGGCTTGCAAGCCATTGTACTCGCACCTCCTTTTCAAGGCCGTCGAAGACGGTCGGATTGAAAGCCTGAATGAAAAGGTGGTGCGATGGGAACCGCGTCTCCAGAGAATAAATGAGCAACTCGACTTCAAGGATACGAAAATCGCGTGGCGGCATTTCGCCAACCAGACTTCGTGTTACCAGTTGATCGAGAGCCCGGGAGCTGCGTTCGACTACAACGACTGGCAGATGGCCTTGTTCTGGGACACGTTATTCGTGAAGGCATACAACACCAGTTACGACAAGATCGATGAGCAACTCTTTCATCCACTGCTGACCGACCGTCTCGGTTGCCAGGACAATCCGACGATGATGGCGTTTGGAACGAAGGGGTGAAGTCTCTGAGAGGTTGGGTTTATGCGGCGACTTTGGTTTGTTTGCAGGCATTTGTCATGTAAGGTCGTAAATCGCTTGGGCAGGAGATCTTCAAGCAGTCAGCGAAAGTGCTAGACCAAGTCTTGCTCAGCAATATGGTTCGAAGCGTCAGGATCGCCTTGGCACCTTCATGACTCCACCGCATTCCCGAGTTTTTGAGACGTTGCGTGAAAATCGTTTTGCATGCTGCTTCCGTCACGCCACTGCCCAGAGGAATATGGACCGATGCGTATTCGCTATAACGCATGTGCCGCGTTCGTGACTGGATGTAGCGGTAAGCTTTCCAGAAATCTTCCTGCTTCGGCTTCGATAGTTTCCGTCGATGAAAGTGACTGGCCGCCGAGTGCAGAACGCGACTAGCACCGCTCGGCTTCTTCAGCGATTTGAGCATTCGCGTCGCCCAGCCGTGTGCTTCCTTGGTTCCCTTGCCGAACAGTGTATCGGCCATCGTCCAGATTCGTTCCGACGTATGGTAGTAGTCCGCCACGCGAACCCAATCCAAACGCTTGCCGGTCCGTGGATGTACCATGGGGCGAAGCACGTGTCGGTAGTAGCTCGTTTCGTTACTGCCCGAATCGGTCACATAGGCCAAGCGAGAAAGCGGTCCGGTAAAACGATCAAGCAGTTCGGTCAGTAATTCGGTGAGCATCCGATCCATCGTGGCTTGCCCCAGTTCCGGCGGCCAAGCCAAATAGACCGTGGTCAATCGCTTGCCGGCTCGATCGTACACGCTCACCGTCGCCGCCGTGGCGACCTCGAAGAAACGGTGTTTGTATTCGCGAAGGGTGATCCCGTCGCGTCCGACAGCGAGCACCGGTTTACGAGAGCCTGTGCTTTTGGCTGCCTCCGAGAGAGCTCGGAGCAATTCGTCGACTTGATGTGCTTGGCGTAAATCGGCCATCGATTCGCTGAGCTGATGCACACACGCTCTGAGACGCTTGACTCCCATCGTCACACGGCAAGCGGTTCGAAGCAGTGCGATCACGGCGGCTTGATTCGACCCAGCAGCCGCCATGTTCCGCCCGATCCAATCGACCAAAGCGGGCGTCGCAGAATGATTCAATCCCAACAGCATCTCCAGCGGAAAGATCGAACCGTCACCGCTTTGCCAACTGCGGTAGCCGCGCCGATGGAGTATGAGATCACCGAACCGTGACGCCACATTTTGACGTGCCGTTTTCTCATTGCGTCTTCGATAGCCGCCACACTCAAACCAAACGTTGTTCGGCAACAGGTGAGGTTGCGCCGGCTCGCAGGCGTTCAGCACAGATTCCAGCAAATGTCTGCCAATGAGCCGAACGAGACCAAGCAACGTGACTTCCAATGTCATCAAACTGGTCGGGCTCAGCGGTTGCTCGAAAAACGTGATAACAGCAACAGTGAGCGGTTGCCGGACTTTTTCGAGAGCGTCATCGACAAGCTGTTGAGCTTTTCGAGTACGCTGATCATCCGTTGCCTGATCGAGTCCCCATCCAATAAGATGTCCCATGGAGGCGTCCTTGCCATGCGAGAGTTTTTTTGCGAAATCAATTTCGCAGAGGACGCCTCCTTTCTAAAACACCAATTTTGAAGTACACGCCAAGAAAACTACATTCACAACACGAAAACCACTAATTCACTGCCATACCGAGACTACACCCACCCTTCGCCTGATGGCATGGGCTGACTAGAATGAAAGTTGGGAGGATTTTCAAAGGTCTTCCCGACTATTATTTCTTCACGACCGGTGCCGCCCGTCGGGATTCGCGCACCCCGCCTGCTTGCCGATCCGCTCGTGGCGGATTTGCCATCAGCATCGCCCCACACCGCTTGACCATGCCGAAAGAATTTGATCCGTATTCGCAGTGGTTGGGCATTCTTGTGCATGACCGACCGGTCGACCACTATTGCCTGCTGGGCATTGCACGATTCACCTCGGATCCAGCGACGATTGCGGTGGCGGCTGACCGGCGGATGGCCTTGCTCCGTTCGTATCAAACAGGGCCGCGAGGTCGATTGACGCAACAACTGTTGAACGAGGTCGCCGCCGCCAAACTCTGCTTGATCAACGCGCCGTCCCGGATGGCCTACGACGCAATGTTGGAAGGACTCGCCTCGGCGACCGAGCCGCCGGCCCCAGCAGAATCACCGCCGCAACCAGCGCCGTCCGTGATAAATCAATCAGATTTGCCCGAACAACAGGAGCCGCGAGCCACGATTGCGATTGAAATCGACGATGAAGGCGTGGCGGAAGTATGGAACGCGAAGAAATCCGCTGGCGCGTCTGTCGGTTTGGCTGTGCTCGCTCTGGCGGTTGTGGCGATCGTCGCCGGGACGTACGTCATTGGGCAAGTCGTTGACGCGCACCGTCGTCTTCAGACCATCGATCCGTGGGTTACCATTGAGGATGGCGAGCGGATCGAAGAGGCGGATGTTGGCGACGGAGAGTCATCCATTCCAATCAACGAGCCTGTGGTCGTCTTTCAAGAGGCCGATGGAAGCGTGAACTTCACGCCGCCAGTCGCAGTTTTGAACGGCAACTCAGTTCATATGGAAACGGTCGAGATCACCGATTTTCTCACGGGCTGGACATCCGTCGACGATTCAGCAGTCTGGAAGTGTAAGATTGTCAAGTTGCCGCCGAAGGGAGCTTTTCGAGTCCTGGTCACGTATCGTGCGGCGACCGAGGCGGACGCAGGCAGTTTCAAGATTGCGATCGATGGAGATGAGAAAACCTGCCAGGTGCGCGGTACGGGCGAGTTTGTGACCGACGAATATTTCTTGGCGGTCACACGGACTGGCGAGCAATCCATGGAGTTGCGTTCGCCGCAACTGCACGGTGGAAAATTCGAGGTAAGAGGTATCCGCTTGGTGATGTCGAAGGGGGAGGAAGAACGCTGACGATGGTGTGTTCTTGGTCGGTCTGTGGTTGGTGTTTTGCCATAGCTCAATAATGGGGAAAGCATCCTGCTTGCTTTGGGTAGGTGTCCATAAATCGCAAGCTGGAAGCTCATGCCGCTACGGCGGCTGCTTTGGGCGACGCAACGGTGGTGCGGTTTGTTTGCGCCTGCCAGTCAAGCTGATTTGTCAGAGCCGGATTCGACTGTCGACGTCTTCGGAGGCACAATGTAGGAATCGACGACTTCCGAGTCTATCTGTAAAGGGCCGTCCGACGATTCCGTTTGGAATGTAAATCGTGAGCGGAACCAGCTGACCAGGCGCCGCCGATACCACCGGCGACACGGTGGTACTAACAGCGATAGCCCGAACGCATCAGTCAGAATTCCTGGCGTCAGGAGCAACGCGCCGGCAACAAAAATCATCGCGGCATCGATCAAGGCGTCCGTGGGGATCTGGCCTTGCGACATGGAACTGTGGATGCGTCTGTAGGTCTTGGTGCCTTGGGAACGGGCCAGCAATGTGCCGATAATGCCGGTCACGATCACTAATGAGATCGCGATCCACGGGTGCGTCCAGTCGGCCACAAACATGAGCAAAATCAGTTCGACCAACGGAACCAGGATGAATAGGATCAGCAGCCGAGCGAGCACGTAACGTCCTTTCCCTGCAAGACACGGAACACGTTTCGGCTCTGAATCATACGCATGGAGGCAGTTGAGAGAAACCCGCTGGCGCGCGATTGCAATACTGCCAAGAGACTAACGGGATTCGATTTCAGCGGCACGCGAGGCATAGCGACGAGCCCGATCTGGATCGTCCAACGCTTCGTACATCGTTGCCAGGTTTCCAAAAGGAACGGCCAGTGCTGCCTCTTCCAATCGCCCTTCGCGTTCGGCAGTGAGCATGATTTCGAGACCGTGTTGGGTCAGATTCACGGCTTCATCCTTAGCGTTTGTTTGCCAATAAGAGACACCCATACTCACGAGGCGTTCGCCGTGTAAGCCGCTTTCAGAGCGGTTTCTGACGGGCAAGTCCATGGAAAAATAGGGGAGACATTTTTCGTAATACCGAACCGCCTTTTGATGGTCCTTCTGACCAACGGATTCCGCGAGCCCAGCGTAGAAGTAGATCTTGCCAATCAAGTAGTTTGAATGGGGCGTCGGATCACGTTGTCGATCCAATTGGTTGATCAGTTTTTCGGCATTGTCCGCGAATTGTACGACTTGTTTGTGATCTCCCCGCACGCGGGAGATCTCGATGGCCTCGTACAAGGTCTCGACGGCGATCCAACGCAGTTCATTCTGATAACGGGAATCCGTAGATTCTCCAGCGAACTTGTCGAGCTCGTCAAGCAGCTGGCCGACGGCTTTCTTAGCGTCTGCGTTGATCTTCAGCCCGGCATACGCGAGCAATGTCTTTTGGATAATCTGCAAACGAAGGGCGGATTCACCTTCGTCGAATTCCAGCATGCCGTAGGCGATTTCCGAAGCACCCTTCAGCCATTTCAGCATGGTCTTCTGTTTGTTCTTCCATTTGCCGCGCGCAATATCATTGGCAACGCCGAAATACGCGTCGACGAGGACACGCTTGGCATAGCGGCGCACATCTGTTCGATCGGTTGTTGCCAATTGCACTCCCATTTGCAGCGCTTCCTGGTGGATCTTCAAGGCTTCGTTGTATTGGTGGTCTGGTCCGTTGGCCATAAAATCCGCCAACAGGCAATTTGCTCGAGCCCTATATTCAGGTGGTGTCAATTCATCGGCAATGACCGTTTTTGCGTCGGCGATCGCCGCCTCGTGATCATCGAGTTCGAAGTGAATTTTGGCACGTGTCGTCAAGAGTCTCGAATCTTGGGGTGCCAAGCTGATGCTTTCTTCAATGGCCGAGAGTGCGCGACCGTAATTGCCAATCGCCTCCAGAACCTGGGCTTTCATCCAATGGATTTCCGAAGTGTTTGGAGCGTATTGATCCGCATATGTCAGATCCGTCAGATTCTTCTCATATTGGTGTCTGCTATCCTGCTGGACACGCATCAGAAACGGTTCGGCGGAAATCTGCTCCAAGACCAATTGGCCAACCATCCGTTCCGCGGCATCGGGATCAAAGCTGAACATCACGCCCCGTTCTGGGTAGATCTGCCCCATGACGGTTCCAGAATCGCTACGGATCAGTACCGCCTCGAACCCGTCCAGTTTAAGTTCCTTCGCAACTTTCTGTGGCGGGGCCAGCTTGTCAAGAAAAATAATGATCGACGCGATTGTGTCGTCGTTGACAATCACTTCCACATTTGGAAACGGTCCGACCTGGTACGTGAAGATTTCTTCGCCATCTTGCTCTTGACGACTCTTGGGTTCGCCGAGCATTTCAATCAAATCCGCTGTCGTGGTCTCCCCTGGTGTCACACCCTGAAAGCTCGATGCGCGAATCTCCTGATGCTGTTGTGGCGTTTCTTCCTGCGAGACTTTTGAAGCCTCCTTGTCCTGATCATCATCGGCCACGAGGAGTTTCCGCATGACGGGTGCACCGATGGTTTGCGATTCCAAGACGGCGGGCGGCGAGTCTTGCCAAGCCTGGACATCTCTCGAAATGAGCGTGCAAAGGAGAACAGTTCCCCACACAATGGTCCAGGCCGCTTCTTGACGATTCATGGCGAAACGCATGTCCGTACCTCTCGCACCGTGTTGCCCTTGACTTCCGTTCGGCGCATTGACTAAGGCGAAATTGTGGAAAAAACGGCGAGTAGTGTAACAACAATACGGCAGGAGTCCAGGCGAGTTGACAGCAAAAATGGTATTTTTTGCCGGTCGCAAACTGCTAGCCGCCATGATGTTGTGCGAGAATCGCCACTGCCCGCTGAATGTCGCCACGGTTGATGCTAGCTTGCACATCGGCCAGCAACTGAATCTGCACGTTGCCGATGGGCACCGCATCGCCGGCAGTTGGCGAGTTCGGAACCAAATGATGCACAATCAACTCAATCAAACGATCGACACCCGTCCCAGTGACAGCACTCGTCCGGATGTCCGAGGATTGCCTGGGTTTATCGACGAGGTCTGACTTGTTCTCCACCGTCAGCACGTTGGGGTGTCTGGCAATTGCTGGATCAACGAGGCTCGCGTCTGGACGAGTTGCATCGCATACATGCACGACCAAGTCGGCGGCTGCAACTTCCGACAACGCCAGTTCAACTCCTGTGGCTTCAATCGCGTTTTGACCATCGCGGATTCCCGCCGTATCCATCAGTTCGATCGGCCAACCATCGAGGGCCGTGTGCGTAGCGACGATGTCACGCGTCGTGCCCGGCTGATCGAAGACGATGCACCGCGAAAATCCCAGCATCGTATTGACGAGGCTGCTCTTGCCAACATTGGGAAGGCCAACGACGACGATTTTCCACGGTATGGTCAGGTGACGGCCAAGTGGTACCAGGTCGATCAAGTGCTGCAAATGTCCACTGGCCAGATCTCGATCGTTGACTTCCAAAGACTCCGCGATTTGACCTAACGCCTTCGGCCAGGCACCATGCAATTGATCCAACAGAATCCCTGCTGTACGCTGGGTACGCGCTTCGGCCAACCTGCGCCACACGAATTCCAATTGCGGGTCCCGATGTCTTCGGTGCAACCACGTTGCCTCATCGCCGAGAACCACACCCCGCGACACCAACGCGGCGATGATCACAGCCGCGGCCGCATCTCCACCATGACAGTGAATCTCGAACTTGCTCGCCGCTCGGCGGCAAACGACGATTTCCTCCTGATCGCCGGTGTCGTGATGCCAGATGCCGAATCGAATGCGATCGACAGGACTGGCGGCGAGCGGCTTGCCAGTGATCGGTCGAAAGAGTTCTCCGACGGCCTCCATGGCACCGGCACCTTCGACGGCCAACGTGGCTATCGCACCTCGACCCGCGGGCGTTAGTCGCGTCACCGTCGTGCGATGCGCTGGTTCAGATGGCAACGGTCGAGTTTTCATCGATTGGTTCACGGCACCGACAACGGCCAAACGTGTAAAGCCTACAGATCCAATCGGCTCACGTAGCGGCCGCCGTCAAGATCCCTCCAATTACCAGATCTCGGACGAACACGGCGTCTTTCGAGATGAAGGGAGCCAGGCGTTCTGCGTCGCCCCCAGTCAGAAACAGCTGCGGCGAGCCGTTGACCGATGCACCGATTCGTTCAACCAGTTCACGAATCGCTCCGACACTGCCCCAAAATAACCCACTTCGGATCGCACCATCGGTCGACCTGCCCAGCGCGTTGGGAGCGGATTGTCGAAAACAGGGATCGACCTGCGGCAATTGGTCCGTCTTGGCCGACAATGCTTGCGAGACGAGTTGCATCCCGGGCAGGATCGCACCTCCCAGGAAGTCACCCTGCTGGCTCACCAGGTCCACCGTGATCGCCGTGCCAGCGTCAACAATGACGGCAGGTGCAAGCGGATCGCGAAGTTGATTGACGGCCACCGCCGCCGCCAGTCGATCCATGCCGACTCGGTTGGGTTGTTCGACGCATACCTTGATCGGCAAATCACCAGCGATCAGATCGCGGTACGATGCGCCGGTGTTCGATTCTCGGACCCAGGCGGCCAGCCGTTGCTCGCTTGGACGATGCACGCTGGCAACGCACCAGGATGCGGATGCAGGTGTGTTCAATGCGACTGCGGCAGGATCAAAGCCGGCCGTTTCAACAGTGATTAGTTGTGACCATTTCCAGTGGACTTTGTTTTCGGCAGGATTACCGCATTCCGCGTCACCCAGAGAGTCGTGGACGCCGAAGGTGATCGTGGTATTCCCAATGCCTACTGCTACGAGTGGCTCGTTCATGGTGTCGCTTCAAGTCTTCGGGAAATCGAACTGGTGAGTTCGCTCAACCCTTGACCCGTAACTGCCGAAATCAGGAAGACGTCACGCCCGATCTCTTGCTTTAGACTATCTCGGAGTTCGGCCGCGCCGGGCAACTCGGCTTTTGTGACCACGATCAGTTCAGGTCGCTCGGAAAACTGCGGATTATATTGTGTCAGCTCGGCGCGGATAGCGCGATAATTCTGGATTGGATCGGTTTCATCCTGTGGGCAAGGTTCGACCAAGTGGACCAAGATTCCCGCCCGCTCAACATGACGCAGGAATTCGTGACCGAGTCCAACGCCAGCGTGAGCACCTTCAATCAACCCGGGAATATCGGCCATGACAAAGGAGCGGTCCAAGTCGATTTGAACCAGACCCAAGTTGGGGAATTTGGTTGTGAAGGCGTAGTCGGCAATTTCCGGTCGCGCATGGGAAAGCCGACTGAGTAGGGTGCTCTTTCCAGCGTTCGGCTTTCCAATCAGCCCGACGTCCGCGATGACTTGCAGTTCCAAAATCAACTTCCGAGCTTCACCTGGTTTGCCGGGAGTTGAATCGCGAGGGGCGCGATTGGTGGAGGATTTGAAACGGGCATTTCCCTTCCCGCCTCGTCCGCCCCGCGCGGCAATGATCTGTTCACCATCGAACACGAGATCCTTGATCACGAAGCCTTTTTCGGCATCCATAACGATGGTCCCGGGTGGCACTTGAATTAACAGGTCCTTGCCGCTACGACCTGTCTTGTTGGCACCCATCCCATTTTGCCCATCCGTCGCGTGCCAGAATTTCTGTTGCGCCAAGCCGGACAGATTGTTGACGCCGTTCATCGCCCCAATGGTCACGCTACCGCCCTGGCCGCCATCGCCGCCATCTGGGCCGCCCTTGGGGACATATCGCAGGCGGCGGAAGCTTACGCAACCGTCGCCACCATTCCCGGCTTCCACGTTGATCTCGACCCGATCAATGAACATCTGGTTTCACTAGAGAGCTTGGATCAGGTTTGATCTGGTCAGCGTACATAAAAAAAGGACAGCCCTAGTGAGCCGTCCCTCGTCAGGTTGTATCTGAATTCGGCGAGTGCTTTACGGTTTGGGAACGACGTTGATCCGGCGACCCTTGCGGTCAAACATCACATGTCCCTCAACCAAAGCATACAAAGTGTAGTCGTTGCCTTGGCCGACGTTAAGGCCCGGATGAAAGCGGTTACCTACCTGTCGGACCAGGATATTACCCGCCAGAACAGCTTCGCCACCAAACTTCTTGACACCGCGTCGCTGGGCAGTCGAATCCCGCCCGTTGCGGCTGGAACCTTGTCCCTTCTTATGGGCCATTGCTGAACCTCGTTATCAACTGAATCTGTGGATCGCTTCCAAATCACAATACGAATCCATGACTTTAGCGATAAATCCAGCGATAATCAAGGCGTTGCTCGAGGCCGAATTGATCCAACATTTCCTGTTGGACGATCGGATCCGAGTCAATCGGGACACCGAATCTGATCTCGCCCTCATGCTCAAAACTGGTGTCACCGGGCCGCCAGAAATTCAGCTGCAAGGTCTTGAAGCGAAAAACGCGGCCTTTTCCCGGTGCATCTCCAGGCTGATAGGCACCGGGCGTGTCTGCAAAAATGAAGGCGTTGGTGAGGCCCCGAATATAAATCGAGAAATAGTCGATTCGCGGATCGACGTCTTCCCAGGTGACCACGCCCCACACGCTACGATCGACCCGATCGTCGCTTAGCGGAATCTTGATTTTTGTCATTTCGACCGAGTTTTGGATCCGAACGCCCGGCTTTTCTCGCTTTTGAATGGCGGCCTGGGCGGCCGGAATGATCTGGTCGAGATACTCCTTGTCGAAATCCTGGCTCCGCAGTACGAAATGCGGAAAAAACCGCCGTGTTGCAAAATTCACCAACTGGGTCGTGTGGGGGCCATGGACATCATTCCCCCCTTCAGGCTGCGGATTCAACGCATATCCCTTGTTCTTGACCCGATATACCATGTACCAAATCAGTTTGCGCTGCATTTTCCCCGTCGGCTGCGGAATATCAACTTCCAACATGCGGAGCGGTTTGAATGCGAACTCCAAATTCCAAACCGGCCGGCGGAAAATCGCCCGTTTGGCTTTCTCTTCCAGTGTGTTGCTCTTGGCGTCAAAGTTCGGAGTCCAAGTCAGATTCGGGATCCCCTGCACCACTTCGACAATCGGCACGGGGCCGCTAAATGTCTCTTCCGGCTCAGTTTCTACGGGAATGACCGTCAGCACACCTGGCGCTAGTGGTCGGATCCTTGGCGGTTGTTGGGCTACGAGGGTTGCGCAAAACGAAGCCAACAAGACCCATGTCGCAGTCAGATGCAGATGGTTTTTTCGAAACATGAGACGTCCGTCTAACGGTCGAATCGCCCGATCACTGCGGCGTACAGACAGCCAACCTGGGCGTAGGAAACACTCAGTATAGTCCAGGCAGTAAGCACTGGTCAATAAAATAGACGACTTGGGGAGCTTGGCGTAAGTAACGATTCTGAGGCTGGGACTGATCTTGCCCGAGGAATCGTTAGGAGCCCTGCGACCAGCACGCGACGCCTGGCAACCAACCATGAGATCGTTCCCCACGGTGGCGACTATTCCCCAATCGTCTCAGTCGTCCAGGATCCCGGAACCGAACCCCCCTGTTTTCCTGTTGGCACGATCCAGGTTCTTTTGACTCGCGACGGTGGCGTGCGGGGCGCGGGGTTCAGGGGCAGCCGGTTCGACGACCGTGTGTTCGCGTTTCTGGTGTCTGGATTCCAACGGCATATCTTTCACAGCGGTGGGACCACTGTTTTCCGTTGGCGGAGCGAAATCATCGTCGAATTCATCTTCGTAACGAGAGACATAGCCTGGTTGGCTGGATAGCTCGCGTTCTTTCTGATAATACGCGACGACGCGCGTCTGAATCATCTCGCGACAATCAGAATTGATAGGGTGTGCGATATCGGCATAGAGTTTTGCGCGTCCTGCATCGTCTCGCACGGCCCGATCCGGGTCCTGCTTGCCACCACACTGATTGCAGTAGTTAGCGCGGAGATGATTCTTGGAACCGCAGCGGGGGCAATGTGCGGTGAGTTTTCTACTGGGCATTGCCACAAACGGTCCGTTGGTACCCTCGATGATCTTCAGATCCCGAACCACAAACCAGTCGTCGAATGTGACAGAACAAAAAGCTTGGAGGCGATCATCTGTTTCTTCCGTCAGCTTGATTCTCACTTCGGTGATTCTCATCGTGGTTGCTCCCTTAACCTACTTGCCGTTTACTCGGCGGAACCCCGCAACTTGACAGGGCACTGTGACCGTCCTTGTTGTAAACACGTAACCAAGACCGGTGGCTCGCAAACGAACCGCGTGTCTGGCTGCGTGGCGCGCACTGCGGAAGAGCCCGAAATAGCTGGTGCCGCTGCCGCTCATGGCGTGGCCGAGGCAGTCGAGTCGTGTAAAAGCAGTGCAAACTTTTTCGATCCAAGGCGAAAGCTCGGTTGCGGTGGATTGCAAGCGATTGAACAGTTGGGCACCCACGCGAGCAGGGTTGCCGTCGCGCAGTGCTCGCACTCGCTGACTGAGACTGGCGGGTTGTTCGGCCGGCAGACAGTGTCCGTAAACTCGCGGCGTGGAGAGCCCCGTGGGCGGTCTCACAACAACGAAATGCAGTTTGGTCATACCGGTCAATCCTTCGATCCGTTCCCCACGACCGCGGGCCACCGCCATGGCTGAGCCAGGCGATCGGTTTGCAAGGAAAAATGGAACGTCACTCCCGAGCTCCGCCGCCAACCGTTCCAGCCGCGCCTGCGACCAATCCAATTGCCAGACGCGATTGGCTGCCAAAAGTGCGGCTGCCGCGTTGCTTGAAGCGCCACCAAGACCTGCCATCGCGGGAATGCGCTTGACCAACCGGATCGTTGCACCCGCTTCTATACCCGCATCATTTCGCAGGCGCTCAACGGCCTTCCAGACAATGTTGTCCGAATGCTGAGGTAGCTCACCCAAACAGTCTGAAATGCCGCTCTCGGACGTACGCTTGTGTCCCTCCAAGCCGGAAGCCCATTGACAGCTCAGTCGTAAGTTGCCGGTCGAGTTACTGAAAAAGTACAGTGAATCATATAAGGAAACGGCCGACATGATCGTTTCGATTTCATGAAAGCCGTCATCACGCTTGCCAAGCACCTCTAAGAACAGATTCAGTTTTGCCGAACAATCGATGCGTATCGAGCCACGGGTGTTCTGGTTCATAGTTGGGTCGATCGATGGTCAAGCTGGACGCCGCCGTCCTTTCGGAAATCCTGTCCCGGTGACAATTCACGCGAGAGGCTGGGTTTGACATCCTTGTTGGCTGCCTGCGGCGTGCCGCAAATGACCATGGCATCGCATCTTACGTCAATCAAATGCCACCCAGAATTGTACAAGTGCCGAAGCAAGGGTCAACACGAATCGACGTTTCCCAACCACGGCTCCATCGCCATTAAGCGAATCGTCTGTAAAATGGGCTGCATGGGTCATCAATCGTCGCTACCTCGGTACGATCTGCACCAGTCCTACGAGTGGAACTACAGCCACTGGCCCGAACCCGTTGACGTTGTGGTACCGCCGATGGCAGGTCAGTGGCAGTTTTGCAGTCTTCCAGTCGCGTCGCCGTTGGGCGTTGCGGCCGGACCGTTGCTCAACGGCAGGTGGTGTCTCTACTATGCCAGCCTTGGTTTCGACGTGGTCACTTACAAGACGGTTCGCAGCGGGCAGCGCGACTGCTACCCGTTGCCGAATCTCGTTCCAGTGGGATGCCCGTCATTGCGTGGCGACGAACTTGATGTAAACGAATGCGCGGAGATGCAAGGGAGTTGGGCCGTCTCGTTTGGAATGCCGTCGAAATCGCCGGAGTCCTGGCGCGCGGATGTCCAGTGGACGCGCGAACAACTCGCGTCAAACAAACTGCTTTGTGTCTCCGTGGTCGCTTCGGTGCAAGATGGCTGGGCGATTGGGGATCTGGCCGACGACTACGCGCGCTGTGCCAAATGGGCGGTCGAGAGTGGGGCGGATGTTGTCGAGACCAATTTTTCGTGCCCCAATGTAGCGACGTGCGACGGACAGTTGTTTCAACAGCCCGACGATGCCAGGATAGTCGCCGAAAGTGTTCGCGATGCGATTGGTGATGTGCCGCTGATCATCAAGGTCGGGCACGTCTCGGCGCGCGATGCTGCCGCGCGGTTGATCGATGCATTGGAACCGAACGCATCCGCATTGGCGATGACCAATAGTATTGCCACCAAGGTAGTTCAGTCGGGTGGGGGGCGGCGATTTGACGGCCAGGTTCGTGGGATCTGTGGCAGCGCGATCCTGGACGCGTCGACCAACCAAGTCGCGATGTTTCATGAACTGCTGTCAGCTGGCGGATCTGAGCTCGAACTGATCGGCGTGGGCGGCGCGAGCTCGGCGACCAACGTCCGTGGCTATCTTGGTGCCGGTGCGCACGCAGTGCATTTGGCCACGGCCGCTATGTTGAATCCTCACGTCGCCCTCGAAATCAAACAAGAATGGCAAAAAACATGTCACTTATAGGGTTACGTGAAACAATCGCCTCGTCCCGCGCCGAGTCGCGTTGCAGAAAGAGCTGGCCGGAAAGATGGCCCGTTGTGCCGATTCTCGGGCGGTTTACCACAAAAAGACCCCAACTCGGCATCAAAGTGGCACGTTTCCTTGCCAGCATTCCCTGCCTGGAATACCATGGAAGCTCGTATTCATGCGTTCGGTTCGGTGGGTTGCCACCAAATGATTCAGAACAAGCCCAGAGGGGATGCAAATGACTACCGATGCAATTCGCACGGAAGAAAAGAACAGTGAAAGCGTGACCACCAGCGCGCCGGAAACACTGGCCTCGATTGTCGCCACCGTGAAGCGTGACTGTCAACAGGCCGCCAAGGCTTATCTGGATGAGACCAAAGTTCCACACGGTGGCGAATAGTAGGCGGTCGAGTTTGTGTCGAACGTCTTTCAACGGCTTGTAGGTTTGGAAACAGAATACGCCATTCGTTTCCATTCTGACGACTCCCAGACGGCGCGATCGAAGTTTCGTTTGTACGAGGCTTTGATTGGCTCGCTCTGTCGCCGTGTGTTGGCGGTTCCCGCCAAGCATTTCAAAGAGGGTGTGTTTACGGCCAACGGCGGTGCCGTCTGGTTCGAAGCAGAACGACCAGCGGCTGGTGGTGGCCTGGTCGAAGGTGCTACACCAGAATGTCGCGGGCCGCGCGAAGCCCTGACCTACCAGCGCGCTCAAGATCGTCTGTTGGCGGAGTCGGCCAAGTCAGCCGTCACCAACGGCCAAATGGTCTTGATCAAGAATGACCGTGATGGCCACGATAACGTCTACGGCGCGCAAGAGAATTACGAGGCAACGATCGCTTCTGGTTGGCAACTGTTTTTCTGGCGGGCTGGCTTGGTTGTCATGTTTCCGCTGGCCGTGCTGACGTGGATCGGCATACTGCTGTCGGTCTTTGTAACAATCAGCTACTTTGCAGTTGCCGCGCTGTGCTATTTGCCATTTCAGTTGTTGACTGGGGGGCGGCACTCAGTCGCTTTATTCTTGTTTGGCAGCGATCTGGTCGAAGGACGGGAGACCTGTATCCATGTGCCCGCCTGGCTAGAGACGACCCTTCAATTCGGAACGCGGATGCTGACCGCGCCGTTGGCTCTCTACCTTTACGTGTTGATTCAGGCGACCGGATTTCGTCGCGCGCGCCGACAACTGCTCCCATTTCTCATTAGCCGCCCGGTGATCGCCGGAGCCGGCATGATCGATCGGGATGGCACTTTTCATGTCGCGGACAAAGGCCCGGCAATTAATTGTGTGACGGGATTTGGAGGCATGGTTTATGATCGCCCCATCTTTTCGATGGGCCATTTCTTCAAAGCGGTCTACGCCGACTCCTGGTTTGCGCCCCGCAATTATTTGACGTTGTTTGCCCAACGCCAGCGATTGCAGCTCGCCATCGGCGATTCGAACATGTGTGATGCAGCGGAATACCTTCGTGTCGGCACAACGATGCTGGTGCTGGATGCCATCGAATCCGGTGCCGTCCGTAACCCACCGCGTTTGATCGGCCCAATCCGCGCATTGCATCGGGTTTGCGCGGATCCGACACTGACGGCTGAATTGGGCTTGAGCGACGGAAGCAAGACGACTGCGTTGGGCTTACAACGTTTTTACTTCGAGGTGTGTCGAGCATTTCTTGCCAAACAGGTTGACGACGTTCCAGAAGAGGCTGAAGAGATCATCCGTCTATGGGAACAGGCTTTGAGTAGCCTGGAGGAAATGTCGCGATCCGCTGCGACTTCGCTTTCAATGTTTGGGTCGTTGGATTGGGTAACCAAGAAATACCTAATTGACAAAGCGGGACAGGGCGCGACCTGGGAAGAAAAGAAGAAGATCGATATCCGCTACCACGAATTGTCGCCGGAAGGCTACCATCAACTGCTGGTTCCCGCCGGGATGGCGTCGGTCTTGGTGACGAACGAGGAGATCGACCGCGCCCGTCGGTCGGCACCCGCCAACTCTCCCGCCACGACTCGGGGCCATTACATCCGAGAATTTGCTGACGGCGACGAACCAGTTCGGGCAAATTGGCAGCATGTTGTTATCGGGCGAGGTTGGGGTGCCAAAGTTGTGCGGCTGGCACGATTTGGACGTGCCGCAAATGACACGCGCCGTGGTGGCCGCCACCAGAGTAATGTCCGTACAGACGGTTTGCACTTGGATTGAGCACGACAATCGCCACAGGTGGAGACGAACCAGGGAGATCACCCATGCGTCCGACCCTCCTCCCACGTACAGTGCTCTTGTTGATTCCGCTTGGAATCGTACCCGCCATGGCTCGCGGCGCTGAAACGCCTCGCCTGCAAGTACCATCAGGCTGGCGGATTGAAGATACCGAATACCCACCAGCTTGGGCAAAAACCCTGCCCTGGAAAGGTCGGCTGCAACTGCGTTTTCCACCAGGTTTCTTTCGCGAGAATGACGACTACGCCTGGTCGTACCCGATCTTCTATTGGTTGGAAGGCAATGTCTTGGAAAAGCAAGCCGATTTCGATCGAGCGCTGCGGGCCTACGATGCCGGTCTGTATCAAGGGCAATTTGCGGCGCAGAAAATCAAGATCGAATTCGGAAAATCTCGAATGACGACTAAACATTCGCACGCTGTCGTCCGTCGGTCAATTACGTTTCACGGCTTCGATCCGTTTGTTACTAAGCAGCCCTTAACGACACACCTCGAAGTCTTCCGCTGGTATTGTCCCGAAGCTGATCACACCGCAGTCTTGATTCTGCGCACGCCCCGTCCGTTCGACGCGGAAGATAAGGTCTGGAAAGACCTGTTGCAGTTCTGGGAGAAAGTGGACTGCAGCTAAGCGACAGTCAGCAGATCTTAATCGGTCGAATTCTCACGAGTCAGGCTACGAAGAACTCGCGACAGGCTACTTTGCCAGCGCCGCCTTGGCCTGGGCAACGGTGTTGGCCGGCGTGATGCCAAATCTATCGTACAGCTGGTCGAGAGGACCTGAGGCCCCGAAGCTGGCCATGCCGACGAATCGGCCAGACATTCCCAGGTAGCGATCCCAGCTCTGACGGATCCCCGCTTCGACGGCCACGCGGGCCGTTACGGTCGGCGGCAAAACACTGTCGCGATACGGTTGATCCTGTTCATCAAACAGCTCGCAACAGGGCATACTGACGACTCTGGCCTTGACGCCTTCGTCGGTCAGCTGTTGGTGTGCCTCCAGACAGATACTGATCTCGCTACCTGTTCCCATCAAGATCACGTCGGGTTGACCGTCGGTGTCCGCCAGGATGTAACCGCCTCGTGCGACGCCCGCGGCGGCACCGTACTTCTGGCGATCAAGAGTGGGTAGGCCTTGCCGCGTGAGCACCATTGCAGTCGGGTGACCGTTCGCGGCCAGTGCGGTACGGTAAGCCTCGGCAACTTCGTTCGCATCAGCAGGGCGCATGACGCGCAAGCCAGGGATCGCGCGACACGCTGCCAGATGTTCGACGGGTTGATGCGTGGGACCGTCTTCCCCCAGCCCGATCGAATCATGCGTCAACACATAGATCACCGGCTGATGCATCATACTTGCCAACCGCATGGACGGACGCATGTAATCCGTAAACACGAAGAAGGTACCGCAATAAGGTCGCAAGCCACTTAGAGACATCCCGTTGCAGGCCGCGGCCATCGTGTGTTCGCGAATCCCGAAATGCATGTTTCGACCGCCATAGTTGTCCGCACCAAAATCGCCTGCGCCCTCGGCGTTGAGCATCGTGTTGTTCGACGGTGCCAGGTCGGCCGAACCGCCGAGCAACCATGGAATCTGATCGGCAACCGCGTTGAGAACCTTGCCCGAGGAAGCGCGACTGGCCATCCCTTTGTCGTCGGTGGGAAAGGTGGGAATCGCGTCGTCCCAACCCGTCGGCAAATTGCCCGACCAAATTGCTTTCAACTGATCGGCCAAATCGTTGTGTACTTTCTCATATTCCGAAAAATTCGCTTGCCAGGCTTGGCGCGCTTCCTTACCGCGAGCAGCGACGGCAGCGCTAAAGTGCGCGGCCGCTTCTTCTGGAACCAGGAACCTCTCGTCGGCCGGCCAGCCGTATGCTTCCTTGGTCAATCGGATCTCGTCGTCGCCCAGCGGCGCGCCGTGCGCCGCGTGCGAATTCGCTTTGTTTGGTGAACCAAATCCAATGATGCTCTGCAGCACGATGAGCGTCGGGCGGTCGCCGGTGTCTTTGAAAAACTGGAATGCCGCGTTCATAGCATCCAAATCGTTGGCATCGGTGACACAAACCGTATTCCAGCCAAGCCCTTCAAAACGCTTGGCAACATCTTCCGAAAAGGCAAGGTCCGTGCAGCCTTCGATGGTGATTTTGTTGTCGTCGTAGATCCAACAGAGGTTGGACAGTTTCAAATGTCCGGCAAGTGACGCGGCTTCGCAGCCGATGCCTTCCATCAGGTCGCCATCGCTGCACAGTGCATAAACGTCGTTCTCAAACAACTCGAAGCCGGGCCGGTTGTAGCGTGCCGCCAGCCATTTGGCGGATATCGCCATGCCGACACTGTTTCCAATTCCCTGTCCTAGGGGGCCCGTCGTCGTTTCAATTCCTGGCGCGCCGCCGAATTCGGGGTGACCGGCACAAGGGCTACCCAGCTGGCGAAAGTTCTTGATGTCTTCCAGAGAAATCGCTGGCTGATCCGTGGCGTTGCCCTGTTCATCCTGCTGTCGCACCCCAGCCAAGTGCAACAGCGAATACAGTAACATCGACGCATGACCGCAGGAGAGTACGAACCGATCGCGTGCCGGCCAGTTGGGACATCCAGGGTCAAACCGCAGAACATTGCTCCACAGTGCATACGAGACAGGTGCCAAGGCCATTGGCGTGCCGGGGTGTCCGCTATTGGCTCGCTGGACACCGTCCATTGACAGAGTTCGAATGGTGTTGATCGTAAGTTGTTCAATACTGGTCGTGGAAACCGACATAGCTGATACTTCCTTTGCGACGTGGTACTATCTACCGGCGCTCGCGACTTCGTCGGTGCGCTCGTTGCCCGTCGTGATGCACTGATTGCAATCGGGACACACCCGCACGACAGAGTTGATCGTAAGAGAATCGGTCAAGTGTACCCGCCCGGCGAGGTGCCCGTCAACGACAGACCGGGTCTGAATGGCCTGCGGTATTCAACATCGTGAGCGGATGCGGATTCAAGATGCGGTCAAACCGCTCGAGCACTTCGTTGGAGAATTCGGGCGTCCACCATCTGTCGAACTTCCGCATGGATGACTTGAGTTTCCCGCGTTCCCTGTTGAGCTGTTTTCGCAAGTAACGTCTGTGCTTTTTTTTGCTGGACTTGATCCATCGCTCGAAGCGCGCGCAGCCAACGGCGTGGTCGTTGATCTTCCCTAGTCTGTCCTGCAACGTCTCGACAATTGGAGACAGCTCTTCGTGAAACTCCGGAGGAAAGGCTGGAGCCAACAGCTCCATCGCATAGCGTAGCTGCTTGCCGCGAATGCGAAAGCGATGAAGAGATTTGAGGTCGTTCTTTTGCCGTGGAACAGATTCGAAGAATCTTCTCACAACGCATTCGAGACGCGATCTCGCCCAATCACCGAAGCAAGCATGTTCTGAGCCTGCCGGATCCTTGCCAATCTGATCGAGAAAGTCGTCGACATGCCGAGCAAGCGAGTCATTCGGAATCAGTCGACGGTAGAACTTGTTGATCGGTCGTTGCGCGAGTTTACGTTCGCGATGGATGCGTTTAGCGAACTTCAGACTTCGCTTGAAACGTTGTCCTGCCTGCTTGCTGGCGACGACGTCCAGATCACGAGCCTTGCCGGTTGCACGACGCAGTCTCTTCAAGTGCTTTCGCAACCACCTCGTCTGTTTGACTGGCAACACGTCCGCAAATAGAGTTAACGCGGCAATCGTTCGACGCGTAGCGACTCGCAATCTATGGACATGCTCGATGTCTTCAGTGGCATGTTTGGCAGCCAATGGAAGGTAGTGTTCAACCATAGACAACTTGGCCCGCAAAGATCGTCTGGCGGCTTCGCACACCGACACGTCATACGTGATGTCTTGCATCCAGTTGCTGAATTCCGGCATCATTAGCTTCTCGCTGAGTCCAGATTTCCATTGTCTGCTCTAACGCGTCCGCTCGCAATCGATTGCAACAAGTCAAGTGAACTGACGAGTCCAAGAAGACGGTTATTTTCAGTACAAACACGCGATGCATGGGGTAGTCGGTCAGCATCTCGACAACCATCCGCAACGGCTGATCGGGCGAGACCTTCACAAGTGCGCAGCTCACCATGGCGTAAACTTGGTTGCCCCAAGGCTAGTGCCGCCACATCGGCGAGCGGTGATTTCGAGGCACCCAACTGCCGCCAGCCCAGTCCGGAGATTGCGCTCAGGGCAACGGTCACATAAAGCGCAGTCGTGATAACGATAGAAAGCAACAGGGCTCGAGGAATCGTCCTTGGTGCGTTTCGCGTTTCTTCGGCGAGTTGTACAATCTCTTCAAAGCCAATGTAGGCAAAGAAGATGAGTGCCGGCGCCGAGCATGACACCCACACCCATCAGTGTGCATATTGCGTACCCAAACTCGATTATGTACCCAAACCCGACTGGCTCGAACGCGCTCCCGTCGTTGGCACGGCGGTTGCTCCCCTGGAGCCCGCACGTACATAGTTCACATTTGTAAGTCTTGACTTTGACTAATGCGATGGCTGGCGAAATTACCCTGATCCTGCTCGTCCTCTCTGGTACCGTCGTGCTGGTGGGTTGCGTGGTGTACTGCTTCTTCCGCAAGCCACTTGCGCCAAGCCAATGGTTTCTCTACTATGTCAACCTGCTGCTGGTGCGTGTGCTTTGGAGAGCTGAGCTTCCCGATCATCTTCCGCTACCACGGGATCAAGGTGCGCTGATTATTTGTAATCATCGCAGTAGCATTGACCCCTGTGTCATCCAGATCATTGCCGGACACCGCGTGGTTCACTGGATGGTGGCTCAAATCTATGGGGAGGGCACGTTGATCGGCTGGGTGATGAAAACATTGGAGGTCATTCCCGTCCGGCGGCGTGGCAGCGACGTCTCGTCAACCAAGGCAGCCATTCGCCTGGCCGCGGAGGGCGAATTGGTTGGTATGCTTCCGGAGGGTACGATCAACACGACGGACGAGTTCATGCTGCCTGTGCGTCCCGGTGCAGTATTAGTCGCCTTGAAGGCGCGTGTTCCAATTCTGCCGTGCTACATCGAGGGATCGCCCTACCATGAAGTGGCCTGGAAACCGGTACTCATGCGGGCCCGCGTTCGACTGAAGGTGGGGGAATTGCTGGACCTTTCGGACTATTATGGCCGGGAACGCGAAGAAGGAGTGCTCGCGCAGTTGACGCTTGACTGCGTGCGAGAAATCGCGAGGTTAGCCGAACATGATGATTTCCAACCCCGGATGGCAGGCCGAGATTGGAAAACCTGGCAGTGAGGATAAAAGCACGGCTCCGTTTGATGGAGAGTGTTACGCGATTGTCAGTTGCTCGGCGTCGGCATGAGCGGCTTCGCGAAGTTGTTGAGGAAAGTCGGGAAATGCTGTGAGAACCCGAGACCAGTTAGGAATCGCTTCGCCACCGACTGGGTCCTGCTTGAACAACTCGCCGGCGACGTTGATTCGTTGTGCGAACCCCTCGACGGCTCCTTCTTCGTCATGCCGGTCGTATTGCAGGCCGTTCAGCATCGCGTCAGCGTGGTACTGCCGGATCGCGTCTTGCGCCGAACGGAGAAAGGCGCCCCGCAGCGTGACAAAGTGGCCGGTATCGAGAACCGTGCCCATACTGGCAAGTGTGCGGAAGATGCTCGTCAGAATATCGGTCGCCATCTTCATCAAGCCTTTCGTCGGGTCGTCCAGCGAAAGCGACTGATGTTTGTGCTCGTACTGGCGGCATAGGTCGACTTGACAGACCCGCTTGATCGACGTGTTGCGGAACACTTCGGCCAACGTGCCGACTTCCAGCCCCCAGTCACTGGGAATTCGATTCGATCGGGCCAGGTTCGATGTGACAGCAAACTCGCCAGACAGCGGATAGCGGAAACTGTCGAGATAAACCAAGAACCGGTCGTAGCCCAGCATCGAGATCAGCGCGGTCAGCAAGGGCTGCACCAGCAGACGCACCACTCGACCGTGCATGCGGTCCGTCGTGCGTGCGTAGTAGGCTTTGCAGAACTCGAAGTCCAAGCCGGGATGGGCCATCGGCAGGCACAAACGAGCGAGCATCTGGCGGTCGTAATTCACAATGTCGCAATCGTGCAAGGCGAAGGCTTTCAAGCGTGGATCGGCCAGCAAGTAGCCGAAGGCGGTCCACACCGATCGGCCTTTGCCAGGCACCGCGGCGTTCAACCCGGCGTCGATCAGTGTCTGATACAGGCGTGTCACCCGAGCGCCATCGGTCCACAGCACATGCGCTTTCGCTCCTAGTGCGGCGACGGCCTCTCGCGTCCGATAGTAATCCTGCTCGTCTGGCGCCACTCCCAGAACCACGACGATCTGATCGATGTAGTTAGCGTCTTCCAGTTGATCGATGATCCGAGCAAAGGGTCTCGCCCGCATATCAGCGGCGGTGACCGGCAATACTAGTCCCACCTTGTACTGCTGGGTTGCTTGTTCCAGCAGCGCCTCTAACTGATCTTCATCAGCGGTTCCCAAATCGTGCAACGTCGTTACCAAGCCGTGTTGGTTAAAGTCTGCCATGCGAAACTCCTTTAATCGTGAATCCTCAACTTGACTGGGCGCGCGGGCCTTGCTCTTTGCACTCCTGGCAACCTGGCAAGCAGGGCCGCGGTTTGTCCAGAATCGATCGTAATTCCTGTTCCACGCGTTCGTACGAGTAATACCGTCGTGCAGCGTGGTAATTCTGATCCACCATCGCCTGCCGGTGACTCTCGTCTCGCAACACGTGGCGGACTTGCTCGACTACATCATCAGTGAGAAAGCCGTCCATAACAATGGTTTGGAAGCCACACGGTTCGATGTCGGTGCGGAAAACTGTGTAGCGATTGCAAAAGACCGGCTTTCGGTAATAGACCGCTTCCAAGAAAGCATTGCCAAAGCCTTCGTACGTCGACGGAAAAGCCACGAGGTCGGCGTGTGGATAGACGTCCCAGATCGCATACTGCTTCGATCCATCTTCCGCCCTGCTACGCTGATCGGAGATACGATGGTCAGCAAAGATCAACTCGACTCCGAGTAGCTCGGCGTATTGGCGGATGCGTTGTGGATACGCGTCGCCTTCGTCGCCACCGCTATGTGTGATTACCAGTTTATAGCGAGGGTCGTCCAATCGTCGCACGAGTTCCATTGTGTGTTCGATCCCTTTGCGTGGCACGACCCGCGTCGGCTGAAGAATCAGTATATCATCTTCCGCAATCCCAATCGCCTGCCGGAAGTCGCTGGCATATTCGTCGGATACATTCGGCGGATGGGCGAAGTCCATTACGTTTGGGATCACACGATAAGGCAGCCCCGTGCGACGACCAAACTCCTCGCCTGCGAGTGCGTTAATGACAACATGATCGATCTCCGCGATCTCCGGCGGAAAGACGGCATCGAGATAGTCGTTGACAGAATTGATGAAAAACCGCTCACGCTCCCAAACGAAGTCATGATGGTGCGCGATACACGGAATCCCGGTTTCCATGACAACTTCCAACAGCGCCGCGCCGAGCGGTATGTTCAACGGAATCGTCAACGCATTCTGGGCGATCAGCAGGTCGAGTGAGAGCTGTTCGATCGCCTGATAGAGCTGTTCTTTCATCCGGATGGCGAGTTCGCGGATTTGCTGGCTGAGTTGGCGGCTGCGCCTGCGTGTGCCGAATGCTTGCCGGTTGATCGCTTGGATATCTGGATGGAGATAATCTGCTTCGTCGATCTCAAAACTGCATTTTGTAGGGCGGTCCGATTTGCCGCAGACGTAGAAGCAGTCGTAACCGAGGTGCTCGAGAATGGTGGCCCACTTGCCGATTTCAAGGCTCACGCCGTCAGTCCCACACACGCGTGTGGCCACAAAGCCAATGTTGCTCACTTCCAGCAGTTCGGGTCCGATCATCAAAACTCTCCGACGCCGATCGGTTTTACGACCGGCGAAGCTGTGCGTCGGACCGACGCGAGCTATCGCTCAATTGCGGAGACCCGCTCCCCGACCAACCTGCGGTCGGTGCCCGTCGCTAAAAACTTGACTCATCTGTACAAAAACTTGACACGAGCTTTTCTAGTTCGCAAATCCGGTGCCAACCAGCTACGGCAGCCCAACAGGCTGTGAGGCGGCTACAGTGATTCAAGCCACACGAGACTGCAGGGAGCGAGTTCGATTCTCTGCCGGCAATCGACTCGCCGATTGCTCAGCAAGTCACGCATGCTACTCAACTCGCTGAATCTTGACAGATCGACTTGCCGTTTCTCTTCGCTGACGTTTGCCAGGACCAGGATTCGTTGTTCTCCATCAAGGCTGGTCCGCTGCAACGCGATCAGCCACGGTTCGTCGCAGTGCCACACGTCTTGTCGTGCATCGGGATGAAACGCCGGTTGGCCGGTGCGAGTCGATAGCAAGTGGCGATAGCCTGCGAAGATGCGAGCCTGTAACGAACCGGTATCGGCAAGCTGCAAATCGAGTTCTTCTCGCAGGAACTTGCGACGATTGATGCGACGCGGCTGGCCGCCGCTCTCCGCGCTTTCGAGATCGTTCGGCGTGCCGAACAAACTATGAAAGTAAACTCCCGGAATGCCGCGCAACGACAGCATCAATCCCTGCGACGTCAGGAAGCGGCGAACGTGCAAATCAATATCCGGGTTGCGTGGATCGCCGAGCGCGCTCACGTAACTGATGTTCAGCTCATACGGTGCATCCGTCCCGCCGGGCTGTCGCCGTGTGCTGACCAGTCCGCCGCACGAGCGAACGGACTGAACCAGGCGTTCAAACCGGTCCTCCGTGATCAGACCTTCCAGCGGCCGCACGCCAACGCCGTCATGCGAAGCCGTGAAGTTGAGAAACGTCGTGCCCGGTCTCGCGGGCTCCAGCGCCGCAAGCCACGTTACCAGCGGTCGAGCGTCCTGGTTAAGCAGCGCATCCAGCAACAGCGGCGGCAGACTGAATTGGTATACTATTTGGGCCTCGTCACCGTGGCCGAAGTAACTGACATTTTCTGCATGAGGTACGTTGGTTTCGGTCAGCAACAGGACGTGCGGCGCGACCGCGCCGAGCAAATCACGAAACAGCTTGACGATTTCGTGTGTCTGCGGCAGGTGAATGCACGACGTGCCAATCTGCTTCCACAGATAAGCGATCGCGTCGAGCCGGATGATCCGTGCGCCTTGCCGGATGTAGTGCAACAGCACATCAAGCATCTCGCACAAAACTGCGGGGTTGGCGAAGTTCAAATCGATTTGATCGGCGCTGAACGTTGTCCACACATGGCGCGTCCCGCGGCTGGTCTCGACCGGAGTCAACAGCGGCAGGCTGCGGGGCCGCGTGACCGCAGACAGGTCCGTCTGCGGGTCGGCTTCGATGAAGTAACGAACGTGTGGCTCGTTGCCCGCCAAGTACTCCTGAAACCAGCGGCTACGGCTGGACGCGTGATTCACGACCAAGTCGAACATCAACTCGAACTTCCGGCCAAGTTCGCGGACATCTTCCCAATCGCCCAAAGCCAAATCGACCTCGCGGTGGTCGATCACGGCAAAGCCATCGTCTGACGAGAATGGATAGAAAGGGAGCAGATGGACGGTGCGAATCAATTCATCAAGCCGATGCCCGACAAGGAAGTTTTGCAACTCGGCGAGCGGCGTCCGGCTGTCGCTTTGCACTTGATCGCCATATGTGATCAGCACGACATCGCGCTCGTCCCACCCGCAACGCGAGTCTGCTGGCAATCGCCGAAAGTGCTGCTCGACAAGCTGCAGGAGCTTCGACAGACACTCGTCGGCACGATCCTCGTACAACGTCGTCAACCGGCTTCGCAGCGCATCAATCGTTGCGGCATCGATCTTCCGCGCACACGTCATACCGTCTTTCGTCCTTATGACAATCGTTACAGATTCTCCATCCCCGTGATGTTCGTCACCAGCGCCCGCAGCTTGCGGCGGAGGACAGCATAACTGAAGAACGCCTTTCCCAACTCGTAATTGTGGTTGACCATCTCGGTGCGGTAGCTTTCGTCGTCGATGACGCGGCGCACGTGATCGACGACTTCCCGCGTGAGAATCCCATCCAAGGTGACTGAGCGAAATCCTTTCGGTTCAATGTCGCTAATGAAGATGGAATAGCGGTTCACGAGCATCGGCTTGCGATAATAAAAAGCTTCCAGCAGCGCATTGCCAAAGCCTTCGTACAGACTGGGGTAGGTGATGAAGTCGGCTTGCGAATAAATGTCCTCCAGCGTGTACAGCTTTTCTCCCGATCCATTGTCGCCGCGCCGCTGGCCGATCACGGTATGAACGAACCGCAGATCGACACCTTGATGTTCCGCCATATCCTTCAGCGCGAGCATGTACTCCTGGCCTTCGTCCCCCGATTCGTGTGACACAACTAGCTTGCACTTGGAGTCCTTCAGACGTGCAATCAGGGCCACCGCGTGCTCAATCCCTTTGCGAGGCACGACGCGAGTGGGCTGCAGGAAGACAATGTCGTCCGCCGCGAGCCCGATGTTGCGGCGGAAGTCAGCGGCATAGCCGTCACACTCTGAAGGCGGATGTTCAAAGTCGAGTACGTTCGGCACGAGGATTGACGGGGCACCGTTCCGCAACGCCAACTGCTCCTGAGCGTGCGAGTTGATCGTGACGTGCTGGATCGAGGGCAAAGCGGGAGGAAACGCCATGTCGAGATAATCGCCGATCGCGTTCACGGAAAATCGCGTTCGCTCCCAATAGAAATCATGATGATGAGCGATGGTGGGGATGCCCGTTTCCGCGATGAAATGTGTCAGCGCCACCCCCAACGGTACGTGCATCGGAATGCACAGAGCGTTCTCCACAACGAGAATCTCGATCTTGAACTTCTCGACGAATTCGTACAGGGTTGTCTTGAGAAGATCCGCTCGTTCGTAGATCCTCTGCGTAACTTCCGGACTGCGGGCCAGCGTCCCAAACACTCGCTCATTGATCCACACGTTCCCTGGGTCGCCAAAGTGAGCTTCCGGTATGAGCATGCTTGCCTCCGGATCGCGATCGAGCTTGCCCGCATACCAGTAACTGACGTGGTTGTGATCCCACAGGATTTCAGCCCACTTGGCACTTTCCAAAGAAACACCGTCCGTCGTTGCGAATCGTGTCGAAACGAAGCCGATGCGGTGCCCTTCTCTTCTGTTTCTATCGGCCATGTATGTTCTCAAAGTGAATTACCGGAGACAACGTACCAAATCGAGCAAGTCAGTGACTACTAGGTCGGGCGTGGAACCGCGGACGCTGGGTTCGTCCTCCCGCAGTCGCAGGCTGCGCGCGTCGCCTGCAAACAACGCCGTTCGAAAGCCGACCGAGTTTGCCGGCATAATATCGTTCAGCATGTCATTGCCGACATAAAGCACTTCATCGTGACGAATGCCGCGGCGACACAGCACCTGGATGGCGAGTTCGAACAGGTACGTCGACGGTTTCGCGCGGCCATGTTGGTACGACAGGAATCGCAAGTCTTCATCAAACAGAACGCTGTCGCCACGTCCAAACAACAACGATCGCAGCAGTTCCATCGTAAAGAACTGTGCGTTACTGACCAATCCGAGTGTCAGTCCCGCACACTCCAACTGATCGAGGCACTCTCGCGCGCCTGGCATTGGCCAAACGGGATTCACTCGCATTTCGTACTCCCAGGTCAGGCGACGCAGTTGCAACTCACTCCCATCGTCGTCCGAGGCTTCTTTCGGTAGAGCTTCTATTTGCCCACTCTTTCCTAGCTTCACAAGAGTCCTTCGCCATATCTCGACAATCTCGACCTCTGGATAGTCGACGCCGGCTTGCCGAGCCCGTTCATGCTCGGCTTCAATCTCGTCCAACAGCAACTGCGAACCGGCTTCCGTGCTCCTCAACGGGATTCCAACAGCGGCCAAAGCCTCGGCAAACGCCTGATCTTTTGCCAACAACTGGCTGACCCCGATGTCGCCGCTCGCGCTGATCAGCAATGTTCCGTAGATATCGAACAGCACGCTCCGGATTCGATCCAACTTTCGAAGCACCGTCGGATGCTCGGTTGCAACCGGTTCGAGCGGAGAACAACGCTTTCGGATCTCGTCGTCGCGAAGACTCATGCTTCAACACGCAGCGGATGAAAACGACTTATGTCAAGAAAGCTCTGCAGGATTCGTTCGCCATGAGGCAGCGGGACATGTGAGTGATCACGATCGCTCGCGCGGACGCGATGATATATGTCCAAGAGGCGACGACCACAACTCGCCAGCGAGTAGCTCGACCGAACGACCTCGGCGTTGTGTTCAACAGCTTGCTGATTTGCCTCGTGCGATCTTAACGCATCGACAATCCACGGGTTTGCTGCACGCACGAGTTCGCGACTACTTGTGTCCGAAGCGACTCGTTTGATGATCGCCTGTTGCATTGATGTTGTGTATGCCGCGAAGTCTGCAAGCCCATCGTGAACGAGGTCGTCGGTCTTGGCTCGCAATAACTCGACTGCAGGCGAAGGCTCGCCATAAGCGGCTAACACGTCAGCGAATGCCTTTTCGATCGAACCTCGAAACGCTTCTCTACCAATCCAGTCGACTGGCACTAACAAACTCGGGCGCAACGTGTCAAAACGCATTCCTGCCGAGACGAAGTCTGACGTGATTTCCGGCAAGTCTCGACCGACGAGCGACCGTCCCGCCAGCCAAGATTCAAGGAACACTAATCCAAACCCTTCAGCAACACTCGTCGTCAGAATCAAGTCAGCAGCAGACAGGTTCTCCTTGAACTCCAATCCGCCATCGGCGCCAAGTTCAAAAGCGCACGGAAGACCACACTCCGCTGCCAGCTCTTTCCACCGCGCATAGCTCGGCTGCTCCAACGGGTTCAACGGAGGTAGCGTCACGCCGAACCAAGTCTTCACTTCCGCCAGTGCCGACCAAAGCAACACCTCGCCGAGGTTCTTGCGCCGGATGCCGCGAATCGGACAGAGGACGAAGCGATGATCGACGGGAATGCCAAACCGCTCGGCGAGCTTCGCGCGGGCTTGCTTCCGCCGCGGCAACGGCCCGAAATCCGCGACCGCGTTCGGCAACAGGTGCAACCGCGACGGCTCGACACCCGCTGCTTGCAGGATGGAGCGATCGCGGCTGTTGAGTACCGCGTAATGAACGTGCGGCGCCTGTGGATAGAGCGTGACGGGGGAAGCGGCGACGTCCCGGTAGTTGTCCGGTCGGAAGTCCTCGGAAAAATCATGGATTTGTAACACCATGGGGTAACCCGCGTCAGCCAGTTCCCGTACGGCACCCGGCAGAGCGGCGTTCTTGCCCAACGCATGATTGTGAACGTGAAGAATCGTTTCCCTCGGCAGAAAGCCAGCTTGGGCGAGTGTCGACCGCAGCTGTTCTACCAAACTCCTCCGCCCAGGTCTTACGTTGTCGTAGTCCAGTTCAGGAACGATTCGTAAAGAAACGTCTAACCGAGCGAGTTCTCGTGGCATTCCTTCGAGCCAGCCTTTGCTTCGCCCTCCGTACAACAACGCGACTGGCGTTCGCTCGCCGCTCGGCGCGTGCGCGCTGAGGCCCTGCAAATGGTTGGCGATGACCTGGGTGACACCGCCTCGATTCAAGTGGTAGTGAATAATGACGACCTTCATGATTGCTGCTCGCTCGACGTATCTTCTCAGTAGTATCGCCTTTGCGCGCCGGCATTAGCAACATGGCCTGCCGCGGTGATTGACTGCCAGTTGCTCGAACCTGTAGACTCAGGCTGCTTTCTTTGACTCTCGTGTGCTTCGTGACCGAGTGCATATTTCGGTTGCGGTGCGACCGGCCCCTTCCTCACGGAATGTTTCAAAGGTGTCGCATGTCCAAAGAACTGAACGTCGCAGCAGATTCAAAGCCGGTCTCACACGCACAGCAATCCATACGGCAACTGATGGAGTCAGTGATGGATCTTCTGTCGCGGGAGGACGCTCTTGACGGACAGCTCGGTGAATCGCTGCGCGAATTGAACGCGGCGCTCGATCAACGTATCTCCGCGCCGGAAACTGTCGCCACTTTCGAGGACGCCGTCGAGCGGGCTCCCTGGTTGACCGCCGAAGGAGAACGCTTGAGGCAGGAACAAACGGCGCTCCGGCAGTCGCTACAGGCCATCGTCGTGTGTTCGCGTAGTAGCGGGGGGGCAGTCGAGTCAAAGAAACGACTGATTCAACAGATGGCAGACCTTGCAGAGCTTTTTGTCGAATACGATGTGGCCGAGCAGAACTTCTTTCAAGCCGCCTTTCCAGGACCAGAGTGGGTAACGCAAAGCCAGACTGTCGAATTCTGACGACTGGACCGTGTGATTGGAATTCATGAGTCTTCGCTGTGCTTCGAGTAACGCGCCAGTACGGGAACGTCGCCCGCAAATTCGACCTCGGCAACCATCAGGACGAGTTCTGCGAGTGAGTCGGCGTGCATTTTTTTGGTGAACCTCACGACGCCCGCTCTCGACTGTCCGTTTCGAAACGTCGAGTGCTCTCGCGATCGCCTTGTTCGGTTTCCCTGCCATGATCAGATCAAGGATCTGACGCTCGCGGTCGCTGAGGTTCTTTAGACGCGATTCCACCTGTTGCAATCGCGCGTGTCTCTCGCAGTGACCAGTGTCGGCTTCGAGCGATCGGCGAATCGCGTGCGTCAGAGCCTCCGCTTGGCAGGGTTTCTCCAGCCGCCGAATCCCGTTGCTACCAAGCATTTTCCAAACGCGCCGGACGTCATGTCCGCTGATCACAATCGCCAGATGAGACGGCTGCTGCTCAGCAATCGAGTCCTTCAAGGAGCCGTCGAGCCGCAACTTGCTTAGATTCGTCACGACGCAAGCGGGTTGTGACTGATCGTGACTTTCGACAAACTCGGCAATCGAGTCGCAGTGCCTGACGTCCAGACCAAGGCCTCGGACCAACTCAAGCTATCGCCCGGTTGCGGCGACCCGCTTCCCGACCAGCCTGCGGTCGGTGCCCGTCGCTGAAAACTCGACTCATTCGTCCAGATATACCTGGTACCAGCTTTCTGCCGCGTGCAAACCTCGTGCCAGCCAAGTTCCAATAGCAACATATCATACCAACAGAGAGCAGTATCGCATCTGCCGCTGCTACGTCCGGACGTAGCAGCGGTCTGACCCCAGGATCGTTCCTCAAGACCGACACTTATCAGCCCATGGCTGTTCGGCAGAAACTCATTCCCAAGGCCGGCCAGACGAAAGGGCCGGAAACAGATAGGCCGCGCCTAAACCACCGCGCCACCTCTCGACTCTACTGACAAACAGCACGGCTGAGTTTTTGTCGAGTAGGCTGGGGACTCCCGATGCTACAGGCAGATGTTTGTGTTCACTGTTTGCCACCTGGTTTCCCAGCCATTTTCACGG
>MPMF02144140.1_pt1 | contig 32111 bp, 23 predicted proteins | sample 1617271 | NCBI WGS metagenome assembly MPMF02 (sample SAMN05944812, study PRJNA350692) | marine metagenome | biome: marine; feature: ODZ; material: water; isolation source: 120 m water sample prefiltered with 30 um filter, filtered on to 0.2 um... | place: Pacific Ocean | collected 2012-04-09... | reverse complement strand
TCCACTGATCGAGCCCAGCAATGGATGGGTATGAAACATTGGAAGAGACTTCATTTAATTGGCAGCCACTGGCTTTGGACCGTCTTTCTGCTCACCTACGTTGGACACACGCGTGAGGATCGAAAGTTCTACATTCCGTTCCTTGTGTATACATTGGCCTTGCTCCCTTTGAGGCTTGTAAAGCACATACCCCCAAAGGCACCTCAGGGAGCAGCATCCTGAAATCACTAAAGTCCAAGTCTTATCAAACAAAGTGAGCGTTTTGCTGGTGCAAACAAAACAAATGAAACCAAAAGCCAGCTATTCTCAATTGTGTCGCGCTTATTGAGAACAACCTCTCTCGGCCTGTACGGCTTGTCCATCGATCATGGATGCACTGCTAACACAGCAACACTTCCAACGCAAAAACCCGATACCAACCCAATACCAAATATGGTCTGCTGAGCCTCAAAGCTTCAAACACCCAGCCGTCGTCACCATCAATCTGGTGTATTAAGAAAATGAGTTACTTCACCTGGAAAGAGGCTGGTCTCACAAGCGACTGCGCAAGCCTTGAATCCATGGCTTCCCGTTTCGAAGAGGCCGCAAGCCTGATGCGCCGCATGGCCCGAGAAGGCTTTCGGCTGGAACAGAACATGCAAAAACAACGCATCACTCATCCTGATCCCGGTGTATTCGAAGCCTGGGGGTTCATCAGCGAAGAACCAGCCTTTCGACAGCTCACACTGATCCCTGATCTCAAAGTGTAAAGGCATCTCAAATAGCACTTTTAAGGCAATTCCCCTAACCAGCCGAGCGCGAAGATCAACTCATAATCAACACCTTTATGATGACTGTCTTACCAAAAACCTTGCTGTTACTTGGCAGCGGAGAACTCGGCAAGGAAGTCGCCATTGCAGCCCAGCGCTTGAGTTGCCGAGTGATCGCTTGTGATCGATATGCGGAAGCTCCTGCCATGCAAGTGGCAGACGAAGCTGAAGTCCTTGATATGAGCAATGCCGAAACCCTCAAAGCTGTGGTTCGTCGTCATCAACCAGATGTGGTGATCCCTGAAATCGAAGCACTGGCGGTGGATGCACTGGCAGAGCTGGAAAACGAAGGCATCACAGTGATCCCTACGGCCCGAGCCACAGCCGTAACAATGAATCGCGATCGAATCAGAGATCTCGCCAGCGAAGAATTGGCTCTACGTACCCCAAGATTTGCTTATGCCGGCAGTGCCGAAGAACTCAGACATGCAGCTGAACCCCTGGGCTGGCCGGTGGTGGTCAAACCAGTCATGAGCTCGTCCGGCAAAGGCCAAAGTGTGGTTAGCAATCCTGAAGGCCTTCGGCAAGCCTGGCAAGCCGCTATGGAAGGGTCCCGCGGCAAATCACCGCGAGTCATCGTGGAAGAATTCCTTCACTTTGATCTAGAAATTACCTTGCTCACAATTCGCCAAGAGGATGGCTCCACCCTCTTCTGCGAGCCAATCGGGCATGAACAAATCGGAGGAGATTATCAATGCAGCTGGCAACCAGCAGAACTCTCTACTGAACAACTAAAGCAAGCCCAATCAATGGCTCTGACTATTACCGAAAATCTTGGTGGTGTGGGATTGTTCGGGGTGGAGTTCTTTCTATGTGGCAATGAAGTGATTTTCTCTGAACTATCACCAAGGCCACATGACACCGGACTTGTCACCCTAATCAGCCAAAACCTTAGTGAATTTGAACTGCACCTACGCGCAGTCCTGAAATTACCTATTCCTACGATTCAAAGTGCAGATGCAGCAGCAAGCAGGGTGATCCTGGCAAAAGACAATCTCTCATCCATTGCCTACAAAGGCGTAGGCAATGCCCTCTCAGAAATTGACACCCAGATATTGCTTTTCGGCAAACCCAATGCTCGACCAGGGCGTCGCATGGGGGTTGCTTTAGCCAAAGGCAAATCTCTGGAGGCAGTTCGCTCTAAAGCTGATCGAGCCGCCGCATCCATCCAGGTAATACAGGGCAAGGATGTCAGTTAAGACTTTAAGAAAAACCGATAGTGATTTATGCCATCTAAAAGTCCAAACAAATGCGGACTGGTGGCAAAAAACACGCGTTGTTGATGTCGCAAACCCTCCAGACAAGGATCATGCTCTGCAAGGACCACAGAAGCAGTCAATCCCCTTACCAATTCAGCATCGCCTTGTTCACTGGCTACAACCAAAATCTGCTCAAGAGGCAGCCCCCAACGAAGAGCGAGATAGCGAATGGCTTCGGCACGGGAGGCCCGTAAAGGCACCACATCCAAAAACCAATGACAACGTAAATGAGGACGTGCCGCCTGACCCCTTTGCCTTAAACGCTGACGTACGAGTGGCAAAATCGCCTCGCCATGCTCTTTCAATAGATAACTCACCTTGTGAGGACCCTGCTCCTGATCGTCCTGAAGGGTCAAATGGTCCTTGAGATCAGCTAAAGCAGACACCACGGCCTTTCGCTGCCAATCAACGTCGATATGGGACTGCCAAAAGCGATCCGCCTGATCCTCCAATCCGTAATGAATTTCAGTACCGGCGCGACTAATCCAAACCCGGGGTGAAGGAAGATGCAGCTCTGCATAACGCTGCTTTGCAGACTGCACAGAACGGCCCGTCAATATTCCCAGACCATGCGCATCGCCAGAGCCAATGGATTCCAATCCCTCCCGCAACGAAGCCAAACCCTCTGCCTCGGGTTGTTCGAGAGAACTATCAAGATCAAGCAACAACAAACTCTCCCCCAGTGGACTACCCAGAGGCTCTTTATCGATGGCCCAGATTCGTGGCTTAGACAATTCAAGTCGTTGCTTCATCAATGCCAAGTAATGGCAAACATGAGCATCCCAACTGAAATGCCGACTGACCGCCTCAATCCCGTTATCACTCCAAAGACGCCACTGATCTGCGTCTGAACCAGCCTGCTCCATTACATCCTGAAGTGCCTCCAGATCAGTAACGTCAACCAACAAGCCGTTTTCACAACGAGCAAGGATGTCGCGTGGACCACCGTCATCAGTCGCCACCATCGGCAAACCACAGGCCCCCGCCTCGAGCAAAGTGAGCCCAAAAGGCTCAGTAAGCGCTGGATTCACAAACAAACCACGATGCAAGGCTGCCCATCGGTAAATCGCTGGGATCTGATCACGACGGTGCTGTTTGGGATAAGCCACCCTGCCATATAGGTCGTAACGATCCACCAGATCAAAAACCTGCTGGAACACCTCCCGCTGTTGCTTCTCCAACTGACGAGGATCATCCCGACAGCCGAGCACAAGCACAAGATTATGCCGTTGACGCAACACAGGCGAGCGGCCGTAAGCCTCCACCAAAAAAGGAATATTCTTACGACGGACAGCTCTGGAAATGGCCAAAAGAGGAGGTAAAGAAGGTTTCCTCAAAAAGGGCGCGAGCAATCCATCAACAACATCCGTTTCACCAGAAGATTGAAGTGGATGGAAGCGAATGGAATCAACGCCGGGAGGCACCACCTCCGCTTGCTCCGGAACAAAACGCCCATAGCGAGCGTATTGATGATCAATTTCCTGGCGAGTACTCGTAATCACCAAACTGCAATGAGCAAGAGTCAACTCTTCAGCATCAATGCGTTGACCAATGGCATAGGTTTGCTCGATCTGTTCATGGTCTCCACCAACTCCCAACAGGCGCCGCAACTTTTCCCTCCCCAAGGAATGGCCTGTAAACACCAAGGGAACACCCAGCCTGCGACTCACAAGGGCTCCCACATAGCCTGCATCGGCGTAATGGGCATGAATCCAGTCAGGAAGATGTTCTTGCTGCAGGAGATGGCTAACGATCTGATCCGCTAAATCATCCAAATAGGGCCAAAACAACTCCTTGCGCAAATATCGTCTTGGACCAAAAGGCAGCCTGATGATCTTGGCCCCTGGAGCAATATCCTCAATGGGATTGGCATAGTCAGTAGAAACCCGGCGATCATGAATTAAGCGGGTAACCACCTCCACCTGCTCAATTTCCGAACGCGCAGCCAGACCCCTGACCAGCTCGAGCACATAAAGAGCCTGGCCTCCTGTATCAGCATCGCGACCCAATTCCAAGTCGTGAGATCGAAACAGGCCATGAAGATGCAGATGAAGCAATCGCAAACCCATCTGATGCCTCCAAGGCGATCAACGAGCCAATCCATATGCGGATGGCCATCAAGAAATAATCAGGGAACTTCCATCCTCATAAGCCTAAAGAAAGGATGAAAACCAAGCCTCCAAGCTCACTAGAAACGACAACAATATATTCCCTCTATGTGTTTTCTCTTTTAAACACCAAAATCCTAGACCGAATCGTTGAGAAGTACAAACCTCAAAGACTGAATAATGAAGCCTCTTGCTCGCAACAAGCCTGGCCAAAAAACCTCATCGATACAGATTCAGAGCCGCATCAGTCACATCAACTAAAGGATGCATGGCATCACCCCAACCGCCGCCACTGAAGGTGACAACACCAGAATTTGCAAGCTGTTCATTAATCCAAGCAAGAATAAGGGGCGCCAAAGTGGCCGGCTGAAGCTGATTTGCAGGTGCCATCAAGTTGAAGTGACCACCATCTTGGGCAAGCACCAAGCGATGGCCAAACTCCAAAGCACCGCTATCACGCATGGGCATCAGAGCCTCAGGCACCGGAGGCACGACCCAATCACGAGTGCCACTAACCAACAAAACCTTGGCCGTCAAATCTGAAGTTCTACTTGGATCAAATAGAAGACGTAACGGCGGACTCACCGCCACAACTGCCTTGACCCGTGAGTCTTCAACAGAAGACTCATTGATTTTGGAAAGCCAACTGCACTGCAGTATCCAGCTGATATTGCGCTCAGGGTGATCCTGGTTATGACAACGAGCAGAGAGCTTCACATCCGTTGAGCGTGCCCCAGCCAATTGAATCGCCGTAGTCGCCCCCCATGAATGACCAACAACAGCGACCTCATCTGTATTGAGGGAAAGTCTTGGCAACAAACCACCTGACTCAACAGCAGAAAGCATCGCAGTCACATCCATCGCACGAAGACGCAACTCTTGAGGTCCCGGCGGAGGTTGATCCCCCGCCAACATCGCCTTCTGCTGATCAGCATCACTGCCCTGATGATCCGGGAGCAACACCGTATAACCGTTAGCAGAAAGATATTCAGCCCAACCCTGAAGATCTCTCGGAGACTCCCAAAGCCCATGTGAAATGACCACCAAGCGACCATTTGAGCGAGACTTCGGTTGTATCACCACCACCCGTATCGGTTTCGAGCGATGGGAAGCCTGAAAATCAACTTGCTGACTTAACCACAACCCGTTGAGCGGCATGCGTAATCCAGCTTGAATCTGAACAGAAGCCTCTTTCTCAACAAGCAGATTTGCTTCTAGCTGATTACGTTGAAGCCGTGAGACATAGTTGGCCAATTTCGACAAGTTGATGGATGCAGCTTGCCCAGGGATTTGTCGCAACAAACCAAGCACAGTTGGCTGACCACTCTTGGACGCACGCGAAAGCGCCTCAAGCAACATCCTTCCACTGGTGTCTTGGGGCAGCCCCTCAACTTGAACCAACTTGGATACAGCGATCAGAGCCTGCTCCAAAAGAGGCTGCCCGACAGACTTCTCAACCACCTTCTCGATCTGCGCTGGCAGGGGAGCGTTAAAGACCTGATTGAGAAGTCGCACAAAAGCACCATCTGTGGCCCGATCCAACTCCACAAAATCGGGATTGGCATCAATTAGATCGCCTGCGCTCTGAGCAGCGCCAAGCTCAAAATCAATCTGACTTTCCAGCACAGGCAGATCAAACACCAAGCGTTCAAGTGCAGCAGCAGGGCTTGGAACAAGTCCAAGCCCTGCTCCAAAACTGATTGCAACCATCCAAAGACGGGAACGAAAAAACATCATCAAGCTGCAACAGACACAGTCTCAGGAGGATGCTTCGCTAACACCTTCTTGAGATAATGCCCCGTATGGCTAGTGGGATGGGATGCAACCTCTTCTGGAGTCCCCGTAACCAGAAGATCGCCACCACAATCTCCTCCTTCAGGGCCAAGATCAATAATCCAATCAGAACAACGAATTACATCCAAGTTGTGTTCTATCACGATAATTGAATTGCCTTTATCAACAAGACGCTGCATAACGTCCATCAACTTGTGCACATCGTAAAAACTGAGGCCAGTGGTTGGTTCATCAATCAAATAAAGGGTTTTGCCAGTAGCGCGCTTTGAGAGCTCGGTAGCAAGCTTCACACGTTGAGCTTCACCACCTGAAAGCGTGGGCGCAGGCTGACCTAACTTCACATATCCAAGTCCCACATCAACCAACGTGCGCAATCGATCAGCCGCCTGGGGAATAGCAGAAAAAACCTCAGCAGCCTGCTCAACCGTCATTTGCAAAACATCTGCAATGGTGTGTCCCTTGTAAGTGACCTGTAAGGTCTCCCGATTAAATCGAGCACCTTTGCAGACATCGCACTGAACATAAACATCTGGCAAAAAGTTCATTTCAATCACATTCACCCCTTGACCACGACAAGCCTCACAGCGACCACCTTTCACATTGAAACTAAACTGACCCACCTGATAACCACGAGCCTTTGCTTCAACAGAAGCAGCAAATATCTGACGAATCGGATCAAACGCACCGGTGTAGGTGGCTGGATTAGAGCGCGGTGTACGGCCGATTGGTGACTGATCGATCACGATCACCTTGTCGATAGCATTGACACCTCGCAACTCGCCCAAGCCTTGAGGGAAAGGCACCTTCAAACCCAAACTGTGATCTAAGGCAGGATGAAGCAACTCATTCACCAAAGTGCTCTTACCACTACCACTGACTCCTGTCACCGCAACGAGGCGCCCTAAAGGAAAATCTACGGTGAGGTTTTTAAGATTATTGCGATCACAATCAATTAAACGAAGCCTGCGACTACTTCCTTCTCTCCTCTCTTTAGGCGTAGGAATAGAGCGGCGGCCACTGAGATATGCACCTGTCAAAGATTCTTCAGCCATCAACAGATGATCCAAAGATCCCTCAACAACAATATGACCCCCATGCACCCCTGCTCCTGGACCAATATCGACAAGATGGTCAGCGGCGCGAATTGTGTCCTCATCGTGTTCTACCACTATTAAAGTGTTACCCAGATCCCTTAAACGTCTGAGCGTGGCTAACAAGCGATCATTGTCCCGCTGATGCAAACCAATGCTTGGTTCATCAAGCACATAAAGCACACCCGTAAGACCAGCGCCGATCTGTGTCGCCAAACGAATCCTCTGAGCCTCACCGCCAGATAAGGTCATTGCAGGTCGATCCAAACTGAGATAATCGAGCCCAACATCGAGAAGAAAGCGAAGACGCATACGAATCTCACGCAAGACCAAATCACCGATCTGGATCTGACGTGAATTGAGCAAAGGCTCAGATCCATTGGCTGCTCCAACGCCCATCAACTTTTCGATGCGCTCAAGAGTCAGCGCCACGCTGATAGAAGTGAGCTCAGTAATCCGATAAGGACCCACCTTCACCGCCAGCGCCTCTGCACGCAATCTCTTCCCACCACAACTTCCACAAGGGACCAACTCAAGAAACTTCTCAAGTTTCTGTCTAACAGCCTCGCCACTTACATCACGCAATTGTCTTTCCAAGATGGGCAAAATGCCCTCAAAAGGTCTCATATAACCTGTACTCTTGCTATAGCGACTATCAGCCTGAATCTGGATCGGCTCAGAACTTCCATAAAGCAAAACGTGTTGCTGATCTGCCGTTAAGTTCTTCCATGGCGTTTTAATTTCAAAATCAAAGGCCTCACCAACTGAATAAAGCAATGAGAAGTAATAGCTGTTGTCCTTATCACTCCAGGGCGCGACAGCGGCATAAACAGGCAGGGAGGGATCAGGAACAACCCGTTCTAAAGTGAACTTACGAAGATGGCCGATGCCATGACAATCAGAACAAGCTCCATAAGGGCTATTAAACGAAAACAGCCTGGGAGAAAGTTCCTCAATCACCGCCCCATGTACTGGACATGCAAAATTCTCGGAATAGAGCCGCTCACGCTCCACACCCTCGGGAAGAGCTTGATCCGCTTTAGGTACAACCTCCACCAAAGCAAGGCCATCACCGCGCATCAAAGCGGTACGCAATGAATCAGTCAGTCGTTCCTGAATCCCTTCCCGAGCCACCAGACGATCAACCACCACCTCAATACTGTGCAGATGGTTCTTGTCCAATTCAATGTTGTCGGCAAGCTCTCTAACCTCTGCATCAATCCGAACCCTCGCAAATCCCTCAGCCGCAAGACCACTCAACAATTTGGCGTGAGTACCCTTCTTTCCACGAACCAACGGTGCCAACAATTGGTAACGCGTTCCTTCAGGCAAAATTAGGATCTGATCCACCATCTCATCGATGGTCTGAGGCCGGATTAGCCGATCACATTGCGGGCAGTGAGGTTCTCCAGCACGTCCGAATAGCAAGCGCAAATAATCCTGAATTTCCGTGACCGTTCCAACGGTTGAACGAGGATTGTGACTCGTCGACTTCTGGTCAATGGAAATCGCCGGTGACAACCCCTCGATAGCATCGACATCAGGCTTATCAACCTGACCCAAAAACTGACGGGCATAAGCGGAAAGACTCTCGACGTATCGACGCTGACCCTCAGCAAAAATCGTGTCGAACGCTAAAGAGCTCTTTCCGCTTCCACTTACTCCGGTTAAAACCACCAGCTTGTTGCGTGGAAGGGTGATATCAACGTTCTTGAGGTTGTGCTGACGCGCACCTCGCACGCGAATCACATCCTCCAATGAGCCTCCACTCAGATTCACCTGCCTACTCAAACGATGATCCTTGACCTTGGCGGCATCTCGCCCCATGAGGCATAAATCAATAGCAAGAGAGTCTACGAAAACCAGCTGTCATTTAGGCCACTTGTTGTTCCAGCAAGCTGGCCGCATAGGCCCGCGCCTCAGCCAAATCCCCGCCAGCCAAATCCGCCAATTCCTGCATTCGAGACTGAGTGTCCCTCAGTTGGGACACTCGCGATCGTGTCAAGCCCTGCTCAACTAACTTGCTGACACGGAAATGATGGTCTGCAGCTGCCGCCACCAATGGTTGATGGGTAACACAAAAGACTTGTCGATGAAGAGCTAGCTCCTTTAGAAGACTGGCAATCTCACCACTCAACCGACCACTTACTCCTGCATCAATCTCATCAAACATCAAGGTACTCAGGTCATCCACTGCACAGAGGGTTGTTTTAAGAGCCAGCAAAAAACGAGACATCTCACCACCCGACGCCACTTCAGCAAGAGGAGCCAAAGGCTGGCCAGGATTAGCGGAAAAAAGAAATTGAACAGCATCCGCACCATGTTCACTAGGCATAGCCGGGTTGAGCTGAACCTTAAAACGCACATTGGCCAGACCCATCGGACGCAAATATGTCATCAACTTCTGCTCTAATTGGCGCGCCGCTTTCTCCCTAACAACTGTTAGAGACTGATTGGCTCGATCCCTACAATTCCGGGCATTTTCCTCCTCTTTCTTCAACTGCTCTAAAGCAGCTTCTGCCCCACCGAGTGCCAAATGATTCCTCAATTCATCCCGACGAACCAGCATCTGCGGCAAATCCAAACCAAAACGTCTCTCCAAGCGCTTCAAAAACGCGAGCCGTTCCTGCAACTGATCAAGACGTTCTGGATCACTCTCCAAAACAGCACCGTAATGCTCAAGCTGATGAATCAAATCCTGCAAACCGGCCTCAAAATCCAGACACTGATCCAGCTGAGTAACCAAAGAAGAGTCCAGCAAAGACATTGCCTGAAGTTGATGAACACAGGCAGCCAAATGATCCAGAACAGACGGCACTTGATCAGCGCCCAGTTTCAACCGACCGATCAATACACCTAAGCCCTCCTGCAACCTCACGCCATGAACAAGTCGATCCTGCTCCCGCTGAAGAGTCTTGTCTTCGCAGCAATCGTCTAACTGAGCAAGCTCCAGTTCCTCAAGCTGCATTTCCTCCTCCTGTCTTTGCCGTTGCAACTGCTGCCAGTTGGCTTGAGCCTGCTCAAGCCTTAAAGAGTTCTGTTGCCAATCAGACCAGCTTTGCTTCACTTGCAAAAGAGAACGTTCCAAAACAACACCACCAAAACAATCCAACCAACGACGCTGCTGACCAGGTCTCGCCAATTGCTGAGCCTGACCCTGCACAGTGAGATCAATCAACAACGGACGCAAAGTGAGTATCTGCTGCCGATTGACCGTCACCCCATTGAGTCGAAAACGACTGCTCACTCGATTGTCCTGACGACGCCACTCCCTACAAAGAACCAGTTCCGCATCTTCTGAATCAAACTCCTGATCCTTAAGCCAATGTTCTACTGCTGGATTAAGCGCGAAACTTGCCTCAATCTGACCACGCTCCTCACCAAAACGAAGTAAGCGAACTCCCGCAGTTCCTTGCGCTCCTCCCAAAAGAGCATCCAATGCCTCAAACAGGATCGATTTTCCCGCTCCTGTTTCACCCGTAAGAACCGTAAAACCTTGATCAAAGCTCAGCTCCAGGCTGTCGATCAAAGCAATGTTTTGAAGTCGAAGACCAATTAACACGGTCGACCCCGGGTGTCGACCGACGCTAGCGGCTATCAAAGTGGTTTAGAAGGGGGGGATGATCAAGACCCCACTCAGGATGGAGACAGAACTCGGGGATTTCATCGAGGCAGCAGGCCTACTTGAATACGACCCTGCTGCAATTACCAGAATTTATGCCGGTCATCCACAACGCCTTTTGCGTCGACTATGGCAAACACTTCTACCAATTGGTCTCTTTCTGATTGGCTTAGGAGGGGACAAAGTTTTTGGCTTACTGAACGATGCAAATCGTGCTCGTTCCCGAGCACGAGAATTCGCGGAACTCTTGGTAGAGCTTGGCCCTGCTTTCATTAAGGCCGGACAAGCTCTTTCCAGTCGACCAGACCTGGTACCCCCAGTTCTACTGGAAGAACTTTCACAACTACAAGACCAATTGCCAGGCTTCGACAGTGTCATGGCTATGGCCTGCATAGAAGAAGACCTTGAAGCATCAATCGAAGAGATCTACGAACAACTCGACAAAGAACCCATCTCTGCCGCCTCTCTAGGACAGGTCCACCGAGGCGTACTCAAAGGAGGTCAACAGGTGGCCGTCAAGGTACAACGACCAGGACTTCGTGAACAAATCACCCTTGATCTCTACATCGTACGGAACATTGCCGCATGGCTAAACAGCAATGTGAGATTGATACGTAGTGATCTTGTGGCGCTGATTGATGAGCTAGGCCGAAGAGTATTTGAAGAGATGGATTATCTCAATGAAGCTGCCAATGCAGAGCGTTTCCGCACGCTTCACAGCCACAATCAACGCATAGCTGTACCAATGATCTATCGACAAGCGACTAGCCGTAGAGTACTTACAATGGAATGGATTGATGGAGTAAAACTCACTAATCTAAAGGCAGTAAGAGAGCTAGGAATCGATCCCAATAATATGGTTGAAGTCGGAGTTAACTGCAGCTTGCAACAGTTGCTAGAACACGGTTTTTTCCACGCTGATCCACATCCAGGCAACCTTCTAGCTATGGCCGATGGGCGGCTTTGCTACCTCGATTTCGGAATGATGAGCGAGGTGAGCCGAGAATCACGTACAGGCTTAATTGAAGCAGTGGTACATCTGGTAAACCGTAATTTCAACAACCTTTCACGTGACTTTGTAAAACTCGGTTTTTTAGCAGAAGATGTTAATCTCCAACCAATAGTACCTGCGTTTGAAAGTGTCTTCAGCCAAGCTCTGGAGATGGGTGTAAGTCGCCTTGATTTCAAAAGCGTAACTGATGACCTCTCTGGCGTAATGTACAAGTTCCCTTTCAAGGTACCTCCATACTACGCATTAATTATTCGTTCACTAATAACCCTTGAAGGCATCGCATTAAGTGTAGATTCAGAATTCAAAATTCTTGGTGCCGCCTATCCTTACTTCGCTCGGCGACTCATGGAAGATCCCGACCCTCAATTACGCCAGAGCCTCAAAGAAATGCTGTTCGACGGAGAAATCTTCCGCTGGACTCGACTAGAAAACCTTGTAGCAAGTGCAGCAAGCCAAGCCCAGCTCGACCTGGAAAGCTTAATGGATCAAGTCATCGACTTCCTCTTCTCAATCAACGGTGGTCTCTTGAGAGAACAACTTGTTGAAGCACTAATCAACCGCCTTGACGCCTTTGGCTGGCAAGCATTTCAACGTCTGGGTCGTAACCTACCGCGATCCTTGCAACCTCAGCTAATAGCCATTGGTTCGGAGTCTGAAAATTCTGACGATGACGCACTGCTTGATTTAGAACCAATTCGGCAACTAATAGCTATCTTGCAAAACCTGCCCGGCTTCACTCCTGAACTAGTCCTAAGCCGCCTACCAAGACTAATCCGCGAACCTGACACCCACAAAATGGGTATAAAAGTTGCGCAGGGTCTCGCCGAACGTGGTGTTGTCCGTCTTGTCAAGGTAGCAGCAGGAGTTTCACCCTAAAATTCTGTGACTAAAAGGTTCACTAATGAATCAATCCAAAAAACATTCTTACCGATCTCTGATGGCTCTCTGCCTAGGTTTGGGATTAAGTCTGTTTTCAACGATGCCGAAAGCAGAAGCAGCCAAAGAAGTCGCCTTAGTGAGTGGTGCCTTCCGTCGCTCAATCTCAGTATCAGACTTGAAATATCTAGCAAAAACAGGAAAAGCCAGAGGACTTTTAAGAGATGCCCTGAAATTCAGTCGACAAAACCCTGAAACAGTTTCCAAGCTCCTAAATAAAAAGGTAGAACTTCCTATAGGGCTTACCAGTCGGTTGATGACCACCCGGATCGGCAACGTAATCATCAACCGCATATCGAAAATCATCTACCCTCTCAACGTGCCAAGCCCTTCGGTAAGCGTTCCAGCATTCAGAGCTGGAGTGATCAATGGCATGCAAATAGGGAAGGGCGGTCTTAATGCCATCCACTTTCTAAAAGCCTATCCCAGCCAAACAATGACAGTAAACCTACCGGCTCTGTTTGGAGTCATGAAAAAAGCTGAGTCAATCGCTGGTCTGGTGAAATTCTTTTCCGATTCCCCACTAGACGGCCTCAAGGAATCTAAGCCTTAAGGCTTAGATTCCTTCTCACCACTGCTCTCTGTAGGTGTCCCTCAGCCAGAACCTCCCTCAAGCTATCTCCACAGCCCCTGTGATGCAGGATTGGCCTGGCCTAATAGAAGCGTATAGATCCTGGTTACCAGTAAGCGATACCACACCTGTCGTGACGCTCAAAGAAGGAGCCACGCCATTGATCCCTGTCAACTCCATAGCTGAACAGATTGGCAGGGGAGTCAAGGTCTACGTGAAATACGACGGCCTCAACCCCACAGGGTCCTTTAAGGACCGAGGCATGACTATGGCGATCAGCAAGGCCAAAGAAGCTAATTGTGAAGGAGTCATATGTGCCAGTACAGGCAACACATCTGCTGCTGCTGCTGCATATGCAAGACGCGCTGGTATGCGTGCTTTTGTATTAATTCCAGACGGTTATGTAGCGCAAGGAAAGTTAGCTCAAGCTTTAGTTTATGGCGCCGAGGTGCTGGCAATTCGAGGCAATTTTGATCGTGCTCTCGACATCGTTCAAGAAATGGCCTTGAAATACCCAGTAACTCTGGTGAATTCCGTCAACCCCTACAGGCTCCAAGGTCAAAAAACTGCAGCCTTTGAAATTGTTGATGCTCTCGGAGAAGCGCCGGAATGGCTTTGCATCCCAATGGGTAATGCAGGCAACATCACTGCTTATTGGATGGGTTTTCAAGAGTACAAAAAAGCTGGAAAATGTCAACTTCTACCACAAATGATGGGATTCCAAGCAAGTGGTTCTGCTCCATTAGTCTTCAATAAGACCGTAAACAATCCAAATACAATTGCAACGGCAATTAGAATAGGGAACCCAGTCAACAAAGAAAAAGCCATTGCCGCAAAATCAAGCAGCAATGGAGCCTTTCTTGATGTTTCAGATGAAAAAATTCTAGAAGCTTACAAACTGCTTGGTCGCGAGGAAGGCATTTTCTGTGAACCTGCAAGTGCTGCTTCTGTAGCAGGATTATTAAAACGTGCTTCTGAAGTCCCTTCAGGGGCAACTGTTGTATGTGTCCTTACTGGCAACGGTTTAAAAGATCCAGATTGTGCCATCAATAACAACGATGCAACATTTCATGCAGATCTAAATCCAGATCTGACCACTGTCGCTCGTGTAATGGGTTTTTAAGGATCAAACGACCACTAGCAGCTCGAATAGACTATTTATAATCTGACTGTGGAAATCATTCTCAAGCATTATTCAAGTTGGGGAAAAGGCCCCAAAAGCAAACCATTTGAAGAGCTCAGCATTTTCCCCAATTGATTAAAATGTGGAAAAAAAGCCATCCCTCCACATCCCCAACTATCCTTTCCACAAGTCTCTAACCATTAGAGTCCAGTCGCAGTAAAGGATTTGTACAATTTTCCACGATTTCCTCATCCCCTACTACTACGGTTCTTTTAATTTCTTTTAATAATTTAATCAATAAAGCCGGGAGGCTGTGAATGAGAATGATCTGCCATTGCACTTCTTGCTGGCTTGTGAAATTGTGGGAGACCTCTTCAGCGTTCTTGTTCTAGTCGTGACATTGATTCAATGAAACTGGTTTGTTCCCAGGCTGAACTCAATACAGCACTACAGCTCGTTAGCAGAGCCGTGGCCTCACGACCCACTCATCCGGTGCTAGCTAACGTGCTTCTCACTGCTGATGCTGGCACTGATCGTCTCAGCCTCACGGGTTTTGATCTGAGCCTTGGTATTCAAACGGCATTGACTGCCTCGGTGGAATCTAGTGGCGCGATTACTTTGCCTGCGCGCCTATTAGGGGAAATTGTTTCAAGGCTTTCAAGTGATTCGCCTATCACTTTGGCCACTGATGAGGCTGGTGAACAGGTTGAGCTCAAAAGTTTAAGCGGGAGTTATCAGATGCGTGGGATGTCTGCTGATGATTTTCCTGATTTACCTCTTGTTGAAAGTGGTAAGGCTGTCAAGGTTAATGCGAGGGCTCTTTTGAAAGCTCTTCGAGGAACTCTTTTTGCTAGCAGTTCAGATGAAGCCAAACAGTTACTAACAGGAGTTCATCTGCATTTTGATGGTAAAGCGATGGAAGCAGCGGCAACTGATGGTCATCGCCTTGCAGTTTTAAGCTTGGCAGATGCCTTATCTGTTGAGGCTACGTTCTCATCTGACATGGATGAGGAAGGTGAGAATTTTGCGGTAACGCTTCCTTCTCGCTCTCTGCGGGAAGTAGAGCGCTTGATCGCCGGATGGCGTGGTGACGATCAAGTGAGTTTGTTTTGTGATAAAGGGCAGGTGGTATTTTTAGCTGCTGATCAAGTGGTAACTAGTCGAACATTAGACGGTACCTATCCTAACTATCGTCAGTTAATTCCTGATGGTTTTGCTCGGAGCTTCGATGTTGATCGGCGTGCTTTTATTTCAGCTTTGGAACGGATAGCTGTATTAGCTGATCAACATAACAATGTTGTAAAGGTTAGTGGTGACAATACTTCTGAGCTTCTACAAATTAGTGCTGATGCTCAGGATGTAGGCAGTGGTTCTGAATCGCTTTCGGCTGAATTTACTGGGGATGCTGTTCAGATTGCTTTTAATGTTCGTTATGTACTAGATGGTTTGAAGGTAATGGATAGTGATCGTATTGTACTGCGCTGTAATGCTCCAACCACACCTGCAATTATTTCGCCAAAGGATGATGATATTGGTTTTACGTATTTGGTGATGCCAGTGCAAATTCGTTCTTGAACTTTGAATCTTCCTGATCAGATTTTATTGAGTGATCTGTTGCATCATCGTGTACGTTGTGATCAGGGGTTAGATCACGGGCCTGGTGTAATGCCTTGGATGCATCCTCCTGTTCATCGTTTACTTGGTTGGGCTAGTCGTCCATCAGCACTTCGAGTGTCGAGGGATGTTTGGCGTTTGGATCAGTCTCGTGGGATTAATGAGCAAGAGGTTTTTGTTAAAGGGCAACCGGCTGTTTCTGATCAGATCACGCTTGAGCGTCTTCCTACTTTGTTAGAAGCTGATTTGTTGGATCGCGATGGGCAACGCCTCGGTTTGGTGGCTGATTTTGTTTTTATTCCCACAACAGGGAAAATTCTTCATTATTTGGTCTCTCGCAGTGATCCTCGGCTTCCAGGCAGCAGTCGATGGCGATTAACAACTGATCGCATTGTTGATCAGCAACCAGGAATGGTTTCTACTGCTTTGCGTGGTTTAGATGATCTTCCCTTGGTTCATTCCAGTGTTCGGCAGGGTTTAGTGAAGCGTTCCCGTCATTGGCGCGATCAACTTCACAAGATGGGTGATCGGGCCAGTGATCGTTTGGAAGGTTGGTTGGAGGATCCTCCCTGGGAAGAACCAGTTCAGCGTTCTTGGAAGTCTTCTGATATGGCTGAAATGGATCCCTTAGAAGGTTGGGATGATCAACAGACTGAAAATTTTCCCCAATCAACTGAAGAGTTACGCCGTCGCCGTCGTCCGGACGGTAGAGGCGATGGTCAGGATGATCCTTGGGTTTGAGCTTTATAAGCAAAACTGGGAAGAGATGAGTCAGATCTCGTGTGTCAGGGCCCCGATTTGAGAGTTGACTATGACGTGGATGCGGCTTTACGTCATGAAGGTCTCAAACCACATGATTACGACGAGATTTGTCGTCGTCTCCAACGTGCACCTAACCGAGTTGAGTTGGGCATGTTTGGTGTGATGTGGTCTGAACACTGTTGTTATCGCAATTCAAGGCCTTTACTCAGCAGCTTTCCTACAAGTGGTCATCGGATTTTGGTTGGTCCTGGAGAAAATGCTGGTGTCGTGGATTTAGGAGATGGGCAGAGCTTGGCTTTCAAAATCGAAAGCCACAATCATCCTTCTGCATTGGAACCTTTTCAAGGAGCTGCTACAGGTGTTGGCGGAATTTTGAGAGATATTTTTACTATGGGTGCAAGGCCTATTGCGCTCCTTAATGCTTTGCGTTTTGGACCTCTTGAAGATGAACGTAATGTTGGTCTTATGGAGGGGGTCGTTGAAGGTATTGCTCATTACGGCAATTGCGTGGGAGTTCCTACCGTTGGTGGTGAGGTGGCGTTTGATTCCAGTTATTCCGGCAATCCGTTAGTTAATGCAATGGCTCTTGGCCTGATGGAAACAGACGAGATTGTCTGTTCTGGGGCTCATGGTGTTGGTTATCCGGTGGTTTATGTCGGTAGTACAACTGGTCGTGATGGTATGGGTGGTGCCAGTTTTGCTAGTGCAGAGCTTACAAAAGCTTCTTTGGATGATCGTCCTGCGGTTCAGGTTGGTGATCCATTTTTGGAAAAAGGTTTAATTGAAGCTTGTCTTGAAGCTTTTAAGAGTGGTGATGTTGTTGCTGCTCAGGACATGGGTGCCGCTGGTCTTACCTGCAGCTGCTCGGAGATGGCAGCTAAGGGTGGTCTTGGTATTGAACTCGATCTTGATCGAGTTCCTGCTCGTGAGGTTGGGATGACTCCATATGAGTTTTTACTTTCGGAATCTCAAGAGAGAATGCTTTTTGTGGTGAAGCCTGGACAAGAGCAATCTTTGATGGAGAGATTTATCCGTTGGGGGTTGCAAGCAGCAATTGTTGGTTGCGTTCTTGAAGAGAAGGTGGTTCGTGTTTTACAAAAAGGTGAAGTTGTTGCTGAGGTGCCTGCTAATGCTTTAGCTGATGATACTCCAATTAATCGACATGAATTAGTTAGTGATCCTCCGCTAGAGATTCAGGCCAAATGGGATTGGCAGGAGGAGCTATTACCAGTTGTTGGTTTAAAAGGGATCAATTTAAATTCACAGTCTCATTTTGGTAGTAATTTATCATGGGATGAAATTCTTCTAAAGTTACTTGATGACCCAACGATTGCTTCAAAACGTTGGGTTTTTCGTCAATATGATCATCAGGTTCAAGCCAATACAGTTTCAGCTCCAGGAGTTTCTGATGCTGCTGTCGTGAGATTACGTCCACAGCAAGGAAAAGGCTCTGTAGATGATGTGAACCGGGGAGTTGCGGCAGTTGTTGATTGTCCTAATCGATGGGTTTTTCTTGATCCAGAACGTGGTGCTATGGCCGCTGTCGCAGAAGCGGCCCGAAATCTTAGTTGTGTTGGTGCGGAGCCTTTGGCTGTCACGGATAATCTCAATTTTCCTTCTCCGGAAACGCCTACTGGGTATTGGCAATTGGCTTTAGCTTGTCGTGGTCTTTCTAAGGCTTGCAAGACCTTGTCAACACCAGTAACTGGAGGAAATGTTTCTCTATATAATGAGACTCGGTTAGCTGATGGAGAAATACAACCTATTCACCCAACCCCAGTTATTGGAATGGTTGGTTTAGTTCATGATCTTGCAAATGTGTGTGGTCAGGCTTGGCTTGATCCTGGTGATTTGATTTGGCTTTTAGGCGTGCCTATCGATACAACAGTTGCGGTTGATCCTCGCGTTAGCCTTGCGGGTAGTAGTTATCTTGAATGTATCCATGGTGTAGTTACTGGTAGGCCTCCGGAGATTGATCTGAAACTTGAGTGCTTAGTTCAATCTTTTCTACGCAATTCTATTACCGAGGGATTTGTTCGCTCTGCTCATGATCTAAGTGATGGAGGTCTTGCAGTTGCAGTTGCTGAGTGCTGTATCGCTGCAAACTTGGGTGCACATCTTGAGTTACCATCCAGCGATGCTCGATTGGATCGGTTGTTATTTGCTGAAGGTGGTTCACGCATCTTGGTGAGTGTTTCGTCGACGCAGGCTGTTGCCTGGCAAAAGGTTTTAAATCAGGCCAACACCGCATCCCCTGGCTCAGTGTTTGCTCAGTACCTTGGTGTTGTTACGGCTGATGAGGAGTTGCTGATCACTCAGGCTGGCAATCGCTTGGTTCAGCTTCCTTTGAATCAGCTGAGGGAGTGCTTTGAGCAGGCAATCCCTCGCCGTATGGGCTTGGATCTCTCTTCAAGCGTCTGAGTTGAGCTTTGGTGCAAAATGTCTTCCTTGGCTTATGCATTTGAGGAGTTGAGCTTCATATGTGCGGCATTGTTGGCATTGTTTCTACTGCGCTGGTCAATCAGCAGATTTATGACAGCTTGTTGCTTCTCCAGCACCGGGGTCAGGATTCTACGGGCATAGCCACCATGGATGGCAGTGTTTTTCACTTGCATAAGGCAAGGGGGCAAGTGCGGGAGGCCTATCGCACACGTGATATGCGTTCCTTAATCGGTAATATTGGTCTTGGTCATGTTAGATATGCAACAAAGGGTGCAGCTGAGCGGGAAGAAGAAGCACAACCATTTTATGTCAATGCTCCTTACGGAATCATTCTTATTCATAACGGCAACCTTACCAATACTCGAGAGCTTGATCGCGACTTGTTCAAGATTGATCGTCGCCATACAAATTCAAAGAGTGATACTGAGATGTTGCTTAATGTTCTCGCTACTGAATTGCAATTGAAAATTTATGGCAGTGATCTAACTCCAGATCAGGTATTTGATGCTGTAACGTCTGTACATCAACGAGTAGAAGGTTCTTATACATCCATTGCTTTGATTGCAGGGCACGGTCTTCTTGCCTTTCGTGATCCGTTTGGGATTAGGCCTTTGGTACTTGGTAAACGTCAGTCTTTAGAAGGTGCTGATGAGTGGATTGTTGCTAGTGAGTCATTGGTATTAGAGAATGGTGATTATGAGATTGTTAGGGATGTTGATCCTGGAGAGGCGATTTTTATTACTCAAAATGGCGAGCTTTATTCACGTCAGTGTGCGAAGAATCCGCGTCTTGTGCCATGTTCATTTGAGTATGTTTATCTTGCTCGACCTGATTCAGTGATGAGTGGAATCTCGGTTTACGAGGCTCGATTAAGGATGGGGGATCGACTTGCAGAAACTATTGCAAAGTACACGCCATCTGGCGATATAGATGTTGTTATGCCAATTCCTGATTCTTCACGTCCTGCTGCTATGCAAGTGGCTAGACAGCTTGGGATTGAATATCGTGAGGGCTTTTTTAAAAATCGTTATGTAGGCCGTACTTTTATCATGCCTGGACAAGCTCAACGTAAGAAATCTGTTAGACAAAAGTTAAATGCTATGGGTACAGAATTTAAAGGTAAGAATGTTTTAATTGTTGATGATTCAATTGTACGTGGTACGACTTCGAAGGAGATAGTACAAATGGCTCGAGTTGCTGGTGCGAATAAAGTAACGTTTACTTCTGCAGCACCACCAGTTCGATATTCACATGTTTATGGCATAAATATGCCAAATAGGCATGAGTTGATTGCTTATAATCGCACTATTCCTGAAATCTCTTCTGAACTTTCAACTGATCACATGGTCTATCAAGAGGTTGCTGATCTAGAAGCAGCAATTGTTCAAGGTTCAGGTGTTTCTGAGCTTGAGCTTTCTTGTTTTACAGGAGAATATATTACAGGGACAGTTACTCCTGAATATCTCGATTGGATAGAACGCACGCAATCTTCTTAATAAAGGTGATTGTCAAGTCTTTAAATGTTAAATATTTAAGCTATAATGTTATTGGTCGTGATTAGTGGCACGAGATTTTGAATTTCTTCGTTGTCTTTTAATTCCACGATGTTTAGACTCGGTTTCATCGGTATGGTCAGTTCCAGTTGTCCAGCTTCGATACGGCCATGGCGACCTTGGCTACTTACTAGGCCGACCAAACCATTGCCATTACAGATGTCAATGACTCGATCTTTATCCCGGTTTGAATCTTTTATTGTTAACCCAATATCGCCTAAATCTCCTCTCTGGCATACTCTTATTGATGAGACCAATAGTTTGGCGAATTTACCTAGACGTGTGGCAAGTAATACGGTGCTTTCACAGTTCGGTGGACAAGAAACTGCTCCAACGACTATTTCTTCTGGTAATAGTCGCATTGTCATAGGCCCCTGAGCTAATTTTCCCATCAATGGCATGCTGTCGTTATTGACATTAATTCTGATTACTCTTCCTATGTTACTTGCTAAAATGACATCATCATTTGCTTGGCAAATGAATGCTGATTTTAAGACAACACCATCTTTTAATTTAGCAATGCTTGCTGCTCTTCCAGAAAGTTCCATCACTTCTTCTAAGGGTAATCGCTTGAAGCGTCCATCACTGCTCAGTAGGCCTAGGCTTAGGTTTTGATCTACGCGCAAGGGGAATAGGTTGATCAATGTTTCTTTTTCTAATCCTCCTGGTAGGAAGCGTTCCAGGGACCCGGGTTGTTGCCCTGCAAATTCCCAGCGGAGTAGAGCTACTCGAGCATTGTTTGTGACCGCAAGTAGACGTGGGGCTGGTTCAATTGGCAAGATCAATCTGGCTGGCGAGGGTCCATCGCCGAGTTTGCAGGCTTCGTTGAGGTGAAGTCGACCGAGGATTTGTGGGCTCATTACCTTGACCTGGCTGTCTTGTTGGATGAGTATTCGTCCATCACCTGGCAGGGCGGATAGTGCTTGTTGTCGTTGAACTTCCGCATTCGGTCTTTGGTTTGCTGCTCGTTCAGCGACCAGATCATCGCCACCCTCTACAAGGCGAGTTCGGCGGGGATTGTTAAAGTGTTTTTTTAGTTGTCGAAGTTCTTGAATGAGTACTTCCAGCATGCTTTCTCGATTTTCGAGAAGGAATTGAAGTTGTTCTTGCTTGCCTTGCAGTTCTTTGGCTTCTTGCCTCAAACTGCTTTGTTCCAGACTCGTAAGTCGTCGTAGTGGCATTGCCAGAACAGCGTCGGCTTGCTTTTCATTTAGATCTAATTGGACCATCAGACGGGCTCTTGCAGCAGCAGCATCGGCAGCCTCTTGGATCATTGCAATGACAGCTTGTAGTGCGTTCAATGCTGTGATTAAACCTTCCACCACTTCCAGGCGAGCTTTTGTTTTTCCTAGGGCATTATTGGTTCGTCGGATAACTGTGAGTTCCCGGTACTCGAGAAAGGTTTGTAGCAATTTTCGCAGTGAAAGTTGTTGGGGCTGGCCGTTAACAAGAGCCAGAAGAATTGCACCGAAATTGCTTTGTAGGGAGGTGCGTCGATGCAGATCGCCGAGAACATTCTCTGGGTTGGCATCTCGGCGCAGTTCCACCACTATCCTCATTCCTTCTCGGTCGCTTTCGTCGCGAATATCGGCAATTCCGCCGATTTTTCCATTGTTAACGAGATCTGCCAGTTTTTCGATCCAGCCAGCTTTGCTGAGTTGATAGGGCAATTCAGTGACGACAACAGCACTTCGGCGGTGCCGACCCTTTCCAGGTTGTATTTCTTCGACATGGGCCACGCCACGCATTGGGATGCTGCCGCGTCCTTTGAGGTAGGTCTCATGGATGCCAGTGCCCAGCAGGATCTCTCCACCAGTTGGAAAGTCTGGGCCAGGAATTAGACCAAGTAATTTGTCGTCACTGAGATCGGGCTTGCGTATCAGGGCAATCAATCCATCGACCACTTCGCCAAGGTTGTGGGGTGGAATGCTGGTAGCCATACCCACGGCGATGCCTGAACAACCATTCAGTAGTAGGAAGGGAAGTTGGGCTGGCAGTACTGAGGGTTCCTGTTGGGAGCCATCAAAATTCGCAGTAAAATCAACTGTTTCCTCGCCGATTTCATCCAATAACGCCATATGGGCGATTGAAGCCAGACGCGTTTCTGTGTAACGCATCGCTGCAGGCGGATCGTCATCAACGGAGCCGAAGTTGCCGTGTCCATCCAACACTGGGAAACGGCTTGAAAAGTTCTGAACTAGTCGAACGAGTGCGTCGTAAACGGCTTGATCGCCATGAGGGTGATATTTCCCCAGGACATCTCCAACAACACGGGCGCATTTTCTATAGGGACGATCTGGCGTCAGGCCTAGCTCGTGCATTGCAAATAGGATGCGCCGCTGAACTGGCTTGAGGCCATCCCGGGCATCGGGCAATGCTCTTCCTACGATTACGCTCATCGCGTATTCGAGATAGGAGCGTTGCATCTCTTGATGCAACGCGATTGGTTGAAGGCGCTCCTCGGCCATCAAGATTTGGGATTAGAGGGCTTAAAGCGCTCAGCCTACAGATCTACTTAGCGGATACCAGCACTGTTGATCAGTGCCTATTGGTTTGTATCAGCGTTGGCTTCAGCTCGTTCCACGGCTGATCGTAGATTTGGGTTTGTCAATAAATGACTGGTGGCTTGGCGAAGGCGTTCTCCCCAGAGCTGCTCTTTCTGGTGTCTTGGTAAGACGTAATTTGGATTTTCTGCAAGGGCTTTGTTGGCAAGTGCGAGTGCTTCTGTGCTGCCAGGGTTGATTTGATTCAATGCAGCCGCAAGCGCAAGCATTGGTTCAGCATTGCGTTTGATTTGTAGTACACGCCGCCAGCGGTTGATGGCAGCTTTGGTTTTGCCCATTTCAAACAACACGATTCCTTGGTTGTTAACGGCTTCCCAGAATGTTGGCTGCAATCCGGATGCCTTTTCAAAAGCCTCGAGAGCGATTTGAAGATTGGCTTGCATCACTCTTGCGTTGCCTAGATCAAAGTAAGCACCAGCATTGTCTGGTTCAAGTTCTAGACCTTGGATGAGGAGGCTCACGGCGTCTGCAGGTCGGTTATCTCGCAGGGCAAGGGAAGCTTCAGCGAACCAAAGGCCTGCTTTCTTGGGGTTGAGTTGTTTTGCTCGCGCTAGAGAATGGCTTGCAGCATCAAGTTGGTCGCTGCGTAGTTGGGCTTCTGCAAAAATTGACCAGAGACGTTCATCTTCTGGTTGCAGTCGGACAGCAAGTGCTGCCAAGAGCGCGGCTTCTTTTGGTTGACCCACTTGCAGTAATTGGGCGGCTGTGCGTCCAATGCCGAGGCTGGCTCCTTTTAATTCAAGAGGACTTGGCTCGTAGACGTAGGGAATGAGGGCATGAGTAGGAGGTGTTGCCACAATTGTGGTGATGAGCCCTAGAACAGCTCCTCTGAGCCAGCCGTTAAGCGGTTTATATCGCAGCTGGTTCAGTTTCATTCCATGGATTTAGTTCTTTTGCAGCGTAGGAGGTTTGTTGGTTTGCGTTGAGGCTGCATTTCGACGCCACATCCATGGTTTGATTCTTTTAAGAGCAGATCCGCGTAACTGTTCACTCCAAGTTGTATCGCTCCATGAGAGGGCCTGATTGCGCGTCAGCTTGAGCAACCAATCACGAGGCTGTACATCAGGATCCTTGCTATCGGGAAGAGATTGTTGATTCCATGGGCAGACGTCTTGACAGATGTCACATCCGGCGACCCAATCCCCCAAGGACCTCACAATGTTTTCTGGTAAGTCAGGGTTGCGGTTTTCGATTGTGTGGTAGGCCAGGCATCGACGTGAATCGATCACAAAGGGTTCGGTGATGGCTTCGGTGGGACATATCTCCAGACAGGATTGGCATTTACCGCACAGAGACTTGGCGGGTTGGTCCGGCGTGAGTGTTTCGGTGCAAAGAAGATGACCCAGCACCATCCATGAACCTCGCTGGGTATTGATCAGGTTGCTGTGCTTGCCGATCCAACCGAGACCGGCCTCTTCTGCCCAGGCTTTGTCGAGTAATGGAGCGGTATCTACGCAGATTTTCCAGCGGCAGTTAGGTCGTTGTTGTTCAAGCCAGCGACCTACTCTTCGGAGCCTTTGGTTGATCACTCGGTGATAGTCCCGTCCCCAGGCATAGCGAGCAACTAATAATTTGCCTGGAGGTCTTTGTACATTTACGAAGTAGTTCAGACCTACCGCCAGCAGGCTTGTCATCCCTTCGAGTAGTTGGTCCGCCTGTTGCCTTTTCGATGAGGCCATCCATGCCATGTCGGCCTGATGACCTGCTTTTAGCCAGCGCTGTAGAGCAGCGGAGCGAAGTTGGATACGGTCACTACCAGGGAACCTGGCAATTCCTACAGGATCAAAACCTTGTTTTTTTGCTTGCTCTTTGAGCTCATGGCTGAGTTGATCTTGGTTGGCGCTGATTTTCACAACCATCAACCGTACACTTGATTACCTTTTGGCATCGTGCCTTGCCTGCTTCTGAGTTGGGATCAAGTTCAGCCGGTCGTTTAACTCCTTTGATGCGCTGGCTCGGACTCACCCTAGTGATTTTGCTGCTGTTGCAGATGGTTGTCTTGCTTGGTGCAAGCGATTGGGCTTCGGCGGAGTTTCAGCAAGTGATGGTTCAGCGTTTGGTTACGCTTTCGCCGATGGGATTTATAGGTCTGTTGCTGATGTTGATCAGTTCCAGGCTGGATCATCCAGGCAAAGCAAAACTGCCGATTCGCTGGTTGATTTGTGCTTTTTCTAGTCTGTTTGCTATTGCCATGATCGCAGTGATTCCAATGGCGATCTCCGGTAATCAGACCCTCGCTGGACAGGCAAATCAAACTTTGAAGCAAAGGCGAGATCAGCTTGAGGAAGCCCGTAGACAGGCTCAGAATCCTGAAGCGCTCAAGGTCCTTGGTGATCAGCTTGCACAAGCTGGTCAGTTGCCTGCTACTGCAACCGATGCAGATCAGCAAAAGGCAGCCAATGACTTCGTCGCTGGTCAATTGACTCAGATGGATCAGCAGATCCAGCAAATGGAGCGGCAGCGCAATCTTGCAGTGAATCAGCGTCGTTTTGGTGGCACCCTTAGTGCTGTTGTGCTTGCAGTGTCATTTGTGTTGCTGGCGCTCACAGCCGTGCTTTAAAAACTCGGCAGAAGTCAGACATCTGGTTAGGTTGGTTCAATCAAGTCCGCTTTTGGCCTCAGACTTTCCTTGGTGCAGTCCAATCCCACAACAGATCTTCCGCTGACCTCAAGGCTTCAGCAGGATCTCAAGAACGATCTCATTGCAGGGTTGTTGGTAGTCATACCTTTGGCGACAACGATCTGGTTGGCTACCACTGTCAGCAGATTTGTACTGGCATTTGTTACGTCGATCCCCAAACAGGTCAATCCGTTCATCACCCTTAATCCACTTCTTCAGGATCTGATTAATTTGAGCCTTGGCCTTACGGTGCCTTTGCTTGGCATCCTTTTGATTGGCTTGATGGCTCGCAATATTGTTGGACGTTGGCTGCTTGAGTTTGGGGAGGGAACTCTTTCTCGGATACCTCTTGCTGGTTCGGTTTATAAGACCCTTAAGCAGCTTTTGGAAACTTTCCTAAGAGATAATTCGAAGCGTTTTCGTCGAGTGGTGTTGGTGGAATATCCCCGTGAGGGCTTGTTTAGTGTTGGGTTTGTGACTGGTTTGGTAGGTCCCTCACTACAAGCTGAGATTGATCAGCCATTGCTTAGTGTGTTTATTCCCACGGCCCCCAATCCCACCACAGGTTGGTATACCTTGGTGCCGGAGTCCTCGGTTCGCAATTTAAATATTTCTGTGGAGGATGCTTTCCGCACAATTATTTCAGCAGGAATTGTGAATCCTGATGAACAAGAGCCTCCTATGAATCGCAGTTTCTCAAGCTTGATGACTCAATTGCGTTCTAATACTGCCCCGTCTTCTACGACTACGACCCAGGTTTGAGTTCGTCTCCTCCCGTTCTTGTGTCGATCATGCAGTCCAGATCACTTGCTCGAGAACTGGCTCTTTTGGTGCTTGGTCAGATTCCCGAACGTGAAAGTTCTAGGTTGAAAACAATATCTTTGGAGGGTCTTCTTCAGAAGGCTTTTGACACCTTGAGTCAGCATTGGAGAGAGGGTCTTGATACTTGTGCTGTTGAGCTTGAGAATGCTCAACAGCATTTACTCGATAGTGAGTTTCAAGATCGTGATGTGAGCTCTACGAGTAAGGTTCGTGAGCATTTACAGGCTTGTCTTATTGGTGCAGAACAGGTCATTAATGGTGTTTCAACAAGCTTAGAAATCCCCCGTTTGCTGGCGTTAGGAAACCAGGAGCAGATTCGGCTTGGGGCTCTAGAGCGTGTGAGGTTGGTGATAGAACAACGCAACAGCATTGATGCAAGTATTGATGCTGTTATGGAGGGCTGGCGCTTGAGTCGTTTGCCTCGTATTGATCGGGATATCTTGAGGTTGGCCGTGGTGGACTTGACTTCTCTTCAGACTCCATCTGCTGTGGCTTGTAATGAAGCTGTTGAATTGGCCCATCGCTACAGCGATGATCAAGGTCGTCGCATGATTAATGGTGTATTGAGACGGTTGCATGATGCCTCCACTGTGACGTTGGCCTAATGGTTTACGACTGGTTTAATCGTCAAGCCAGTGACGATGTTTCTACTGAGAAAGTTTTAGAGGAGAAGGCAGAAGGCTCTGAGGAGGTCAGTTCAGATTCGTCTAATAATCAAGAGGAATCTTCTCCAATGAACCAGGAGGAATCCTCTTTGGAGTGGGCTCGCAGTGCTTACGCCCGCTTAAAAGCACAGCAGGCGCAGCAGAAAACATCTCAGGCTTCAGTTGAGATTGACTCTGCTAGCGAAACAGTCGTTACTGTGAATGTTCAACCTGAATTTAGTGCTCAGTCTTCAGGTCCTGAGGCTGGTGGTTCTTTGTTGGAGCAAGCTGCGCTCCAGAGGCAGGTGCGTCAACAAGAGCTTGAAGCAAGAGTTGAGGAGGTGTCGCCTCAAATAGCTCAGCAATCTCAGTTTTCGGAAACGTCGCCTGAACCCATGCTTGGTGAGTTTGACGAAACCTTTGCGTGGTCTGCAGAAGTGCTTGCAGCACAGGGGCGCAAGCCGGAAAAGATTTCTTTAGAAGAGATTGATTGGTTGGGTCGACTCAGGCGTGGTCTTGAAAAGACCCGTCAAGGTCTTGTCAAAGGCCTTTTGGAAAACCTGGGAGATGATCCCCTTACCCCTGAGGTGCTTGATGACCTTGAAACATTACTTTTGAGAGCTGATGCGGGAGTTGAAGCTACGGATCAAGTTCTCGATGCGCTTCGTCGTCGAATGAACGAAGAAGTTGTGGATCCTGCTGAAGGACTTCGCTTTCTTAAACAACAACTTTGCAATCTTTTGGAGGCTCCGATTCAGGACACTGGCATTGATCTTCTGGCGCCAGAACGGGGTCGTCTCAATATCTGGTTATTCGTGGGAGTCAATGGTGTTGGCAAGACCACCACTCTTGGCAAGTTGGCAAACTTGGCAGTACGCAGTGGTTATACCGCTTTGATTGCTGCTGCTGACACCTTCCGGGCCGCTGCTGTTGAACAGGTAAAGGTGTGGGGCGCTCGCAGTGGTGTACCGGTCATAGCCAATTCCACTGCCAATGCTGATCCTGCTGCTGTTGTGTTTGATGCTATTGGTGCGGCCCGATCTAAATCAACGGACCTTGTGCTTGTTGACACAGCTGGTCGTTTGCAGACAAAGCACAATTTGATGGAGGAGCTACAGAAGGTTCGACGAATTATTGATCGTTTAGCACCTGAAGCCAGGGTTGAATCTCTTTTGATACTTGATGCCAGCCAAGGTCAGAACGGATTGCGACAAGCCATGGCTTTTGCCCAGGCGGCAGCTCTTACAGGGGTAGTGATTACCAAGTTGGATGGCACATCTCGTGGTGGCGTGGCCTTAGCGGTGGCTTCAGAAGCGAGGTTGCCGATTCGTTTCATCGGCGCTGGTGAGGGGATCCGTGATTTACGACCGTTCAACAGTTTTGAATTTGTTGAGGCACTCTTGGCTAACTATTGATGTTCTGGCGGCGGCCTGCAGCAGTTGATCTTGCTACCTTTCTAACCCTGCTGTGCCGTTGTCGTGAGCAGTAAGCCGCCACGGCGACATCCGACTCCTTCTTTTCGTAGCGCTTCTCAGCAGGTGTCAGCGTCTACTTCGTTGCGGCAATTGCTTGATAGCTTGTCGAGGGAGCAGCGCCGAAATCAGGACTTGTTGGTTTCGTTGGGTTTTGCCCTGCGCAGTTTCACCAATCTGCATCGTTTTCTCGAATTGGTCCCTGTGGTGGCCTCCCGCCTGGTGGGCGTTCAAGGAGCATTGCTCGTGCCTTTTCAGGCTGATGGTCGTTTGTGGAGGGAGCAGCTTCAGGCAGTTCCATTTGATCAGAGTCAGGAATTAGTGAGGCAGTTGGCTTCATTTGAAGCGGGTTTTGCCACAGGTTTCGGTACTGATGAGGCACAGGTTCTTGTTATGGATCGTTTGGTTCAGCGCCATTTGGCTAGTGCCGGGATGTTTGCCACTTCATTAGTTGCTCGCGGGCAGCAGCGAGGCAGGCTTTATGTTTTTGATCCTCAAGCAGCTCTGATTTGGAGTGATGTTCACCGCCGCCATGTGCAGTTGGTGGCTGACCTTACTGGGGTGGCTATTGAGAACGATCTGATGCTTCAGGAGGCCCGTCTTCACGAGCGGGTGGACCGTCAACTGAGTATCGGGGCAGAGATTCAGGCTCAGCTCTTGCCGGATCGTTGTCCTGTGATTGAAGGTGTCGAGCTTGCTGCTCGTTGCCGTCCCGCCTTTCAGGTCGGTGGCGATTACTACGATTTCATCCCTACCCGTCCAGAACTGATCGGTCGACGCAGGGAACGAGGTCGTTGGGGTCTTGTGATGGGCGATGTGATGGGTAAGGGTGTACCTGCTGGTTTATTAATGACCATGCTCAGGGGCATGTTGCGTGCAGAGGTGTTGAGTGGCCTGCCGCCTAATCGGATTCTCCATGATCTCAATCAGCTAGCTCAAGAGGACTTGGCTCAGTCCCATAGGTTTGTGACTCTTTTTTATTCTGATTACGATCCGCGCACGCGTCGTCTTCGCTATGCCAATGCTGCTCATAATCCTCCGCTGATCTGGCGAGCTGAGCAACGCAGTGTGAGTCGGCTTGATGTGCCTGGTTTGTTGATTGGACTTCAGCCAGAGGCGGATTACAGCTGTGGTGAAATTTTGCTCAAACCTGGTGACGTGATTATTTACTACACAGACGGTGTTACCGAAGCTCCTGGTATCACCGGAGATCGTTTTGATGAAGCTCGGTTGATTCGCACAATGGAGGGATCTTGTCGAAGTGGCTTAGGCGCACAGGGGATTCTTGATCAGTTATTTGCCCGTTTGGATCGGTTTGTCGGTGTGGATCATCAACTGGAAGATGATGCCTCAATGGTGGTTTTGAAAGTGCCAGAGGAGGTAACGCTGCCTTCTGTGTCCCTGGCCTGACAAGCTGTTGACTCGCTGCTCATGAAGGGATGGCAGGTGGAGTAACCGGTGGTTCTGCAGAAGGCTGGAGCAATAGGTTTGAAGAGGGATTGCATCCGGTTATTGAGCGGTTCAATGCTTCCATCAGCTTTGACATCACTCTGCTCCAAGAAGATTTGGATGGGTCTATCGCTCATGCACGCATGCTTGGCGAATGTGGAGTGATCAGTCTTGAAGAGGCGACTCAGCTTGAGGGCGGCCTTGAGAAAATCCGCTCAGAGGCAGCGGCAGGAGAGTTTCAGCCAGGAATTGTTGATGAAGATATTCATTTCGCTGTGGAACGGCGCCTGATCGCTTTATTGGGGCCTGTCGGTAAGAAACTTCATACCGGCCGAAGTCGCAATGATCAGGTAGGCACGGATCTGCGCTTGTGGTTACGGCGTCGCTTGGATGATTTGGATTGTGAACTGGAGCGGTTTCAGCATGCTCTTTTGGCACAGGCAGAATCCCATCGTCAAACTTTGATTCCCGGCTACACCCACTTACAGCGTGCCCAGCCGCTTTGCTTGGCCCATCATCTTTTGGCTTATGTCGAGATGATCCAAAGGGATAGAGATCGGCTTAAAGATGTTCGCGGGCGAGTCAATATTTCGCCGCTTGGCTCGGCTGCCCTTGCAGGAACATCAGTGCCTATTGATCGCCAAAATACTGCAGCAGCACTTGGTTTTGAGTGTATTTATGCGAATAGTCTGGATGCGGTAAGTGATCGCGATTTTGCTGTTGAGTACACAGCCGCGGCTTCATTGGTCATGGTCCATCTCAGTCGCCTGGCGGAGGAGGTGATTTTCTGGGCGTCTGAGGAATTTGCATTTGTGCGTCTCAGTGATCGTTGTGCCACTGGCAGCAGCTTGATGCCTCAGAAGAAGAATCCTGATGTGCCTGAATTGGTACGAGGCAAATGTGGTCGTGTGTTTGGACACCTTCAGGGTCTTCTGACCATGATTAAGGGATTGCCATTGGCTTACAACAAGGACTTTCAGGAGGATAAGGAAGCTCTCTTTGACGCCGTTCGCACAACTAAAGATTGTGTGGAAGCCATGTCGATTTTGATGGAGCAAGGGCTGGAGTTTTGTTCGGAACGCTTGGCAGCTGCCGTTGAATCCGATTTTTCCAATGCCACTGATGTGGCTGACTACCTGGTTGCTAAAGGTGTGCCCTTTCGGGAGGCTTACCAACTGGTGGGTGCGGTTGTGAAGCGTTGTTTAGAGGAAGGGATTTTGCTGTGTGATCTAAGCCTCGAGCAATGGCAGGAATTTCACTCCGCTATTGCTGAGGATTTGCATGAAGCATTGGCTCCAAAGCGGGTTGTGGCTGTGCGGATTAGTGAAGGCGGCACTGGTTTTGATCGAGTTGAGGAGCAACTGCGTCACTGGCGTAGCCGCCTTGGTTCCGGACTGTCATGATCGAAATGCCTCGGCGGGTCTACGCTGATAGCGTCAAAGGTGGATTGATTCATTTCTGAATCATGAACTAATGGCTAAACCTGGCCCAATTGGTCCACTTCTTTTTTTTACGGTCCACAAGGAAAGTGAGTATTTTCGTCGGCAATCTTCCCTTCCGCGCTGAGCAGGAAGACGTTATTGAATTGTTTGCACCTTTTGGTGAGGTTGCGAATTGTGCCTTGCCCTTGGAACGCGACACAGGACGCAAAAGGGGCTTTGCTTTTGTTGAGATGGCTGATGAGGCCGCTGAGCCTGCGGCTATCGAAGCTCTTCAAGGTGCCGAAATGATGGGTCGCCCTTTGAGGATTAATAAGGCAGAGCCGCGTGGCAGTGCGCCTCGTCGCGGCGGCGGTGGATATGGCGACGGCGGTGGCGGCGGTGGATATGGCGGCGGTGGATATG